>JRHI01001178.1_pt1 | contig 23473 bp, 23 predicted proteins | sample 215371 | NCBI WGS metagenome assembly JRHI01 (sample SAMN02929681, study PRJNA255918) | sediment metagenome | biome: cave system; feature: Ice Cave; material: Sediment; isolation source: sediment from deep within a dark volcanic ice cave with no known source of... ...
GCCGATCAGCCACGCTTCCCTATCACCATTTTTTTTAGACACTATACACGGTAGCGATTACGTATCAGGAAGTAGAACTGAATGGCCGCCAGTATGCCCATGACGATGAGCATCACCATAGCGTCAACCTGCGTGATAATTGGTTGGTCGTTTGGTCCTACATGTGGGCCAACAATCAGACCATTTACAAATGGGATATTTGGTTCCGTCTCATTCGCAAAGAGCGGTATTGAGAAAAACGCAAATGCTGCAAGATAGATGAACAGGCAGGTTCCCACTACCAGCCACATACCAAGGCAGCCAAGATTGTTCTCGCCGACCACAGCAAATTCACGACGAGACACACTTGTCCACACAGCGGCAAGCACCAACATAGCCCCCGTAAGCAGGAGCGCTACTAGCAATTCGTCTGGACCGGTGTGAATAAGCAGCGTTGCAAAAGCAATTGAGGCAGTGATCACAATGCTACCAATCACGACGAGGTTACGATTTGACTTCCAACCCCACACCGCTGCCATCAACATAGCGAAGAAATTCACAGAGACGATACCATCAGCAATATAGCCAGCCTGTGGCGAAAACGCACAACTATCGGGAATGGCCGTCTTTCTGGCACACACAGTCAGATAGTCATTCAGCCCGATAAAGCTCCACGTGTGTATCCATGCTACCAAGGGATAAGCCACCAACCAAGTCAGGATCAGAATAGCTCCTAGCTGTGCAAAGCCTAAAGCACCAATACCATAGAGCGTTGACATCGTACGTTTGCGCACTGGGCGCATCAGATAGTGCAAGCGTAACGCGAACGCGCCCAATACCAGAATGAGCGCCAATCCGAGCACAATCGCAGTAGCTGTATTCGTGATCTTCTGTCCAAAGAATGGACGCCCAGCAACGAGGCCATAACCCAGGCCATTGATATCAAACAAGGTGTAGAAGAGCATGAACACGATCAAGAGGAAAACAGCCGCAATAATCATCCAACGGATAGCCGGAGTTGTGCCAGGGTCGCGACGATCAGGATTCTTCATCTCACGGATGGCAAGTTGGCTGTAGAAGACCATCGCCAAGCCAATTCCAAGCAAGGCAGTACCAAGCATAACAAAGTCAACAGCATTTTGCTGGAACCAGAGAAATTTTCCATCAAGCACTGAAGCAATATTCATATTGGGGCTTGGGAAATATTGATTACAGGTCGGATTTTTCGCAGTACAACCTGTCAATGTAGCCCACAACATTAAAGCTAAGCCACCGATACTCACCGGTACTCCGAGCACTGTAAAGATAATTGGTGGCACAACCGGTTTAGGATCAAAGAGCAGCACAATCACCTGAATAATGATAAACAGCCCAATACAAGTGACCCCCAAGCCGAGTGCTCCACGCTCCATCCCTTCTAGAGATGCAGCAGTCATCTGCAAGTAAATGTATCCGGGAACCTGCCCTATCAGAATGGCGGCGATGAAGAAATAGCCAACGGCAAACACCATCGCACGCGCCCATGATATACGTTCTGACACATCCCGCGTTTGAGCTTGTTGCATAGATCGCAATCCCTCTTCTATTGAACGACAGTTATTTCCGCTAACATGGTCGGATGGACTCTGCAATAGTAGACTACTGCATGGTCAGGGTTGAAATTATAGGCGTCTGGCATCACCGTATAAGAAAAGTCACTGCCAGTTGGAATCAGCGACGCCGTGCTGCCTTTAGCAGAGTCAAAAATCTGCGGTGCCGCTTTGGGAGAGGCGGTACTTTCGCCAACAATCGCAGTGACAGTATGCCCTAGTGGATCCTTGTTCACCCAGGTGATCTTCGTGCCAACTTTCACTTTGATGTTCTGATACTGGAAGCATGCAGGATTACACGTCTGACCAGGAGCCGTCGATACAATGGTGATAGTGATCGCCTTCATTTTGGTCATATCGGTAGGTGCTCCAAATTGCCCAAGTGTTCCAAGTGCTTGTGCAGTCGCATAACTTGCGGGAGCATTGTTCTGAAGGTAGTTAGCAAGCTGGTTAAAACCATTCACGGCGCTAGCACCTGTAAAGCCATTTTGTTTCAAATAGGCTGGATCTGCAGAACGCAAGAACGCAAAGAGATAATCAATATCATTCGACGACAAAGGACCACCATAATCCTGGCTCTGCGTAATCAAGCTTGCGTTCGCGGGTACAGCGGCACCAGGAGCATAGATACCAGCACTGATGACACGTCTTAACTGCACGTCGGTCATCTGGTTCATCTGATCAATAGTAAAGCCATTCCACTTAGGGTCCTGGATTTTCCCATTCTTGTCAATCGCATAGCACTTATCTACGCAGTATTGTGCATAGAGCATCGTCCCACGCTGTACAGCAAGCGCATGCTGATCAGAACTTGCTGTCACCTCGCCGTTTCCTTCTGCAATCCAGAAGATAGGAATCATCAGTGAGATAACAGCCAACATGATGAGTGCGCCATAACCAGTTTTCTCAACTGCATTAGTGCGGGAATAGAATATATAGAGCAAGCCGCCAACAGCTACCAAAAGTATGACGAAATATATGGCGATCTGTGCAAAATTTAGCATAATACACAACCTTTTGCAACGTGTCTCCTACTTATGAAGACACGAACAGCATTTCTTCCCTTATCTGTGTATGTCTTAGCAGCTTATTATCCCTGAAGAGACAATAAGCTGCATAGCTGCTTCTATACGACAGGGCTTCTTTTATTTTCCTGAAATTGACGCTCCTGCACGTATAGCATCAGCCACCAGCACTACATGCAACAGTAGGTGCAGCGATCAAACGTGTTGTACTATCAGGGTGTGGCACCTTTGAATTGAGCACACCTGTATCAACAACTACATTATCACCTTGGAAGGAGATAGAGAAGCGATCCAGGCTTCTTGGAGCCGGTCCATCAAGCCATTCACCAGTCACATTGTAGTGTGAACCGTGGCAAGGGCATTTGAAACTTGAGCAATCATCGCGGAAGGGAACGGTACAGCCTAGATGAACGCAACGCTGATAGAGCGCGATCCAGTGAGAGCCATCTGCATCCTTCACGACTGACTCCGACTGGAGTTGACCTGAAAGGAGTGCACTGCTCAGCAAAAAATCTGTCTTTGCGCCGAGATGGACCACATAGGTACGAGCGTTCTGATTATAGAATACTCCGGCAGCACCCTTTTTGAAATCGCTCAGTTTCGAGGCAGGCGTAAAGTCTGTCTTCTTCCCGACAGTGATCAAGCCACCAAAGCCAGTAGCGACATTTGGATAGAGCATAGCCAGTGCGCCTGCAACTGCGGATGTCGTAGACAGACCCCACACAGCCAGCATGGACCTGCGCACGAAACGTCTCCGCGACAGACGTTGCTGCGCGATCTCTGCTGCTTCTGCGCCACCACCATGCAAGACTTCATATTGTTGGGGCGTGATTGGTGGTGTATTAATACTCATGGTGTATCCTCTTTATTTTCTCTCTTTGTTACCTGTTTTCCCAATTTCCCCGCTACTACAAGTCAAAGTAGACGTGTACCCAAGGCCACACCCATAGCCAGCCTGGACCACGGAAGAAGCTGCCAGCCAGCGTCACCACAGCCCAGAAAACGAGGAACATGGTGAAGGTGACAATAGCCACTTTGCGGTCAGCGTAGGCGCGACTCGGATTGCGGTCCACGTAGGGAAGGACAGCGAGCGCGGCCAGCACCAAGCCAGGTCCTAGCACACCACCAGTCGTTGGCGGGAAGTAGTGCAGCAGTTCCTGCAAGCCCAGAAAGTACCAAGGGGCCTTGGCAGGGTTTGGCGTAACGTTCGGATTGGCAGGCTCACGCAATGGTGCGTCAATAACAATGGATAGCAACGTTACCATCACCATCACAGCCGTCGCCGCAAAGAATTCACGTACCAGCAGATGAGGCCAGACAAACACCGAGTCTTCAAGTGGCTTCTCCACACGCGTGATCGCTTCTTGCTTCACCACGGCGAGTGTACGGTAACGACGCTGTGTTGCTGACGCCTGCGTCTGTACTCTGGGTTCTTGCTGTTCAATCGACATAACTTAGGCATCCTCTCTTTAGAACCGTAGGATAGCGGATAGAACGAGTGCTTCCTACTTAACGAGTCGCACCAGCTACAGAGGGCTCGCGCTCAGCACGAGCTTCCAACTCACGACGTGATGGAGGTGGAGGACCTGCCTCACCGCCGTCCTTACGAATACGCCAGAAGTGAACAGCCATCAACAGTGCGGCAGCCAACGGCAACAGGATAACGTGACCAACATAGAAGCGGATCAGCGTGGCCTGACCGACAGCTCCACCTCCTACCAGAACCTTATACACAGGATCGCCCAGCAGTGGAGTATATGGAGCCAAGTTGGTACCTACCGTGATAGCCCAGATTGCAATCTGGTCCCAAGGCAAGAGATAACCAGTAAAACTTAGGAACAGAGTCACAAAGAAAAGGAGCACACCAACTACCCAGTTGAATTCTCGTGGTGGCTTGTATGCACCGTGATAGAAGACACGAATCATGTGCAATGTCACAGAGACGACCATCAAGTGAGCACCCCAACGATGCATATTACGCGTCAGGTGCCCAAATGAAACAGCGCTATTCAATTGATTGATGTTTTGATATGCAGTAGTGGTGTCAGGGATGTAGTAGAACATCAGGAAGACACCGGTGACGGTCAGCAGTAAGAACAGGAAGAACGAGATACCCCCCATACACCATGTATAGGTGATCTTCATCGCCTGACGGCTGACTTTGACGGGATGCAAATGCAGAAATACGTTTCCCATCATCACCAGAGATTGGTTCAATGGAGTATCAGGATAGCCATGACGAAAGATCGAACGCCACACCTGACTCTCGACTATCTTCTGCGTCATCACGTCGAGCAAGCTTTTGTTCGTAGTAGAACTCACTGTGCCTCCTCAAAAGGATCAAGACTTGACCAATAAAAAAGATAACGTTTATACAAAATTGCCAGTATCAGTACCGCAAGGTAGATTATATCATACCTTAGATTACCCTTCTAGCCAAACAAGATGCATCAGGTACATACCTGATTTTTCGCTAGCTTATACCTGATTTGATCCCCACCGCCCGTCGTAGGGGCCCCATTCATGGCGCCCGACCCCGTCATCGTAGGGGCCTGATTTTTCGCGCCCTCCGTCCGGGCGAGTCAATTCCTCCAACATAGTGCATGTCGGCAGCGGGCGCGATAAATTAGGTCCCTACGACGATGCTTGTTTGACAGCGTGTAGCACAAACCGATACAATGATATTGTAGCGAAAAAATGTAAGTTTCACAAAGAGATGACCCATGATAACCAATTCCAATCAGAAAACAGAGATAATTCATACGAACAGGCTCCTTCGTCCCTTTCTCGGTATACCCGTGTTTTATAAAGTGCTCATTGCCAATAGCTTTATTATCTTCGTCGGTGCGACCGGAGGAACTTGGCTTGCCTCCCAACTCTATATTACACCCAATGCACCACTCTATTTGATGGCATTTGTGACGGTTGGTTGGCTTGTCAGCGTTGTTCTTAATTTTGTGGTATTACAGATTGCCTTTCGACCGTTGATGGACCTGGGCAAAGTGATGAGTAGGGTGCAAGCAGGAGAACGCTCATTGCGAGCGCCGCACACAGGAGTTGACTCACAAGCCGACCTGTTAGCGCGTACCTTTAATATGATGCTTGAAGCTATCGATGACGCCAATAGGCTACGTGCCAGCCAAATTATCAATACACAAGAACAAGAGCGTAAACGTATTGCGCGTGAACTACACGATGAAACATCCCAAGTACTTACCTCTCTCTTGATTAGCCTCGCAGTGCTCGAAGAGTCTGTCACAACACCAGAGGCACATAATCGTATCGCGGAAACACGCATGCTTGCCCATCAAACACTACGTGCCATCCGCAATTTAAGCATCGATCTTCGCCCAAGTGCCCTTGACGATTTGGGATTACTCCCTGCATTGCGCTGGTACGTCAAAGAGTACCAACAGAAATTTCCCATCGAAGTTGATTTTCAGGCGGCAGGCTTCAAAGGGCGCCTTCCTACTGAAATGGAAACAGCGCTCTATAGAATTGTGCAGGAGTCCTTAACCAACATTGCTCGTCATGCCCAAGCACACAAGGCTAGTGTCATCTTGCGGGAAGACCATGAAGCAATTTATGCCACCATTAGCGACGATGGACGTGGTTTTGATGCTGAAGAACTGGTGAGGACGCCAAGTGATCGCGGCCTGGGATTAGTGGGAATGCATGAACGTGCCGACCTACTCGATGGCACACTCACTATTACATCTGAACCGGGGCACGGCACCACAGTACAGGTGCGTATCCCCTACTATGCAACAACGTTGACACAGCATGAACAGAAGAAAGCGTCGACAACAGACCTACCCACTCAGGTGGCACCATCATAGACGATAGTCACTGCAAAAGGATTTTATGAAGATACGGATTTTATTAGCTGACGACCACACCATTTTGCGTGCTGGTCTCAAGATGATGTTAAATGCACAGCCTGATATGGAAGTCATTGGTGAGGCACAGGATGGTCGTCAAGCCATCCAGGAAGTACAACGTTTACAACCAGATATTGTGCTTATGGACATTACCATGCCTGATATCAACGGCATTGAAGCCACACGGCAGATCAAAAAGCTCGTGCCCGATGTGCGCGTGCTTATGCTCACGATGCATGAACATGATGAATATGTCTTCCAGGCACTACGAGCAGGTGCATCAGGCTATATGCTCAAAGAAGCCGCCGATACAGAACTCATTTCAGCCCTACACATTATACAAAGTGGGCAATTTTATCTTTCACCCATGGCACAATCAGTAATGGTGGGTGACTACCTCCAACGCGTGCGTACCGGCGAGGAAAAAGATAGCTATAGTAGTTTAACTGAGCGCGAACGAGAAATACTCAAGCTTGTCGCTGAAGGCTATACCAACAATCAGATTGCAGAGCGCTTAGTGATTAGTCCTAAGACGGTCGATACACATCGCACACATGTTATGGATAAATTAAATTTGCACAGCCGCGCCGAGTTAGTAAAATATGCAATGCGACGCGGCCTGCTTGAAGATTAACTAGAAAAGTCTCCCCTTACCTATCCTCGTCCTCATCGAACTCGGCGCTACTATCACTCTCATCCGCGAAATAGTCGTCGTTATAAAAACCGACATCTTTCCCGATAAACACACTTACCAGGAAATCGTCACGTGGCATATTAGCAGAGAGCACAATATCTTCATCGATCTGCTGAATAAGCTTGGTTATATCAGCCTCTTTCAGATCAATCTCTAGAATCAATGTGCAATGCACCGCATTCGTCGTAAAGTGAATATCCACCGTGCCCACGCGATTATTGCTTTGCAGGCTCATGCCCTGCATGATGTAGTAGCCCTCTGAATAAGGTGTACGAAAATGCCGTTCAAAATGAATATCATCCATGAATCCTATGTATCACGCATGCAACGTCTTCAAAACGTTTCTGCGTCAGCTCCTTTCTCTCGTCCATGTTCTGCTCTCCATAGAACCTCCGTGATAGTTATATATCACGTCCAAGGCTAATAGAGTAGCCGATACAGCCATATTATATCATAGTGATCTCTGTAATAGATATCAAATAAGCGCTAGCACAGGGCACCCCTATGGGGGTGCCCTGTGCTAGCGCTTATTTGATATCTATTACTATGGCACAAACTGAAACGAGGAACGCATACCCAAAAAGACAGCCTTCTCTTCGTCAGCATAAATGCTTTGTGGGGCCTGCTGTGTAATGGTAAAGAGGTGATTACCATGTACCGTTGCGAGTAACATAGCAGTATAGTTCGCACCACTTTGCTGGATACTTCCCTGTATTTGTTGCCAGGAAGCACCGCCTAAGATAAGTGGTGGACCTGTTTTTGCACCTGTCATACCAAGATGTGCTGCCTGCTGCTTCAGGTACTGCGTTACAACACCGTTCGCAGTAGTACTGCTTGCAACCACCACATCGACCTGCGCAGTGTGGCTACTATCATAGATATGCAACGTCGTAGTATGCGGCTCAGTTTGCGCAGTCCAGCCAGTAGGATAAGCGAGAGAGAAACCCAAGCGTCCATCACTAAAGAGTTGTTGTGGCTCTGTGACCGTTGCTACACTAAATGGATGATAGAACCAGACCCAAAGACCGCCAGCGAGAACAAGTAATGCGCCAAGCAGTTGCACAACCCACAATGAAGTACGTTTTTTGCGACGCAAGACACCTGGGTTTCCGCCTCCCATCGCTTGTTGCGGAGCTCTTTTCGTAGGTGCTTGCACAGCAACAGGCGTATACGGTTCTGGAAGTCCGGCAGTTGGTATTTGTGTCACATCTGAAGGGTGTACTGCGAGAGTCGGATGCTTCGTCTGTACGTACGTCGCTAACGGCACTGTATCGAGTTGCTCCATCTCAGAGGCATAAGGAGCAGCTGACCCACGCTTCTGCGCGGGAGCAGGGAATGCCTGATTGCGCGATGGTGGTATTGAAGTAGGAGGTGGTACGCGTAGAGGGCGCGTCGGCAATTCTTCAACCAACTCTTCAGTCTGAAAGTTAGGGTTGTCTTGCCTCACCTTATTGGTATCGTCTGCCTCACCCGCATTCCACACCTTCACCTGCAAGTCCTGTGCAGGTGCTGGACGTATTTGGGGTGGCGGACCCGTCCATACTGCATTCGATGGATCAGGAATACGTTTTTGTTGGCTTCCATCAAATCCCTTTCTGGCGGGCATAGTATCCAATCTGCCCATCCAGGAAGGAGGGTCTTTCCGTGCTGGTGGCTGTTGGGCAATCTGTTCGCGTAACGCGGGTTTTTCACCTTGCCCATTATGTCCACTCATGGCTGAGAAGGGTGCCGAAGGCCCTGTCGCATTGTTTGATAATCGTGCATTTGCCGGATGAGAAGCGACTAGCGTTCCGCAGATACTACAGAACCGTGCGTCATCCGTCGGCAATGCCGTCCCACATGTTGTACAGAGTTTCGCCATGGCACCGCTCTTCCCCTTCTTTCAAAACAATACTTGAGCCAGAACTTCTCACTTTTACGCTAGCGCAAAAGTTGCCTTACGTCAAGTAACCCTGCCACAACTTGGTACCTATGGTTGTCTTGTGCTACAACCATAGATTCTCACAACCTACTTGAGCGTCAACAAAGCTTCACGCTCAGCAGCAGACTCTAAAGGTTGCTGATTTTTTACAACCTCGACCAGTTTTTTGCGCCCCTTGGGACTTCCGATCATCAACACACCAACCAGTTTGTTGTCGCGGAAGAACAGCTTTCGATAATTCTCATTCCCTTTTTCGCCGGGTTCCCGTCGCGCCATACTCGTCAATTCTGGATTATTGGATTCGGCAGTACCGACGACAGCAATATTGACATCAAAAAGCGGGCTAGTATAGGTCGGTACATCCACATACGGCTGATGTCCACCTGCCATATTCACACCGACAATACGCCCATGTGCCAAGGCATTGTCCCATGTTCCCATCGTATGATGATGCCCAATGGTGGGGTCGAAAAACTCTGCTATATCTCCCGCTGCATAGACGTTCGGCACGTTGGTTTCTAGATACTCATTGACCACAACACCATTACGTACCTCAACAGGAGTACCCACGAGAATATGCGTATTAAGCGTAATACCAAGCCCAATACCAATTACATCCGTCTGTATTTGACGGCCCTTTTTCGTCCTCACATAGCTAGGAACGCCGTTTTGGGGCACCACAGACTCGATCTCATCGCCATGAATAACCTCAACACCAAATTTCTTGGCGATATTATCGACAACTTCTCCACCATCGGGATCAAGCGCATTACGGAGCCAGTAGGGACCACGCATGAGCCAAGTAGTGTTCAGCTTACGTACAGCAAAACCGTCGCACATCTCATACGAGATAAAGCTACCTCCATAGGCCAATGCTGTACGCGACTCCAGCATTCTTGAAATAATGGTCTTGGTATCATCAAGTGTGACGAAGTTGTAAATATGCTTGACATCTTCTACGCCAGGAACACGCAGTGGATTAGCCCAACCACCAGTCGCAATCAACAGAGCGTCATAGGGCAGATGCTCACCTTTATCGGTGACAACCACTTGCTCATCTGTATGTACCGCTGTCACCAGCGTTTCAGTGATCAAATTGATATTGCGCTGCTCATGCCACGCAAAATCGCGAATCATCACCTTCTGTTCAACAATCACCCCTTGTAAAAAACGGGGTAAAGAGACACGGTTGTAAAGCGGATATGCTTCATTTGTCAGCAAATGAATACTGCAATTGGGATCATTCTTCCGTAATACTTCCGCAGCAGTTGTGCCAGCAACTCCATTGCCAATAATAACGTATCGTTTCTCGTGCGTTGCCACGTATAACTCTCTCCTTAATATGCAGAGTTTCTTTTACTCCACGGCGTCGTAGGGACCAGCTTCAGCGCGTCCGCCGTTGCAATTGTATATGTCGGTTACATGGACCATGCCAACGACGGACGCGCTGAAGCTGGTCCTTACGACGACCTTGCAACGGTCCTGCGTCTAGTTCTTGAAATCTTAACACAGTTTTGTGGATAGTGCTATAGTAAGGCTGGAAATGAGTGTATGAAGGCACCACAGCACCCAGAAGAAACAGCTAAAGGTAGGTAACATGCTTGATACTAGCGCGTCATGGAACGTTCCTCAAGGAAAAGTAGCACTCACAGAAAACGAGGTGCATGTCTGGAGAGCCTTACTGGAGGCTCCAGTAAGGACGCTCTCCACTCTTGAGCAAGTGCTTTCTCCAGATGAGATCAAACGAGCACAACGGTTCCGCTTTGAAAAAGATCGGCACCATTGGATTGTTGCACACAGCACCTTGAGGACACTGCTAGGAAAATATCTGGATACATCACCAACCGAACTCCAATTTAGCACCAACGCTTATGGGAAACCATCGCTAGCGTCTCCCACTTTTGGCACACGTCTACACTTCAACCTTGCCCATTCTGGTACATTGGCCCTGTATGCCTTCTGTTATGATCGCCACGTCGGAGTAGATATAGAATATATGCGTTCCGGCATTGATTACCAAGCCATTGCGAGTTCCCATTTCTCCTCATATGAGAATGAACAATTGCAAGCGCTATCTAACGAAGTACAAGAAGAGGCTTTTTTTGCATGCTGGTCGCGCAAAGAGGCGTATATCAAAGCACGAGGGATGGGCCTTTCTCTTCCACTTGATCAGTTTGATGTCTCTCTGACACCAGGAGAGCCAGCCAAGCTCCTTGCCAGCCGAGAAGACGCTCAAGCTGTAGAGCAATGGTCGCTCTCCGCACTCTCGCCAGGACCTCGCTACGCCGGTGCGCTGGTTGTCGAAGGCTCCGGTTGGCATCTTTCCTGCTGGCAATGGCAACAGTAAGAGTGCGAAGATGCTGTATTTTCTTAATGAAACGCAGAGCAGGTGGTACAGTATATTCTACTTTTTCCCGTGATTGTGATAGCAATGCCATAAGTTTTTCTCAATCTCTCACTACCCTATACGCCTAATTGGGTATTTCTTGCATTATCGGTAAGCTGACCATAATCTGCTCAGCCAACTCAGCTCCCAACATATGATCAGTTTGAGTCGGAGCCTCGCCCACACGAATATGCAATGGCCCACCAAAGGGAGCACGCTCCAATAACTGGATACGCGTCTCTGGATATAATCCTAGCCGACCAAGATAACAGAGTTTCTCAGGGTCCTGATCATTGATACGCACAATATCAGCAGACCTTCCCTCTTGCATCTCAGACAACAATTGACCAGGACGTGCTACAATAACACCCTCTTTGCTAGGAATAGGATCACCGTGCGGGTCTATCGTGGGATGGCCTAGCAAGGCATCAACTTTGTCTTCAAACTCCTCGGAGATGACGTGCTCCAACTTGTCAGCCTCTGCATGCACCTTGTCCCAACTATAGCCAAGCTCACGAGCAAGATACAGTTCGAGTAAACGATGGTGACGAATGACCTCTATGGCCTTACGTTCGCCCAAAGCAGTAAGGCGCACGCCATGATACGGCATATGCTCAACCCAGCCAGCAGCGGCAAAATCCTTAAAGAGCATCGTTGCTGTCGCATCGCTCACCCGTAGCTGCTCACTAACAGCCGAGGTAGAGACCTTCTGCCCACGCTCCTGCATCGCATAAATGACCTTGAGACAATCACTAATGCGCGGTGTCAGCTCCTGGATGGACTTCTGCATGGTTTACTCCTTTCAAACTTATTTTTTAGTTATCTAAAAATATAATACCATAGAGGTGAAAGATGTGCAAGGGGCACAAAAAATGAAGCAAGAGCATACTCTTGCTTCATTTTTTGTGCCCCTTGCACATCTTTTATGGTTACACCGAATGAGATGGGCGTAGTGCAGCGACAATCATTGCGACAACGCTTAACGCAAAGGAAACCAGAAATGCGGAGTGCAATCCACTCAGGAAGATGGCAAGAGCAGCAGGGAAACGGCTCATACCACCGCCATAAATGAACACCTGCTGAATAGCCGCAAATGGCACATTGCTCAAGGCAAGAGGGAACACAATCGCAATACTCAGCATCTGCCCTGTATTGTTTAGCATACTAAGAATACCTGCCGCTGCGCCGCGTGTGTGTGGCTCAACCGAACTCATTATCGCATTCGTGTTGGGCGAAACGAAGAAACCAGAGCCACCGCCCATAAGTGCCATGTAGAGGGAGAGCAGCCAGTAGGGAGTACTCGGCGAAACAGTCGCCAGTCCGAGTAAGCCAAGAGCAGAAACAGCTAATCCTATCGGAGCAAGGAGACGAGAACCAACCCGGTCCGACAAACGCCCACTGATAGGGCCGATAATCATGAACGCAGCTCCGAAAGGAATGAGCATTAATCCTGCTGCCAATGGATTTTGACCATATGGGCCTTGCAAGAAGAAGATCAGCAGAAAGAGCACCGCTCCACGTGCAATACCATTCAGCAAACCGCTCAGGTTGGCAAGCGTGAAGAGCCGATCACGGAAGAGGCACAGATTGACAATCGGTTGTTTGATACGCGATTCTACGATACTAAAAGCAATTAAGCTTATCACGCCCACAATAGTTAAAGCGATTATGACAGGCTGAGGTAAAATTGGGAAAGCAAGCATTGAAAGGGCAAGCAAAACACAGGCCAGACCAAGCGTTAAGGTTGCGCTCCCGATCCAGTCAATACGCTGCTGACTCATCGGGCGCACAGGCTCACGTAACCGCCAGATACCCCAGAGAGCACCAAACAGACATAGTGGCACGTTGAACAAAAATACCCAGCGCCATGACCACTCTGTCAGCAAACCACCCACGATTGGACCAATCAGAAAGCCTGCTGCACCAGCAATCTGGTTGACGCCCAGCCCAAGTCCTACCTGTCCCTTGCGAAAAGCGTCAGTCACAATAGCCGTACTATTCGTGACCAGCAACGCTCCCCCAAGTCCTTGAATAAGACGGCCAATAATCAGATCGGCGCCGTGAAATTGTGGTTGCGCAATACCTGCAATCAATGAGCCGAACCCAAACATGAGAAAACCACTGTTATAGAGACGTTTGCGACCCCATATATCAGCCAAGCGTCCTACTAAGGGGGTAAGTACTGTTAGGACAAGCAAATAACCTAAGAGTACCCACATTATTGTAAAAAAACTGATATGCAACTCAGTCAATATATTTGGTAAAGTGATGAGCAATGCCGAGCCTTGAATAGAGGCCAGCAGAGCACCTACCGTCGTGACTGAAAGGGCAGTCCATTTGTAGTTATCAGGCTGGCTAGCAGTAGTCTCTACAGTGATATTTTGTGGTTGTACATTCTCAGGAGATGAGGGACGAAGCATTCGAATCATTAACCTTTCTTGGAGGAAAACACTTTATGCGAGATCACTTTGATACTCTAACTATATGACATATAAACCAACTCTTGCAAGTAGTTAAACAATAAAACAGAAAAGAGTACAATGAGAAAGAAATTCCCTCATCGAGCTATCAAATTTACAGGATGAGCGTCACATTTTTGCGTAGTTGCCTCATCCCGCGGAGCCGACCAGCTTCTCTTCCCTCTCTTGCCTGCGTAGTAGGAAGAAGCCATAAAGTGCCAGCGTACCATACAATAGGATGAGCAGACCGAAAGAAAGAATTAAGGCTATAAACGCGCTAGGTCCTGTGGTAGTGCCAACGTTGTGCTGAGGTGTTGCGAAGAGAGTGATATTGACGTAGACATCACTCAGACCGTGCAGGATCATCAATGGCCAGATGGTGCGGGTGCGAAGGCGAAAAGCAGCAAAGGCGAAAAGCAGCAAAGGCGAAACCAAAGAAGAAGGACCCCACAATCTGTGGCAATGTGACATAGACAGGGAGCAATAACAGATTGTTGGCATGCACAAGGGCAAAGAAGAGCGCGGAGATCGTTGCCGCTGCCATCAGCCCATAGGGTCGCAGTACTTGCAAGCCAACAAGTTCTACGCTACATCTCTCGCCGTGACAGAAGCACGGCAATCGAAAGCATAAGCACAGTGAATAGACAAAGCACAGCAATATCAAGCGGTATCTGTGACGCCTCGTAGTTCAGCAACGCACCACGAATAGCGTTTACGCCATAGGTCAGTGGATTGAATATCAGAATGATACTCAACCATTGCGGAATGTTGTGTGTTGGGAAAACGGCACCTGAGAACAAATATAATGGGAGTGTGATAAAGTTCTGAATAGTCCCGAAGTTCTCAAAGTCCTTGATCCACATAGCAATGACTACGCCAAGCGCTGAAATCGCTAGGGCCGTTACGAACATTGCTAGAATCACATTGAGCACATTCAATGGGTATAACGCAACTGAAGCCAGAGGAGCGAACAGCAGGACAATCATCGCCTGAATGGTAGAGCTGGTCGCTCCACCCAAGCATTTTCCTAACACCAATGTCGAACGTGGCGTGGGTGCCACTTGGACTTCTTTTAGAAAGCCAAACTCACGATCATAGACAATGGAGATCGCCGACTGCAAGCCACTAAAGATAATGGTCATGGCAATAACGCCGGGAAAGACGAATTGCTCATAACCCAAGCCAGCCACCGGCACAAAGGAGCGGCGTAAACCGAAGCCAAGCGCGAACAGCCAAACTAGGGCACGGGCAATAGCACTATAGAGACGAGAGCGCTGTCGCCATAGCTTATACATGTCACGTAGCCAGATCATGGCAATGCCCTCTGGGTCAATGGGCAATATCCGTTTGGGTCTGCGCGGCGCCGCTAAGACTGGCTCCAATCTGCCTGCTGCCTGTGTTTCTAACATCATTATCTCCTTAACCGTCCTCGACCGCGCAACCTTGCGCCGAGACGTTCGTGTGTGCCCGCCGTCTCCTCCCGAATGGCCCTTCCCGTTAAGCGCACAAACACATCCTCAAGGCTCGGCGTCTTGACATCCACATCATACACCTCAATATCTGCCAATGTGAGATGGCGAATAACCGTTGCAGCTAACGCCCGACCATGCTCACCCTCGACATGCACCACTCCATCCTCCTGTTTCACGGGCCGCTCTAACCAACATGTAAGCTCTTCAACGGCACGAGCATCGTCGGATGTCGTAATGCTCACGATGTCTTGCCCGACCGTCTGTTTGAGCTTCGCAGGCGTATCCAGAGCCACAATACTGCCATGATCGATAATACCGATGCGGTCACAGTATTCGGCCTCTTCCATATAGTGTGTCGTCATGAAGATAGTCAATCCGGTTGTGTCACGGAGACGCAAGACGTATTCCCACACACTACGGCGCGTCTGTGGGTCGAGACCAACTGTTGGTTCATCTAGAAAAAGCGTCTGTGGCTGATGCAGCAAACCACGTGCCACCTCCAAACGCCGTTTCATTCCGCCGGAGAAGGTTTTCACAATGTCCTTGCGCCGCTCATCCAGTCCGACCAGTTGCAGTACTTCGCGTATACGTGATGAACGCGTCTCACGCGGCGTGTGGTAAATCATGCAATGGTAGAGCAAGTTCTGTTCAGCCGTCAGATATTCGTCAAGGGTTGGGTCCTGAAAGACAATGCCAATGCTCTGACGCACAGCCGCCGCTTCGCGCTCAATATCATATCCATTGACAACAGCATGCCCACTAGTCGGGCGCAAGAGTGTGCATAACATTTTGATCGTCGTACTTTTTCCGGCCCCATTCGGACCAAGAAAACCAAAAGTCTCGCCACGTCCTACATCCAGATCAATCCCTTTCACCGCTTCAACAGCGCCAAACGAGCGTTTGAGCTGCTCAACATGTATCGTCATGCTACTTTTACTCTACCTCTATCAAATGCCGTAATGCTGGTAAAGCAGCCATTAACGTTTGACGTTCTTGTGTACTCAACAGATCAAGACGGCGCTGTAATGATGCAAGTCGCACATGGTCAAAGGCCATGACAGCTCGTACGCCACGCTCTGTTGGCTTCACCCATACGGTACGCCAGTCCGCGTCACCTCGGCTACGTTCAATATATCCTTTTTCCAGCAAGCGTTTCACCATCGCTGTCGCCGTTGAGGGCGTCACCGCCAGATGCTCAGCAACCTCCTGCATCGTACATCGCTCGTGCTCAACAAGAATACGAAGGAGGCTTAATTGTCCTGGTGTGGCGCGTAGTTCGGATACTTCGCGCAGAATCGGCTCCATCTCATCGCTGTCAAGTGGCACATCAGCACGTAAACGTCGCAATACCTTTGGCACGATATCCAACAGAGCAGAAGCTAAGTCGGTATCCCGCTGCACAGATTTATGTATCATACATCCATCCTTTGTCACTTTCACTCTCTAACTATATGATACCCCAAATATTCATTTCGAGTAAAGCCCTTTTTTAGCTTGCATCTCTCTCCATCAGCATGTTACACTAAGATGTGTCTATTTTATCGAAGCAAACATCTGAACAGTGGTGGAAACAATTACGTCCCCGGCTCACTATCTCCTACATAGTTCTCGCGCTCCTGTTACTCACCATGAGTATCAGCGGACATATGCGATTACTAGCTGAGGTGGGAAAAACATTTGGTGGGTTTTTCTGGGCCATCGACAATACCGATGGTCAGATTGTTATTGTCTCTACACCACCACAATTGTCACCTGTGCCTATCTCAGCCGACTCTCTGACGACAAATAACCGCATCATCAGTGCCAATGAAGTCACGGGGAGCAATGCGCTGACAAAGGTCTATCGTACTACGCACGAAGGCGATACGATTACATATACCACACAGTCCAATGGAAAGAGCACACACAGTTTCCAACGGCCCATAGTAAGATTTACGATGGATATGTGGTGGCAGAACTATGGATTGGCTTTTCTTACCGGATTAAGTTGGCTTCTTGTCGGCGTCTTGCTCCTGGCAACAGCGCAGGATTGGAGCGGTGCAGTCGAAGGTATAACCCTTTTGCCCCCTGCCATGCTCTTCTTGCTCTACAGCCACTGGGGAAATGTGCAACAAACCTACGCTGCTGACCCCGTCTTCCAGTTGTTGTGGGTACCATCGTTCGCACTGCTGGGAGCCACCTTTATTCACCTGAGTTTGACGTATCGACCAGAGGCACTCACTACAGTTCGTAGGCCACAGCTGCTCATTGATGGATTGCCATACTTGCCATTACTTGCCCTTCTTGCCTACGAATGGAGTTCTTTTGTCTTTTTTAAGCAGGTGCCTACGCGCCCCAATCTCGTTGTCAGTCTTGGTTATGCAGTGTTCGGTGGCATCATCAGTTTCTGCATTGGTATTACATCCCTGGCCCGTGTAAGTACCTTCATTCCAGGCTGGTTGCGCGGTAGAACATCACAGCAGGACAGTATTCCATCACATATTAGGCGGCGCATCGGCGACCTGCTCACCCTCTGGATAGGTGGTGTTGGATTAGGCTTCTGTCTTGGTGTGTTGCCAATTCTCTTGACCGGGCAGACACTCCTACCACTCTCTATGTTCTATGTGCTAGCCGCTATCTATCCACTCATTCTCTCCTATGCCATACGTTCTCTACGCCAGATAGACCGCCTGCAAATCACACTCGCACAACGTGAGGAAGCATTACAACAACAGCAAAAGACGGCAAGCGAATTGCGGCAAGTCAATAGAGAGCTACAACAAGCAACGTCACTTTTGTTACACGCCGATGCACACCTACGCTCCATGCTCTCACAACGCATCCACGATCAACCAAAACAACAAGCATTACGCATTCGCTCATTATCGACGTACTGGCACAACAAACTGCGTATCGAGGGAGAGCAAGAGCCAACAGGAAAAGTCACCGCCCAGCCTGTTCTCGATGCATTAGGCAAAATCCGTAAGGTGAGTGAAGAGCTAGAAAGCGACTTACGTGGATTACAATTGTTGGTAGAGGATGCCTACCAACGACGCAGCCTCGGCCTCAAAATGCACCTGGAGAAATCGCTCAAAGAAGACCTACCCGCACTCCACCCAGAATCCGCTCTGACTATTCATACCGACCTACGGGCACTTGACACATTCAGCACTGACTTAGAGCAAACAGAGGATGGGGAAAAAATTGCTGAAGCAATCTCGTACACGGTAATTCAGGCCATTCTTAATGTGTATAACCACGCACAAGCAACCACTGCCACAGTGCAAGTCGTCAAAGCGGGCCAGATACTCACGATAGAGATCAAAGATGATGGACGTGGCTTCGATGTCGAGAAGATTCCGCCCGAAAAGACGAGTCTTTTTAAGACACAGCTCAAGGTACGTGAAGCTGGCGGCACCATCAGTATTCGCTCTATCGCTCACCCCGACCCCAATCATGGCACAACAATTGTCCTACGCGTACCTCTCAACGACGGCGTAGGGGCCTGATTAATCGCGCCCGCCGTCGGATGCACGGTGCTCGGCGACATTGACCATACTGGCGACGGCGGGCGCGATTAATCAGGCCCCTACTGCCGTAAACCCGCATAGGCTTCATAAGCATGCGCGAGCAAAACACGCCTACCAGGATCACCAGGGGCACCTTCAATTGCGAAAAAAGCGTAGAGTTCGCTCACAAGATTCTCGACTGGCCCAATATTCGGCTTGCCCTTCGTGTTCAAAAAACCCATACGTACCGCAATATCATCATTGCTCAATCCCTGTGCGATCAACGAAGCGCACTCTTCTTGACGGGGAGTAAGTCGCTGTCCATGCAACCTTTTCAGAAGATACGTCAGCACATCAGCATCAATAAAGGTTTCATTTCGACGTACAACCGTCTCCGCAATATGTTCGAGATAGGTAGGCTCAATATTATTGAAGAGGGCATAGCCATGTAAGCCAACCGGACTGCCAGGGCGTCTATTCGCACCACGTGGTGTACCACGCCGTGTATATTCATGGCGAAAGACCTCCGCCGCCAGCGTCCAGCTAGGGTCCTGAGTATAAATAACGACACGCAAACCCGGCGCCATTTCTAAAAGTGTACGCCCAAGCTCTACACCATTGCTATTTCCCAACCGCAAGTCTGAGAGCACCAGCCAGCCTGCCAATGTAGCAGTTGAAGCCTGTTGCTGCATCGTCTCCTCTAGCAGTTGGAGGGCGCTCGTGCTATCTGCCGCCTGAGCGTAAAGTGTGAGCTGTGGCGTCTCCTCTACAAACTCACACACGCCGCGTCGCTTGATCAGCGTATCATCAATAACAATGACCGGAATCTGCTCGTTTCCCATTAGCATGCCATAGTATCCTTCGACTGAGCACGGCTCCTCACGAGAAAAGCCTTCTCAACTCGACATCTATCACAGTGTAACACAAACCCCATTGTCCCGACTATTAAGTATAGTCATATAGTAGCAACTCAATAAGGAGATACTATGTACACCATGCGCATCTATCAACCAAGCGATCAAGAGGACATGGAACGCTGTATCATTGAACTACAAGACTTCGAGCGTTCTCTAGAGCCTGACTGTGTTGCAGGCATTACCATCGCCACACGCTATTTGCACGATATGCTTGAAGAATGTCAAGCAAAGATGGGGCAGATTTTTGTGAGGAGTTCCAGGAGCACGTGATTGGTTTCGTCAACGTGCGTATAGAGCATGACTGGGATTCCTATTTATCAAGCATCACTCATTATGCATATGTCTCAGACCTAGTTGTGCTTCCTGCACATCGTGGTCAAAGGGTTGCAACAACACTAATGCATACGGCAGAAACCTACGCCAAAGCGCAAGGCGCAACATTGATGAAAATCGAGGTACTTGCCAGAAATGAACAGGCCCGACAACTCTACCAAAAAGAAGGATATCCCCACGGGATGCGCAACGAGATATATCTGCCAAATGAAGTGGCTCTAGACGATCGTCCATAGTATTTGTGTTTCTTTGATGTAGAGGCATTTCCAAGAGCATTGCAAGCAAGCGAGAACGTAAGAAAGGGGATTGCTATTAAGTAGACAGGTCATCTCTGCCCTCGTGATCCACTCAGAGGGAAAAGACACCTCATTGAAATCGTCTCTTTGTTTGCCACTTCCTCCGTCTGTCTGTTAGTTGCTGGTGAGAAAAGCAGGAATGCCAGCCAGAGTGATGCGCCATTGCGGAGGCCCCAACCACGCATTGCACAGCAACCGATCATGCCAACTCCAGCGATGATGCGAGCGCACAGCACGTGGTGGGCGAGGGGGAGGAGAAGATTTCTCTGAAATCACCATGAGCGGGATCACTTCGACGTGCTGTCTACGCCAGTGCGTAGTCCAGGTACGGCGAAGTGCTCGACCCGCCACATCCACCCACCGCATCGATCCCAGAAGGACAGGCTTGCTCTCAACAGAGGAAGGTGGAGGCAAGAGACGGCGGACCGCACTCACACGACGTGCCCGATCCCCTTTGGCTCCTGATGCCAAGCACTGCTCCCGCAAAGAACAGTGCTGACAATCTGTTCGGAAGGCGAGGTAGACCGCACGCTGAGTAAAAGCATTTTCACGCACGGACTTCGCTCAACCACAGGCTTGCCCCCGCTGGACACCGCAGCGTTCCGTTCGCTTGCAAGACGAAGGCATCTGCCCCCAAACGCCCAGTGGCGCGTCCGAACGCCGCAGCCCACTGCCACGGGCCATACTCTTCAGATGGGTTTTCCACAGCCACGAGAACGGGAGCAGATTCTTTGGGGGGTGCCCACTCGATCTCGCGTAGCTTGCCTCCTTGCATTGCCTGTCCAAGTGTCAGCCGCAGGGTCCACACCCATTGACACGCGATTTGCCAGAGTTCTTGCCCACCCTCAGTATAGGAACACCAGCGATCGGGATCTTCTTCGACATCTTCATCCGCGAGCACCGCCCGCGATCAGCCCCACGTCCATGAGACAGATCCAGGACATCCTCAGCCAGAAATCTATTGGCATCTAGTGTGGTGATGAACAGTTCATCCACCCATTCGCCCACACGCTTGCCAACAGGTATGGACTTGCCTGGGGGAGGCGCAGGATGGCGGCCAACAATCACCCGAACGTGAGGCAAGCCTTCGTCCAGTGCTAGCCAGCCTCCATCCGCACAGCTCGACGACCCCACCCGTGTTCATGCAGGTCACGCTCGCTGTCGGTGGATGAAGCAGCACTCGCTGGAGCTGAGGATGCTCCAAAATTTGATACCCTCTCCCCCGCGTCACGAGATGAACTCCTGCAAGGATACTCTGCGCAATCACCACGCCATCGCCATATGGTCCGTCGAGACGGACCAGAGCCATCTCTGCGGTGAAAGCAAAGTGCTTCAAGTAGCTTGTGATGGCTTGTAGAGCTGAGGTGAGTTCACCACGATAGTCCCCATTGCCCTTGCCTGCGTGGGTAGCGATCCATTGACGCGTATGCATCTGGAGGGCTGTCGTACGTGTGCGTACCACTTCGCCGCGCTTGCGCCCTKTGTAACCAGGCGCGCAAACCGCATCCAGACGGCGTCGGGGAGAAGGCAACGTCGGATCACAAGGCAGGGCTCGTTGCCGGGCGGCTTGGCGCGTGGCAACGATGTCAAACACCACCAAGCGACGTCCTTGTCGATCCCACAGACCACCAATGGTCTCCGACGTCCAACCATCTGCGAAGCCATGCTGCTGGAAGAGGGTGCGAAAGGCTTCCAAACAGGGACGATCCACATCTGCCAGAAAGCGGCTCAGGCTAGAGCGATGGGGAAGACTCCTTCGTCCAAAGAGTGCCATGAACGCGGTCTCAAAAGGAGCGACACATTCAAAGAAATCCGAGAGCGTCCGTTCTCCACTGATGGCATAGCCTATCAGCAGAGCCAGAAAATCAATGGGTTCATAGGTTCCGAAGCGTCCGCGCACCAAACGCACCTGATGAGCAAAGGCGTCTAGAAGCCCCTTCGTCGCCAAGTGCTGGACTATGATGACCACTTCAGCGAACCATGCAGGAACTGAAGGGCGATCCACAGGAGAAGTGTGAACCTCAATACAAGAGTTGGGTATCATAGGTAGAGAGACCTCCTTCTGAGAAAATGATTTGTTCTCTTCTCATTAGATCTCTCTCTTTTTTACTTTTGCTAGTTGCTTGCTTACACCTCGTTGCGCATCCCGTGGGAAGAACCGGATACTTTTCGCCAGTATCACATAAAAATTCGTGGTATCAAGGCTGTTTAGCAGTAGAAACGGCGCCGCGTGAGGTCAAGGTACCAGCTGTACTCTTTGTGTGTTCCACGGAGACAGACGCCAGTGTCACCCTCTTCACAAAAGCACTCCTGGCGCAGCATGTCAACTATACGACCAGCGAAAATGACATTTCGCTGCTCTGGCTCTGGCAACATCGTGCCTACGATGGACAAAGCATTGGCATCCTTCATATCCAGGGTCCTGGTGGTCTGTGTACAACACCACAACAGCAGCAACGCTTTTTGTTTTTGATTCTATTAGCACGGTATTTGGGCATCCGTATCATCTGCACCGATACGGGAGATTGGTGGCAAAATGCGCGAAGTCTGCATTATCAGCCACGTCGTGCCTTTGAACACCATCCCCTGCAACAGAGTGATCTCGTGCTCAGTTCTACACGGCAACTCCAACAACTCTCTCCCGACAAGAAACTACGCCGTCACGTGCGCAGCCTACCACATCCTGGATATAGTGGCTTCTATCCACCTGCATTACCTCGTACACAGGCCCAACAACAACTTGGTCTTTCCCTCGGCGGAGGACCTGTCTACCCTTGTTTCGCGCACCTCCATACCGATCACGAGCTATTGTACTTGCTCCAAACTTTCACAGACATAGAGACTACGCAAGTTAAGCAACAACACAAAAAATCAGGTCAGCTTGCCATGGTGGGCACACCAAAAGACAAAAAGCAGGCAACGCACCTGCTCAAACAAGTGGCACTCAATCCTGCACTTCATCTCTTTCTAGCGGACGTGGGTGCTGATACCAATTCGCGTACCGACGTACAATTTATCTCCGGCTTGTATGAC
>JRHI01001179.1_pt1 | contig 23469 bp, 21 predicted proteins | sample 215371 | NCBI WGS metagenome assembly JRHI01 (sample SAMN02929681, study PRJNA255918) | sediment metagenome | biome: cave system; feature: Ice Cave; material: Sediment; isolation source: sediment from deep within a dark volcanic ice cave with no known source of... ...
GGCGTGAACGCCGTGCTTGGCCAGATACCGTTCTGTCAGATGCACGGCCTCGGTGGCGATTACCTTCCCTTCTAATTCTTCGACCTTCTGAACGGGCGAATCCTCCGCTACCGCCAGCACCCAGCGCACTCGGCCAAGGCTCGTCTTTCCATAAACGAGCTCGGCGATCTCTCTCACCTGTCCATCCGTCTCGAGGATCCAATCCTTGCCTGTAATTCCCGCGTCCAGCGCCCCCTTACCCACATACCGGGCCATTTCCTGGGCGCGTACCAACATGCACTCAATTTCAGGGTCATCACTGCTGGGGAAGTAGCTCCGCGAATTCACTACGATTCGCCAGCCGGCTCGCGCAAATAATTGCAGCGTGGATTCCTGCAAGCTTCCCTTTGGTATTCCTAATTTCAAGCGGCTCATTATTTCTTTCCCTTTCCGTCAGTATCCGGCGTGAGAACCCGCTCGGCGATGATGGAGACCTCGCCATTCTCAAGCTTTCGGAAAAAACAGCTGCGATAACCTTCATGGCACGCGGCGGATCCTGAAAGTTCGACACGAACGACGAGCGCATCCTGATCGCAGTCCACCAGCAGCTCGCGTAGCAGCAGCTTCTGACCGCTTGTCTCCCCCTTGGTCCACAGCTTTTTCCGTGATCGGCTGTAAAATGTCACAAGTCCTGTTTCGGTTGTGCGTGCCAGAGCTTCCCGGTTCATGTATCCCAGCATCAGGACTTGGCCGGTTCCGGCCTCCTGCACAATCGCGGGAATGAGCCCGTCCTGCTTTTTAAAATCGAGCACCATTTTCTCTCCTGAAAACAAAAAACCCGCCAGCGCTTCGGCGCCAGCGGGCTCATGAGGCAGCTTTTATCTATAAGCTAACCACACCGCCGCGGGCACACGCCGCTATGGCAATGATGATCAGTCTTTTCCCAAAAAAGTTGTGCGCACGATTTCACGATATTGCAAAAGTAGGACAAGACCCGAACTTTGTCAAGCTTGCTCTTCCGGGCAAAATTGCCGGCATAGGCAGTCCTGGAACCCTGGTACCAACGTTTTAACTCCCGCGAGCTATTTAGTTTTCAGCTCGCCTGCCGCATTATCGATTGGTGCGCCACCTGATTCTTATCCTTGTGATTACGATTGCTCTCTTTTTGCCCTACTCCGTTGCCGCCGATCACCAGGCCGCACCCTCGCCGCCCCGCGATATAGCGGGCTGCTATTGCCGCTGCGATATCGCATCGCGAAAGCCGTCCTGCACAAGAATGTGCGAGTTGCCGAAGTATCTCGGGCGATGGTGGGCTACTTCCTGCCGCAGGCGCAATCAAACATGGCCGAACCGTGGGCCGCAATCCCGTCCGCATCTCCCCAATCGAACAGCAATTGAATTCGTGCGCCGCTGATCTTCGCGCGGCAATCGCTTGGTGGTCAATTTCGAGATTTATTCCGAACTCGCAACAGCTTTGTCACGCCCGGGAAGGGACGAATCAGGATCATTGCACGACCACAATCGCCAACTCTTTCACGGTTCCGTTTTGAATGGAATATGCGCGGATCGGCTTGGGGGCGTCACTGCTGGGCGAAATTATGAAGTATGCGGCCTCGGGATAATAAGCCTGCTCGATATCGCTTGATGAAGGAAAGTTATCGTTTGCCAAATGCGAGTGGTAGATGCCCAGATGCTTCAACTGGGCTTCGCGCATCGCCCGGAACAGCGCGAACAGTTCTACCGGTGAAATCTCATAGGCCGTTGCACTCGCGAGAATGTTCGGCGCCGGAAAAATATCGGTGACGGTGCCCGCGCGGCCGCCCAGCAGTCCGCAGCATTCCTCCCGCGGATTTCTCGCCGATAGCTCCCTCAACCTTTCTAGGACCTCGGCCGCAACAAAAATTGTGTCGCCCACGAAAGACCAAGAACCGCGTTCGCTCCTTAGAGGCTCACGCCTTTTGGGCTTGGCGGCGAAGGAAAGTCGGAACATCGAGGTCGTCAGCCGCGATTTCTTGAATCACCTCGGAGAGGTTTTTCTGGACTTCGCGGACAACATTCGGCGCGCTCTCTTCGCGGCCGGCTTTCCAGGTTTTCGGCAAGTACGAAGGCTTCTGCTGAACTTGCTTACGAGCGGATTCACGGAAGCCTGCAGCAATCACGGTAATCTTCACCGACTCCTTCATCGCATCATCCTGCACGGCGCCAAAAATAATATTTGCGTTTTCGTGAGCGGCCTTTTGAATAATCGATGAGGCCTCATGAACCTCATGCAAAGTGAGGCTGGATGAGCCGCACACGTTAATCAGAATTCCTTGCGCACCTTGGATGGAATTGTCTTCGAGCAAGGGGCTGGAGATGGCACGGTTGGCGGCGTCGACAGCGCGATTTGCGCCCGAGGCCACGGCTGTGCCCATCACTGCATATCCCTGCCCGTGCATTATCGTTTTTACGTCGGCGAAGTCGCGATTGATGATTCCCGGCACGGTGATAATGTCGCTGATGCCCTGGACAGCCTGACGAAGAATGTCATCGGCAATCCGGAAAGCGTCAAAAAAACTAGTGCCGCGCTCAACCGTCTCCATCAAGCGCTCGTTGGGAATCACGATAACTGTGTCGACAGAACCGATCAGCTCCTCCAACGCCTGTTCGGCCTGGAGCATGCGCCGCTTGCCTTCAAACGCGAACGGTTTCGTGACCACAGCAACCGTGAGCGCGCCTAACTCCGAGGCAAGTGATGCGACAACCGGCGCCGCCCCGCTGCCGGTGCCGCCACCGAGCCCGGTGGTAATAAAGATCATGTCAGACCCTTCCAGAGCTTCGATGATCTTCTCGGTGTCTTCGAGTGCTGCCTTACGCCCGACCTCCGGATTGGCGCCGGCTCCCAAGCCCTTGGTGAGCTTGGCGCCCAGTTGCAGCTTTACCGGAGCCTGGGAAAGCTTAAGCGCTTGGAGATCGGTGTTCGCGGCGATAAATTCAATGCCCTCCACCTTGGCGCGAATCATGCGGTTCACGGCGTTGGATCCGCCGCCCCCGACTCCAATCACCTTGATCTTCGCGCCTTGCTGCACTTCTTCACTGAACGACATGCGAATCCCAGACTCTTTTGCCGTCATCATTTTTCTCCTATTATAGGCTAGCCGCTACGGCCTCCGACAACGTCAGGGGCCATACGACGCCACGCGCTGGTTACGAGGCGCCGGCAAACATAGCTTTCAATTTCGCTACCAACGTTCCGGGGCGTAACGCGGCGGCACGCCGCGCGCGCGCTCCGTACAACACAAGGCCGACTACCGTTGCATATTCGGGCTGGGAAACTTGTTCCGGCATATCGATAAGGCCCCGAGGATCAGCGATGCGGACCGGTTGAGCAAACTGGCGCTCCGCCAATTCAAGAAGGCCGTTGGCACGAGCACCGCCGCCGGTCAGGATGAAACCCGTGGGGATCACCGCTCTCAATCCAGAGCGCTGCAACTCGTCGCGCACCAATGCCAGGAGTTCTTGCGCGCGGGGCTCGACAATTTCGCACAACATCCGGGCGTAAACCGTCCGCGGCGGCCGGTCGCCAACACTGGCAATCTCAATGGCGGTATCTTCCAGCAATAATTCGCGGAATGTCGTGGCGTAATTGCGCTTAATTTTTTCCGCCTCTGGGATGGGCGTGCGCAATCCAACCGCGAGATCATTGGTGAAATGATCTCCGCCGACCGGAATTGCCGCCGTGTGACGAACCACTCCGCCGGCATACACCAACAGCTCGGTGGTTCCGGCGCCAATGTCTAGCAGACAGCAACCGAGCTCGCGCTCGTCTTGCGTCAAGCAAGCCTCAGCCGAAGCCAGCGGCTCGAGAACTGTGTCCGTAACCACCACGCCTGCGCGATTGACCGCGGTGATGAGATTTTGCGTGCCTGCCGAGGATGTGGTGACGATGTGAACATTGGCCTCAATGCGTTGCCCGAGCATGCCGACGGGATCCCGTATGCCCTCCTGGCTGTCCACCAGAAATTCCTGTGGCAACACGTGGAGCACTTCGCGATCCTCGGGAAGCGTGATGCCTCGCGCCGCATCCACCGCGCGCCGCACATCATCCCGCTCGATATCGCGAGCACGATGGCCCAGTGAAATCCCGCCCCGGCTATTCACACCGCGCACATGGCTGCCGGCAACACCTACCAGCGCTGATTCCACCGGCACGCCCGCAACGCCTTCCGCTTCTTCGATCGCGCGCCGGATCGAGCTCACGGCGGCGTCCAAATTTACGATAAGTCCCTTGCGGAGGCCTCTAGACTCCGCCGCACCCAAACCGAGAAACTTTACCCTCTCCTCTTCGAGCTCGCCGATGAGCGCGCAGGTCTTCGCGCTCCCTACATCCAACCCCACAATGTAGCGTTCTTTTTTGCTCAACCTGATTCCCCCTGATGGCCCAAAATCATCGCGTACTGTTACGGTGCTATCTGCGCTCCACGCGCGTGGCCCGGGCAGCCGTCTCCGGGTTGACGACGACCTGCCCGGCAAAACGGAGATCGACAGAATCCACGGTGCCTGCGCTCGCCCGCCACTGCGGAAAATTCTCAACCAGAATCCGATACTTATTGGCGAAATCCGAGTCGCCGAAATGAACCAGCACGGTATTGGCTCGGTTGCCGGGTGTGGCGAAATTGAAGCCCGTGAGAACAGTCCGTAAATCCTTCGCGTCCGACAGATCTATTTCGCTCACTCGTTGGCCTGCGCCCGGCCGTACTAGATCGATCTCTTTCATGAATTGCACGTAAAGCCGCATACGCTGCTCAGATTCCTTACGCGCCTGGCTCTCCGTGATTCCGCCGATTACCGGGAATTGAAAGCGTTTCCCGGCGGGCCGCGTTAGAATCACGCCGAATGCATCGGCAAGCGCGAGGTCACTGCCCCAACGCAGAAAAGCGACAGGCGTGCGTTCGACAAGCTCCACGCGGATGCGGTTCGGCAAGACTCGCTGAACACTAGCCTGCTCGATCCAGGGAATTTCTTCGAGCGCCAGCCGGCGCTCCTCCAGGGGAACCCGCAGCACGCTCCGTCCGCGATCACCCAAAAATTTCTCGAGCACAGAATCGCGGCTGACGTAATGATTTCCCCGCAACTCAATCTGTTCTCCCCGCACCAGCAGCATTGCTGGAGAATAGTTAAGGAAATGCCACGCGTAGTACGTCCCCAGCCCTCCGGCAATCACTAAGGCCCCGTTACATGCGACGCGCTTGTAAAGCTTCCAGGTCCGCCGGCCGAATTTCCGGCGACGGATTTCCAGCGGTTTTTGACGACGCAGATACTTCGGTTCTTCTTCGGCGAGGAGTTCGGGCTGGTAGGTCTCCGGTTCGGCCGCCATTCGCTTCAAAATTGCCTCAGTCTTTCCAGAAAATCACTTCATTTTCCAATTCAACGCCATGCGCAGCGCGCACGCGCTCCCGCACGTCGGCAATCAACCCGTGCATATCCGCCGAGCTGGCATGATCGAGATTCACAAAAAAGTTGGCATGGCGATCGCTGACTGCGGCTCCGCCCACGCGATGTCCCTTTAGGCCAAGCGCATCAATCATCCGTCCGGCGGACGCACCTGGCGGATTCTTAAAAATACATCCTGCGCTTTTCTGATTCAGGGGCTGGCTCGAACGGCGTTTGTTATTGCAGACGCGAATACCTTCCAGAATTTCACGGAACGCCTTGGAGGGTAGTTCCAGTTTCACTGCGAGCATAATATCATCAGGCGCAAAGGAAGTGTGGCGATATTCGAAGGAAATTTGGGAGCCGCGAAGGATTTCCAATTGCCGCGCAGCAGCTCGATAGAGCTCGACTTCGCGTACATAACTGCCGATCTGCATGCCGTACGCTCCGGCATTCATCCGCAGCGCTCCGCCGACCGTTCCCGGAACACCGATCAACCCTTCCATACCGCCAAGATTATTCTTCGCGCAATACGTCACAGTCCGGCCAAGATCGGAGGCCGCGTCTACCTGAGCAAAGGCTCCATCAATCACCACATCGTGAATGGGCCGGGCCAACTGCAACACCACGTAGGGCAACTCGCCATCCGCAACCAGCAGATTCGTTCCGCCGCCTAGAAATCGAAATACCACGCCATGCTCGCGCAGCAAAGCAACAAGCTGCGGAAGATGCTGGCGTTGACGAATCACCAGCAGATCGGTAGTGCCGCCAATACCGAGCGAAGTGAGCTGTGTCAATGCCGCGTCAGGACGCAGTTCTACTCCCAGCTCCGGCAGTGCGCTAACGACTTTGGGTTCACGAATGCGCATCGTACGAATGGACCTTGGCGCCCAGAAGAATCGCGAGCTCCCCGAGGGCGCGGCTTATATTCCCGGCCCCGATGGTTAAAACAGCATCTCCGGAACGCGCTTCACGCATCAAGTACTCGATACCCTCTTGCATCGAAGCGCGATAGATAACGTTTTTATGCCCGGCGGCGGAAATTGCCTGCGCCAAAGTTTCTCCGCTGATACCGGCGATGGGCGTTTCGCTGGCGGCGTAAATATCGGTCATCACCAGCACATCAGACTGGTTAAATGCGCGGCAGAAATCGTCCCATAAATGCTGTGTACGGGTATAGCGATGCGGTTGAAAGAGCACCAGTAGCCGATTGAAGTTGCAGCCGCGCGCGGCCTCGAGCGTAGCGCGAATCTCAGCGGGATGGTGGCCGTAATCGTCAATTAATGTGATCCCGTTGATTACTCCCTTTACATCGAACCGCCGTCCAACGCCCGTAAATTTTTCGAGCCCTTCGCGGATCAGATCTACCGGAATATTTAGATACAAAGCGACGGCCGCGGCCGCCGCCGCATTGCGCACGTTATGAATTCCCGGTGGAGTAGGCAGGCGAAACTTCCCAAGAGCTTCGCCGCGATACGTTAAAGAGAACGCGCTCCCGAAACCTTTTAATTCGATCTCGCTGATAACCAGGTCAGCCTGGCTCGAAGTTCCATAGGTGATAACCGGACGTTTTACTTGGGGGATGATGGCTTGAACGTTGGGTTCATCCAGACACAAAATCGCCGCCCCATAAAAAGGCACTTTATTTACGAATTGCGTGAACACATCCTGAATTTCCTGAAGCGAGCCGTACTGGTCAAGGTGCTCGCGATCGATAGTGGTCACCACAGCGACAACGGGCGCCAGGAGCAAGAACGATCGGTCGCTCTCATCCGCTTCGACGACCATATACTCGCCTTTACCGAGACGCGCCGTGGTTCCCGCCTGATTAACGCGCCCGCCCACCACGAATGTAGGATCAAGATGGGCCGCGGCCAGGATGGATGCGGCAATCGATGTCGTGGTCGTCTTGCCGTGCGCGCCAGCAACGGCAATGCCGTATTTCAAACGCATTAGTTCCGCGAGCATTTCGGCTCTGGGAATTACCGGGATTTTCTCCCGATGCGCTTCCACAACCTCGGGATTTTCCGGATGCACTGCGGAGGAGATAACGAGAACGTGCGCGCCCTCCACGTGTTCCGAGCGATGTCCCTCATAAATAGTGGCGCCCAGACTTTGTAGACGGGTGGTAATGCTCGAAAGTTTGACATCGGATCCTGAGACCGAGTACCCGAGCGTCAGCAATACTTCGGCGATGCCGCTCATTCCTATCCCGCCGATTCCCACGAGATGAATGCGTTGAAAATTGCGGAAAGAGACCATCATTATTCAGCCATCCTGGAGCCCACTGCCTGCTCGATAAGATTAACAATGTCGCGAGCCGCGTTGGGCCTCGCAAGGCGGCGCGCACCCGCGGAAAGCTCAATGATCTGCCGAGGTTGGTCCAGTAGGGAGAAAATTTCTTGGGCCAGGCGCTGGGGAGTCAACTCCGGCTCGGGAATAAGCCGTCCGGCATTGGCGCGCACCATTTCTTGCGCGTTGCGAAGCTGATGGCTATCGGTGGATGCCCCGAAAGGAATGAAAATTGCCGCACGCCCGGCCGCCGCTACCTCAGCCACGGTGATCGCCCCGGCCCGGCACACAATAATGTCAGCTTCGGAGAATCGCTCCGGCATATTTCCAAGAAAGGGGACGACCTCAGCCACAATTTCTCGCCGCGCGTACGCCACGCGCACTGCATTGTAATCGCGCTCGCCCGTTTGATGCACGATCGCCAGCTCATTTTTTCTCGCCGCCAGTAAATCCAATGTGTCAATCACGGTCCGATTGATAGGCAACGCGCCCTGGCTGCCTCCGGTAATAAGCAGCCGCACTGGACACTGCGGCGCTGCCGCCGGTACTTCGAAAAACTCGCGACGTATCGGGCAGCCCGTAAGCTTCGCTTTGGCTCCCCAGCGTTTTGCCGGAGTCTCGTAAGCTGTGGCCACCTGCGTCACCATACGCGCCAGGATGCGGTTCGTGAAACCCGGCTCAGCGTTGGGTTCAAAAATCACCGTGGGAATTCCGCGCAGCGCGGCCATCAGCATCATTGGACCTGCCGCGTATCCCCCCACTCCAAACGCCACGCTTACCTTTTGCCGTCCGAGGATGCGCGCGGCGTCCCAGAACGCCGGCCCCAGCATCGAAATATTGCGCACAAATTTCATTCCGCCGATTCCTTTGAGCCCGCGAACGCGCAGCGTTTCCAGCGGCAGGCCGGCAGCGGGCACGAGCCTCGCCTCCATTCCGCGCGCCGTTCCCACCAGCACTACTTCCCTTTTTTCATCGCGGCTCAGCCATTCTTTTGCAATAGCGATCGCGGGGAAAACGTGACCGCCGGTTCCGCCGCCTGCAATCATTAATTTCAAAGTCCAGCCTGTTTCACGGCCCAATTTCGCGGCGTCAATCCGATGCCTGCTGGCTAATGTTCAGGAGCACGCCCGTAGCCAACAGCATCACGAGCAAACTCGACCCGCCATAGCTGACAAATGGAAGCGGAATCCCCTTGGTGGGCATCATGCCGAGCACGACGCCAAGATTCGTGAGCGCCTGGCTGGCCACCAAAACGGTGATACCCAGGGCGAGAAGGCGTCCAAACGCGTCCTGAGCGTGAAACGCGGCATGCAGCCCGCGCCACGCGTAAACCGCAAAAAGGGCAAGGACCAGCGTCGCGCCAATGAACCCCGCCTCTTCGCAGAGAACCGCAAAAATAAAATCCGTGTGAGCTTCAGGTAAATAAAAGAGTTTCTGCTTGCTCTCCATTAGCCCGACTCCGGTAAATCCACCGGCGCCCACGGCAATCAGCGACTGCAGCAGTTGAAAGCCACGCCCCTGCGGATCGGCCTGCGGATTCAGAAAGCCGAGGATGCGATCGTAACGATAGGCCACGCGTACGATTAACAGATATATTACGGGCGCGGCACTGAGCGCTGCAACTGCGAGCCAGCGCCAGGACAATCCAGCAACAAAAAGAATTGCTAATGCCATCAACAAAATCTCCAGCGACGTGCCGAGATCCGGTTGCAATACCACCAGACCCATCATCAGAACGACCGGAACGGTTGCGGGGAGGATCGTCTGCTTGAAATCCTCATAATTAAATTCCATCTGCGCTCGCGCCCTCTGCCGCACCTCCAAAAACCATGCCAGATAAAGAATTACAGCAAGCTTCGCCAGCTCCGATGGCTGGATCCCGGCCGGACCGACGCGAATCCAGCGATGGGTCGCGTGCGACTTATCGAGAAAAAACACGCCTACGAGCAGCAGCAACACAACACTGAGCGCCGTGAACACAATGCCAGGCTGGCGCAGTCTCCGGTAATCCGTGTTCATCAGCCAGAACATCGCGCCCAGGCCGAGCACCAGCCAAGCCAGTTGCCGAACGATAAAATAGGACGCATGACCAAATTGCTCGCGAGCTGTGACCGCCGACGCGCTGAACACCATTACCGCGCCGATCAGGCACAGCGCCAAGGTCGCTCCAAAAAGCCACCGATCCGTTTGCAATCGTCTGGGCATAGTTAGCTTTTCAACCGGGATGTTGCAGCGGTGTTTTGTTTCATCTGCTCCACGAGTTCCTTGAAAACGCGCCCGCGATGCTCGTAGTTTTCAAATTGATCGAAACTTGCGCAGGCCGGGGCCAGTAACACGGTGTTGCCGGGCCGGGCGCGCTCGGTCGCAAGATGAACGGCGCGCTCGAGAGTTTCGACGCGCTCGATGGGAACGGCGCCCTCAATTTGTCTGGCGATCTTTTCGGCCGCGGCACCAATCAGAAAAGCCGTCTCCGCCTTGCCTTTCAGAGGCTCGCGCAGCGCAGTGTAATCGCTGCTTTTATCTTTTCCGCCAAGAATAATCAGTAAGCGCCCCGGAAACGCGTCAATGGCCTTTAATGCTGCGTCCACGTTGGTGGCTTTCGAATCGTTGTAGTAGCTCACCCCGCAAATCTCTCCCACGAACTCCAGGCGATGCTCGACACCCTTGAAGCTGCGCACGCCCGCCGCAATCGCCTCCGGCGGAGCGCCGGCCAAGTGTGCCGCAGCAATCGCGGCCAAAACATTTTCAAGGTTATGCAAGCCCCGCAACCGAATATCGCTGCGATGCAGCATGGCTACATCGCCGCCATCGCGGCGAAACACCAAATCCTCTCCGCGCAGGTAGGCGCCGCTGGCCACGCGTTGCGTGCGGCTGAACCAGAAAATCTGTGGCCGCGACGGCGCGTATGACGGGGCTCGCGCGTCGTCGGCATTTAAGACGGCGGCGTCCCCCTCGGTCTGGTTTTCGAAAATCCGCGCCTTCATTCTCCCGTAAGTTTCGAGGGAGTGGTGGCGGTCCAGGTGGTCGGGCGTCAGATTTAAGAAAACGCTCACGTCGGGCCGAAAACTTCGAATCAATTCGAGCTGAAAGCTGCTCAATTCGACCACGGTGACACTTGAATCGCCGCTCTCTTCGACTCTGGAAATCAGCGGTGTACCGATATTGCCGGCAAGAATCGTTTTAAACTTAGCTTGCTCCAGAATATGCGCGGTCAGCGCCGTCGTTGTAGTCTTCCCATTCGAACCCGTTATTCCCACAAGCCTGCCGCTCAAGAATCGGCTCGCCAGCTCCACCTCGCTCCACACCGCCACGCCCTTGCTTTGGGCCAGAACCAGCGGCGGAAGGTCTGCCGGCACGCCTGGGCTTGGAATTATCAGTTCTTTATCTAGGAATACGTCCTCGCGATGTGTGCCGAATTCCAACCGCACTCCCGCGGCACGCAGCTTCGCCGCTCCATCATGATCCCGCGCTTCAGCCTGCGCCTCTGTTACGGTGACGTGCGCCCCGCGCTTTGCGCAAAATAAAGCCGTGGCTATGCCGGTTCGCGCCAGTCCCACCACCAGAACGCGCTTTCCTTCGAGTTGGATTCCATTTTTCATTCTCTATCGTAGTTTCAAAGTTGTCAGCGCAAACAAAGCGAATACCAGGGCCGCTATCCAGAAGCGCACGATGATTTTCGATTCGCTCCACCCAGCCAGCTCGAAATGATGGTGCAATGGCGACATTCGAAAAATACGCTTTCCGGTCAGCCGGTAAGACGCCACTTGTAAAATCACCGAGAGCGCTTCGATCACGAACACGCCGCCGACAAAGAACAGTAAAACCTCCTGCTTGATGATTACGGCCACCACGCCAAGCGCTCCGCCAAGCGCCAGCGATCCGACGTCGCCCATGAACACGTCCGCGGGATGCGCGTTATACCAAAGAAAACCGAGCGCTGCCCCCATCAACGCGCCGCAAAAGACGGTCAACTCGCCCACGCGTGGGATGTACTGAATCTCAAGATAAGTCGCAAAACGGTAGTTGCTGCTGATATACGTAATCACCGTCAGCGCACCCGCTGCAATCACCGTGCAGCCGATCGCCAAACCGTCGAGACCATCGGTCAGGTTTACGGCGTTCGAGGCTCCGGTGATCACCAACGCCACGAATGCTAGAAATGGAACGAAAGCCAGCGGCCACATATAGCGATGCGTCAAAAACGAGTGAATCACCAGGTCGGGTTGAAAACGTTTCAGAAACGGCATAGCCAATTCCGTCGAATAAGCCCGGAATGTAGCCAACAGCAAAAGCGCCGTAGCCACACCAACGCTAATCAGAACTTGTAAAGATAATTTGCGGCGTCCGCTCATCCCCCGGTTATGCCGTTTGCTGACCTTACTGTAGTCGTCGGCAAATCCGATGGCCGCAAATCCCACCATCGCAAAAAGGGTCAGCAGGACGAAGGCGTTTGTTAGATTTGCCCATAAAAGGGTGGGCACCACGGTGGCAATAACGATAAGCACCCCTCCCATGGTGGGAGTGCCGGCCTTTGCCAGATGCCTTTCGGGACCCTCCTCGCGAATAAATTGTCCAATCTGAAGTTCTCGGAGCTTGCGCACCACCCAGGGACCCATCGCCAGCGACAAAAACAGAGCCGTCAAGCTCGCATAAGCTGTCCGCACGGTGATATAGCGGAACACGTTCAGCGGGCTGAAGTATTTCCGCAGCACTTCGTAGAAGAGGTAGTAGAGCATTACTGCGCTACCTCCCCAGGCCCGTCGTGCGTTGCTGCAGTTCGCTTACTGTGCTCGCGGCGCGCGACCACGGCCTCCACCACTCGTTCCATCTTCGTGCCTCGCGAGCCTTTTACAAGCAACAAATCTCGCGCAGTCGTCAGCTCCACAATAAATTTAGCCGCTTCCTCGGAAGATCCGAAAAATCGCGTTCGCTCTTCCGGGTGGCCGGCCACCACAGCGCCATAAATAATCTCTTTCGCGTCACCCTGTACGGCGATAATCCAATCGATGTTTCCAGCCTGGGCGGCTTTCTGCCCGGCCTCCCGATGCAGTTCCGCGGAGCTGGCTCCCAGCTCCAGCATCTCGCCCGCAACCAAAATGCGCCTATCAAAGCCCGGCGTTGAGCCGAGCAACTCCATCATTGCCGCCAGGGCCGTCGGACTCGAGTTGTAACAGTCATTGATCAACGCAGAACCATCGTCGAATCGCAGCACCTCGCCGCGCGTGCTCGCCGCGCGAAGCGCAGGCCATACCCGCTGGGCGTCAGCGGCATCAATTCCCCACACACTCGCCGCAGCCATGGCCGCCAGGGCATTCGCTATTGCGTGACGCCCCGCCAGCGGCAATTCAAGACGAGCGTTTTCGGCGGGCGAAACAAATTGAAATGTAGAGCCCCATGCACCTCGATCTTCAATCTTTTCCGCCCGAAAGTCCGCGCTCCGATCAAACCCGAAAGTCAGCACACGCCCGCGCGCAATCTTTGCGAATTCTTTCACACGAGCGTCATCGGCGTTCAAAACCGCGACAGGTGAGTCTCCCGCCAGACCTTCAATCAATTCGCGCTTGGCCGCCGCAATTTCATCGATCGAGTTAAAAAATTCCAGATGGGCCGGCGCCACCCGCGTTACGATCCCCACATTGGGCTCAGCGATCTTTGCCAGTCGCGCAAGTTCGCCGCTGCGCGACATTCCCATTTCGAGTACCGCCGCCTTTTGCGTTTCCTCGAGCTTTAGCAACGTCAGCGGCAGCCCGTACTCATTATTTAAATTGCCTTCCGATTTAAGTACGGGGAACCTCGCGCCCAGCAGCGCCGCCAGAATCTCTTTGGTTGTAGTCTTGCCCACCGAGCCCGTGACCCCGGCCACCCGCCCTCCCCACGCGCGGCGCACCTCCCGCGCCAAATGTCCGAGTGCCTCCGTGGTATCCGCGACTCCGATAACCTTTCCACGGAGCGTCTCGGTATAGGCGTCGATGTGCTGCCGATTGACGACTGCTGCGATCGCGCCGCGCTCCAGGGCCGAACCCACAAAAGCGTGTCCGTCATGACGCGGTCCGTGTATGGCAAAGAACAGCTGTCCGGCGCCAACCGTTCGAGAATCAATGGAGACCCCGGCCACCCGGGCCATCGCGCTAATTCCGGCGGGAGGCGCAACTTTAAGAGCTTCAGCCACTTCTGTGAGCGTCCAGCGCATACGTTCCTCAATGGGTCAGGCGTCACGGGCTTCCGGGTTTCTTAAGGTACAGTTTCCTTAGTCCGATTAGCCCCGCGCCATTATTCAATTGCGCGCTAGGCGCCAAAACCTCGTTCTCGCAGCGCCCGGCGCGCCACTTCGCGCTCGTCAAACTCGAGCGTCTGGTCACCTAAAATCTGATAGTTTTCGTGACCCTTTCCGGCAAGCAATACAATGTCGCCCGCCTTCGCATAATCGAACGCCACGCCAATTGCTTTTTCGCGATCGGGCTCGATCACGTATTTTCCTTGCACTTTTTGCAGACCTACCACGATGTCACTGATGATCCTCAAAGGATCCTCGTGGCGCGGGTTGTCACTCGCGAGCACCACCAGATCACTATTCTTGCCCGCTACCTCGCCCATCACCGGCCTCTTGGTACGATCTTTTCCACCGCCACATCCAAATAGTGTGATGATGCGGCCTTTCGGATTTAATTCCCGAGCCGTGCGAATCAGATTTTCCAGTGCGTCGTCGGTATGTGCGTAGTCCACGATCACCAGGAATGGTTGCCCCATCTCAATTCTCTGAAATCGCCCGGAGATGCTCTCGAGGCTCCGGATCCCCCGCGCAATAACGTCGCGCGGTACGTCCAGAGCGACGGCCGCCCCTACCGCGGCCAAAATGTTATACACATTGATTCGCCCAACCAGCGGAGACTCGATATCGATTTTCCCGATGGGAGTTTGCGCCGTAAATTTCAAGCCCGCAAATGAAAGCGAAAATCGTGCCGTGGTGACGTCCGCCTCGCCTTCGAGCCCATACGACAGCTTTGGATTTGGTAGCCCTGCCAGGAGTTTTCCGTAGGCATCGTCCGTGTTGATCACGCTCACTTTTGGTGCGGCTGCGCCGGTGCCTTCGAACAGCCGCCGCTTGGCCGCGAAATAATCGTCAAAAGTTTTGTGATAGTCCATGTGCTCGCGCGTCAGATTCGTGAATACTGCCGCGTCGAATTGGCATCCCCACAAGCGATCCATCGTCAGCGCGTGTGAACTCGCTTCTAGTACCGCAAATTTGCCGCCCGCGTCGCGAATCTCAGCAAGAAAGCCTTGCAGCTCGAGCGATTCCGGAGTCGTATTCGGCGAAGGATACTCCCCCCGCGGGGTGTGGTAGGCAATCGTGCCGAACAACCCGGTTCCCTGCCCGGAAGCTTTCAAAACCGAATCGATCAAATGCGTCGTGGTAGTTTTTCCGTTTGTTCCGGTTACAGCCACCAGCTTCAATGCGCGCGCAGGATGTTTGTAAAAATTTGCAGCCGCAAGCGCCAACCCTTTGCGCCCATCGTGCAGTTGTGCCCACAAAATTTCCGCTGGAAGGCTGGCCGGCCGCGGCAGTTCGCTTGCGATAGCCACGGCCCCGCGACTGATCGCGTCCCGCACATACTCATTTCCGTCGGACGCCACCCCACGCAGTGCAAAAAATAATGTACTCGCCTCGACTTTGCCGGTGTGGCAAGCCAAATGGGAAATTTCCACAGCGGTATCAGCGGCCGGTTGCACCGCTTCGATGCCCGCAAGCACGTCTCTAAGTCTCATGCGCTGTTTCGCAACCAAGAAAGCGTTGAGTTCTGGTCCCGAGCTTGTACAAAGATGGTGTCCCACCCTTGTCCCCCAATGACGTTTTAGCTATCGCCGGGAATGTCCCCTGGGGGCGTGCCCAAATTGCACCAGGATTCGCCCGCCGTGCCGAGTCATCATTCCCGCGCTGGGTGCCTGTTCCACTGCAACACCCGTTCCAATCAGGGCGGGCCTAAGCGATAGCCGGAGGCATTCCTCCGTGACCTCGCGCACCGTCTTCCCATTGAAATCCGGCACGGGGATGCCGATGTCGTCGGTCAAGGCGACCGTTTCTACCACTGGCAACGCTGCGGCCGCACCCGGGCGCGTATCATTCTTTGCGTCTTCAACAGAATCCGCCTTGGCCGCAGTAAAATCGCTAACATCGGGCAACTCACCACCCGGCTCCTTTTCGCGCGACGCTCTTTGCCACCCCTCGCGATTCGGAACATCATGCGGCACTCCAAGATAATTGAGTGTCTGCTCGGCCACGCGTTTGAACACCGGTGCGGCTACTTGTCCCCCTTCGTGCAGTCCCACCGGCGAATCAAGCGAAATGAGTATGCTTACCACCGGGGTGTTGAGCGGCGCAAAGCCTACGAACGATGCAATCAGTTGCGTAGGCGAATATCGGCCCGTCGCGGGATCAATCTTCTGAGCCGAACCCGTTTTCCCTGCTGCCGTCCAGCCGTCCAGCCGGGCTAGTTTTCCCGTGCCTTCCAACACAACTCCTTCCATCATCCCTCGCAGCGCGGCCGATGTCTTCTCGCTGAGAACCCGGCGCGGTTGACTCGTGGCTACGCCAGCCTCCGGCGAATGAGCCTGGCCATTGCGGCGCAATTCTTTTACAACGTGCGGCCTGTTCAGCACGCCCCCGTTTGCAATGCCCGAAACCGCCGTAATCAATTGCACCGGGGTAACTCCAATTTCTTGCCCCATCGATATTGCGCCAATGGAAATGGGGGTCCAATTTTCCACCCGGCGCAGCATGCCGCGCGTCTCGCCTGGCAGATCCACGCGCGTTGGCGATCCGAACCCAAGCGCGTGAATATATTCATATAATTTAGGCGCGCCAAGCCGTAGGCCAATTTTAATAGCGCCCACGTCGCTTGACTTAGCCAGCACTTGGGAGACCGTCAGCAGTCCAAAGGGCTTATGATCGCGGATGCGGTGCCCGGCGATGTAGATTGCTCCATTCTGGCAATCGACCAGCTCATTGGGGGTGGTGACCCCTTCTTCAAGCGCCGCGGCCAATGTCACTAACTTGAACGTCGAGCCCGGCTCATAAAGCGCCGACACGGCGCGGTTCATCATGTGTTCCGGCGAAGTCTCCTTGGCCGTATTCGGATTAAATCGCGGCCAGTTCGCGACAGCCAGTAGCTCCCCATTCGATGGATTCTCTACAATAATTGTTCCCGCGATCGCGTGCGTCCGCGCAATGGCTGAGGCCAGCTCCTTATCCGCGATGTACTGAATTTTTTCATCGATGGTTAAGACCACACTGGAGCTGGTATCGCTGCTGTTGTCGCGGCTATCAAACCAGCGGTGGCGCGCGTCCGTGAGCACCATCATTCGGCCGGAATTTCTTCGAATACGATCGTTCAGCTGGTATTCGATCCCACCCTGACCATTTTCATCGATGTCTACATACCCGAGCACGTGCGACGCAAGCTCTCGCTTGGGATAAAAACGCTGGTTTTCTTTTTGGAAGTAGATGCCCTTTAGGTTCAGGCCCGCGATCCGCTCGGCCTTGTCCGCCGGAAGCTTGCGCTCTATCCACACAAACGCCCTCGAAAACGAAAGGCGATCCTCGATCACCTTCTGCGGAACCCCCAGCACCCTGGAAATCAGTCGTGCCGCCAAAGCCTGATCAGCGATCTCTCCGGGAACCGCGAAACAAGATTCCACCTCGATGCTCATGGCCATCGGGTGCAGATTACGGTCGTAAATCGGCGCACGCTTCGGGCTGGTGGGAACGATTTTTTGTTGCTGATGCTGCGCGCGGGCTAGGTAATCACCGTAGCGGAAAAGTTGCAGGTAAGCAAGCCGGCCTAACGCCGCCACCATCCACAAAGCCGCAAACGAGGCCACGATGAGCAGACGGAGACGATGGCGGCGGGGTTCCATGTAAGAATCCGGTTTTTCGGTAATCGATCCGTCCGGTGGGCTCCTTTTGTTTGGTCCTTATAGAAAAGTGCAACGATTCTGGCGAATTTTCGGTCACTCACGGCCCATAGCCGCGCGCGTTGTATGTGCTTGTGCAAGCTCCGCGTCGGTCGGCCCGTTTAAATTCTCTACCTGCCCCGGCGCTGGCCCGCCCAACCCTAGCTGCCGTCTCGCGATCACGTCAATGCGCATCGGATCGCGCAAGCGCGCCACATCCAGCCTCAGCGATTGATTGCGTACCTGCGTTTCGCTGCGCTTAGACTTCAGCGTTTCCAGTTGATAGCTCAGTTGAATGCACTGAAAATGCTGCCAGGTATACAGCAGCCCGCCGCCTGCCAGGAATGCGCCCAGCGCCACCAGGCGCGCACATTCTTTCAGCCGGCTGGGCTCGAGTGGGCGCACCAACCTCGAGTTATCAATTCGTTTTCGAGTATAAAACTCGGTGTTTGCTCCCGCTCTTTTCCGAGCCATTTTCAACTCACTTTCTCAGCTGCGCGTAATTTCGCGCTTCTCGCGCGCGGGTTCTCATGGATTTCCGCTTCCGTCGTCCGAATCACTTTTTTCGTGAGAATTTTCAATTCTCCGGTCCACTGCCCGTCCTGAAACGCATGTTTCACGAGACGATCTTCCAGCGAGTGGTAACTCAGCACCACCCAGCGTCCTCCAGTAGAAAGCGTGGCGGGGGTCCGCGAAAGAAACTGCCCGAGTTCCTCCATCTCTCGATTCACCGCAATCCGCAGCGCCAGAAACGTTTTTGTCGCGGGATGCAGTCTCTGCCTTCCCCTGTGCCTGCGGGCCCCTGCCACAACCGTTGCCAGGTGTGCCGTGTCGCGTATCGGCCGCGCACGTACGATACTCCTGGCGATTCTGCGTGAGTCATGCTCTTCGGCTTCCCGATAGAGCATGTTGGCCAGTTCTTTCTCTGACCATTCATTCACAATTTCTTCGGCGCTCCCCGGTTCCTCCGGGTTCATCCGCATATCCAGCGGACCTGCTTCGCGAAACGAAAATCCGCGCCCACCTTGATCCAATTGCATGCTCGAAACGCCCAGATCGGCGATGACCCCGTCCACTGGCGCCAACCCCAGGTTCCTCGACACTTCATCGATCTTGGAAAATTCCGAATGCACCAGAGTTACCCTCGCCCCGAACTCTTCTAGCCGCTCGCGCGCTATCTCCAATGCCTGCGCGTCACGGTCCAGCCCCACCAATCGCCCGTTCGTCAGCCGCCGCGCAATCTCCGCCGCGTGCCCCCCGGCTCCAACCGTCGCATCGATATAGGTCCCATTTGGTTTTACCTCCAACCAGTGCAACACTTGCTCAACGAGCACCGGCGTATGCGCTACATTCAAACTTTTTACCTAGATGCCCAGGCTTTCCAGGTCCTTCTCATCTTCCTCGGTGATTGGATTGTTCTTCAAATTCTCAAGGTAGCGGCCCTGATTCCAGACTTCCAGGTACGTGAGGTTTCCCAAAACCGCCACATCACCTTTCATTTGCGCAGCTTCTCGCAGCACGGGCGGTAACAGAACTCTTCCCTGCCCGTCGATCTCCACGACTTGCCCAAAATAATTCGTCCTCGCTAAGAACTTTTTCTTCGCTCGGTTATGCGAGGAAATCTTGGCCAGCTTTTCCTCGACCTCGTTCCACACATGCATGGGGTAAATAATTGCTGACTCTCCGCTCGTGCTGGTGATGTAGAATTGGCCCCCATGCTGCCGAAGCTCCTCCAGATACGTCGCAGGAATCTTCAGCCTGCCCTTTTCGTCTACCTTCGCTGGGTAATTTCCCCGAAGCATTCTGGAAGCCGCCCACACCTTGACCGCCTGGTGCCATCACCACAATCCGACACTTTCTACCACTTTTCCCCACTTTGTGCCACGATAGTACCTTCACTTTTTTGCTTGTCAAGCGAAATACGCATGCATTAGAAACTTTTATTGTGGAAATCGCACACAGGGACTGGCCGCTGCAACGCAGCTACTAGTAATGGTGTTCGACGCTAGGAAGACCCAACTTGTAGCCTAACGGTGCTTCGCGCGGCGGCTGCCCAGGTTTTTGGCGCTGCCCAACCCGCGGCCGAAACCAGAGGAAAAAGAATCAGTTGGATTTTACCCTATTAGGAGTTTACTTAAGACGGAGCCAGAAGCTAGGAGCTAATGCCCACCGCCTCTACCGCACGTCCGCGCCTCGCGCCAGATTGCCAGGTCAGCTGCAAGCCGGGAGAAAAGATCACTCTCACAACTCCCCAGCGCCCGCTGCCGCTTCTGGGCCCGAGCCTGCAAATTGTTGAGCGTTGCGACGGCAAGCGCACCGTCGCGGAGATCATCATGGAGTTGCAGAACCTTTATGTCAAAGCCAAGCCGGAGAAAGTGGAGCAGGATGTTCGCAACTACCTCGAAATGCTTCACCAGATCGGCGCCGTAATCTTCGAATGAATTTGCTGCGATCTGTTTCTTACTCCCCTGCCCCCGTTCGAACGATTTCCTTTTTCCGTCCGCGCTCAATAGGCCACAGCACCAAGAATCCGAAAACGGCCGCAGCCGCTACGCACAAAATTCCACCCAGCCCCACCGTAGCCGGCGCTCCGAAGCGCCTGGCCACCAGCCCCGCTAATAGCGCTCCAAACGGCTGCAATCCCATGAACATCATCGCGTAAATGGCCATCACGCGCCCGCGCAGCTCGTCGGGCACGCGATGCTGGATCACTGTGTTGGACGCCGCCATTTGCATCGTCACGCTGAATCCTACAATCAGCAAAAACACGCAGGAGACCCAAAACACTCGGGAGTGCGAAAATGCCGCGAGCGAGAGCCCGCCCACAGCCGCTGTCGCCGCAATCCATCGCGCCAGACCTGTATAAGCGGGCCGTCCCGCAAAGTGTAACGCCCCGCTGAGCGCGCCGATTCCAGCAGCGCTCATCAACATGCCGAAGCCGCGGGCGCCTCCGTGCAAAATATTATTTGCAAAGATCGGCAGCAGCAGCGAGTAAGGCAACGCCGCTACGCTAACAACCCCGATCAGCAGCAACACCGATCGGATCGGCGGGTCGTTCGCGGCGTAACGAAAGCCTTCGAGTAAATTCTTCAGCGAAGTCTCGGGCTGTTTGGCATCCACATCACGATCGATGCGCATCGCCCCCAAAGCCCCGATTACCGCCAGAAAGCTCAGGCCATTCAGGAAGAAGCACCAGCCCTCGCCAATCGCGGCGATGGTGAACCCCGCGATCGCCGGCCCGATCACCCGCGCCCCGTGATGTACCGACGAATTCAGCGCGATTGCGTTCATCAAATCTTCCTTCTCCACCATATCGTTCAAGAAAGATTGCCGTATGGGAATGTCAAACGCGTTGACGACTCCCACGAGAAACGCGATCACGATCAGATGCCACACCTGAATCAGACCGGAGAGCGTCAGTCCCGCAAGCACGAATGCAAGCGCCATCGCAGCCGCCTGCGTCCACATAACCGCTTTGTGGCGATTTCGCGTGTCGGCGACAATCCCGCCCAGCGGCGCGAGAAAAAAGATTGGAATTTGGTTGGCGAATCCGAACAAACCGAGGATTACGGGCGAGCCCTTCAATCGGTAGACCAGCCACAACTGCGCCGCCGATTGCATCCACGTGCCGATCAGCGAAGCCAATTGCCCGGCGAAAAACAACCTGAAGTTGCGGTGCTGGAGCGCACGCCAGCGTGTAGACAATCGAATTCTCTCCTGCTAACTAGCAGACCCTTTCAAACGCGCAGCCAGTGATGCAAGCACAACAATATGGCCACGCCCAGGAAGACCACCAGCGCCATACTCGCGCCCGGCTCACGGTTCACTTCCGGCATCAAGTCTGTTGCCGCAACGTAAATCGTCACTCCAGCGGAAAGCGGCAGCGCATAACCAACCTGGCTGCGAAGAACATTCGTAAGCAGAACTCCGGCCAGTGTGGCGGCGCCGAGCGCCACCGAGGCGAACAGGGCGATGCGCCGGCTTTGCCCGCTCGCCAGCATCAGCGAGGCCACCGTAAATCCTTCCGGCAGTTTGTGCAGCACAATCCCGGCGAAGATCACCCCGCCGAGCCACCCGGAAACCAGAAACCCCGCCGCAATCGCCACACCGTCAAAAAATGTGTGGATCATCAAGCCCAGCACCGCCGTCAACCCCGCATGGCTAGGGGTCAACGCATCATGATGCGTTTCTTCCCCAAAATGGAAGTGTGGCGCAATTGTGTGCTCGAACAGATGCACCAGAAAATACCCGATCAGCACCAGCAGCATCGCTGGCTCACCCGCGAGTCGCAGCGATTCCGGCAATATTTCCACAAAAGCGGTCGCCAGCATGAATCCGGCACCCAGCGCGATAAAGTACTTCAAATAGAGTCGCGACCAATTCCCGCGTACCAAAATAAATCCGCCCAGCACGTTTGCCGACGCCGCCGTCAGCCCCAGTAGCACTGCGAGCAGAGTTCGCGTTCCCATCGAATCATTCATCGCTAAATCATTAGCCGCTGTGCCGGAATAGAATCACGTCGCCCTCTTGCACCACGTATTCTTTCCCTTCCAGGCGCACCTGGGCCCGTTCGCGAGCCGCCGCAAGGCTTCCCGCATTCAGCAGATCGTCCCAGCGCACCACTTCCGCGCGAATAAATCCCTGTTCGATATCAGAATGAATCTCGCCCGCCGCCTTCACCGCCGATGCCCCTTGGCGAATCGTCCACGCGCGCACCTCCGGCTCGCCTGCCGTAAAAAATGAGATCAGCCCCAGCAGTTTGTACGTCGCATGAATCAGCCGGTCGAGCCCCGATTCTTTAAATCCGTAGGAAGAAATCAGCTCGGCCGCCTCTCTTTCATCCAGGTCGACGAGTTCTGCTTCCAGCCGCCCGCAAATAGGCACCACCGCGGTACCCGGCTTATTCGCGAGCGATTCCAATTTGTGGCGCGCCACGGCGGTTTCGATTTCCGCCGCTTCGTTATCCCCAAGGTTCAGCACGTACAGCATCGGCCGCTGCGTCAGAAACTTGAAGCCGGTCAATAATTTCGTCTCCTCAGGCTTGAACTGCAGTTCTCGCAGCGGGGTCTCCGCCTCGATCGCAACTCGGCATCGCTGAAGCAGTGCCAGCTCCATCTCGCCTGCCGGCTCCTTCTTTTTCTTCAAATCTTTCTCGACGCGCTCGATGCGCCGCGTAATCTGATCCAAATCCGCCAGCATCAATTCCAGATCAAGGTTGATCACATCGCGCAAAGGGTCGATGCTGCCGCTGGCATGCGGCACCGCCGGATCGTCGAATAAGCGCACCACGTGCGCCAGCGCGTCCACTTCGCGCAGCGGCGCGAGTACCGTGGCGTCGCGTGCGCGATCTTTCTGCAGCCCGCTTACGTCCACGTATTGCACCGTCGCATACGTCAGTTTTTTCGGATGATAAAGGTCCGCGAGCTTGTCGAGCCGCGGCTCCCGGACCTTCGCCACGCCCACATGCGCGGCCGCCTGCGACCCTTTCGTTTCGAGCTGGGCCTTCGTCAAAATTTTGAACAGCGTTGTTTTCCCTACCTGAGGCAGTCCAATAATTCCCGTTTGCATAATCTGGTCATACTAACACACGCGCACATCCGTCTCTTCTAACGCACGCCGGAGCCTCTCTTTGTCTTGACCTTCTTCTCCGCCAAATTCCTGCACGCGCGACCCACACCCTAAACTGTCATTTCAACCGAAGGGACGGCGAACATAGCGACGTAAGTCCGGTTCGCCAACCAGTTATTTGCCATCCCCAACCGGACGTTTCGCGAGATGCCAAGTTCCGGTTGGCCCGCCAGAACGAAGCCGCCCGGCGGCGGACGCTACGCGTGGTGA
>JRHI01001180.1_pt1 | contig 23434 bp, 25 predicted proteins | sample 215371 | NCBI WGS metagenome assembly JRHI01 (sample SAMN02929681, study PRJNA255918) | sediment metagenome | biome: cave system; feature: Ice Cave; material: Sediment; isolation source: sediment from deep within a dark volcanic ice cave with no known source of... ...
TTCCCTATTAGTTGGAATCAATGCCCTTTACGGGTGCCCTCGTGGCTCGTAGCTGTAACATTTTCCTCATGTGGTAGACTACATTAGCAGTAATCTCATCTCACTTTATGGAAGGAATAACGATGGCGAATACAAACATCAAACTGTATGGGACCAACTGGTGTACTGATTGCAAACGCAGCAAGAAATTTCTTGGCGAACAGCGTATTCGCTACGATTTTATTAATATTGAGGAGGACCAGGAAGGTCAGGCATACGTGCAAAAGGTGCAGAACGGTGGCTTGACGATTCCGACGATTGTGTTTGATGATGACTCAGTGCTGATTGAACCTTCAAATGCAGAGCTAGCGGCGAAACTGGGCTTGAGCACCAAAGCTCAATGCGATTTCTATGATCTCATCATTGTAGGTGGTGGTCCAACTGCACTCACTACTGCTATCTATGCTGCCCGTGATGGCTATGATGTGCTGGTTATTGAGCGTAGCGGCTTGGGTGGGCAGGCCGGCATCACCGAACAGTTAGACAACTATCCTGGTTTTCCCGAAGGTGTCACCGGAGCAGAGTTTGCCGAGCGTGTCATAGAGCAAGCGAAACGCTTTGGTGTAGAATTGCTCTCAGCACAGAACGTTATCAAGGTAGGCAACGACGAAGACGCGCATTTTGTAGAGACCGATTCTGGTCATAAGTATCGCTGCAATGCCGTTTTGATTGCTACAGGGTCTACCTACAAACGCTTGAGTGTACCGGGAGAAGACGATTTCATCGGAGCAGGCGTCCATTTCTGCGCCACTTGTGATGGCCCCTTCTACAAGGGAAAAGAGGTCGCTGTCATCGGCGGTGGCAACAGTGCAGTCGAGGAGGCTGCATTCCTGACACGCTTCTCGCCCAAGGTCACGATTTTGGTGCGTGGCGACCATTTGACAGCAAGTAAAGTAGCCTCTAATAAGGCATTGAACTCACCGCAAATGGAGGTACGCTTCAATACTGATGTGGTCGAGTTCAAAGGCGAAAAGAACCACCTGACAACCGTTGTCACAAAGAACACACAAACAAGCGCGACAGAGGAACTGCACATTCCGGGGACCTTCGTGTTCATTGGTCTATCGCCCAATAGTCAGCCTTTCAAAGATATTGTCAAGCTCGATAGCCAGGGCTTTATTATGACGGGCATTGATTTCCAGACGAGCACGGAAGGCATTTTTGCGGCGGGTGATGTGCGTGCGGGTAGCACGAAACAGCTTGTCAGTGCTGCTGGTGAGGGCGCGGCTGTAGCACTCTCCATTCGCGAGCACTTGCGTGGACATGATGCGCGTACGATGGAAGCTTCTCTGGTTAGCGCGAAATAGACTCCTTTCTCATCGCTTAACCATAATACTCAGGCGCTTTCTTGAGCGTTTGCCACTGCAAACCATCATGACCAAAGATGACCAAAGCCACATGCTCACGTTCGACGAACGTCAGGAGTTTCTGCGTGCTGGCACGCAATTGGTTCTCGTCGTCATCTGTAGGACCATTTCCAGTATTCGGTTTGCTATGTGTACGGTTGAGATTGATAGCTGTATAAGATAGAGTTTTTGTGGGGAAGAGGTGTTCGTGGTCATTGACCAATCCTTTCTTGATACCATATAATTGTCTCCATGTGAGAACTGTTATTGATGTAGTATACGAGAATTTCCAGGCAGAGACTGTAAATACCATTACAGACAAATGGCGTGAGAGGAGTATGCTATGGATCTAGAAGCGAATAAGGCGCTTGTCAGAAAGTATGTCGAGTTGTGGGGGACCGGTAATCTAGCTCTTGCGGATGAAGTTCTGGCGATGGATTTTGTCGATCATACGCATCCTAATCAAGTTCCAGGTCCTGCGAGTGTGAAACAAGAAGTCCAAACCTTCCGTGAAGGTTTTCCTGATGCTTGTATCACCGTTGAACAGATGATTGCTGAAGATAATACCGTTGCTTTTCGCTTTATCATGAGGGGAACTCATCTCGGAACGTTCGCTGGGTTTACTCCAACGGGCAAGGAGGATATCTTGACTGGAGTTGATTTCATTCGCATCGCAGATGGCAAGATGGTAGAGTTGTGGAGTACACAGGACACGTTCAGTTGGGTGCAGCAACTCGGTTTCAAAATTACACGATAGTTGTGCCTATCCTAGTTTTGAAGGTGTTTCACTTAGGTACTCATTGCAGAGGGATTAATTCCGCGGGTAATGGTTGGTTCGTGAGCCAAGCGCGAGTGACCGCATTGAACAGATCAGGTCGGCAGAGGTTCCAGGAATGCTCCTCTGCCGACCGTTTGCTGAATGAGACCAGATAGCCTTGTCCAGCGGGTAACGCCGTTGCGAGGTCACGAGCGGATTGGCGCATGAGTGGCAATTCGTGCTGACCGGCAATAATGAGGGATGGTACCTGCACTTTTTCCAATCCTGGTGGAAGGCGGAAGCGTTGATTTTCGAGGATCATATGGGTGAAGGAAGTGGCTGTCATTCGCTTAGTATCTTCGCGTACCTCGCTAAAATATTGATCGGGAATGGCGTTTCCATAACGCATATTGAGGCGAACATACGCATCAGTGTTTTGAAAAGGAGCAGTAAAGAGGGTAAAGATGAGCACAAGTGTACGAGGGCCCAGGAGGCCCATACCAGGAAGCGGGTGCAGCAAGGCACTGCTGATAATAGCGCGATCCACCCACCTCAGCCGCAGTGCCAAGGAGTTGCACTGCGACTTGTGCTCCTTCGGAAAGACCAATCACATGGGCACGCCCTCCGTGTGCCCGCTGCCGCATCAACTCTGCTATACGATGTGCGGTATCTGCGATAGTAAAAGGCTGGATTGTGGCGCTCTGTCCGTGTTCGGGCATATCGGGAATGAGGCAGTGGTAGGTATCTTGCAAGGACTCGACCTGTGAGCGCCACATCCAACCACTGACACCACCTCCATGTAGGAAACAGACCGTTGGCGCGGTGGCTGGTCCGCATTCGCGAACGCTCAAACCAGCAACAGTAATCGATGAGAGTATTTCAAACATGGCATATCCTTATCATTGACAAAAACGGAACCTTCATATAGCCATTATGAATGCATAAACAGATGTACTCCTGCACCAAGTAGCGCTGAAATTATGACTACCATCCACGGTGGCAGTTTCCAGACGACTAGTAGCCCAAAGGCTACGAGGGCCAAAGTGAAGTCCGTGGGCGTGTGGATGGCGCTTATCCAGATTGGTTGATAGAGTGCCGCCAGTAAGATACCAACTACGGCGGCATTGATGCCACGTAGCGCTGCTTGAAATGGCTCAACAGCGCGGAGGCGGTTCCAGAATGGGAGGATGCCGATTACCATGAGGAAGGATGGGAGAAACATCGCCACTAACGCGATGAGTGCTCCTAGCCACCCATTGGGAGCAGGTTTACTTACTGCACCCAGATACGCTGAGAATGTAAATAAAGGGCCTGGCACGGCCTGGGCAGCGGCATATCCGGCGAGGAACTGGTCATTCGTGACCCAACCGGAGGGAACGACCTCGCGTTGCAACAGCGGCAGGATCACATGCCCACCGCCAAATACCAGCGAGCCGACACGAAAGAAGGTATCAAAGAGTGCTATCGGCTGACTCTGTGTCACTTGATGTAGTATGGGCAACCCAAGCAACAGCCCAAAAAAGAGCACCCAGCAACTCAAGGACAGACGACGAGATAGAGCAAGGGGCAGAGGCGAGAATTGTACGATCTGGCTGCTACGCAAAAAGCGCCAGCCGAAAATGCCTGCCAGCACGATAATAGCAATCTGCACAATCGCTAGCGGCCAGAGTAGGATGCTCCCGGCGGCCATGAGCGCTAACGTGGCACGTAGTCGGTCAGGGCATTGTGTCTTTGCCATACCCCAGACTGCTTGCGCTACTACCGCTACTGCCACGATCAACAGACCTTGCAGCCAGCCAGATTGTGTGACACCTTTGAAGAGCGTGGTAACGTAGGCAAAGAGGGTGAGCATAATGGCTGATGGCAAGGTGAATCCGAGTGAAGCTGCCAGCCCTCCCCACACGCCCGCTCTGCTAATTCCTAGTGCAATAGCCGTTTGACTGCTGGAAGGGCCGGGCAAGAATTGGCAAAGCGCGATAAGGTCCGTGTACACGGTTTCATCCAGCCATTTGCGACGCACAACAATCTCCTGGCGAAAGTATCCCAAGTGTGCAATGGGGCCACCAAATGAGGTGATACCAAGTTTCGCAAATACCCCCAACACCTCTAGAAAGGAGCCTCGGTGTATTACCTGTGCTGTGCTTTCGTCTATGTGGGTCTCTTGGGTTTCCTCTGTTTGCATATACTCTTCCTCTAAACATTATTATATGGATTTTAAGTCGGCAAGAGTAGCTATTACCTATTTTACCTGTTAAAAAAGACGTTCATCCCTATTTCGCCGGGCGAATGACTCAATTCGGTTAAGCGCATTGCAATCTCACTACGGTGCTGTGTCTGATGATTAATGAGATGCATCATGGTTTTCCACAGAGGCAGTGTGAAGACCTCGCCGCGAATCATGGTACCGATGTAACGGAGTTCTCGCCCAAGTTCGTCATCGTGTAACGTAGTGAGAAACTGTCTTATGTGCTGTTCCTCTGCTTGCCAACGTGTGCGAATTGCTTGCAGAGTGGAGAAATCCTCTGGATGCAGCATGGTCGTTGGCATATCTCCTTGCCAGCGGCTACGCCAAAGCCATTCCGCACTGAGCATATGTACGAGTGTGACACGGATGCTGCCTATACCATTAGGCATATCCATGTTCAGTTGAACCTCGTTTAAGTCCTCTACTGCTTGCCAAAGCCTCGTGTTGGCCCAATAGTTGTAGTCGTAAAGAAGCTTTATGGTATCGCTTTGCATTATCATTTTATTATGAATCCTCCTATTGCAAGTATACGCGCTGTCATAAGGCGCGTAAAGCTGTAGAAGGCGACAGTTGTTGTAAGTTCGTAGGGACGAGCTAAAGTGGTCCTTATGGCACTCTATGGCACATATTCCAAATTAGATGGAATTTGAGATGGCTCTACCATCATACGTATACCATCGTCTTGGGCAGCAAGTAACATCGAGAGCACATCGCCTGTATCATGCCCTGTGGCTCGTCGTTGCTCAATAAGGTCATACACAAAGGAATCGAGCATGGTCTTGCCTGCTATCCACTTTTGTTTCCTGGTGGATGATAGACCTAGTCGCTCGAAGATGTTGAATGGTCTCCTGGGGTTATTGATGACTTGGTTGAATGCTTGGCCTAGTGTTGTCACTTGTGTGCGTGAGTCGATGTTGAAGAGGGCTTTTGCGATAATACGCAGTGTGAGAAATTGCATCTCCTGTGAGATGTTGACCTCGCTACCAACCTGCCACTCCTCCAACATCTCCTGAGCGAATTGCACCATGATAGTTGCGTAGCCCTCGACGCGTTGTTTATGAAACGCTGGCTGCACGAGTCGTCGTTGTTGCCGATGGAAATCGCCATCTATAGTGAGCAGGCCATCACCGAGAAGGGCTTTCAGATTGAAGCCACCACGATTGGGCTTGACAAAGTTGCGCGGATGTTCTACCAGAATGTAGCGAATATGTTTTGGACGGAAGCACAATACAAGCGGGTCCTTGCCCATATAGATGGTTGCCATACGTGGATAGTGCTTCTGGGTTTCGCGGAAGAAGCGTAGCGGATTACGCTGAAATTGGAATATGTTCCCGACGATAGGTAGCCCTTTAGGGCCGGGAGGGAGAATATTTGTTGATAGACTCTTTTTCATGGCGATGCTTGTCTTTCATTTGATGATGTCGTAGGGACCAGCTTTAGTGCGTCTGTCGGCCCGATTTATCAGGCCGATGGACGCGCTAAAGCTGGTCCCTACGACGTCTCTCTTTGTTATTTATCCTCAATAAGAAGTTGTGCTGGTAGACCATAACGTAGCAAATGCAGCACTTGATCTGCCATCGTATCTGGCCCCGGTTCGTCATTGTCAAACCATGTGGCGATGCCTTGCAGAATCATGCCTGCGATAAAGCGTGCGAGGAGGTCGCTATTATACTCCTCAAGCATACCTTGCTCCTGAGCTATCTCGAACAGGTGTGTTAGCCCCTCTATAAGAGCCGTTTTCGCCTGGAACTTGTGCCCAAATTGTCCTCCATCTGTTAAGGCGATACGGAACAGATCGCGCTGCGTGTAGGCATAGTGGAACGTCAAACGAACGATAGCAGGTAGCATTTGCTCAAAAGGCTGTTGTAAGGCTTCACTCGTGACATGATCACGTATATCTTGTATTCCCTCCTGAATGAGTGTTGTGAATAGCTCATCCTTATCACGAAAATGCAGGTAGAAGGTGCCAACGCCGATGTCTGCTTGCTCGGTGATCTCGGCAATACTGGCATCGTGATAACCACGAGTTGCGAACACACGACGAGCCGCTGCTAAGAGAGCTGCTCTTGTCCGTGCTCTTTTGCGCGAGACGCGCTGTGTATTCTCGTTTGTTGTTTCTGAATTGCTATTCATAAATGAATGATAATTCAGAAAACGTGAAATGTCAAGAGGTAGTTCGGCTATTTTTGTAAAAGAGGAAGAAACTGATCCTGTATCATCTCTTTGACACCTTCTTGTCCACGTATGTGCAGCCAAACCGGGCCGAGCGCCGGTTCAAATAGGAGTTCAAAGATGAAAAATGGGCAGCACTCCCGCTCTTTCATGAGAAGGTGAAGTAGTTGCTCAGCCCGTGCTTGTTCGCCTGGATAGGCGAATGCATAACCGTCTGCCAGCTCTCGTACCTGTAGAGCTGCTTGGAAGATGTCTCTAAACTCTTCGCCACGCGTACCCTGTTCCTCTGCTGTAAGCGTGCAGGCAAGCGGAAGCACGTCATTTGTTGCTTGTTCATAATTTTGCATGTTTTTATCCTTTGTTCACTCGATAGGTTCAACGTTCTGAATGGAACTGGGCTTGTATTCCATCTGTTTGCAGTGTACTATTTCAAGTGGACTTGAAGTCAAGAGGGGAGAAACACGTTATGAAGGATTTAGCTATCAGTGAGATTGCACGAAGAGCAGGTATTCGGCCTTCGGCAATCCGCTATTATGAAAGTATTGGGCTATTGCCAGAGCCGTACAGGGTCAGCGGGCATCGGCGATATGATCTGCGCGTCCTCCAGCAATTAGCCTTCATTCAGGTTGCCCAACAAGCAGGATTTAGTATTGTCGAAATTCATACTCTCTTCTCTCGTTTTGAGGAAGATACTCCTTTAGGAGAGCGATGGCGCACACTAGCGCCGCAAAAGTTGATTGAGGTAGAAGCATTGATCTCAAAGGCTCAAGAGATGAAGCACGTGCTAGAGGAGGGAATGCGTTGTGTATGCCCAACGATAGATGAGTGCCTTCCGCTTTCTAAGTGGACTATTTCTTAGCTAGGAATGGTTCGATAGGTATATTAAAAAATGGCTACCACACTGTGGTAGCCACTTTTTAATATACCTGTTACAGCTTATAACAAGCCCTTGCTTTGCAAGAAGGACATCGCTACCTCTTTGACTGCTTGTGACACGGATGTGCCACTGTCCTTCTTCTGCTTCACCTGCATTTGTAGCATGATACTGATATCGGTTGTCAAGTCTGGTGCAAGCTTATTAAGTACATCTTTAATTCCAGGGTCGCTTTGCAAAATGTTGTCACGTACGATGGGGGCCGGATGGAATTCTGGGAAGCCATGCTTGTCGTCCTGTAAGAAGACGAAGTTTTGTGCTGCCACTCCTCCGTCAGTGGTATAACACTCAGTGACGTTGGCATCACCACTCTTCACGGCAGCGAAACCGATGGAGTAATCAACCTTCTTCAGCGCCTTGAAATTGCTGGTGCTAAAGTTGTAGGTTGGCTTCAACTGATCGATGAAGGTGATACCGTCGCTTTGTGTTGCCAGTGTCAATTGCGAGACTTTTGATGACAGTTGCGAGAGGGTTGTGACGCCCAGTTTCTGTGACTCAGCCTGTGAGGTGCATATGGCGTATCCGTCATTGAGCGGTGAGTAGTCGAGCCATGTAATATGGAACTGCTGCTCGAAGCCCGATTTAACGGTATCATAGTCTTTTTGTGGGTCGGAGGCCGATTTCAAGCTCAGCAGATTCAGCCCCGTTGCAGTGAACTCTGGATAGAGACTAATTGAACCTGCCTTGAGTGCTCCAAAAACCACTGGTGTCTGGCCTAGAGCTAGTTTGGAAGTTACTTGGTACCCTGCCTTTTGTAGCAAGAGTACATACATTTCGCCGAGCAATTGAGCTTCTGGGTCAAACTTGCTACCCACAACTATCGGCACCTTTGATGGAGTAGTTGTGCCGCCACCACCCCCCGTAGAAGTGGAACCACAGGCTGAGAGAATCAGCATGGGCACCAGGAATAATAGGGCTATGGTCTTCGCTCGTAATGAGCGCATAAGAAGAGTCATGTCTTCCTCCTGAACTTGAATAACGAAATACGTTTGTTTATGTAGGATACCCACAGGGGATATCCTGCTATGTTTTGGCTACCTCCACGTTCTCCCGTACCTTGAGACCGGCAGGGGTCACCGAGCGTTGTAACCAACTCATCAACACTTCTACAATCATTGCCAGCACAGCGACAGCGATTGCGCCAGCAATGAGTTCTGGATATTTGAAGAGATTAATCCCTTCTACGATGTAATCTCCATAGCCACCTGCACCAATAAACGCTGCTAGCGTCGCTGTTGCGACGATTTGCACTGCTGCGGTGCGTATGCCAGCTGCAACCAGGGGTGTGACAAGTGGAGCTTGTATCTTTGTTGCAATCTGCCACGTCGTCATACCCATACCCTTTGCTGCGTCGATGATAGCTGGATCAACGCCGCGAACACCTGTATACGTGTTGAGAAGGATGGGCGGAATACCTACTACAATGAGCGCGATGATCGCTGGCTTAGAGCCAAGGCCAAAAAGAGGGACGAACACGATCAAGACGGCAATGATGGGAATTGCACGCAACAGGCCGCTAATGTTCACCGCTAGGAATGAGAGAATGGCGCTGCGTGAGACTGCGGCACCCAGGGCAACTCCAATGATGATGGCGACAATAATAGAAATGCCACATATTTGCAGATAGATGATGGTCTGCCCGATAAAGTCGTTTTGGGGATCGAGGATAAAGTTTATGACATCCATGGAATGCAGACTCTCCTTTCTATGCGACTGACAATGCACTACGCCCACGATTGAGAGCTACTTGTATTGATAACAACACGAGGTCGGCAACAATCGCAAAAAGGGCTATGAGAATTGCACCACCTACCACTGTATCGGTATCGCCGCTGGCAATATTCTGAAAAATCAGGTTGCCTAATCCATTCTGCCCCACTAGGGAAGCCAGTGCCGCGATACCTACCGTCGTCACCGTCGCAATACGCACACCTGCCACAATAACGGGCAGAGCTAAAGGTAAGGTGACGCGGAAGAGCAATTGTATTGAAGTCATCCCTGTTGCCCGTCCTACTTCAAGAAGTAGCGGGTCGATGCCGTCAATGGCCGTGACCGTGTTACGAATCAGGACTAGCTGGTTGTAGAGCACCAAAGGGATAATGGCAGTGGCCGGCGATATACCAGTGATGGGAATGAGTAAAGCAAAGGCGGCAATACTGGGAATGGTGTAGAGTAGACCTGAAAAGCTCAGCACTGGTAGGTAGAAGCGCCGATAGCGTGCAAGCAGTATCCCTAACGGAATGGCGATGACCAGCGAGATGAGCATAGTGATACCGACAAGATACAAATGAGCCAAGAACAGATTAGGGATACTGTTGGGATCTGACAGATCGTAATTGTAGGGCTGGAATATGAAATGCATGACCCTCCCTCAACGCACGTATTCACGTACATATTTATGGATGCGATAACCTTGCATGTAGCACTAAATCCTTGTCTCCTCTGGCGTTGTTTTGTTACGCTGAGTATGAGTGATTACGTGATTGATACTAGTAAGGGTGATATAGCCGAGGTGGCTGTTTGTATCTTCTGCATTTTGTACGGCAAGGGCGGGGGCATTGGTTGAGAGGAGTTTCAACATGGCATCGAGCAAAGTAGCATCCGAATTGCATGTTGGAGTGTCTCCCCAATGGGCGGAAGATACGGTCTCTGGCTCTTGATCTAAAGCATCCACGACGGGTAGGTATTGCAGTTGGCGCAAGATATCGTCGGCTCCTACGAGCTTGCGTACAAAGTCGTTGGCTGGATTCATCAATAAATCGACTGGTTGCCCAAGTTGCAAAAGTTTGCCTTGATCGAGCACTGCTATCTGATTTCCTAGTTTGAATGCCTCAGTAATATCATGTGAGACAAACAATACTGTTTTATGGACATCGCGCTGTATACGTATAAGTTCGTTCTGCATACGCTCACGTGTGATTGCATCGAGTGCGCCGAAAGGCTCGTCCATCAGCATGATAGTAGGGTCTGTGGCGAGAGCACGGGCCAGCCCGACGCGCTGTTGCTGTCCACCGGAGAGTTGCCGTGGAAAGCGTTTGCGATATTCCGCGGGTGGCAGACCAACAAGTTCTAAAAGTTCGTCAACACGCTCGTCGAGTTTCTGCTTGGTCCAGCCGCCAGCGATTTCGGCAGTAACACGCACATTTTCTTCGATGTTCATATGCGGGAAGAGCCCCACCTGCTGAATGACATAGCCAATACGACGGCGTAATTCAATCGGGTTTTCCTGCAAAACGTTCTTGCCATCAATGATAATCTCGCCGGATGTTGGTTCAATCAGGCGGTTCACCATACGTAATAGCGTCGTTTTGCCCGAACCGGAGGTGCCCACGAGCATACAGGTACTACCCTCTGGCACATTAAAACTTACTGCGTCAACAGCGGGTTGACTTGTGCCTGGGTAGCGCTTTGTAATCTCATGGAACGCTATTTTTGCCATGCGTTGTTACTCCTGTTATGTATCAGGACAATATATACCTCCGATTGATGAGACATATATCTTGATAGTATACAATCTTTGGCTGGTTGGTGCAAAGATGATGGAGTATTCTTTGCACCCATGCTCATCTACTTCATGTCTATACTACGCAACAGGCAAAGAAAATGTCTCACAACTATGCTGATCTTCCTGCGTACTACTCATAGAAAGTGCTCTTCAAACATGAAAGCGAGAACTATTATGAACGAGAAAAAGCCGCCGGTACGTACCACATTATTGCTGTCCTATTGCGCAGTAGCAGCGTTCACCATCATCTCTATTGTTGGTCCCATTCTGTTGGGGCGTGATCGTAAGGAACAAAAGAGATAATAAAGTAGCAAACAAGCAGCCAAGCAATCAATGACATATCATTGATTGCTTGGCTGCTTGTTTGCTATGACTTTCTTCTCAAACCTCCGAAAGTGTTGCTGTATTTCCGTTTATCGTTATATGTCAAGATATGGTACCGCGTTTCTATAGATCGGTAACTACTGGCATCGAAACCTGTTTTTGTATTGCGTCTATGGATTTTGGAGAACCACATGCAGCGTAGTATTGTACACAAGTTTGTACTTGCCACGGTGGTCGGAATCGTGATTGGAGTCGGGGTGCTTGGTATTTCCGTCATTGCCCGTGCCAAGCCCGATCAGCGTATCCCCATTAGTGGTCAAACCGTCCCCTTAATTAGCAAAGCCCACCTTTTGAGTGCTGCGAGTGGGCAGCAGCAACTGAATCTCTCAGTGGGGTTGCAACTACGGAATCAGCAGGAACTCTCAGATGTGCTGAGCAACATGTACAACCCTCGGTCTTCCCTGTATCATCACTTCCTCACGCCGCAGCAGTTTGCTGCCGAGTTTGGCCCGACGGCAGATCAGCAACAACAAGTCATTACGTATCTTCGTAGTCAGGGCTTTGGTGTGACCCATGTTGCCCCTAATGGTATGCTCATAGACGCCAATGCCGACGTCACCCAGGCCGAAGCCGCCTTCGCCGTCAAGATCAATACCTATCAATTGGGCGCACGTAAGTTCTATGCCAACGCTAGCGCCCCCACCGTTCCCGCTGCTGTCGCTTCGTTCATTGCTTCTATTGGTGGTATGGACAACAGCGTGCACATGCATCCGCTCTACCATCTCACTTCACAGAGTGGCAAGAGAGTACATGGACTACAACCGTTGGCAGGGTATGGCCCACCCGCTTTGTTGGGAGCTTATGATGGCAATGCTCTGCACCAAGCAGGTATCATGGGCAGCAACCAGACCGTTGCTGTGTTTGAACTGGATGGCTATCAGTCCAGCGATATCACGACGTATCTGCAAAACAACAATCTTGGCTCACCCAGCATCACCAACGTGCTCGTAGATGGCGTGAATGGTTCTGCTGGCGCGGGAGCTATCGAAGTCGAGCTTGACATTGAAGTCGTAGCGGCGATGGCACCGAAAGCCTCACAGATCGTCTACGAGGGGCCTAATACCACACAAGGTGTCAACGACACCTATAACAAGATTGTGACCGATAACAAAACACAGATCACCACCATTAGCTGGGGCGAATGTGAGTCACAGTCTGGCAATGCTGAATTGCAGACGCTTGATGGTATTTTCAAGCAAGGTGCCGCACAGGGCATGACCATGTTCGCAGCTTCTGGCGACTCTGGTGCCTATGACTGCAACGATACCAATCTGGCAGTAGACTCTCCCGCCGGTGATCCCTATATCACGGGTGTTGGTGGCACGAATCTGCAAACCAGCAACGGGGCCTATGGCAGCGAGTCGGTGTGGAGCAATTCTACTGATACGCAGCGTAGCCCTAAAGGGTCTGGCGGTGGTGGTGGTATTAGCAGCTTGTTCCCACAGCCCACGTGGCAGGTTGGCCCAGGTGTCAAGAACCAGTATAGCAATGGCAATCGTCAAGTGCCTGATGTCTCTGCCGATGCCGATCCGCAGACAGGCTATGCTGTTTATTGTACTGTGACAGCTGCCGGGTGCAGTTCTAGTGGAAATATTGTTGTGGGTGGAACCAGTGCTGCTGCTCCATTGTGGGCAGGTAGTATGGCTCTTATTAACGAGTCATTGCAGAAGGCAAACAAGCCACGTGCCGGTTTTGCCTCTCCATCATTGTATAGCTTGGCAAATTCCCAACAACAATATCCCCCATTCCATGATGTGACCAGTGGTACAAACCTGTACTATCCTGCCACTGCTGGTTACGACGAGGCAACGGGTATCGGCACACCGGATATCTACAATATCGCCCGTGACTTGGCCAATGGCAATAGTCCGACGCCAACGCCAACACCTCCTGGCACACCAGCGCCATCACCAACCGTGACCGCGACGGATACTCCCGTGCCAACGCCAACAAATACTCCTGTCCCGACGGATACTCCCGCACCAGCGCCAACGAATACTCCGGCACCACCTCCACCACCTTCATCTGGTTCATTGCTTCAGAATGGTGATTTCGAGAATGGTACCGATTCTTGGCAGGAGTCTTCTGCTGCGGGCTATGAACTGGTTGATCCCAAGAATCCGCATTCAGGTAGCTATAGCACCTATCTCTGTGGATATAGCAGTTGTAATGACGAGATATGGCAAGGCTTCACAGTACCTAGTAGCGCCTCAAACATTACTGTGAGCTATTGGTGGTATGCGTCTACGAGCCACACCACCAAGTCTTGTGTAGACTCGCTCAGAGCATTATTGTTGGATAGCAATGGGAATGTCATTGGCACGCTGAAGAAAGTGTGTAACACAAATGCTAACGGTCAATGGCAAGAGATGCAGTTTAACGCGACTGGCATGCTTTCTAAGTATACAGGTCAAATGGTGACGCTCGTGTTTGTAGGACGTACGTCGTCATCGCACGCGACGACGGACTTCTTCGTTGATGATGTGGCTGTTACAGATTAGTAATAATAGAGCATACCTCATCAATGAACGAAACGTGACCCGTGCAACTGCACGGGTCACGTTTCGTTCATTGATGAGGTATGCTGGATTCCATACCTATAGGAAGAGTAAAAGTGAAAGTAGATCCCTCGCCTTTGATGCCGCTGCTCTGCACGGTGAGTGTACCATGCATGGCTTCGACCAATTGGCGACAGATAGCCAGTCCAAGACCGCTACCACGTATGTCTCCAACAGCGTCGCGTTCAAGGCGTACGAAGCGCTCGAAGATGAGCTCTTGCTTATCGGGTGGAATACCAAGTCCATAATCAATGACATTGATAGAGACCTTGTGCTCTTCCTGGTTCACGTGGGCCGTAATACGAATGGGTGTACATTGTGGCGCGTAGCGAAACGCGTTGGTGACGAGATTGCGAAGTATCTGCTTCAAGCGTGTCTCATCAGCCCAAACGGTAATATCTTTCGGCATATCGATCTCTATGGTGCGTCTTTGTTGGAGGATCAGTGGCTCAAAGAGGTCCATTATTGCTTCAGTGATGTCTTTGAGTAGTAGGTTGCTACAATGCAATTTCACCATATCAGATTCGATGGTGCTGGCATCCATGATATTTGCTTGTAAAAGTACCAGTTCGTTGCAGGCACGTTGCGCTTTGTGTAAGAAAGAGCGGCGTATTGCTGACGTAGTCAGCTCTTCGGGCATCTCAGTGAGCAAATCTAGATAGCCTTGTACGACGGTAAGAGGTGTACGTAGTTCGTGGCTGGCAGTTGCCAGGAAAGCATCCTTGAGTTGATCGAGTTGATTAAGCTTCTCATAGGCGGTACGTAGATCACTATAAAGGTGGGCATTTTCTCGTGCCAGAGCTGTTTGCTCATTCAAACTACCGAGCAAGCGTGGATAAGCAGAGCCAACCAAGCCAATGAAAAGCAACAACAGTACCACCCCACCAACAATAATGCCCCAGTATGGGTCAGGCATCAATGCACTATTCCAGGAAGAACTGACAGTGGCCCAGATACCTACGGCGCTCCCTCCTGCACCGACAGTACAACATAGGTAAAGGACCCAAGGAGGAGCGAGCAATTGGCCGCGCCGTTTGGTGAGTAAAGAATGGAAGCGATAGAGCAGAATCGGTAGGTCGATGAAGAGAATGACCATCGAAATACACCAGATAATGGTTGTTGCCGCATCGGTGACATTCTCGACACGAGCCGAGAAATCGAGACCCTCTTTGGGGTAAAGAAAGGGCAGTATAAAATACAGTAGAACTGTCAGCAGAAGCACAATTACGGTTTGTAGGTTTGTGGCAAATGACGGAGACCCACGCCGATTGACTCTTGCTAATGTAGAAGGCAAGCGCTGGTCGAGGGCCGAGACAAATAAGATACGGGCAAAGGCGATATTGAAGATAACGGTGCTGATGAGGAAAAAAGCAATAAAGACGAGGCCGAACAAGACTGAAACAGGTACACCAAAAACGATACCAATAGCGGCTAAAGTAGCATAGGCTGGATTAGTGCTGCTCTGTGACACAACGGTCATAACGCCAAAGGTATCGATGAGGTAAGCGATGAGGACCAGAAGTGCCCCCCAGCGCAGATAGAATGATGCTGCGGGTCGTTTTCCACTTTGTTTCGTCTCCGCTACCATATTTAATGGTACTTCAATACCCAACAATGCCAGGACAATGACGCCATATAAACTAAGGTTTTGTGTACTAGGTGTGGATTGACCCAAAGAGAATGCGGTTTGTGGTGCATGACCACCTAGTAACCATAGCACACCCGCCAATCCGACCGCGAGTATTGCCACTCCATAACAAAGGATGACCCATTTCGCTATGTTCATAATCGTGCGTACAGAAAGAGTGGAGAGCCAGCCAGCAAGGATGAGAAATAGGAAGATAAATATTCCCTGCTGCCAAGTGTCGTTTAACCAACTTGCCTTGCTATGGGAGATTTGCTGGCCAATGCTTTGTACTAACGCGAGGGCAAATTCTCCTGTGGAGAGCATTACCAATACACCGGGGAACCAGGCGCAGAAGCCAGCAAAGAAGCCCCATAGCGGCCCAAAGGCGCGATGGGTCCAGACATAAATTGAGCCTTCTGCTGGCAAAAAACGATTGAGTTGCGAGGTAACGATGGCTCCGGGCAGAAGGAACGTCACTGCACCAATGAGCCAGTAAAGATATGCTGAACCTCCTGCTTGTTGTGTTACCTGCACAACGGTACTATCAGGAATGAAGAGGACAATCGCAATAAAAATAACGAGCATGTCTATCGAGGACAAGACACGTGGTAGAAATGCTGTGGTACGCTGCTCTGAGCGTAATGGTTCGCCTATTGCTTGTTGTAACACGGTCGGTGTAGTATGCTCTTCTATCCTATTCATAACTCTATTCCCCCTACTCTTTCTGCTTCCCTTGAGCAAATGAGCAAAAATATATGACCATAGTATAACAGGAATACGGGTAAAGGTAAACTGATCTGTCGGAACCCTATGCCTCTTGACGTAGCCTCATCTTGCGTGCTAACCTGCAAACATTAGTTCACCTCTTCGATGCAGAAACCGATGCATCTGATAGAGCAGAAAGGACCTTACAATCATGGACCAGAGCCATGTGGAAAATTATATGAAAGATCACAACATCGAGTTTGTTAAAATCGGTGCCCCCGATGCAGAGGGAGTTTTTCGCGGGAAGCGTGTCGCGGCCAAGTTCTTTCTCGATGCGCTCAGTGACGGTTTTGCCCAATGCAACGTTCTTTTCGGATGGGATATTGCGGAGAATGTGCTCCCAGATCTGAAGTTCAGTAACTGGGAGCATGGTTTCGCGGATATCGTGATGAAGCCTGACTTGAGCACATTTGCTCCTGTGCCATGGGAAGAGAATGTTGCCTGTAGTATTTGTGATCTGTGGACGGAGCATGGTGAGCCTGTCACCATCTCTCCTCGTTATGTACTCAATGCCTTGATAGGGCGAGCGCGTTCGCTCGGCTTTGAGCCATTGGCTGCCTCTGAGTTAGAGTTTCGTTTCTTCCGTGAGGATCAGATGTCCTTGCGCGAGAAAGATTTTGGCCCGCATCTGACACCGCTCAACCCTGGTATGAACTGCTATGCGATTAGCCAGGCCAGCGCTGACGATCATTTGTTGGGGCGCATTGCACGGATGATGCTTGCTCATGGCGTCGAGATTGAGGGCTACAACCGCGAACACGGCCCTGGCATGTATGAGATGAATATTCATTATGGCAATGTATTGACGGCGGCTGACCACACCATGCTCTTCAAAACAGGGGTCAAGGAAATCTGCCATCAGCTTGGCTATACTGCTAGCTTTATGGCAAAGTGGAATGATGCGGAAGATGGGAGTAGCGGTCACTCACACATGAGCCTGTGGGATCGCAATCTGGAGCGAAACATGTTCTGGGACGAGGGTGCCGAGGGTCATATGTCCACCACGATGCGCCAGTTCCTCGCGGGTGTTTTGAGCAAGTTGCCAGAGTTCATGGCCTTGTACGCACCTGTCATTAATTCGTATAAACGCTATATCGAAGGGACGTGGGCACCCTTGAACACGACTTGGGGTATGGATAATCGTACCTGTTCTGTACGCGTTATCAACAATGGCAAGCGTGCGATTCGTATCGAGAATCGTGTGCCGGGGGCTGATGCGAACTTCTATTTGGTTTTCTCAGGGATGTTAGCAAGCGGCCTCTATGGTATTGAGCAGAAGCTAGAGCTACCAGCACGGCTTGACGGCAATGCCTATGATGCCGCCACCGTTGCCAAAGCTATTGAAACAGGTCAGATTTCGGCGTTGGCGCGAAACCTTACTACCGCAACTGACCTGTTCGAGCGTAGCGAAGTTGCCAAAGAATATCTCGGCGCTGACTTCGTTGAGCACTTCACAGCAACGCGTCGCTGGGAAGTGAAGGAATATGAGAAGGCTGTCACCAATTGGGACCGCCGCCGTTATTTAGAGCTAATCTGAACTATAGTACAGTAGGGACGGGGGTGCCGTGGCAGGATGGGCTGGGACCCTTGTGGTCGTCCGTTGTGGGCAAATTTATGGTGTTCCGACATCTTTTTAAGCCAACGCGGACGACCACAAGGGTCCCCACCCCGCCACTCATCCACCCCCGTCCCTACTGTTTCGTCGTTTCTTCAATCCAGCCGTAAGCCTCATGGAAATTCAGCTCCTGTTGTTGTGCTTCTTCCGCTGTCAGATACGGCAAGAGGTGTCCTACTAGGGGTTGTTTCTCTTTATAGAGTTTGAAGTTATCCCAGGCTCGTTCATGCATCTTTTGCAGGGCAACTACCGGATCTGCTAATTGTTCGTGCAAGTATTTCAATGTGTGCGCAGCTTGCTCCTGCTCTTGTGTAGATTGATATTGGCGACCAAGCAAACGTGAGAGCATAAACAGGTCGCTATCACTCACCAGACCGAGGTGTTCACCTTGCAGTATCATACGCATGCCGTGCGCGAGGACCGGATCAAGAACTGCAACATTTAATTCGACATCATCGCGCATACCGCGGTTATTGAGATTGGCTGAGCCGACTGTAGACCAGAGATCATCTATAATCGTCACTTTTGCATGGACATAGATGGGACGATAATGGGTGGTCTCTCCATCAGAAGCTGAGGTTGCGAGTGTAAAGGCATGCAAACGACTTTCATGGAGTGCTTGTGGCGCTTCCTCGCGCAATTTGGTCAGTCCTACATCGGTGAGCGTGCGTCCAACATTAGGATGATCGGGTAACACAATACCCATAACTGCGCCGTTATTGAGCGCATTTGCTAGTTCTCGCAGGTTCGTTTCCATGTCTGGGCTATCACTGCTAATAAAAGGTAACTCAATACCTGTGTAGGCATGGAGCCAGAAATACTGGTTTTCCATGTAGACGAAATGCTCTATATTGTGCAACGCGTTCGCATAGAGTTGCGCGATGCCTGTGATAGTCAATGGCTTGAACCTATAGGTATTTGTGGGAATGGTACGGGCTATCTGCAGGACGGTAGGTGTGTCCACACTTGGTGCTGTTGGATGTTCGGGAACGAGGCGGCTTTGATCAAACTTATGGCGCTGGATAACATCGTTCCAACGCTCCCGAAAGTTGAGTTCTACATCACTAGCGGCGGGACCTTCGATGATGGCATGGGCATCATGCCAAGGATGCGGTGTGATATGTTCGCTGGTTTGGCGAAGTGGTGTGGAAAAAGAATGGGCGTGAGTATCCCAACGGTCAAAATCGCCGCTTTTTTCAATCAGCGGGTCAACACCACCAACAAAGGCATGTGTGCCATCAACGACTGAGATTTTCTGGTGCAACGACTCGACAGGATGGTGCAGAATACCGAAAGAACTATCGTCGAGCATGCAATCGACACCGACTTCGATGAGTTCTTGGTATGAGGCCTGCACATCGCAGTGTGCAAACACTGGTGAGCCTTTCCAGATCGATACCTTGACTGCGACGCCCTTGCTGACAGCGTAGCCAAGCACGTTTTGCACACTCAGATCATGGGTAAGCCAGAACTCGATATCTGCTTCTTGAAATCCCTCGGTACGCAGTTCTGTGAGCAACGCCTCCCGTTGAGCCGCATCATCGGGGAGACGATCCTGACCGCGTACTAGCTCCATTTTTGCAGTCAAGCCCCAGTTTGCTAGGTAAATATAGTGTTGTGCGGTGATAAAATGCCGACACATGAGCAGCATCGCAGCTCGCCCATCAATCATATAGGCTACCCGCGAGTCTATGTGTACGGGTGTGTCGCCTTCTGCCCACCATTTCTTCTTCGTTTGTGCTTCTGTAAGTTGCATGTCTATGTGCTCCTGTGTAGTGTCTAATTTTCTGTCTCTCTATAGAATACTCATAAGAGTCATTCAATGGTGACATAGGCTCTACATGTTGTCAAGATAAGCATGCTCTGTGTAGGGCTGTTGTCGTAGGGGCCTGATTGATCGCGCCCGCCGTCCGCATGGTCAACATTGGAGGAATTGACTATCGCTACGCGGGGCCTGATAATGTATATGGCATTCTCTGTATTGTTCCGGGCACAGCACACGAGACGAGCATGTTGAGAGCGTCGAGCAGGAGTTGTCGTTGTGCGATATTGTTCCCTGGTAAGCCGAGCGGTAGGCTAAAAGGGAAATGGGGCAACCAGAGTACACGTGGAGGTCGTACATAGGTTGCCGGCGTTGCTAATAATAAATTGAGACAGACGGTGCTGATGCCGCACTGCTCAATTGCTCGTGCGATCAGCCCCACGGACTGATTACACAGTGGTCAAGCAGGAGTCAAAATAACTGCGTTGACCTCTTCGGCAGAAAGACGTGCAGCGACTTCAGGGGCTGTCTGTTTGATGAGTGGCTCTGTGTCTGGAATATAACCCATAATGCTGTAGTGTTGGGATGCCAATGACCCAATTATACCTTCGTCACGTAAACGGCGTGCTTCTCTGAGCGCCAAGAGATGATTCGTGTCGCCATCTTTTCCTACTTGTACAAGCGATAAATGATGCTTCACACATAGGTTTGCAGAGGGTGCATCTACCGAAATAGTACGATAGGTTGGATCGCCATGCTCTTCTTCCTCAATCGCAAATGGTTTTTCGTTACAGGGATAGATGCCCGCTGTTGTGATGAGTGCCACTTTTGCTTGTTGTAGTGATGTCATGAATGGTGTCCAAGGAATAGCCTGTGCGCGATTGTCTACCCATTGAAAAGCATGCCCATAGCGAACATCCCAATCTGGGATGTCTTCTTCTCTAAAGGGAGTTGTGAGGCGCAGGTTGCTCAGAAGTACCGCTTGTTGCCCCAACTTCAACCCTATGTCTTGTAGTTCTGCGGTGGTGGCTGATTGTAGCCATGCTTTGTACGCTATATCCTGCCTAGCTCGTTGAAGCAGCTTTATAAGCAGTTCTGACACATCCTTCACGGCTCCATGAAGGGTACCACCGTCTGAGGTAAAATCGTTCTGATATTCGATCAACACAACAGCAGTCTTCTTAGGGTCCATACGTGTCTCTCCTTCTTGAAATGAATAGGGACATCTCTCTAGGTACTTCCCATACGGAGTACCGACCTGTCTAACAAAAGACGACGCTTAAAGTATACTACAAATGAGTATTCACTGAGTGAGTAGATATAAGAAAGAAGCGGAGAAAATTGATCTACTTCGCCGCTAGCAGATCCAGACGATCTAGTTACAGGAAATGTCCCCCTGCATCTTTTTTCATAACCGCCTATACTCATATCATGAGTATTCACTTGATAAGTACCTTGCTGATTGGCAAACAAGGATCGCGCTTCGTCGTCTCAGTAAGGTACAGCATACTCATTGCAGTTGAGCTTCATTGAGGAATACTCTGCATTTTTTATCCTCAGAGTTTGATATGAGATAGGTGGTATCATTAAGAAATACATCGTGTTGAAAAAGGAATATTGCTATGTATCACGAAGGAGAAATTGCAATACAGGCCTGTGTTGGTGTGCGAACCGAGGCGACACGCATCGGCAATATACTTACGCCGCTTATTTCAGACAATGCCGAGGGTTTTTGCATATTCAACATATGCTAATTGTTTCCACCATTGATGCACAGAACCGCGTGTGGGTCTCTCTGCTCACAGGCAAGCCTGGATTTATACATGTCGTAGATGGCATCACGATAGAGATCATGGCATCTACGCGTTCAGGAGACCTGCTGTATAAGAATCTGCAACCGGGCCACCCTATAGGTATGATTGCGATTAACCCTCTTAGTCGCAAGCGCGTACGTGTGAATGGCTCTATTACAGCATCATCAACTGGACACCTTTGCATTCGCACAGAGCAAGTGTACTTCAATTGCCCCAAGTATATTCAGCAGCGGGCTATCACGACTCACAATATAAAAGAGCAACCTCCTGCTGTCTATCGAACAGGACACCTCACTGAACATCAGCAAGCATGGATTAGGAATGCAGATACCTTTTTCATCGGTAGTGTTCACATCGCAGGCGGAGCCGACGCTTCACATCGTGGTGGTCATCCTGGCTTTTCATCGGAAAAGACCTCTTGCTCTTTCCCGACTACGCAGGGAATATGATGTTCCAGACACTCGGCAATCTCGTTGTCGATCCGCGTGCTGGCCTGCTATTTATTGATTTTGAGCAGGGCTGGACTCTGCAATTGACCGGAAAGGCGAGTATTATTTGGGATGAGAAGATTATCGCTTCGGTTGCCGGGGCGCAACGACTGCTTCTCTTCCGTTTTGTAGGAAAGAGAAACGCAACGTTGTTCCCTTACCCGTAGCGCTCTTTACCTCTAGTTGCCCTCCGATCAGACGAGCACGCTCACGCAAACCAACGAGTCCATAGTGTTCAGCGTGCATTGCTACCACATCGAGGTCAAAACCAATCCCATCATCACTGATGTCAACCGTGAGCGTCCTGTCTTGCTGAACAGTGTGTACCCATACGTGGCGAGTCTGGACATGACGAGTGACATTCATCAGCCCTTCCGTGACGACCCGTAGCACATGCTCCTGGAAAGGGGAAGGTATGGCCGTAAGTGCCACCAAGTCGGTGTGACAGACGATTCCAGTCGCGGAACTAAAGCGGCGGATTTCTTCCTGCATTGCTTCAGAGCAGGTGAGCTGGCCTGAAGCTTCACTGCGGAGATCGTCGATAGCACAGCGAGCAGCGGCAAGTGTGGCACGGGCACGAGCCATGGCCTGCTGCACGATCTCTTGTGCTTCCTCGTAACTTTCCTCTGTCAGCAATGCGCCTGTCGTATCCAGTTGCAGTGTCAGTCCGACCAGCCTTTGGGCCAACGTATCATGCAGTTCTCGTGCCAGACGTTGGCGCTCATTTGCCAGCGTGAGATCCTCTACCCTCACCACATATGTTGGCAATTCGTGATGAGCCTCTTCCAGTTCTCCAAGCAGGCCCTGAGTCTGTTCATGCGCTCGTGCCAGTCGGAGATAGAACACGATATACCCAATGGCGACGCGGATCACTGGCACAAGATACAGGAGAACATGGTGAAAGGCAAGCCAGCCTCCACGGAGAACGATGCTGAGGATGAAGAGCAGCACCGAACCAATCACTGTGAGCGCCAAGTGGTTGCACATTCACAGAGACGGTGACTTTTGGAACCGTGGGGGCAATACATCCGTACAATCATGCTCAAGCAAGCGACCGGTGATACGCTCACCTGTACGATTGTATTGCCCCCACGGTTTGGAAATGCCTGCAAGTCACTGAGTGCGAACATGCCTGAATTCTTTACCAGTCCTGAGAGTTGGAATGATGTCGAGGGCATACCAAATGAAGTGGTGCTGGTTCCTTTCGCGGTGGGTGTAGCAGTGGTTGTTCCTGTACCTCCTCCGCATGCCGCTAATGCAGCACAGAGGAGAGCCAGAAGTAAAAGCACTCTGAAAGGACGTTGCATGTCGTTCTCCTTTAGTACAATATACTTGTTACATGAATATTTATATGATGAGTACAGGAGCAAAAATAAAGAGTAGCCGTCAAGTGTTGTGAGAGCAAAAGCAAGATACGTGTCCA
>JRHI01001181.1_pt1 | contig 23421 bp, 26 predicted proteins | sample 215371 | NCBI WGS metagenome assembly JRHI01 (sample SAMN02929681, study PRJNA255918) | sediment metagenome | biome: cave system; feature: Ice Cave; material: Sediment; isolation source: sediment from deep within a dark volcanic ice cave with no known source of... ...
CGGAAACGCTGGCACCTCCACTTCACTCCGACGTCGAGTTCCTGGGTCAACCTGGTGGAGCGGTGGTTCAAGGAACTCACTGACAAGCGGTTACGCCGCGGCGTCTTCACCAGGGTTGCGGATCTGATCGCCGCCATCGAGACATGGGTCGCGCATTGGAACGACGATCCCAGGCCCTTTGTCTGGCATACCCCTGCCGCCCAGATCATCGAGAAGGTCCAGCGTGGGCGCGAGGCGCTCCGCCAGATCAAATTGGCGACGGACCACTAGCCGGTGTCCCGGGTGATCGCCGTCGCCAACCAGAAGGGCGGCGTGGGCAAGAGCACCACCCCCAGAACCTCGGGTTCGCGCTCGCCGAGACCGGCCTGCGGGTCCTGCTCGTCGACCTCGACCCCTAGGCCGCGCTGACGGTGATGTGCGGCGCGTCCGCGGAGGACGGCGGCCCCGGGCTCGGCGAGTGCCTCGAGGGCGCCGCCGCCGCCGAGAAGGTGCTGCGCCGCCCCCGCCCCCGGGTGTGGCTGCTCACCGGCTCGGCGCGGCTCGACGTCGAGCCCGGGCTGGCATCGGCGCGGGCCGGCGGGCTGCGGCTGCGCACCGCGCTCCAGCCGCTCCACCCTCAATCCCGGGCTGCGCGTGGGCGGCATCCTCGGCACCATGCAGCGGGGCCGCGCGGTGCACAGCGAGGAGGTGCTCAGCCGGGTGCGCGAGCGCTTCGGCGGGCTCGTCTTCGACACCGTGGTCCGAACCTCGGTGCGCTTCCCCGAGGCCAGCGCGGGGTGCGTCAGCATCCTCGAGTACGATGGGCGCTCCCCCGGCGCCCTGGCCTACCGGCAGCTGGCGGAGGAGGTGTTGCGGCGTGCCCCGACGGATTGAGGTGCCGAGCGCGGACGCGCTCTTCGGCGGGACGCCCGCTCCCGCGCCCCGGCGCGCGCCCCGCGACCGGGCGGCGGCCGCGACCAGGAAGCCGGCGGCGCGCCGCCGGGCCGCCGCCCCGGTGCGCGTCGACGAGGGGGTGCTGCGCCGCCTCGATCAGCTCGAGGCGCTGCTCGGCGACCTCCCCGTCGACCGCCTGATCGAGCTTCGCGAGGAGCTCGAGGTGCTCCTCGCCGCGGGCACCGTCGACTCCGCCGAGCTGCAGCGGGTGCTGGCGATCGGAGGCGGGTGACGCTCGACGCCGGGGCGGGGTACTCTAGGACCCGCATGCGGGTTCCGCGGCTTCCGTGCTGACCGATCTGCTGCGCCGCTGGCGAGAGGCGTTCCCGGTTCTCGTCGACGCCGATCCGGTCGCCGATCCCGACACCGTCCTCGTCGACCCCCAGACCCGGACCTTCTGGTCGCGGACCACCGGGACGTCGAGCACCCTGGTCGAGGCCACCGGCGGCGCGGCCCAGGGCGAGAGCGTGGGCCGCAAGGTCGCCGCCATGCTCGCCGCCCGCGACGCCCCGCCACCGCCGCCGGGGTGCCGCGACGCCGGCACCGCCCCCGGCGTGGGGCCCGCCGGCTCCGAGGAGCGGTTCGTCGAGCTGCTTCGCGAGCGCCACTTCGACGGCGCCTTCGCGCTGCTCGCCGCCGCCTGCCAGGACCGCTGGGGCTCGGCCGCGGCCTTCGCCGCGGAGCAGGCCGGCACCGCCTGCAACCTGCTCGGGCTCATGGTCCGCGAGGTGCGCTACCTCGCCGAGTGGGTCGACGAGGACGGCGGCTGCGTCCACCACGACGTCGCCGAGCTGGAGGTCGACTACCGGGTGCGCCTCTCCACCGCGCGGGCGGCCACGGTGTCACGAACCGTCCACCTCGTCGCCGCCCCCGACGGCTGGCGTTCGATCTGCTACCCGCGCTCCGCGGCCGCCCGCTGACGCGTTCTCCGCAGGGGGGAATCCGCCGGGTCGGGTACTACAATGCGGCGATGCTCCAGCACGCGGCGTCCCGCTTCGCAGGCCCGCTCGCACGGACCGCGGCCGAGCTCGAGAACCTCCGCCGGCTCGCGTCCTTCCGCCGCGAGCGCGAGCTGCGCTGGCACAGCCGGCTGCGCGAGTCCGACCTCATCCTCGACCTCGTCGAGGAGTGCCGGGTGCGCGGCTACGCGCTGCTTCCCGGCCAGGTCTGGGCCTCGGTGGTGCGCTTCGTCGGCGAGATCGACCCGGCACTCCGCGACGGGCTGGGCTCGAGCCGGCGCCCCGACCACGCCAGCGACGCGCTCTTCGCCGCCCAGGCGGAGATCTGCCGCCACCGCCTCGACGAGCGGCGGCCGCGGACGGCGCGGATCATCCCCCTCTTCGCCGCCGCCTCCCCCGCGCGCTCGGTCGCGGGCAGCCCCGCCGACGCCGGCTGAGCCGGAACCGGGAGGCGTGGCCTGGGCGATCACGGCGACCGGGACGGTGACCATCGACGACGTCACCACCCCGCTGGGGCGCGGCACCGAGCTGCAGGGCGGCTCGGCGGTCTACTTCTCGCTCGCCGCCGCCCCCTTCGCCCCGGTCCGCCTCGTCGGGGTGGTGGGCCGCGACGGCGAGGCCCGGCTGCGCGAGACCGCCGGCGGCGCGGGGGTCGACCTCGACAACCTCGAGGTCAGCGCCGAGCCCACCTTCCGCTGGCGTGCCACCCACGACTTCGAGCGCTGGGTGACCGCCTGCGAGGACGCGGAGGAGGGCGCGTACGCGTCCTGGCGGCCGCGGCTCGGGGGCGCCGCCGCCGCCTCCGAGGTGCTCTTCCTGGGCAGCATGCCGCCGGCCTCCCAGCTCGAGGCGCTCGCCCAGTCGCGGGCGCGGCTGGTCGGCGCCGACAGCATGACCGTGTACATCGGCGGTCCCGAGCGCGACCGCGTCGTCCGGGTCGCGGAGAGTGCCGACGTCCTCTTCCTCAACCGCACCGAGCTCGCCGCCCTCACCGAACGGCCCGCCGCCGAATGGCGGGAGGCGGCGGCGGCGCTCTGTGGCCGGAGCCGGCTGCGGGTGGTGGTGGTGAAGGCGGGTCCGCTGGGGGCGGCCTGCGTCACCGCCACCGAGGTGGTCGAGCGCGCCGCCCACCCGGTGGGCGCGGTGGTGGATCCCACCGGCGCCGGCGACGCCCTCGCGGGCGGCTTCCTCGGCGCCTGCGCCCGCGCCGAGGAGGACCCGCTCGACCACCTCGTCGAGGCCCTCGACGCCGGGCTGGCCCGCGCCGCCCAGGCGATCTCCCGCTTCGGACCCGAGGGACTGCTCGACCCCCCGGTGTCCCGGGACGGCGCTCCTACAGTCCGGTGAGCGTGGTCAGCACCAGGTAGGCGGTCAGCGCCGAGAGCACCACCGTGAGCGCTCCGGCGATCGTGTTGTTGACCGGCCCGTTGCGGTAGCGGCCGAGCAGCCGCCGGTCGTTGGCGAGGATGAGGATGAACACCAGCAGCACCGGCAGCAGCACGCCGTCGAGGGTCTGGGTGCCGATCGCCACCGCGGCGATCGACGAGGGGCCGAGCAGCGCCACGGTGACCGCACCGGTCGCGAGCAGCAGGATGAAGAGGCCGAAGAAGAGCGGCGCCTCGCCGAAGCGGCTCTGGACGCTGCGCTCGGCCCCGAAGGCCTCGCAGACGACGAAGGCGGTGCTCAGCGGCAGCACCGCCGCCGCCAGCAGCGAGGCGCCGAGCAGGCCGATGGCGAAGAGCTGGGTGGCGTGGGCGCCGGCCAGGGGCCTGAGCGCGCGGGCGGCGTCGGTGGCGCTGCTCAGGTCCTGCCCGGCGAAACCCGCCTTGTTGAGCGTGTAGGCGGTGGTGATGACGATGAAGGCGGCCACCATCACCGCGAACGCCGACCCGCTGATCACGTCGGCGCGGGCGTAGCTCAGCTCCTTCTCCGAGGTGCCCTTGTCGACGATCGACGACTGCAGGAAGAGCTGCATGTAGGGCGTGATGGTGGTGCCGATCAGGGTGATGACGTCGGTGGTGTAGGAGGTGGCGCCGGGCTGGAGCGGCGGATGGGAGAGGGTGGGGACCACCAGCGCGTGGGCGACCTCGCCCCAGCCGTGGGGCACCATGAATGCGGTGACGATGTAGCTGACGAAGGTCAGCCCCATCGCCAGGAACACCCGTTCCACCAGCCGGCGGTTGGCGCGCAGCACCAGCACCCCGATCATCAGCGCCGCGCTCAGCACGGCGACGGGCAGGGGCACACCGAGCAGGCCCAGCGCGCCCCCGATGCCGGCGAACTCGGCGAGCACGGTGCCGCCGTTGGCGACGATCACCACCACCGAGGCGAAGAGCGTCCAGCGCACCCCGAAGCGTTCGCGGATCAGGTCCATCAGCCCCTTGCCGGTCACGCAGCCGAGCCGGGCCACCATCTCCTGGGTGACGATCAGCGCGACCAGGATGGGCAGGAAGGTCCAGAGCAGGTTGAGGCCGTACTTGGACCCGGTGTTGCTGTAGGTGAAGATGCCGCCGGCGTCGTTGCCCGCATTGGCGACGATCAGGCCGGGGCCGATGATCGCCAGGTACCTGCGCGCGCCGGCGAAGCGGCGGGGATGGGCGGCTCGGCGCTCACGGCGCGCCGCGATCGCCTCCTCGGCCTTGCGGCGCAGGGCCGCGGTCTGAGGGGGCGTCTTCATCGCACCGCCGCCGCCTCAATACCGGGGCCCCCGCGGATTCGCGGTGGCCGGGTGCGGAATCCGCGGGGTGGTCACAGCGCCCTGGCCCTCCGCTTCAGGCCGGCGGGCATCACCGTGTCGAGGGCATCGTCGATGGTGACGATCCCCTGGATACGGTCGTCATCGTCCACAACCGGGACGGCGAGGAGGTTGTACTTGGCGATCACCGCGGCCACGTCCTCGGGCCGGGCGTCGACGGGCACGGCGATGACCCGCTTGATCATCAGGTCGGCGATCGGGGTCGCCGGCCTGGCGACGATCAGGTCGCGGAGGCTCAGCACCCCGAGCAGCCGCTCGTCGTCGTCGATCACGTAGACGTAGTAGATCGACTCGGCGTCGGGCTCGAGCTCGCGGAGCCGGTCGATCGCCTCGGCGGCGGTGAGGCTGGCGGGGATGGCGACGTACTCGGTGGTCATCAGGCCGCCGGCGGTGTCCTCCCCGTAGGCGAGCAGCTCCTCGACGTCCTGGGCCTCGTCCGCCTCCATCTTGGCGATCAGCTGCTCGCGGCGGTCCTCGGGGAGGTCGGCGAGCAGGTCGGCGGCCTCGTCGGGCGACATCGCCTCGAGGATGTCGGCCGCGCGCTCGTCGTCGAGGCGGGACAGGATCTGCGCCTGCACCTCGTCGGACGACTCCTCGAGGGTGTCGGCGGCGATCTCGTCGTCGAGGCTGGCGAAGATCGCCTCGCGGTCGCGACCGCCGAGCTGGCCGACGATCTCGGCGATGTCGGCGGGATGCATCTTCGAGAGCTTGCGGTGGCTGATGCGCAGCTTCACCGAGCGCTCGTCGCTGTGCAGGGTGTCGACCGCGTCCCAGCTGATCAGCCGCTGGGGGAGGTCGCCGCCGGCGAGCCGGCGCAGCCGCCGGCCCACGTGCTCGGCGTTGAGCCGGCGGAGCAGCCCGCGGGTGCCGATGTCGACCCCCACCAGCAGCACCGAGCCGTTGCTCTGCTGGAGCTGGAGGTCGTTGACCCGCACCACCCGGCGGCCGTCGGTGTCGACGATCTGCTTGTCGAGGATGTCGCGGCTCAGCCAGACCTCCTCGGGGACGGGCTCGTGCTCCCTGAGGTCGGCGGCGGCGACGGCGAGGCTGATCTCCCGGTTCTCCCAGGCGCGGACCACGCTCCAGTCGATGGTGGCCGGGGACGAGTGACCGCGCACCGCGAGGGCGATGACCGTCGGATACGGATCGCCCATGCGCACGATCAGGTCACGGACCTTGCCGACGGTCCTCTGATGGACGTCGACCACGTCGGCGCGCAGGAAGTCGCTGAGGAAGATCAACGCAGCGACGCCATGGTGGCTCCGACAGGCTCACGACAACCTCCGCGACAGCGACCCGCGCCTCCCCGCGGGGTGCGACCGGAGGGTCAATGGTACCCCTCGTCCACTTCGGGACGCGTCACGTGCACTCCGCGCCGCTCTGACGCCGGTGTCGCGGCGGTCAGCCGTGCGGACTGGGGGACCCGGTCGCAGGGCTCGGCGCCGGCGAGGCCTCGGGGGCGGGGGCGTCGCTGCCGGAGCCGAAGTCGACGTACCACCGGCCGCCGATGCGCACGCAGGAGACCTGGTCCGACCCCGCCGTCTGGGCGAACCTCGAGAAGGGGAAACAGGTGTTCAGCGAGGCGAGGTCGCCGGAGCCGCCGTTGACGCAGGCCGACGCCTGCCCCTTGACCGGGACCATGGCCTGGTCGGGATGGTCGCGGTCGACGGTGGCGGCGCCGACGTCGACGTGCTCCACCCGGAAGGACACCTTCACCCCCTCCTTGCCGTTGAGGAGGTTCGACGCCTGGGTGCGCTGGGCCGGCGGAATCCAGTTCAGCGCCTCGTTGACGTCGTTGGCCGCCACCGCGCCGAGGAAGCCGCGCACCGCGCCCTCGGGACTGTCGTGACTCCCCGGGCCGCCCGCCGGACCGCCACCGCAGGCGGCGAGCATCGCCAGCAGCGCGGTCGCCAGCGCCACGACGAGCCGGAGCGGCGGCACCCGGGTCTCCCGGATCAGCCGAGGATGGACGCCACCGGGATCGAGAGGGGCGGCAGCGTCAGCGCACCGACACACACGTCGACCTCGGCGTCGGCGGCCTTGGCGAGCGGGAACACGACCTCCTCGTCGTCCAGCTCGGGCAGGTGCCGGGTGTAGCCACCGAGCACCTCGCCGGCGCGGAGCAGGATGACCCCCGCGTCCTCGCCGGTGGTGACCCGCACCGCGCCGTTGGCCCGCTCCCGCCGCAGGAACGAGAGCAGCGCGGGGAGGTCGACGAAGGAGCCGTGCATCCGGTCGAAGCGCTCCGGCATGTTGACCAGCTGGGCCAGCGCCAGAGTGATCTCCGGCCGGTAGGTGAGCACGGTGAGCTGGTGCTCGTCGGCCGTCCCCGGGGCGGAAAGACTGAGGGTCTCGACCCGGCGGGTGGCGCCGTCGCCCACCGCCACCAGGCCGACCGCAGCGCCCTCGTAGAGGAGGGCGACCTGCACCCGGGTGCGGCCGGCGTCGACGACCGCGCCGGTGTGGCGGCGCTCGGCGAGGAACTTGATCAGACGGGCCCCGTCGACGAAGGCGGAGGTGAGCTCGCCGAAGATCACCGCGCCGGACGGGATGGGGCAGGCCCGGATGATCCCCGCCGGTCCCAGGCCGCCGCCTCCACGGCCGGTGGTGGGGGCGGCTGCGCCCTCGTGGACCCCGGGGCCCGCCTGGGCATCGCTCATCGCCATCTCCTGCTGCGCTCCTTGCTCGGCTACCGTCTCGGGCGTCCCGGGGCCGGCCAGCTCCTCCGCGGCCTCCTCCACCGGCTGCTCGTCACCGCGGGTTGCGAAGCTGCGCACCCGGTCGAGGATGTCGTCGGCCATCGAAGGTGCCCCTGTGGTCGGGGGATGGGCGGGTGTCCTCCCCGGAACCGGCATGCTAGCAGCCCTGAACGGAGCAGGCTCAGACGGCGCGGTGCCCGGCGGCGGCACCGTAGGCGAGCACCGCGGCGGCGGCGTAGAGGGCCGGTACCAGGGCACCGTGGGAGATCACCCAGTCGGAGAGGTTGCGCAGCCCCACGCCGGCGCCGCCGCCCTCGACGTACGCCCCCGCCCACCAGCGGCCGAGCAGCGCCGCGGAGACGCAGAGCGCGGCGGCGATCACCCCCGCGGTGCGCGAGACCCCACCGAGGAGGAGGCGCACGCTGACCCCGACCACGGCGGCGCAGAGCAGCGCGGCGAGGGCGGTGTCGACCCCCAGGCGCCGCTCCAGCTCGGCGCACAGCGCGGCGGCGGCGAAGGCGGTGGCGCCCCCGCCGAGCACCGGCACCAGCAGCCGGAACCGCCCCTCGCGGAGGATCACCGGGTCACCCGGCTCGGCGTGGAGGGCGATGCCGGCGCGGCGCAGCGCGATCCGCGAGCGGCGGCGCTCCTGGGCCAGCACCGCCTCGTCCTCGATCCGCCGGGCGCAGAAGGGGCAGAGGCCGGCCTCGCTCCGGCAGCTCGCGCAGACCCCGCGCCCGCACATCGCGCAGCCGGTGACCGCCTCGCGATAGTGGAGCCTGCAGAGATCGGGACTCATCGTCGGGATGATTCTCCGCTCCCCGGCGCCGGGTGGCCGGGGGAAGCCGAGGTGTGACGGGGATGCCACCGATTCCGCGTATCATCCCGCTGCCATGCCGCCGAGAGCCCGCCAGCGCCGCGACATCGGCACCCCGATCGACCGCAACCTCGCGCTCGAGCTGGTGCGGGTCACCGAGGGGGCGGCGATCGCCGCCTCGCGCTTCATGGGCCGCGACCTCCTCGACGAGGCCGAGCAGGCCGCCGTCGACTCGATGCGACGGAGCCTCGGGTACGTCGACATGGACGGGGTGGTGGTGATCGGCGAGGGCGAGAAGGACGACAACCCGATGCTCTACATCGGCGAGAACGTCGGCAACGGCAACCCGCCCACCGTGGACGTCGCCGTCGACCCCATCGACAGCGCCCGGCTGGTGGCCGGGGGCCTCCCCGGCGCCGTCTCCACGGTGGCGCTGGCGGAGCGCGGAGCGCTCTTCCACACCCACTGCTACTACATGGAGAAGCTGATCGTCGGGCCCCGCGCCCACAAGGTCATCGACATCACCGACACCGTGGCCAACAACCTGAAGCGCATCGCCCGGGCCGAGGGCCGCGACGTCGAGGACCTGACCGTGGTGGTGCTCAACCGCCCCCGCCACCAGCGCCTGCTCCGCGAGATCCGCGCCGCCGGGGCACGGGTGAAGCTCATCCCCGACGGCGACATCGCCGCCGGGCTGTGGGCGGCGATGGAGCACCGCACCGGCATCGACGTCCTCTGGGGCATCGGCGGCGCCCCCGAGGGCGTGCTCGCCGCCTGCGCCGTCAAGGCGGTGGGTGGAGGCATGCAGGGCCGGCTGGCGCCCCGTGACGAGGGCGAGCGCGCGGTGATGCGTGCCGAGGGCAAGGACACCGCCGTTCTGACTCTCGACGACCTGTGCGGAGGCGAGAACGTGTTCTTCGCGGCGACCGGGGTGACCGACGGCGAGCTCCTCCAGGGGGTGCGCTTCGCCGGTCGAGGCGTGGTCAGCACCCACAGCGTGGTGATGCGCTCCTACTCGGGCACGGTGCGTTACATCGAGGCCACCCACGACATCGCCCGCCTCCGGGCCCGCGCGCCCATCGCCCCCGCCGGGGCCGGCCTCTGAGCATGCGCGCGCGCCTCGCCGTGCCCGCGCCGGAGCGTCCGGAGGAGCAGCCCGTGAACGGCGCCTCCCCGTCCGGCGAGCCCTCGCCCTCCGCCGCGGAGCCCGAGGCGTCGTCGTGGGACAATCGACCCCCGATGCCCGACACCCCTCCGCCCCGGCCCGAGGGGATGGTGCGGTGGTTCACCCCCGGGCTGAACGTCAAGCGCTGGCTGCTCCTGCTCTTCGCCGCCATCGTGCTGCTCAGCCTGGCCTTCGGCTACGCGCTGAAGGACGCCTACACCACCTTCGCCTTCCCCCGCTTCGTCGGCCCGCTGACCCTGCAGTTCATGCCCCGCTGGGCCCGGGCGGTGCTCTTCCTCGGGCTCGGCGTCAGCGTGGCCGGGTTCGCCTTCTACCGGCTGGGCCGGTCGATCCTCGGCCCGTTCCTGCCGCTGGCGTCGTCGAGCGGCAGCGGCGTGGTCGAGCAGATCTACACCCACCGCCTGCTCGCCAAGGGGCCGCGGCTGGTGGCGATCGGCGGCGGCACCGGGATGAGCTCGATGCTCCGCGGCATCAAGAAGTACACCGGGAACATCTCCGCGATCGTCACCGTGGCCGACGACGGCGGCTCCAGCGGCCGGCTCCGCACCGAGTACCAGGTGCTGCCCCCCGGCGACTTCCGCCAGTGCCTCACCGCCCTGGCGGAGACCGAGCCGCTGATGACCAGCCTCTTCTCCCACCGCTTCACCGGCGAGGGGTCGCTGAGCGGCCACTCCTTCGGCAACCTCTTCATCATGGCCATGGCCGAGATCACCGGCGACTTCGAGCACGCCCTCCAGGCCTCGGGACGGGTTCTGCGCGTGCGTGGCCAGATCATGCCCAGCACCCTCCAGGACGTGGTCCTGTGCGCCAACGCGGGCGGGGAGATCCGCATCGGCGAGTCCCGCATCCCCCAGGGCGCCGGGCCGATCGACCGTGTCTTCCTCGACCCGCCGTCGCCCCAGATCAACCCCGAGGCCGAGCTCGCCATCCTCGACGCCGAGCTGATCGTGGTCGGCCCCGGCTCGCTCTACACCTCGATCCTCCCCAACCTGCTGGTGGACGGGCTGGTGGAGGCGCTGCGGGCCTCCCCGGCGGTCAAGGTCTACGTGTGCAACGTCGCCACCCAGCCGGGCGAGACCACCGGCTTCACCGTGAGCGAGCATCTCGACGCCATCGAGAAGCACGTCGGCGGCAACCTGTTCGACTACGTGATCTGCAACAGCAACCACGGCCTTCCCCTGCCCCCCTCGGCGGTCGAGGCGGGCATCACCCGGGTCACCTTCGATCGCGAGAGGGCGTCACGGCGTCCGGTGCACTTCATCCTCGCCGACGTGGTCTCGCCACGGATCTCGACGCACCACGACCCCGAGAAGCTCGCCCGGGTGATCATGAAGCGGGTGTGGCGCTAGCGCCTTCCCTCCCCCCGAGGGGTAGAGTTGTTCAAAATGCGTTGCGGTGCTTAGAATTCCGCGCCGTGCCATCAGCTATCGGAGACATCGGAACATGAGTGTCATCACGCGCGACGTGCTTGCCGAGCGGCTGGCCGACTGGGTGCGCTCCAACGACGGCGAGATGTCGATGGTGGCGGCCCGGGACGAGGTCAAGTGGTTCTTCGACACCCTCGCCACCTCGCTCGCGACCGGCGACGAGATTCGCATCCACGGGTTCGGAACCTTCAAGACCGCACAGCGTGCGGCTCGGGTGGGTCGCAACCCGCGCACCGGCGAGACCGTCCAGGTGGCGGCGCGCCGGGTGGCGCGATTCACGCCCAGCACCACCCTGGCGGCGTCGTTGAAGGAGACCGCCAAGGCCCCCGCCAAGAGGAAGGCGAAGAAGGCCTAGCCCCCGGACCCCCCCGAGCCGGCCTCGTGGTGGCGCACCTGCTGATGCGCCTCCGCGTCGCCGGCGGGGTCGAGGTGGACGACCACCTCGGCGAGCCCGTCGATGCGGTGGAACAGCTCGTGGCGCACCTGCTCGCCGAGCGCGTGCGCCCGTGACACGGTCTCGTCCGGGGGCACCGCGAGCACCAGCTCGGCGCGCATCCTCCGGCCGGTCCACCGGGCCCTGACATCCGAGACCGAGACCACGCCCGGGGCCGCCGCGGCCACCTCCTCGATGGTCGCCAGCAGCGAGGCGTCGGCCTCGTCGAGCAGCCGGGCGGTGACGTTGCGGGCGGTGTCGAGGGCCACCACCGCGATCACGGCGGTGAGCACCAGGCCGGCGACCGGGTCGAGCACGGGCATCCCCGCCCAGGCCCCGGTCACGCCCACCGCCGCCCCCAGCGAGGCCAGCCCGTCGATCCTGGAGTGCTGGCCGTCGGCCACCAGCGAGAGGCTGCGCAGCCGGCGTCCCATCACCGTCTTGTAGCGCGCCACCGCCTCGTTGCCGGCGAATCCGACCAGCGCGGCGGCGAGGGCGACCGCGGGGTGCGACAGCGGGGACCGGTGGAGCAAGTGCTCGATCGAGGTCACCCCCGACGCGATCGCGCTGCCCAGGATGAGGAGCAGGACGACGACCCCGGCGAGGTCCTCGCCGCGGTGGTAGCCGTAGGGGAAGCGGCGGGTGGGCGCCCGGTCGCTGAGGAGGAAGGCGCCGGCAAGGGCGACGGTGGTGAACACGTCGCCGAGGTTGTGGAGGCCGTCGGCGAGCACCGCCGCGCTGCCCGACAGCGCGGACACCACCAGCTCGGTGGCGGACACCAGCGCCAGGCCGACCGAGGCGATGCCCAGGGTGCGCAGCGCGCCCGGAGTGGTGGCCGCCGGCCGTCCGTGGACGTGACCGTGGCCGCCCGCGTCCGGATCCGCGTCCTCGCGGGCGTGCTCGTCGTCGTGGCCGTGCTCGTCGTGATCGGGATGATCGTGGCCGGGCCCGCTCTTCTCCACGGCGCCATCCTACTGACCGGGCGCCGGCGCGCCCGGGCCGCGTGTGGCGGGGACGCCCGCGCTTGGCATGATGGCCACCGCCCCGTGAGCCAGCCCGATCCCTGCACCGCGCCCGCGTGAGGCCCGCGTTCGCCGCCGCCGTCGGCACCGCCGCCCTCGTCGCCGTGGTCGCCGCGGGCTCCTGGCGGCTGGCGGTGGCGGTGCCACCGCTCCGCGTGGAGGTCCGCGTGCCCGCCACCTCGCTGACCGTCGCCGGCGACGCGCCGGCACCGGTCACGCTGCCGTCCGGGGGCAGCCTGGTGCTGGAGGCGGCGGCCGGCGGCGCCACCCCCATCCGCCTCGCCGCTCTCGACGCCGACGCGGTGCGTCCGATCGGCTCGGTGGCCAAGACGATGACCGCCCTGGCGGTGCTCGCCGCCCATCCGCTGGGCGCCGACGAGGAGGGGCCGGTGCTCACCATGACCACGGAGGACGTCGCGCTCTTCCGCGAGGCGCTCGCCGTCGACGGCTCGTCGCTGCCGGTGACGGCCGGCGAGCGGCTCAGCGAGCGCCGGCTGTTGCTCGGGCTGATGCTGCCCTCGGCGAACAACCTCGCCGAGACCCTGGGCCGGTGGGTCTCGGGCAGCCATGACGCCTTCGTCTCCCGGCTCAACGCCCTCGCCGCCACCCTGGGCATGGCCGCGACCCACTTCGACGACCCGAGCGGGTTCAGCCCCCGCACCGTCTCCACCGCCGCCGACCTGGTGCGGCTGGGCCGGGCGGCGCTCGCCGTCCCCGCCCTGGCGGGGATCGTCGCCACCACCGAGGCGCCCTTCGACGGCGGCCTCACCGTGCACAACCTCGACAGCCTGCTCAGCTCGGTCCCGGGCTGGCTCGGGGTCAAGACCGGCGAGACCCCCTCGGCGGGCGGTTGCCTGCTGTTCGCCGCCCGGCGCACCCTGGGCGACGCCGCCGAGCCGGTCACCGTGGTCGGCGCCGTGCTCGGCCAGCCGCACCTGGCAGAGGCGCTGAGCGCGGCCCGCAGCGCGGTCGAGAGCGGCTACGCCGGCTATAGGGCGGTGCGCCTGGCCGACCTCGACCCCGCCGTCCAGGGGAGGGTGGCCGCCCCCTGGGGCGACACCGCGGCCCTGCTGCTCGCCCCCGGGGTCGGGGACACGCTGGCGCTCCGGCCCGGCTCCGGCGTCGACCTGGTGGCGGTGCCGCTGCCCCTCGGCGACCGGCTCGCCGCCGGCGACACCGTGGCCCGCCTGGAGGCGCGCGCCGGCACCGCGGTGCTGGCGCGCTGGCGGGTGACGGCGGCGGCGCCACTCGGTCCCCCGCCGGTGCTCTGGCGGCTGTTCGAGCGTCGCTGAGGGGGATTGAGAGGGGGATTTTCCTGCAACCGCGGACGGATTCGGGTACCGTTGCGCCCGCGACCAGCAACTCGGTTCGATCAGGCGGAGGTCAGAACATGCGCGTCGGCATTCTCACCGGGGGGGGCGATGCTCCCGGCCTCAACGCCGCCATCCGGGCCGTTGCCACGCTGACCTACGCCAACGGCGGAAGCGTGGTGCAGGTGCGCGACGGCTGGAAGGGACTGGTGGGTGACGGCGACCTGGTCGAGATGGGGCCGAGCGCCTTCGACGGCATCCTCAACATCGGCGGCACCATCCTCGGCAGCTCCCGCACCAACCCGATGAAGATGGAGGGCGGGGTCGAGGCCTGCCTKCGCAACATCGAACGCGCCGGCCTCGACGCGCTGGTCGCGATCGGCGGCGACGACACCCTCAGCGTCGCCCGGCGGCTCGCCGCCGAGGGCGGCCCGGTGGTCGGCTGCCCCAAGACCATGGACAACGACCTGTCGGTCACCGAGTACTGCATCGGCTTCGACACCGCGACGAGCATCGTCGCCGAGTCGCTCGACCGGGTGCGCACCACCGCCATGTCCCACCATCGCGCCGTGGTGATGGAGGTGATGGGCCGCGACACCGGCTGGGTGGCGCTGGACGGCGGCATCGCCGGCGGCGCCGACTTCATCCTCATTCCCGAGTTCCCGCCCCACCTCGACGAGCTGGTCGAGCACATCGAGGCGCGCTGGGCGTCGGGGAGGCGCCACAGCCTGATCATCGCGGCGGAGGGAACGGAGATGCCCGAGCTGGGTGGCCGCGAGGACACCGGCGGCGAGCGCGACGCCTTCGGCCACGTCCGCCTCGCCAAGCGCGGCGTCGCCGAGCGCCTCGCCGAGGCCATCGAGGAGCGCACAGGCGAGGAGACCCGCTCCGTCGCCCCCAGCTACATCCAGCGCGGCGGCACCCCCACCGCGTTCGACCGCATCTGGGCCACGCGCTGCGGCACCGTCTCCTACGACCTCGCCGAGAAGAAGGCCTTCGGCCAGATGCCGGTGGTCCGCTGCGGCCGCGTCGACACCGCCCCGATCGCCGACGTCGTCGCCGAGCAGCGCCTGGTGCCCCGGGAGCTCTACGATATGGTGCAGGCGTTCCGGTAGGGGCCTCGCTCGCGTCCGGTGCGTCCTTGTCGGCCCGGGTGCCGGCACGCGCGGGTTCCGGCTCTTGGTCGGGCGCGGAGGCCTTCGGCCGTCCGCCTCGTGCCGTCCCCCCTCCCGTCAGCCGCAGATCGCGGCTCGCGCTGGGCCGGGAGCGATTCCCTACCAGGCGGAGTCGGTGCGCTCGGCTGCGGCGCGGAGGGCGGCGACGGCCTCGGTGGAGTGGTCCTTGAGGTCGCTGGCGATGCGGATGGTCTCGAGGCGGTCCTTGGCGGCGACCAGCTCGATCTCGTGGAGGCCGAGGTGCGGCTTCACCGCAGGGGTGCCGGCGTACTTCTCGAGCTGCTCGCGGAAGCGCTGCCGGAGCAGCCGGGGCGCGAGCTCACCCGCCTTCACGGCGAGCCCGGCGCCGCCCCGCGCCGGCCCCAGGCGCAGCCGGTAGGCGACCCGCCCCGCCTTGGCGCACTGCTCGCAGCGCCCGTGACGCTCATCCGGAATCTCCGGCCGCTTCAGACACACCCGGCACATGGGCCGGAGGATAGCGCCCAGGCTCCCGCAGCGTCGGATGTCGCCCACGGCCCCGGCCGACAAGGCACGCCCGGACACGAGCGAGGCTTTTGTTGACAAACATACTCCTGCGTCTTACGATGTTCGACATGAATGTCGAGGTTCGTGCCGTCGGTCTCCGGGGGATGCGTGAGAAGCATGGCCTCACCCAGCGCGAGCTGGCCCGCCGCCTCGGGGTCACCCAGAACTACATCCCGGCCCTCGAGGCGGGCACCCGCAATCCCGGGCCCAAGCTGCGCCAGTCGCTGATGCAGCTCTTCCAGTGCGATTTCGAGGACCTGTTCCAGGTCGTCATGGTCAATCCGGTGGACAAGCAGGAGCAGGTGCTCCGGCCCGAGGGGAAGGTCAGTACGGGCTGACCCCTCCCGCCCGCTGCCTACAATCGGCCGCCATGAGCTGCGACCGGCTCCTCCTCGAGGGGATGGAGTTCTACGGCTACCACGGCGACATCGAGGCGGAGCGGGCTCTGGGGGGGCGCATCGAGGTCGACGTCGAGGTGCGCGCCGACCTCAGCGTGGCGGGGCGCAGCGACGCCCTCGAGGACACGCTCGACTACGTGCGCTGCTTCCAGCTGGTCCGCGACACCGTCGAGAACCGCCAGTACCACCTCCTCGAGGCGCTCGCCGAGGCGATCGCCGCAGTGCTCCTCGAGCAGCGCCACGCCCTGGGGGTGCGGGTCCGGGTGGCGAAGACACCGCCGGTCCGGGGCGGCTTCGACCGCTTTGCGGTGGTCATCGAGCGGGAGCGGCCCGCCGGGTGAGCGGCACCTGCGTCCATTTCGACTGCACCGCCGGCGCCGCCGGGGACATGCTCCTCGCCGCCCTGCTCGACGCCGGGTGCCCGATCGAGCCGGTGCGGGAGGCGGTCCGCGCCTGCGGGGTCGACGAGGTCGAGATCGGGGTCACCGAGACCCTCCGCGCCGGGCTGCGCGGGCTGCTGCTCGGCATCGAGGTCCGGGGCACGCCGCGCCGCCGCGGGCTCGGCGAGTGCCTCGAGGCGATCGCCGCCGCCGGCCTCCCCGCCCGGGTCGAGGGCTGGGCATCGACCGCGGTGCGGCGGCTCGGCGAGTGCGAGGCACGCCTCCACGGCGTCCCGGTCGAGCGGGTCGAGCTCCACGAGCTGGGTGCGGTCGACACCCTCGTCGACGTCGTCGGGGTGTGCACCGCGCTCCACGAGCTGGGCGCGACCGAGGTGCTCTGCTCGCCGCTCCCCGCCGCCCCCGGCAGCGTGGCCACCGAGCACGGGCTCCTCCCCCTTCCCGCCCCCGCCACCCTCGCGCTGCTCGCCGAGGTGGGAGCGCCGATCCGCCCCGGGCTGCCCGGCGTCGAGCAGGTGACCCCGACCGCGGCCGCGCTGCTCACCACCGTCGCCCGCTTCGCCAGCCCGGCGATGCGCCTCCGCGCGGTGGGCCACGGGGCGGGCACGCGCGACGACCCGCGGCGGCCCAACCTGGTCCGCTGCTGGGTCGGGGACGCCGAGGGCCGCGAGGCCGGCGCGCTCGCCGGCTTCGACGATGCCTGTGTCGAGCTGCGCACCAACCTCGACGACGCCGCACCCGCGGTGGTCGCCGACCTGGCCGCGCGGGTCCTCGCCGCGGGTGCGCTCGACGCCTGGGTGGTGGCGGTGACGATGAAGAAGGGGCGCCCCGGCCATGTGCTCCACGCCCTGGTGCCGGCTGGCGCCGGGGCCGCGATCGCCGCCCTGCTGCTGGTCGAGGGGCCCACCCTGGGAGTGCGGGCCACGCCCGCGCCGCGGATGGTCGCCGAGCGGGACGTGCTGGCCTTCGCCTCGCCGCTGGGCGAGGTGCGGGTGAAGCGCAAGCTGGTCGGTGGCCGGGTGGTCGACGCCCGGCCCGAGCTCGACGACTGCCTCCGCCTCGCCGCCGCCACCGGGCGGCCGCTCCACCTCGTCATCGACACCGTCAGCGCGGCCGCACGGGCCGAGATGATGCCGTGAGCGCGGTGATCATCGACGGACGCGCCGTCGCCGACCTCATCGAGGAGGAGGTGCGGCAGCGGGTCGCCGCCCTCGTCGCCACCGGGGCGGCTCCGCCCGGCCTCGAGGTGGTGCTGTGCGGCGACGACCCCGCATCCGCGAGCTACGTCGCCGGCAAGTCGCGGGCGAGCGCCCGGGTCGGCATCCGCTCCGTCGTCCACACCCCGCCGGCGTCGAGCAGCACCGGGGAGCTGCTCGCCCTGGTCGAGCGCCTCGACGCCGACGCGAACGTCGACGCCATCCTGGTGCAGCTTCCGCTCCCCGCCCACGTCGACGCTGCCCGCATCCTCGACGCGGTGTCGCCGGACAAGGACGTCGACGGCTTCCACCCGCGCAACCTCGGCCTGCTCGCCGAGGGCCGGCCGCGGATCGCACCCTGCACCCCGGCGGGCTGCATGGAGCTGCTCCGGCGCCACGACGTCCCGGTGCGCGGCGCCCGGGCGGTGGTGGTGGGGCGTTCGGTCATCGTCGGCCGTCCCATGGCCCTGCTGCTGCTCGGCGCCGACGCCACCGTCACCGTCTGCCACTCGCGCACCCGTGACCTCGCCGCGGTCTGCCGCGAGGCCGACATCCTGGTGGCGGCCGTGGGCCGGCCCGCGCTCATCGACGCCTCCCACGTCAAGCCCGGCGCCTGCGTCATCGACGTGGGCATGAACCGGGTCGACGGCCGGCTCGTGGGCGACGTCGACCGGGCCTCGGTGGAGCCGGTGGCCGGGTGGCTCACCCCGGTGCCGCGGGGCGTGGGCCCGATGACCATCGCCATGCTGATGCGCAACGCCGTCGACCTCGCCGAGGCGCACCGCCGAGCAGGCTGACCGGTTGGCGTTTCGTCGCGTCCGTGACGAGCGTTGCTTGAGCGGTCAACTGAACGTGCGCCGAACCATGCACCGGTGGAATTGTCGGGGTATCCTGAGTGTTCGATGAGGGGGCTGAGCGGACGCCATCGACGGTCGTCTGCAATCGCGGCCGTCCTCGGCCTGCTGGTGCTGGCGTCCTCGGCCGCGCTGGTGGTCGCGATGACCCGCCACCGTCCCCCGACGGTGGTCGCGGTGGACACCCGGCCGCTGACCGCCGCCCCCAGCGCCGTGGCGCTCGTCGGCCAGGCGACCCCCCCGGTCGCCGATCCCGGCTCCGCCGCTCCGCGGCCGCAGGCCACCTTCCGGGTCGACGAGGAGAGCGGCTCGGTCAGCGTGCCGGTCGGCAGCCTGCTCGAGGTCCGGCTGCACGGCACCCCGACCGACCGCTGGCGTGAGCCCGAGCTCACCGGCCCCCCGATCCTGCGCCGCCTGTCCGCCTCCGCGACCCCGGACGGCAACGCCACCGGGAGCTTCGAGGCGGTCGCCGCCGGCGAGGCCATCATCGTCATCGAGCGCTCGACCACCTGCTCGTCGGGTCCGACCGGCGGGGTCTGCGCCGCGGAGGCGCGGCGGATCGGGGTCACCGTCACCGGGTAGCGGCGGGCAGGGCCGGGGGGCCGGACGGGCCGGTGCCTACAATGGCCACCCGATGCCGCCGAGCTACCGAGAGAGCCTGGACTGGCTGACCGCCACGGGATCGCGCGGCATCCGCCCCGGTCTGGAGCGCGTCAGCGCACTGCTGGAACGGCTGGGAAATCCCCAGGCGGGCCTGCGGGGTGCCCTGGTGGCCGGGACCAACGGCAAGGGCTCGGTCTGCGCCATGGTCGAGTCCGCCTGCCGCGCAGCCGGGCTCAGCACCGTGATGCTGGTCAAGCCGCACCTGCGCTCCTACCGCGAGCGGGTGGTGATCGACGGCCAGCCGGTGAGCCCCAACGGGTTCGCCCGCCTCGTCGACCGGCTCCGGCCCGCCGTCGAGGCGGTCGAGCCGGAGGTCGGCGCCCCCACCCAGTTCGAGATCCTCACCGCCCTGGGCATCCTCGCCGCCGCCGAACGCCGGCCCGACGTGCTCATCTGCGAGGTGGGCCTCGGCGGCCGGCTGGACAGCACCAACGTGCTCGACCTCGGCGTCGCGGTGATCACCAGCGTGGCCCTCGACCACGGCGACCGCCTGGGGAACACCATCGCCGAGATCACCGCCGAGAAGGCGGGGATCATCAAGGCGGGCAACGACGTGGTCACCGGCGCCAGCGGCGCGGCGCTGGCGGTGATCCGCGAGCGGGCCGCCGCGGTGGGGGCGGAGCGGCTGCTCGCCCTCGGCGGCGAGGTGCGGGTCACCGGCCGCAGCCTGGGGCTGGACGGGGTCGAGGCGGAGATCGCGGTCGGCGACGACCAGGCCAGTCTGCGCATTCCCCTGCTCGGCCTCCACCAGGCGGAGAACGCCGCGGTGGCGCTGGCGACCTGCGCGATGCTGGCCGGGCGGGGGGTGAGCCTCGACCTCGAGGCGGTCCGGCGCGGCCTGGCGACGGTGCGCTGGCCGGCCCGGCTGCAGTGGCTCGCCACCGTCCCGCCGCTGCTCGTCGACGGCGCCCACAACCCGGCGGCGGTCGAGGCGATCGTGCCCACGGTGCGCGAGGTGGTCGGCGACCGGCCCCTCGTCGCCCTGGTCGGGGTGATGGCCGACAAGGAGGTCGTCGGGATCATCGACGCCCTGCGCCCGCTCGCCCCCACCCCCGTCTTCACCCAGGCCGGCACCCCGCGTRCCGCGCGCGCGATCGACCTCGCCCGGCTGTGGGGCCACGGCGCCCGGGCGATCAGCTCACTGCCGGACGCGCTCACCGCCGCGCGGATGCTCGCCGGCGACGAGGGTGTCGTGCTGATCTGCGGCTCGATCTACCTCGCCGGGGACGTGCTCGCCCTGCTCGACGCCGGAGACGACTGAGCCGGGAAACCCGTCAGTGCAGGTTCGGGGGCGGGTTGCCACCGGACTGGGCGCCGCCCTGCTGGGGGCTGCCCGGCGCGGGCGCCGGGGCTCCGGCGCCGCTCGGGGTGCCGGGTGCCGGGTTTCCGCTGGATGCCGGCTGGCCGTTGGGCGGCGGTCCGTTCAGCGCCGGCTGCTGGTGCGCCTGCCGGGCCTGCTGCTGCTGCTGCTGCTCGCGCTGCTGCCGGGCCTTCTCCTGCGCCCGCTGCTGCTCGGCGGCCAGCTCGTCGACGGTTCCGGCCGCCGCCGTCCTCGCACCGTCGGCATGGCGTGCCAGCGCCGCCTCCGTCTGCGGCACCAGCCGCAGCGAGGAGAGGTGGAGGATGCTCGGGCTGATGTCGTTGAGCCGCTGGATGACGAGGGCCAGGTTGTCCATCCCGGTCAGGTCGGGAACCCCGGCCAGGCCCTGGGGCGCGCCCGCCGACGCGGCGGTCTGCATCGGGTCGGAGACCAGCACCACGCCGCCGGAGTGCCCTGTGGACGCGCCGCTGAGGCGGAGGTGCCCCGCCGGGCCGCTGTCGTTGGCGAGGGCGGGCGTCGGCAGGATCGGCGAGCCGGCGACCACCGCGGTGGCCACGGCCACCCCGCCGACGCCGGTGACGGCGAGCTTGCCGACCGCGTGAGGGGCGTGGGAGACGCCGTCGCGGATCCGCTGGGGAAGCCTCCAGCCGAGGCGCAGGAGTCCCAGGCCGATGATGAAGCCGCGCGCCGGTGCCCGGAAGGCGGTGTTGCGCAGCTCGTCCTCGGTCTGGCGGCAGACGTGGCAGCCGGCGAGATGCTCCTGGACACGGGGCCGATCCGCCGCCGGCAGGGTGCCCTCGATCATCGCGGCGATGGCCGCGCCGGTCTCCCGGCAGGGGACGGACACGCCACGGCGCGCCACCAGCCTGGTCACGAAGGCCGAGCGAAAGCGCTCGCACGCCCGGAAATACCTGAGCCTGGCCACCGACAACGGCACATCGAGGGCCGCACTGACCTCCTCGTAGCTGCGGTCCTCGAGCGCGCGCATGACCAGCACCTCGCGGTGGTGCGCGGGCAGGGTCGCCGCCACCTCGCGCACCAGCCCCTGGAGCTCGCGGCGCACCAACGTCTCCTCGGGGTCGTCGTCACCACCGGCCGGGGCCTGGATCTGCGTGCCCTCGGCGGCGAGGATGGAGAGGGGCAGTTGGGCGTGCCTCTGCCGGCTCAGCTCGTTAATGCACTCGTTGCGGACGACCCGCAGCAGCCAGGCCGGAAAGGCCGCGGGTGAGCGCACGTCGCCGACCCGCGCGATGATCTTCATCAGCGCGATCTGCGCAACGTCCTCGCCCCGGGTCGAGTCCGAGAAGAAGCGGCTCGCGTACCCCTGCACGATGGGTCGCACCCACTCGGCGAGCTCGCCGATCGCCTCTCGATCGCCCGCCTGTGACCGGATGACGAGCGATCCGTCGATGGGCGCAGCGGGTGCCGCGATCACGTCCGGCGGGACCTGCGGTCGAGGGGTGCGGTGATCGTCGAGGTGGGCCGGGACATGATGAGTTCCTCCTTGCACACCATGTTCCCAGCCACGCTCGCGATCGCCATGACAGGCAGGTGGCGAGTTCGTCGAAGAGGACGGTCGTTGCCAGAACCACGCGGCGTCGGGACGGCGCGCCCAGCAGGAGCACGGTGACGGGATGTGCCCGTCCCCGTCACGACGGTCACGGTTCGGCACGCACGGAAAGATCGGTGCGATGAGGCCGGTCTTTCCCCGGCGACCGGGTCCTCTCTCCCCGGTCACCAAGGCGGGGTCAGCCCGCCGCAAGGATTCTCCCCCATGAACGGTCGCAAGCTCATCATCGCCCTCGGCTCCACCGCAACCGTCAGCGCCCTGTCGATGACCATGGCATTCGCCGCCCAGGCTCACAGCGGCGCCGCCGTCGCCACCCAGTCCTCGGGCTCCCTCGGCCACTCCGCCACCGGCATGCAGGCAGACGGCAGCGCGTCGCTGGATCTCCCCGGCCTCCCGTCCGTCACGGCACTCCTCGCCGGCATCCAGCATCAGGCCGGCAGCACCGGTGCCGGCGCGCAGGGTGAGGCCGCCGCCACCGCGGGCGACGTCACCGTCACGGCGGGCGGCACGGAGAACGGCACCAGGGGCGCGGTCGACGTCGTCCTGCACACGGTCTCCGACATCACCAGGTCCGCCCTCCGGTCGTCGACCGGTGCCCATGCGACCACCACCTCTCCGGCGGTCACGGTGACGGGCGGCTCCGCCTCGGCGAGCGGCGGCGGGCTCCAGGCGAACGGCCCGAGCCTGACGGCGGGCGGCGGCGCGGTGAGCCTCGCCCTCCCCGGCCTGCCCCTCATCCCCTGATCGACTGGATCCTCGCCGCCTGCATCGGGCGGGTTTCTCCTTACGGGGCAGGGCCGGACGGCCCTGCCCCGTCGCCGTCTCCAAGGGCGGCGACCACAGCGCAGCGTGTGCGCGAGATCATGCCAATCATCAGGTCATCAGGGACCGGGACACAACGGCACGGGGCGGGCTCACAGCGCACCACAGGCGCGACGCGATTGCGACTGAGCCACGTCTGACGGTCAGGTAGACTTCTGCCGTCGGCTCTCGATACTGGCAAACCCGTCGCGAGGCGGGGACGCAAAGCCACGGGTCTCTCAGAGATCGCCGGGCTGCCGAAGGAGCTGCAGGGCCGACAGGTTTGAGGATCCTGTCGACGTCATCGCAGCAGGTGCCACGGTGACATCACCACTGGTTCCTACCCCCGTACCGGCGCGCACCCCGGCGCCCGTCGCAACGCGGACGCCGACTCGGACGCCCACTCCGCAGGCGCTCGGCCCCATCGTCGCCCTCGGCGACAGCATCACGTATGGGTATGGCACTGGAGTGACCACGGCCGCGTACGGGCCGGCTCCGCTGCACAGCTACCCGTGGGACATGGCGCGCGACCTCGGCATCCCCGTGATCAACGCCGGGATCAGCGGGACCACCGCGCAGGAGGTTCTCGACCCCGCCTCGCAGCCCACCATCACGCGACCCGTGGCGCTGCGGCTGCCTGCGCTGCTGGCGCTCCGGCCCCGGCTCATGGTGGTCGGCTTCGGGTCGAACGAGGCGAACCTCGGCTGGTCGATCGGCGACACCGTCGCCGCCTTCGACCAGCTCCTGGGCCGGATCACGGCCGCCCACGTTCCCATCGTTCTGGTCGGCACCCACGTGGACTGCGCCGTCCAGCCGTGCTCCGCATCCAGGCGGACGTACACCACCGCCTGGATGCGGCGCTGACCGCGCTGGCCCACAGGTACCACGCCGGGCTCGTCCTCGATGTCGAGCACGGCTTTACGGGCGCCGATCTCAGTGACTGGATCCATCCCACGGCGCTGGGCTACCTGCTCTTTGC
>JRHI01001182.1_pt1 | contig 23419 bp, 22 predicted proteins | sample 215371 | NCBI WGS metagenome assembly JRHI01 (sample SAMN02929681, study PRJNA255918) | sediment metagenome | biome: cave system; feature: Ice Cave; material: Sediment; isolation source: sediment from deep within a dark volcanic ice cave with no known source of... ...
TCTACTCTTTTTCATCGCTGGTGGTGCGCTCGCGGCGCATGGATGACTCTTCTGAAAAAGTCCCTGCCGCACCGACCAAGCAGGACAAGAGATTACCCAGCCAGAGCAATCGGCTGGAGTTCCACATGATAGCCCAAGCTGGAGAGTTGGCGAACCAGGCGTTTCTCCTTTCCCTGACGATCCCGTTCTTCAAAGAACGTTTCTCCTTTCTCCTGATAGGTGGTCTGACGACTCAAGAGGTGATAAATAATGACCAGGATACTGTGAGCGACGGCAACGGCAGCTCGTTTGGCCCCTCGACGTTTGCCGATCTGGCGATATTGCTCTGCCAGATAGCAATGCTTCTGATGAGAAGCGGAATGAGCGGCCTGAACCAGCAGGCATCGTCACCAGGGATTGCCTTTGCGTGTTTTGCCGGAGAGCCGTTTGCCAGCGCTTTCATGGTTGCCTGGACAGATGCCAGCCCATGAGGCCAGATGGGCTGCCGTTGGGAATTGCTGCATGGTGGTCCCAATTTCGGCTAAGATACCAATGGCCGTACGCTCGCTGATACCGGGAATGCTACAGAGTAAGACCACGGCTTGGGTCCAACTCAAAGCCGCTGGTGATTGGACAGTCGCTTCTGCTGGTGAAGCGGGATCAGACGCCCTTTCTTTCGTCGTTTCGTCTTCTTTCTGCGAGGCGGTTGTTTCTTCGGGAGGAGGAGGAGGGAAACGTCGGATAATTTCTGCGGTGACCCGATCGATGGCTTCTTCCAGATGGTGGATTTGCTTGAGATGCTCTCCCAGCAGAAAACGGTGATGATGCGTGACGTGGCCTTTTAAGGCCGCTTCTAACTGCTCTTGACTGGCCCGAACCCGACCCACGGCAAAGGCAGCCAGGCGAGACGGGTCGGGTTCTCCCTCAGCGATCGCATGCAGGATCAAGCGCGAGGCTTTCCCCATGAGATCGCTGACCACATCGCCCACTTTCAGATTCGTGTCTTCCAGCGTTTTCTGAACGCGATTGACCTCTCTGGCCTTCTCCTCGGTCAAGCGGACCCGAGAGCGCGTCAAATCCCGCACCTCCCGTTGAGGGGCTGAGGGGATAAAACTGGCTTTGAGCAGGCCGTGTCGCAATAGGTCAGCGATCCACTCCGCATCTTTGATATCGGTGTCGGGTAACAGGGTGGTGTTACCACTACCCCGTCCCCTAAGAACTGCTCGTGAAACTTTCGCGTCAAGCAGCTCAAGCCTTTCCAACGCCCTTTGCAGGACGCGGTTTCTCCACGTGTAAACCCTGGCTGTGTAGTTGCTGGTGGCAGGTGGGATGAAGGAGCACTCGGTTTTCTGTCGTGTCTGGACCACCCTTTGACCTCCATTCGATGTGGTGACTGTGCCAGCCGGTAATCTTCGTGATTTTCTGCTGACACATTGGGCAGAGTCCGTGTTGCTCTTTCCAGAGATGAAGGAGCCAGCGTTTCCCTTTCAGGGTCTCTGCTATGTGAACGTCCAAGCGTTTTTCATAGTAGCTTTCCCATTCGGGGTCATAGGGGTTGGCCTCGCTTTTCACTTTGGCGTGTCGTTGAATGGGCACGCTGGCCGTTTCCGCGAGGGAGTATTCTTGCCCGTCCTTCTCTCCGTAGAAGACCCAGTTGTTTGTTGCAATGGTCTTGAAGTATTTCTTCGTCATCCAGTGGTTCGCTTTGTTTGGGTGTCTTCGCTTCATCCACTGTCGGAGTCGCCGATAGATCGCGTCGTCTACATCATGGAACACATCTGCGCTGACAACATGGCGATGATACTGCGCCCATCCTCGAATAATCGGATTGAGCAGCAGGATCAGTCTCCCAGCAGACAGCGTTTGGTTCCTTTTGATAATCTCCCGTAGCTTTTCCAGATGAGCATGCACATTCTTTTGCGCTGGTTTAATCAGCAAGGTGTGCCGCTTTCCTGTTTTGTACTTGCGTACATTTTGACCCAGGAAATCAAATCCGTCCTGGATATGCGTGATGCAGGTTTTTTCACTGGAAAGCTCTAGCCCGCGTTCTTGCATGAAGGCTTGCACTAAGGGTTTGACTTCTTGTTCGAGCAGTTCTTTGGTTGCTGCTGTGACGATGAAGTCGTCGACATACCGTACGAAATTGACTTTGGCCGCTATCCCTTTGACAGTTGTTTTTGGGAAGTGCTCTCGTAACCTCCTTTCCAAGCCATCCAATGTCATATTGGCGAGTACGGGTGAGATGATGCCCCCTTGGGGGGTGCCTTCTTCGGTGGGATGCAGGACGTGATTTTCCATATACCCTGCTTTGAGCCATTTCTTGAGGATGGCCTTGTCCATTGGGATATGGGCTAGGAGCCATGCGTGCGAGATGGCGTCAAAACAGCCTTTGATGTCACCTTCGAGGACCCATTGCGCTGTGTGGATATTGCCCAGTGCCGTAAAGCATTGTTCGATCGCATCAGCCGTCGATCTTTGGGGTCGGAAGCCATACGAGTTCGGGTCTGCTGTGGTTTCGGCTACTGGGTCAAGAGCAAGCAAATACAATGCCTGCATAGCTCTATCCCTCATGCATGGAATACCCAACGGACGCTTCTTGCCGTTCTTCTTGGGGATATGGATGCGCCGAAGCGGTTGGGGACGATAGTCCCTTTGCCTGAGCGAGGAGACGGCGTTGATCTTCTTGTGGGGAGTGTTCCACGTGACCTTGTCTACTCCTGGGGTAGGTTTGCCTTGGTTTTCCGTCACTCGTCGCACGGCAAGGGCTTTGCCGCTAAACGAGTGGGTCAAGAGCCGTTGCAGAGCTTTCACCTTGCCCCATCTCTTGTCCTGAGTTGCCTTGACGATGCGTGCTTGAAGCCGACGCACGTTCTGATTGGCTGACTGCCAGTCAATGGCATGCCAGTCGGTCACGCCGTGGAAAGGCGCACCAGTTGAGCCTTCTTGAGGTTCTTCTGTCATCTGCTCTCCTTTCTGAGTTGGTTGGTCAAGTTTTCTCGTCATGAAAGACCGTGCGGAAGTCTGCTCGCTTTCGCGTGTGGTGATGTTGCAACCACTATCCACCCCATTACAGGATGGCTTTCGCTTTTTCCGCGTTCCTTTACCCGCTCTCTCCTCGGCGTACCTTGCGGCTGCCTACCGCGAACGCAAGAGATCGGGCTTACCGTGTTTCACATAGATAACAAGAGTAGGTTAGGTCCGCTCTCTCCGCCGGTGACGTTTTCTGTCCACGAGAGGGCCCGCAAAATAGCCTCTACCCGCCACGCTGCCTTTTGGCTCAAGCCTGTCAGCATCTTTGGCTTGTTACCCGTTACGACGTTTATCAAGCATTCACATATGTTGACCATACCACTCACTCTAGCCCCCGATCTGCTGTGATGCTAGCAGACCCCTATGTCCCCTTACGGTTTCCTAGGCAGCATTGCTGCTGAGAGTCATTGTCGGCAGGCTTCTACTACGGGTTGTTACCTTCCCGCTTCGCCGCCCATAAGTACTGCTGGTGGAACAGCAGGCTCCCTGAGAGCTTTGGCGCTCTCTGGAGCGATTATCTATGCGACTTCACGTCGCACCTTGCGTCCAGGTACCGCTTTCATATGCTGGGCGTTCACCACGAAGATCTCAAAATTCCCTTCAAGCAGGTTGAACACTGGTTTCCAATACACCCCCGTTGCCTCGAAGGCGACATGCGTACATCCCTGTTCTTTGAGCCAATCCGAGAGCTTCAATACCTCCTGGGTCGTGGTGAAATACGTCCGAAACTCTTTGTGCGCTTGACCATCGGCTCCCTGGGTCAACACACACGCTTTGACCGTCTTCTTATGCACGTCTAATCCAGCGCAGTTGGTATAAAGAATCTCCATTGCAACGCTCCTGTCTTCTTCATGAAGGGAGGCTCCGGCTTGGATGGGCAGAAACAAAGATTCTCTTCTACGTGCTGCTGGCGAAAAGGAGCTTCTCGTCAGCGCAACAAGGGGTGGTTCCTGCACCCATCCCGATCAGTCTCATGATCTGGCTCTTCGGCTCTAGTGAGAAACGATCTCTGTGTCGGAACATCTCCTCCTCATTCTATCCTTTTTCATGGGAGGTGGTGTAGCCCTACATGAAGGTCTCATGAGGAGGGTCAATAGTTGTCGAAAATACGAAAATACTAAACCCTTGCATTCTGCCTACTCGTAAGGTTATACTTGAGACAAGCGACCTCTTTTTAATTTTGTGACAGAGTTGTTCCAACAACAGGAGGGCCGTTCATGTCTCACGTGAAACATCTTCGTTCTTTCCATCGTTTCTTAACGCCACTTTTCCTCGCTTGTTCGCTACTTTTGCTGGTGGTACCATCGGTGCTAGCTTCGCCTCGTGTATCTTCGTTGGTTGGCCCCAAGAAGTATTATCTTGCGCTGGGTGACTCGCTGGCTTTTGGCTATCAGCCTGATTTCAGCTTTTCTCATGGCTATGTCGATGATTTCTATAAGAACTTGCAGGGGAAAGGGGTAAAATCCTTGGCAAACCTGGGGTGCCCTGATGAGACGAGTGCGACATTCATCAATGGAGGCTGCCCATATCCGTTTCTGCGCAAGTTTCCCTACGCGGGAGCACAGCTCAATGCCGCATTGACCTATTTGGCCTTATTTCGGGGGCAGGTGAGTCCGGTTACGCTCGATATCGGCGCAACGGATATCGAGCAGGATATCAATCGAAGCACGTGTACTATCGATGTGGCAAAGTTTGATGCAGACTTGGCTACTCTCGACAACAATCTGCAACAAACCATTTTGCCACAACTGCATGCTGCTCTCGTTATGAATGGGAAGCTTACTGGCGACCTCGTTGTAATGAACTCCTATGATCCATTTCAAAACCTGTGTCCGCATACGGTGTCCTATGCGCAGAAACTGAATCGACATCTTGCTGCCGATGTCAGTGGGTTTGGTACGATTGTAGATGTCTTTGGTGCGTTTGGAGGGGCTACAACGCCTAATGCGCACATCTGTAGCTATACTTGGATGTGTAGCGGCTTCAAGGATGTTCATAGTACTAACACTGGCTATAGTGTCATCGCTTCTGCATTCGAGAATACAGTAGGGTATTGAGGGAATATGGCGCGAAAAAAGCAGGTCGGCTAGCCGACCTGCTTTTTTCGCGCCATATTCCCTCAATACATTTCTTTCTTGTGTGCTGTTTTTTGCTGCCTCAGACACTATATACATATGCACAAAATTGCTATACTCTATATAAGTGTTAGGAGAGGAACTATGCCAACGATAAAATTATTGCTTGTTGACGATCATGGGCCATTGCGTAGGGCGTTACATGAGGGCTTGGAGGCGACAGGTGCAGTGCAGGTGGTGGGAGAGGCCGCGACAGGACGCGAAGCGTTATCGCGTGCTCTTGAGCTTGATATGGACGTGATTTTGATGGATGTGCAATTGCAAGATCCGCAGATGGGACACAATGCTACGAGCGGTGTGGCGGCGGCAGTTGCTATTCGGCGTGAGCGTCCACGTATGCCTGTTGTTTTCTATTCCATTCAGGATGATGATGAATATTATCGTGAGTTCCGCGCTGCCGGTATTCTCACACATTATGCGTACGTACGGAAAAGTAACTATCTGTTACCAAGCATGCTCATTCCCTTGCTGCGAGATGCAGTCAATGGGCGTAGTTTGGTGGACCCGGAGATTGAGGATCGTGTGCAGGAAGTACACGAACTGGATGCACAGTCGCCGCGTGCATTGTTGGAGCCAAATGAGTTGCGTGTTGCAGAATTGATGGCACAGGGGATGACGAACGAGCAGATTGCGGCACGTCTCAATCTGCATGACAAACGTGCTGTGAGTCGCACGAATGGGCGCATTTATGCCTCGTGGGGCTTGAGCGAGAACTCCGTTGATGATAAAGTGGCACGTGCGCGAGCTACTCTGATCTACACACTCAATCGTATGATTATCTGGGACGAAGATGGCATCGCGCTTGTGCAAGACCGTCGCGGCGAGTGGGTCCCGCTCTATAAAGAAGGTTAAAGAAGGTCGTTCGCTATGTCCTTCACGTTTTTATTCCTGGTACTTGAACCTGAAAAGCTATTACAAACGCTTGCACTGGCGCTTTCGATTTTCAATCTGGTGGCATTCTTCTGGCTTGCGCTTACTGTCTGGCTCAATGGGGATCGGCGCACTCTAATTGCGCGTGTTGGCGTCATTGGGCTAGGTTTCTCTGCATTCTTTTTCTTTTTGCACGCGCTTTTGATCTCCGACCCGCTCTCTCCAGCGACTAGTCCTGACATACTGGATTTTTTATGGCATCTGATCTGGTTGCCTGCGCTGGCAGTTCCCTATATCTGGTTTATCATCGGCTTGCACTATGCTGCTTTAATTAATGAAGAGTGGCGGAGGCGGCGCCCAGCCTTACTTGTGTGTAGCGGCGTGCTGGGTTGTGGAGTGTTTTTGTTATTGATCTTCAATCAGTCCACGTTTACCTTCGCGGGCACTTTGCGCTTGCTCGCCTATAGCGACGCTAGTGAAGTGGCGGAAGTTGGTTTCTTCTCACCACTGGTACTGCTACCCGTGCTGTTTCTCTGCTATGTGACATTTTGTGCGATTGGACCCTGGTTTACTTCTGGGCGGATGGGACGGCTTGTGCGTGTGCTTGTATCTGCTCTTCGTGGACGAGATTATAATGGAGGAATATCACTACACCAGCGCTTTGTCGATGCTTTTTGGGACGATCAATTGGATGTGGAACAACTGGAGGAGCCGGTGCTTTCCTGGTATCTTGCTCGCCCCGGTCTGTTAGTGGCGGCATTGCTGATGGTAGGCTTAACCACCAGCCTGGGCGTACTCGGTGTCTGGTCAATGGTACACTGGCTCAAAGGACAACAAAGCGGTGTTCAAGTACCTCTTGCTGTTCCTTCTCCCGTACTGGTAGCGATTCCATCGAACCTGATCTTGCTAGATATTTTCGCAACGGGTTCTGTGGCGCTGATTATTCTCCTCGTTGGCTACTCTGTTGTACGGCATGGTATTCTCATCGAGCGACCATTAGCGCGGCGCGGCTTTTTTGAGCAGTGGCGTGGCATCGTGATTGTAGCGACGCTAGTGGCAATTTTTATCGCTCTGTTGGTTTTGTTGACGCACAGTAGTCTGGGTGGTCTGTTAGTGATTACTCTGCTTGCAACCTGCGCTTATGCACTCTTCACTTGGAGTAGTTATACCGCTCATGATCGTTACATTGCCTTGCTAGGACCGTTTCTGCACAATACCACGATGCGCCACTGGTTGAATACAGACTTGCAAAAGACAGAGCAGAGTATGGAGGACCTGTTCTTTCACCTATGTAAGGATGTGTTAGATGTGCAATGTGCGAGTCTTGTCGTCTTGACTGGTTCCGTCAGGCATCGTTTTACGTATCGCTGGCCCACTTTTCAGGAGCAGATAGACAAGCGAACATTGTCAATGAGCGCTGTATTACAAGCGAAGCCTCCTAGTGAAGAGGTCAATCATGTCATGGTACACGCCACACCGACACGTATTCGTATGACGTTGCAGGAGCAGCCTATTATTTGCTGGGTTTTGCCCATTTACGGTGAACTGGGCCTTGTGGCAATACTCTACCTTGGCCCCCGTCAAGATGGAGCAATGTTTACCGAGGAAGATATGGACCTCGCTTATGCGTGTGGACAGCGTATTCTGGATACATTGCGTGACCACGAGGCTATGCAAGCGGTAGCTGGTCTGCTACGCCGCCGCATTGTGGATGTGAAATTGTTGGGAGCGCAGCATCGACGTGTATTGCATGACGAGATATTGCCACAGATGCATCTCGCGTTGTTACGCCTGGAAACCTTACGTCCAGCTGTGCAAGAGGCGAGTGAACAGCACCTGGGTACTACGACCACATCTTCAGTGATGGCTCTTGATGAGGCGGTAGAGCGCATTAGTGATGCTCATCGTCGCTTAGCAGCTATAATGCGTAGCACCACGCCTAGTGCGCCACATCGTTTAGAGCGAGATGGTATGATGCATGCTATTCGTGCCATGATTGCTCAGGATTTTCAACAAGTGTTTGACGAAGTTGAATGGGATGTATCTGAAGAAACCGTCAACCACATTGATGAGGTGGTGTCTCCGGCGATAGCTGAGTTGATCTTTGCAGCTGTCCAGGAAGCTCTGCGCAATGCTGCTCGTCATGCACGAGGCACGGACTTGCATCGTCGTTTACGTCTCACGCTCAAAGCCTCATTGAATCCTCATCTAGAAGTAATTGTGGCTGATGATGGCGTTGGTTTACTCTCTGCAAGTAGTACCACGACTGGCACTGGTGGTGGTCTCCTCACCCATAGTGCATTACTGGCGGTAGCAGGTGGAAGTCTGACCGTTAAAAGTACTCCGAACGAGGGTGTGAGTGTGCGTATCCTAGTGCCTGTTGAGTCACTGCGCTAGTACACTACTCTCTCAATCTTGATGGAACCGAACCGTCGTAGGGGCCTGATTCATCGCGCCCGTCGTTGGGTGTGCAGTGCTTGGAGATATTGACCATTGCCACGAGCGGGCGCCCTGAAGGTGGCCCTACGACGGCCATGTTCCTTTTCAAGAAGGGTAACAATCCACTAAAAAGGTGTGGATGCACACTGGACAACTCTTGGCAGTTGCCCGAAAATGATATTACTTGATTTTTATGTGAGAAACGTCTTGGAAGAGGAAATACTTTATAGGGAGGACTTCTATGATACTCGTCACTGGTGCAACTGGCTATATTGGACGGCACTTGGTTGCCCGACTGGCTGCAAATGGTGAGCGACCACGTTGTTTGGTACGGGATACGGGGCGAGCAGCGACTCTCTTACCAGCAGAGAAAGTAGAGTTTGTGCAGGGGGATACGACCCAACCGACAACATTGGGGGCTGCTGTGCAAGGTATAGATACCATTGTACATTGTGCGTTTATTACGGCAGATCGCAAGGCTGCTAGCGATACGTTTTATGAGGATACGAACGTTAGGGGAACAGCGAATCTGATCAAGGCAGCGAAGGCAGCAGGCGTCAAGCGTATGATTGAGTTGAGTGGTCTGGGTACAAAACCCGATAAACCAGGAAGCTATATGCAGGGACGCTATCTTGCGGAAAAGATGCTCGTGGATAGTGGACTGGATTGGACCATCATTCGACCCTCAGTCCTGTTTGGAAAGGATGCGCCTTTCATCAAGGGTCTGGCCAACCTCATACGCACCGCGCCAGTTGTGCCGTTGATTGGTGGTGGCAAAACCATGTTCCAACCAATTTATGTTGAAGATGTGGTCACAGTGGTAATGAAGGTGCTTGAGGACTTGGCACGTACCAGTGGACACATCTATACAATTGGTGGCCCGAACTATTACTCGTTCAGCCAGGTGTTTGACGTGCTCTTGCATGCGATGCACAAGAGTCGGCTCAAGGTGTATGCACCCACGCCGCTGGTAGGTATCGGAGCTGCTGTGATGGAAGCTGTGTTACCTAAGCCGCCCCTGACGAAGGCAGCTATGACGCTCTTCTCATTTGACAACACAACTGACCTCAATAGTGTTGAGAGAGATTTTGGCTTTACTCCTACTCCGTTTGAGAAGTATATGGAAGAGCATGGCGTGTAGTGTTCTATCACATAACAAGGATTACTCAGCCGTGGCACGCAGGGCTGGATGATCACGCGACGGTCGGCTTTAGAGAACCTCGGAAAGGAGAGCGGCGCTTCCTCCCCCGGTTGAAACGTGGGGTACCCGCGTCGCAACTAACATGGACACCAAACACTACTCAATGAATATCCAATGGAGTGATGAAGACGATGCATATATTGTCACTGTACCAGAACTGCCAGGATGTAGAACACATAGCGATACCTATGAGGAAGCCGTCAAGCAGGGAATAGATGCTATAGAGGGGTGGATTGAGGTAGCAAAAGATATGGGTTGGTCCCTTCCTATGCCTAAAACATTTGCCACATAACATCTATCGTAGGGCCTATAAAAGGATATGCTATAATAAATGGGCATGCACGCGTATATACAGTAAACGTATGCCCGTTTATTGTGCTTTGTGAAGTGTGGGTTGTGAGTGAAATGACTTTATTGCCGTATTTCTCTTTGTAGAGATAAAGATATCGGCATTACTATGACTTAATTTTATACCCTATTGTATCTTAACTGGGGAGGAAACGACGTGACGCTCTCACCTGATTGGTTAGCAAAATTTACGAATGATATGCGCTCGACTGGCGATTCTTTGATGCGTGTGGCACGTATGATGCATGAACATACGAGTAAGCTAGAGGTTGCTATAGAGGGAACCTATGCCAGTGATAGCGGTGATCCTCGTATTCGTTTATTGAATGAATCTTTGCGTGTGAGCAGTATTGCTGACCAGGAATTAGGAAAAATCAATCAGTCGTTACAACGAACACTCTCTCAGATGCAAATGTCTACGAATGGCAGCACTTCAGGGGCAGTAGGAGCTATTTCTACACGTGAGCGTGAAGCACTCACGATGAGCATTTCTACCCTTAAAAAAGAGCGTAATGAGCTTGAGACGCTGTATGGAATAGCCCAGGTGCTCAATTCGACACTCAAGTTTGATGAAGTATTGCGGACGGTAATGGATGAGGTGATAGAAGTAGTGAATGCTGAACGCGGTTTCCTCATGTTGGTGAATCCTGCTACTGATGCACTTGAGTTTACTATCGCTCGTGACAAAGAGGCCAAGCCTATTCCTGAGAGCGCATTCAACATGATTAGTCGTAGTACTGTCAATAAGGTGATGCAGACGCGAGAAGCAATGCTGGCCGATGATGCTATGACTGATGCCTCTTTCCAAGCTCAGGCGAGTATTTTGACCAATCGTATTCGTTCTATGTTGTGTGCGCCACTGGTTGTGCGTAATGTGTGTATTGGGGTAGTCTATGTAGACAGCCGTATTAGTGCTAATCTTTTTGGCCCTAAGCATCTTGAACTGTTGCTCGCCTTCTGTAATCAAGCCGCGATTGCTATTGATAATGCTCGTCTCTTCACACGGGTCAATGAAGATAAGCAATATATGGATAATATCTTTGCCTCTATCGAGAATGGCGTGATTACAACCGACGCGTCAGGAATAATAAAAACGTTCAACAGAGCATCTCGTAATATTCTCAAATTAGAGCCTGCGGCAGTGTTAGGAAGACATTATCAGGATGTGTTTCGTACATTGCCAGAGCTGGGCTTATCAGAGTTGCTACAACGCTCTTTCTCATTGCATGAGCATGGGACGATTGTACCTACGTCAGTAGAGGCGGAAATTGCGGGGCGTGGTCTGGTTAATCTTACTTTCTATGTTTCCTCGCTACGTGATCAGGGGGCTTTTATTGGTATGGCGCTGGTGATCGATGATCGTACGGAGTTGAAACGAGCGGAAGCGCAGGCGAAACAAGTGCGTCGTATATTCGAGCGCTATGTACACCCGAATGTGGTGCAACAGTTGATGAAAGACCCAATGGCAATCAATCTTGGCGGTGAGACAAAGGAGATTTCTGTCATCTTTGCCGATATTCGTGGCTTCACGCGCCTGAACGAAAATATGGCGCCAGAAGAGGTCATGAACCTGCTGAATCGCTACCTCAAGATCATGTGTGAGGCTGTTTGGGAAGAAGAGGGTACACTCACTGCTTTCCTTGGTGATGCATTGATGGCTATTTTCAATGCGCCACTGGAACAGAAAACGCATGCGATCAAAGCTGTACGTGCCGCTTGGAAGATGCGTATGGCGATTATGGAGTATCAGCGTACGCAACCGCAAGAAACATTAGTATCGTTCGGCATTGGTGTCAATACCGGATTGGCGACGGTCGGGAATCTAGGGTCGCAAGAGCGCATGCAAAACTATACAGCAATTGGTGATGTGGTCAATGTGGCCTCACGCATACAAAACAAAGTTTCCGATAACAACGTTCTGCTCAATGAGTCAACCTATATGCAGGTGTATCGTTCTGTACAAGTGGGGCAGGCGTTTCCTCTAGAGGTAAAGAATAAAACGGCGCCGCTCAATGTACGTTATTTGGTGGGGCTTGTGTGAGCTACAACGGTTTGCGTAACACAAAGCCTATTTGTTCGATACGCGTGAAGCCAAACCACTCGTAGAGGCGATGTGCATGCGTATTATCTTCTTGTGTGTTGAGCATGATACGCGAGACGCGTTCATGTTGGAAGAAGCGTATCGCCTCAGCCATGAGGCGTGCTCCAATGCCTTGTCCATTGACTGATGGATGGACTGCGATGCGCACGAGGTAGCCGAAATCGCTGTCGAGGGCATTGAACTGATAGCCAACTACTTTCCCTTGTAGTTCTGCCACGACAAAGTAAAGGTGCGTTGTCGCAATGTCAGTAAAGGCTGCTGCATCATAGCGCCATAGATGCTCGAAGCACGCATCCTCAATCGCAAGTAGTGCAGCCATATCGCTGATCTCTTTGCTACTGATACGCTTCGTGGCAAGTTGGACCGGGCGCACTGTAACCCGTGTGTTACCAGAGGTGGGGATGCTGTAATCGAGTTTGTCGTAGGCATAGAGGAAGCGATAAGGTACAAACCCCTTAGGCAAGAGGTCTACACGTAGCCAATCGTTTTCTATATCATTGCCTGAATAGTGGAGGTAGCGTATACCACGAGCTACAAGGTGTGACGCAAGCTCTTCGAGTAAGTGGTAGAGGATGCGGAGATACTTGCTGCTCTCTGTCCAGCTGACACCGAAGCCACCAATCCAGGCGGTGGGAGTATTCACGCTTTGTGACAGGAGAAAACCATGCAGCGAGTGCCCGTTGAAGAGGCCAACTGCTGGATAGTGTTTGAGCAGCAATGGAAGTTCATCCAATGTAAAACGTTGATAGATATATTCAGAGGTACGAAGCAAGCGCTCTAGCGACACTATATCGTTCCCTGTGAGTAAACGGACATGTTCAGAACTGCTTGCCATAGATAGCCGTCCTTTGTCTCCTCTACCTCTTACTCTTTTTCACCGTTGGGTCCCTTTATTTCTCTACGTAGGCGCTTGATATCCGGTTTCGGTGCGTTGCGCATACGATAGCCAGTCAACTGGTGAATACGTCGCAGTTCCGCAATCAGGACGTCGGTATTGATACGAAATGGTGGCACGGGAGCTGGTCCAAGGCTATCGACTGCCGCATCGTCACCGAGCAGGAAATTGATACACGTTGCTACACAGGCACCCATCGCGTCCAAACTGTAGCCACCTTCTTGTACAAGTATAATACGTCCGTCACAGAGCGTTTTTGCTAGGTCAATCAGGATTTCCGTTAAGCGAGCGAAACCAGCGGTCGAGATATTCATACCGCCGAGTGGGTCGTTCCAATGTGCATCGAAGCCTGCCGAGACGAGGATGAGTTGTGGGTTGAAACGGTCTGCGGCTGGTGACAAGACTTGGCGGAAAACGGGTTCATAGGTTTCAAAGCCTGTTTCTGCTGGTAGTGGCACATTGATGGTGGTGCCCAGACCCGCGCCTTCGCCACGTTCATCCGATAGACCAGTACCGGGGTAGAAGGGTGCTTGATGGATTGAGAAATAGAGGACACGTGGGTCAGCATAAAAGATATCCTGTGTGCCGTTGCCATGATGGACATCGTAATCCACAATCATTACGCGCTCAAGACCATAATGGTCGATGGCGTAGCGTGCCGCGACTGCTACATTATTGAAGAGACAAAAGCCCATTGCTTGATTGGGTAAGGCGTGGTGTCCGGGTGGGCGCACAAGGCAATAAGCATTGTCAACTTCACCCTTCATAATTGCATCGATAGCTGTCAAAGGGGCACCTGCCGCTTTGATGGCAGCTTCATAAGACTTGGCTGAAACGTACGTGTCGGTATTAAAGAAACGCGTCTTGCGTTCGCTTTGAACTTCTTCTTGCGCAACCTGTTGGGCCGTTTGCTCGACTTTTTTAATGTAGGTTCGCTTATGCACCGCTGCCAACTCGTCCTCTGTGGCTGCTCGTGGCGTGAGTTGTACCAGCCCAGCGCGCTCTAACCAGCCGAGGGCCTTGAGGGTCTCTACTGCCACCTCCATGCGCTGTGGTCTTTCGGGATGGTTGCGCGGCGTGAGGTGCTGCATGAAAATAGGATCATAAATGAATGCTGTAGTCATATGTATACCTTTGTTATAAAATATGTTTTTGTCCATGGGCAAGAATTGCCCATGGACAAAAACATATTTTATAGGACTTTTTTCACGAGTTCGGGAATATCAAAGATGGTGTCAGCGACGGGCACTTTGGCAGCTTGCAAGGCAGCGACTTTGCCCTGGGCGGTGCCTGTATTGCCAGAGATGATCGCACCAGCGTGGCCCATGCGCTTGCCCGGAGGTGCTGTACGCCCAGAGACAAAGGCAACCACTGGCTTGCTCATCGTCTTGATGTACTCAGCAGCATCCTCTTCATCGCTACCGCCGATTTCACCGCACATGACAACGGCCTTTGTCTGTGGATCGGCTTCAAAGAGCTTTAAGTAATCGATAAAGGTGGAGCCGATAATGGGGTCGCCACCAATACCAATGCAGGTGGATTGTCCGATACCTGCTTCTGTCAGTAGCGAGACGACTTCATAGGTAAGTGTGCCAGAGCGTGAGATAAAGCCAACGGGCCCCGGCGTGAATATCTGGTAGGGAATAATGCCGATCTTGCCCGCCCCTGGTGTACACATGCCGGGGCAGTTGGGACCGATCAAGCGTGCATTGTGTTCACGTACTACGATCATGGCTCGTGTCATGTCGATGACAGGGATGCCCTCGGTAATGCATACAATCAGTTCGATACCTGCTGCGGCAGCTTCCATGATGGCGTCTGCGGCGCCAGCGGGAGGTACAAAAATACAACTGGCCTCGGCATCGGTTGCGGATTTGGCTTCGGCAACGGTATCAAAGACGGGCACGCCTTCAGCTGTTGTGCCGCCTTTGCCGGGGGTCACACCACCAACAATGTTGGTGCCGGCGGCTTGCATATTGCTGGTATGATATTGACCTTCGCGCCCTGTGATGCCCTGTACAATGACGCGGGTCGTTTTATCTAATAGAATACTCATGTATGGAATCCTTTATCCCTTCGCGCCGATCGCGGCAACAATCTTCTCTGCGGCCTCGCGCATGTCTTTACCCCAATCAAGGCCAGCGTCTTTCAAAATGGCTTTGCCCTCTTCCGCGCCTGTGCCAGAAAGACGGACGACGATAGGCATGCCCTTGGGAAGGTTGGCTTGGGCCAAGATAACACCGCGAGCCACCTCTTCGCCGCGTGTGATGCCGCCAAAGATGTTGACCAAGATACCTTTGACTTGGGGGTCTCTGGCGACAAAGGTCAGTGCTTTATACATCATATCTGCTTTTGCACCACCGCCGATATCGAGGAAGTTGGCGGGTTTGCCGCCAGAGCGTGCAACCATGTCGAGCGTGGTCATGACGAGGCCAGCACCATTGCCGATGATACCTACATCACCATCCAGCTTTACATAGGTCAAGCCAGCTTGTTTCGCTTCGTATTCCAGAGGGTTCGATTCTTCCGACTCTGCCCAATCAGCGTATTCTTTCTGGCGGAAGAGGCCGTTGTCATCAATGAGAATTTTTGCGTCAGCTGCCTGGACTTTGCCATCCTGGGTTAAGACGAGTGGGTTGATCTCGGCAAGGCTGGCGTCACATTCGATAAAGGCTTTTGCGAGGGCGCTGAGGATAGTGCCAGCCTTGCCAATGATCGCGTGAGGGAGGCCAGCGCGGGCGATAATGCCGCGTGCCTCAAAAGGACGGAGGCCCCAGCGCATATCAATGGGTTGCTGAATAATCTTTTCGGGTGCGGTTGCGGCGACCTCTTCAATATCGATGCCGCCCTCTTTGGAGACCATAACCACAGGGGCCTGCGATTTGCGGTCAAGGATGATACCAAGATAATATTCTTCTCTGATATTCACCTTCCAAGTAACGAGCACCTTCTCAACGGTCAGGCCCTTGATATTCATTCCCAGCACTTTCTGGGCGGCGACACGTGCTTGCTCAGGTGTATCGGCGAACTGAATGCCGCCTGCTTTGCCGCGTCCGCCGACATAAACCTGAGCTTTAATGACAACGGGGCCGCGCAATTCGCGGGCAGCGGCCTCTGCCTCCTCCGGCGTATGGGCCACTTTGCCGGGCTGTACCGGGATTCCATAACGTGCCAGGATATCTTTGGCCTGGTATTCATGAATTTTCATTGGAAATAGCACTCCTTCGATTACACATAGACCTTCTGTCAGGCGCCTTTGGCGTACATACATATGACATGTCTATGCTGTCGTTATGCTAACACTCGGATGGCGGGGTGTCAAGAAAGGGCGCAATGAATTGCTGCCCTTACTACGGACCCACTTCAATTGACAGGTAGGGCCATAGCGTGGTAGGGGCAGCAATTCATTGTGCCCCCGCGTCGATGCTGGGTACGAGCAGGGCGCAATGAATTGCTGCCCCTACTGTTCGGCTAATGCCTGCAATGTCTCGTACAACACATCATCCAATCGCCACACGCGATTATCGGGCGGGTCTAACGGTCTGCGTGATAGCTTGTCGTCTTGGAGCACCTCTATGATCTTCTGCGCTAGTACACGTAGGCGTAAAACCGCCTCTAGTTTAGATGGTCAAAGCCTTGCCCTGGTAGGTCCATTTGAAAGGCGTCGCCATGCTGCGATTGTAATAGTCGATGAAGGCGAGAACCTTGGCTTCCAGTTCCTCAACGGAAACGAAAGAGCCGCGTTTGAGCAGTTTGCGGACCAAACTGCTCAGCCAGATTTCAATTTGATTCATCCAGGAACTGTGTTTGGGCGTGTAATGAAACACGACTTTGTGGGTCGGTTCGCAGAGGAACGCGGCCCGGCTCGCCATCGAGGCCAGAATACCGCTCGCGCCTTTGATGCCCAGGTCCAGGTCCAGCGCGGAAAGCTTTGCCACCCAAGAGACCAGGGATGCCGATTGATGGGTATTGAGATTGTCACAGACGATATGAAAGCGCAGAGCCTTCGGGTCGGTCGCACCCACTGCTTGCACATGGGCCAGGAAATCGGCTTCGGTGCGCGTGGGGCCACAGGTGGGGGCCACCACTTTTCCCGTGACCCCATCGCGGCTCAGGATAAAAGTGCGTGTGCCATGCCGGATATATTCAAATTCCCGCCGCTCGACTTTGCCTGGGGCCAGTGGTAAGCTGGGATGCTTGCGTTCCAGGGCTTGCACTCCCGTCAATTCGTCGGTACTCCCCGTGCATTCTCCTTGCTCGGCCAGATGCGGCGCTTGCTCATACAACCTACCAATCGCCTGGATCGTTTCCTCACGCTGCCCATCTTCGGGCGGGGTGAGCCAATAGCGGATCAGAGGCGGCTTGAGATCCCCTTTTTTAAGAGGCGGCTGGCATGTCGCGGCGAAATATGCTCCATGATGCCGCGTGCCATCACTTCGTCGGCAATTTCGCGCCCGGTCCACTGGCTGATAGGGCGGTCTTTGGGCTGCTCGCACGCCAGCGCCATCAGTTGGCAGACTTGCTCCGCCGTGATCTGCGACGGTCTGCCGGGACGAGGGACATCCGTCAAGTGCTCGCTGACCGGCAGATCATCCAGCGAGACCGCTTGCAACCCCAGCCAGCGCATCCGCCACGCGCGCACGGTCTCCACGCTCAGGCCCACCTCGCGCGCTATCTGGCTGTTATTCTTCCCCGCGGCTGCTGCCAGGATCACTCGTCCTCGCTGTGCCATCTGCTGCGCTGTGCTGTGGCGGCGCACCAGGTGGTCCAACTCACTGTGTTCTTTTTCGCTCAACGTTACCGCTTTCGGCTTGGGGCCACGCATGACTTCTCTCCTTTTTCACTCTCGTTCGTGGCCCCAGTAGACTACAAAACTATTTCAGCCTCCATGTACTAGTGCCTTGCTTGTTGCTGCATCTTCCGTGAGTTGCTTATTATGCGTCTTTACGATACGGGCCGCCGCCGCACAGAGCATAGTGTGTTGATGCCCTAACCCTTGGAGTAATAGCGCATCCGTCCCGGCTTGCAAACTCCATTGCTGCTCTAATAACTGCCATGCCACTTGTGCCACAGAATAACCATTTCCCACCTGTGCTCTTTTCTCGCCTGAAATCTCTCTTGTGTCGGTACAGGCACCTATCAGCTCTACGCTCTCGGCTGAAGTGAGCTGTGGTCTTTGACGCAAGCTGTAGAGTGCCTCGGCCCTCGTATCAGCAGGAACATGCGATGGAGGTATCGTCGGATCGGGAGAAGGGAAGATCAAGCGCTCTATAACTGAAAGCAGCTGCTGTTGTTCGGCGTTGAGTACTCGTCGTTTGAGAACAGCAAGCGTTTGTTGCATGGTGGACTGGATAGTTTGTGAAATGTTGTCATAGCTAGCCAGGAGCGTATAGAGTGCGAATAGTGTGTTGGACTCTACGGCTCTGGTGTTTTGTAGCCTGTTACACAGGATGCCTAAAATTTGCTCTTTACCTAGCAGGTCTCGCAGGTCTCGCAGGTCTCGCAGGTCTCGCAGGTCTCGCAGGTAGAGATTGCTAATAGCTATTATTGCTTGTGTATAGAGTGGCTCTGATGATGAGAGGGCCATCAGGAGTTCCTGTGCTAGTTCCTGTTGTTGCTGTTGATTGCTGCGCACGAGTAGTGAGCGTAGATTTAGACATGTTTGATAGGTTGCGCTACGTCCATGTGACATCTCGTTGCGCAGGTAGTTGTTCCACACTGTATGACATCTTCAATCTCGACGTTGCGCTGTCCACCCGACCTGCCGCTATGTTGCTCTAAATCTGAGGCCCAAGTGCGTTGTTGCAAGCGATAAATGTGTTCAAGCAAGACCGCACGTCTAGCCTTATCAGGTTCAAGATCATGTTGACGGCGTAGGTCCTCCAACAGCTTTTGCGTCTCAAGTGGTATCTCATACAGTGGGCGGTCAGAGACAGCACGCAGATGAATGAAGATTTCATCGAGTGGTACACTCACTGAAATCAACGCTTGTGACAGTTGCGCAATGCCCGTCGGGCTTAATCCGGAGTTGTCATGAATGACTGCACGCAAGTAGTCCCGTAAGACTTTACCCCCGCTACTATACCACTGCTGTAATGTCACCAAGCCCATGATAATTGTGATGAAGACGAGTCCTCCAAACACGCTCAGTGTAATAATGAGGTTTTGTGTAGGGAAGAAAAAGAAACCGAGCGAGGTGTCATAGAGATTCTGTGGAAAGCCTTTGCGTGGTAGAGCCGCGACAATCTGGCTCAGTGTGTTGAAAAGCGGAATGAGAACCGTTATCCATAAGAAGCCAAGCACAATCCAGATGACGTTACGGGAGCGCTCATTCATAACAGGGCCTCCTCTACTACTACAATCATTTCAAGTCAGAGAGAATGAAAGATATTCAAGTATCGATGAAAAGAACATAGCAAAGCTACATTGATGGGTATTATACTATGGAAGAGGCGCGTTTGGTAGGGGTGTAATGAAGCAGCCACTCTATAACACACCGTATATTGTGATTATGTGCCCACGTGTAAAACGTGCGGTCTATCGGCTCATGGATATCTGCGATGACTTCATCGAAAGGATAGTTGATATATGTCTCAGGATGTTCAAGGTCCTCTTGGGTTGGCTTGTGATGTGCTAGTGCGAGCTGGCTACGGCGCTCGATTTCGTGAAGATAGTCTAGATTGCGCTGTACTATAGCGCTGCTGGTTGTTTTTCCGTGTGAGCAAAGGACACGTTGAGGGTGCAGGTTTAGGATATGATGCAGTGTATCATACATTGATTGAACACTGTGTGCGTTTTCCAGAATGGGTACTGGCATCTCTACCGTGTCAAAGGCGAGCAGCAGGGAGAGATCGGGCAACCACGCCATGATGTGATCTGTGTGATGACCTGGGGCATGTAGTAGTTCGATGGTCAAGTCACCATCGTGAATACTCATGTTTGTAGTAAATGTTAGCGTCGGTGGTGTGAGTACCACGTTGCGAAACGCGCTGTATTTCTGCTGAAACTCTGCCAGTTCTGCATGCGCCTCTTCTGATTGCAGCCGCGCCAGACCGTGTTTATGGGCGATAATAGGTGCTGCTTGCCCACCTGTAAAATAGCAATTGCCCCATGCATGGTCCCAATCGGCATGGCTATTCACCACCAATAATTGGCGCTGTTCTGGCTGTACCATCTGCATAAGGTCGGCCATGTCTTCTGGGCAGAGCAGTGTATCGAACACGACTGCATAACGCTCGGTAAGAACGACATAATTGTCAACCTCCATTCCTTCGTACTCACCGGCATCAGTAAATGTGCGGCGAAAGACGCGCACGCGGGCATCTGTGCTCATCTCTTGTACAGGAATGATGGCGCCTGAAACTGTCATAGAGTTCTCCTTTTTGATAAGGTTGGCGATGACGGACGACCACAAGGGTCCCCACCACCCATCGCGCCCTACCCCCGTCCCTACTGCATTTGGTGATGACGGACTAGAGGACGGACTAGTGATGTGCGCCGATGTAGGCGACGACGAGATAGAGCACGTAGAGCAGGATGCAGATCAGGAGAAATGCACCATAGCAGGTTAAGGTCCAGGCGCGGCGTGTGTTGAGTGCCTGTCGAAGCTGCTCGATCATATCTGGTGGGTCGAGTTGAAGCTCTGGTTGTAATTCGAGCAAATGAGGTAGCATGGCACGAAAATCTTTTGCATTGCTCATACCTTCAACCAGGATGATGGTTGTATCGTCATCAAGGTCCGCCATAAGTACTAATTTGCCAGGGTTTGGATCACCAGGTACTAATATGAGGCGTTTGATGGCATCTAAGCGTATTTGTGTCTCCTGATCTTCCTCTTGACCAGTCACGATTAGTTCATCTTTATAGAGTTGTATTTCTTTCCCCATCCCGAAACGGACGGTGCTGATGGGGTAGGCTCGCATGCTTTGTTGTTCACTCATTGGTTTATCCACTTCATCCCAGTATTATGCACGTTATACATTGATTGTACAGCATCTCTGACGCAGCGTCGAGGTGCGCGTATAGAATGTAGCACGATTGCAAGGTTGGCAACCAGCAGAGCACCCGCAAGGGGAATGCCCCTACAATGATACGGGGCTGTCGTTGCGCTGCTCGTATCATTGTAGGGGCATTCCCCTTGCGGGTGCCCTCTGTTATATAGCTTGACAATAGTTATATAGAAACCTTACAATCTAAAAGACGCTACATATGTTTGCAAGTAGGGGAGAGAGACTTGCAAGCCGGGAGAACTATGGCTCAGGTGGGTCTACTTGAAGACAATGCACGTATTGCGCATTTGTGTGCAACAATGCTGCATTATGCTGGACATCAAGTGACGGTTTACAAGCATCCTTTGGAGTGCTTACGTGCTTTATTGCAACCAGACGCTATCTGTGGTGATGGGATAGCTAGTCGTCGCTCTTTACCGTCTGCGTTTTTGCCGATAGAAGTATTAGTTTTAGATCTGCAACTGCCTGACATTGATGGTGTGGAAGTGTCGCAATATCTTCGTTCACATCCCCGAACACAAGGCTTGCCAATTATATTTTGTACGGCAGCCCATTCCTCTGAGATAGCTCGTGCGCAGCATTGTGTGCCCCATGCCACGATTGTGGAGAAGCCGTTTAAGATGCCAGTGCTGACTACGGCTATTGCGAAAGCTCTGAACGGACAGATGCTGTAATATGTGGTAGGAGCCTGATGTATCGCGCCCATATGCATCAAACTAAGGGACAGCTGTGTTTTTTCAACGAGCACACACGGTTTGCAGTAGGGACGGGGGCGGCGTGGCAGGATGGGGAGGGACCCTTGTGGTCGTCCGCCGTCTTCTTCCTGAGAGATTCGTGCCGATCTATTGCTACGAACGGACGCGCCATTTAGGTCCCCACCCATCCTACCGCGCCACCCCCGTCCCTACTGCAAACTCAACCATCCTTAGCTTGATGCATATGGGCGCGATAAATCAGGCCCCTACGACGATACGTTCCGCATGCAATTGCCGCATAGTGTTTGAAAAATTATTTGTTGTCTTATCCCCACCAGAACGAGACAGCAATGATGCTATATAAGCCAATCAGGGTTAGCCCTTCAAGCCACGTCGATTCACCGTCGTAGATAATGACGGCGCTGAGGATAGCCGCAAGACCTAGTGCTGCCACAAGGAGTGGGGTGAGCACTAATGTGAGTGGCGCTCCACCTATCACGAAGCTGAGCAATACGAGGACAGGTATTAAACCCAAGGCGACTTGTAACGAGCTATTCAAAATCACGCTAATCGCAAAATCCATCTGATTGCGCATCGCAAATTGGATACCCACAACATTTTCAACGGCGTTACCTGCAATTGCTACGATGACAAGGCCGGTGAATGCCTGAGAAATGTGTAAGGCGTTGATAGCTGGTGTCAGTGCTGCTACAAACCAATCTGAAACGAAGACGGCACCTATGCTGGCACCGACTAGAACAACAATAGTCAACCAGAGCGGCCAGAGACCTTCTTGAGGCTTTTCATCTTCCTTAGTTGCTTTGGATGGACTGGCTGGACTACCTTTTAGGGAGACCGGAATGCTAGCGATGAAGACGACCAGCAGAATGATGGCGCATGCCACGCTTAGCCCTATCTCATGCCCTGACGCTGGCGTGTGTAAACCATGCACCAGCGTTGGCACTGCCAGAGCCGCGACTGACAAAAGAGTGAGATTGGCGATCATGCGCGGAGTTGAAGAGGCAAATTTCTGATTGCCGTGGCGCAGACCACCCAGCAAGAAGGCGAGGCCGAGCACCAACAAGCTATTGCCCAGGATAGAGCCAACTAGTGCCGCTTGTACAACACCTACTAATCCAGCACGCAGCGCAAAGATGCCCACAAAAAGTTCGGGTAGATTGCCGAGAGCCGATTGCAATACACCGGTTGCCCCTGGTCCCAGGCGTTCGCCGAGCTGGTCTGTTGCCTCTCCAACCAGGGCTGCCAACAGCGCAAGCGCTACGCCCGCTATGATAAAAATAAGCACCGCATTTGCTTGTAACGCGGTAAGAATAGCTGCTAGCACTGTAAAAAGTACAGAGCCAGCAATAATAATGATTTCGTTTCGCTTCAAAATACACACATCCGTTCTTATTTCTATATCCCATACTCTAGCAACAAAGGTTTCACATACTGCTCGAACACAGCAGGTCTATCTTTTTCCAGCCAATACAGAGGCGTGAGCAATACCGGAGGCAAACCCAACGCCAAAGCATGCCTAATTGTTGTTATAGCCTCTTCACAATAAGACGTTCCCTGATAATAATATAGCGAGAGCATACCTTTCCAGAAAAAAGCATCCCATTCTTCTGGGTCGAGTGGAATAGCCTTCTCTATTTCTGCCAAAGCTTCTTTTACCGTTACTACTCAGGTCTGCTAGAGAGAAGGAAGGAGGGGA
>JRHI01001183.1_pt1 | contig 23390 bp, 25 predicted proteins | sample 215371 | NCBI WGS metagenome assembly JRHI01 (sample SAMN02929681, study PRJNA255918) | sediment metagenome | biome: cave system; feature: Ice Cave; material: Sediment; isolation source: sediment from deep within a dark volcanic ice cave with no known source of... ...
TCAAAGCGCCCAGCATTCGCTTAACCGGACAGCAGTGGTGCAGACCGTGCATTGGGACCGTCCCTATTACAGATATTATTATCCGCGCCGCCATTACCGGTATGACTACGGATACCGCACACACCCTTACTATTACGGCTACGGCCCAGGCTACGGCTTCTCCTACGGCCCGCGCTATTATCGCCGCGGCTGGTGGTAGTCTCAGAGCCGAAGGATCTTGCCTGGGTTCATGATGCCCTGGGGGTCGAGCGCGCGCTTGAGGCTGCGCATCATGTCGAGCTCGACTGGTGCCTTGTAATGCTCGAGTTCGGCTAGCCGCGAGCGGCCGATACCATGCTCGGCACTGATGGAGCCGCTCAAGCTCGCGACGATGTCGTGCACGATGCGGTTGATGCGCGGGCGCTCCTCGCGGAACGCTACCCGATCCAAGTCGAGGGGCTTGATCGGATTGTAGTGCATGTTGCCGTCGCCGACGTGGCCGAAAGCGCAGCGGCGGATGCCGGGGCAGGCATCCGCGACGGCGGCATCGGCGCGCTCGATGAACTCCGGGATGCGGGACACCGGGACTGACACGTCGTGGGCGATGCTGCCCCCGGCCGCGGCCTGGGCCTCGACCAGGCTCTCGCGCATCTTCCAGAGTCTCGCGGCCTGGGCGCCGGACGCGGCAATCAGTGCATCGAGGACGAGGCCGGCCTCCAGCGCGCCGCCCAGTGCGTCGGCCAGCGGTGTATGCAGCGACCCGGGCGGGCCCTGGCTCGTCACATCCATCAGCACGTACCAGGGGTGGACGTCCTGCATCGGGTCCTCGTGCCCCGGAACGCCGGACAGCAGAAGGTCGATGATCGGCCGGCCGATGAGCTCGAACGCCGAGACCGTGTCGCCCAGGCGGCTGCGCATATGGCCGAGCAGAGCCACGGCAGCGGCGGGCGTGTCGACGCCGATCCACGCGGTCTCGCTGGCGGTCGGCTTGGGGAACAGGCGCAGCACCGCGGCCGTGATGATGCCCAGCGTGCCTTCGGCGCCGATGAACACCTGCTTCATGTCGTAGCCGGTGTTGTCCTTGCGCAGCCCTCTGAGGCCATCCCAGACGCTGCCATCGGGCAGAACCACCTCTAGCCCGAGGACGAGGTTGCGCATGTTGCCGTAGCGCAGGACCTGCACGCCGCCGGCGTTGGTCGAGATGTTGCCGCCGATCTGGCAGGACCCTTCCGCCCCGAGGCTCAGCGGGAAAAGACGGTCGGCGCGGTCGGCGGCGTTCTGGATCTCCTTGAGAACGACGCCTGCCTCCACCGTGATCGTGTCGTTGACCGTGTCGATCGCCCGCACCTGCTTCATGCGCGAGGTCGAGACGACGATCTCGCTCATGTCAGCGTGAGGCACGCTGCCGCCGGTGAGCCCGGTGTTGCCGCCCTGGGGAACGATGCCGACGCCGGCCTCGGCGCAGATGCGGACGACAGCGGCGACCTCTGCCGTCGACTGCGGCTTCAACACAAGAGGAACGCGGCCCTCCCAGTCGTCGCGGAAGCTCTTGCAGTAGGGCGCCATGTCGACCGGATCATCGATGGTGCCGGCGGGCCCGACAGCGGCCTTCAGGCGCTCGATCACGTCGGGCGGGACGGGCTGGGGTGCGCGTATGCCGGTCACGTCGGGAATCCTCACTGGGGAAGAGGCCAGCACCGTTCGAGTCGACCTCCGACTCTTGCCACTGCGCTGCTGGAGCGGCAAGGCGCGGAACCGTGCGCAGCGGTGCGCGACTTCTCACGTCCGTTCACGGCGGCGTTGCAATTGGTCACTGTTTGTCACGCATGCGCGAGGCAGCCTTTACGTAAGCGTAAGCCGCGCCATATCAGGGACACGAGCGACGCAAAGCTCGCAACGAACACAGGTAGCCTACTGATCTGTAACGGAAAATAAACACTGGAGAGAAGCCATGAAGACCATCGTATCCGCCCTGCTTGCGCTGTCGGTCCTTGCCGGCATCGCCGCCCCGGCCAGCGCCGCCATCGACGCAAAGAGCTTCTACGAGCAGCTCGACCGTCAGCCCAACTAAGCCTTCAACCTAACCTCAAACCAACTTCGAACCTCTAGGAGAACTGCCATGAAGACCATCGTCTCCGCACTGCTCGCCCTGTCGGTCCTTGCCGGCATCGCCGCCCCGGCCAGCGCCTTCGATGCCAAGAGCTTCTACAGCCAGCTCGACCGTCAGCCTAACTAAGCCTTCTAACCTCAAACCAACTTCGAACCTCCAGGAGAACTGCCATGAAGACCATCGTTTCCGCACTGCTCGCCCTGTCGGTCCTTGCCGGCATCGCAGCTCCGGCCAGCGCCTTCGACGCCAAGAGCTTCTACAGCCAGCTCGATCGTCAGGCTGAGTAGTCCCATCATCGGTTGACCCCGAGAAGGTCCGCGAGCTTCGGCTCGCGGGCCTTCGGCGTTTCGGCGAGAAGGTGCGCTCAGGCGGCCGCGACGATCGGCAGATTGGTCAGCAGGTTCTGCGGCTTCATCTTGACCCGCTTGCGCGTGTCCATGGCGAGGCCAAGATAGACGGGCTTGCCCCTCACTCTATCGAGCAGCATGCGCTCGTCGCGAATGCGCATGCGGAACAGCCCGACGATGCTCGCCATGTCCTCGAGCGACGGCGTCTTCCCCTCGTACAGAGCATTCAAGATGCGTGTGGCCTCGCGGTCGAGGCCGACGTGCCAGCGCCAGTCCGGGTCGTCGATGCGCGGGCGGGGCTCGACGCGCACCTCGAGCTTCAGGAGATGCTCCAGCCAGCTCTCGATCACGCGGGCGAACGCGTCGGGAGCAGGCTGCTCGAAGCGGAAATCGATCACGGTGTCGAAGCGGTCCGATCGCGACCAGTAGATGCTCTTGTTGTCCTCGTCGAGCACGTCGAGCGCGACCGACTTGATGGGCGTGCCCGTCTCGGCCAGCAGCTGGCCCAGACCGGTCTCGGTGCCGGCGCGGGCGTGCATCTCCACGATCTCCTCGTCCGCCAGCATCAGCCGGCCGTCGTCCGCCGAAGCGCTCTGCTCGCGAAAGAACAGCTCCGCGGCGCGGAGCCGCATGGGGTCCGTGCAGTCGTCCAGGACGTTGCGCAGGATCAGGTGCACCATCTGGTCCATGAAGACGGGTGGAATGGCGATCTTCGGCTGGCGCACGAGCCGCAGATAGGCACCCTCGATGGTCCCAGCGCCCATCAGCACGTCGCGAAAGGCCAGCACCAGCCGATAATTCTCCGCCGCCTCCGCGTCAGCCAACGCGGCGAGCCGCGGCGCGTCGACGGGACGGAACGGATCGGCCATCAAGTCGTCGTGCAAGCGCACCTCCGCGGCGCAGGAGGTGTCGATCGGGTGAACCTCGGGACGCGTGTAGTAGGCGCGCAGGAAGTCGGGCGTCACGTTGAGCCAGCCCTCGGCGCCGCGCTCGAGCAGGTGCATGCCGGCCGATTTCCAGAACTCACACTTCGTCATCGACCACCGTCCAGATCTTGGCGTGCAGCGACTCTCCCGTCGACGGACGAATGGTTCTGAACTCCTCCTTGATCTGGCCGCGAGCGTCCCAGGTGCGCCGCACGGTAAAGACGGTGTTGACGGCCGCGTCGCGGCACAGGTCGACGACAAACGCCGCTTCCTCCCTGGCGGCGGGCAGCGCCGCCTCGGCCCCCGGGGCCGCGTGCGCGGACACGAAATGCTCGGCCAACCGCCGCTCGATCTCCTCTAGGTCCAATTGCGTCGCCTCGGCAACGGTGGCGAAGGTCGATCGGCCGAAGCTCATCACACCGAGGAAGCCGTTGGCAAAGGCCTGCCTCGTCCTGCCGGCGATCGCGTCGGCGCCGAGGCCCACGAAGGCGAAAGCCCCCGAGACGGCCCATTCCTCTGGTGCCGCAGCCAGCTCGAAGACGCGATCATCGGAAGCGTCGAAGCGTATGGTCTTGAGCAGCTTCATGAGTCGCGCGGCCGCCCGTCGATCAAGTCGACGCAATCGAGAAAGGCAAGGCTTCGCACCGCCCCCGAGCCGGTCTTCAGCAGCAGGTTGGCGCTCTCGTCGAGGCCGAGCACCTGGCCCTCGATGCTTGCCCGCCCGTGTACGATTTTCACGGGTGCCTCCCGCCCCTCGGCCCGGAACAGCCACTGGTCGTGAACGGGGCGGAAGCCCTCGTCCTGCCAGGTGTTGAGCCAGATCAGGAAATGTGCGGCGAGAGAGCGCAGCACGTCGGTGCGCGTGATCTCCGGCCCCGCCTCTTCGCTGAGCGAGGTTCGCAACCAGTCCTGCCGCTCCTCGCGCGGCGACGCGATCTCGAGCTCGGCGCCGACGACCAACCAGTCCGGTATCGCGTCGGTTGCCACGTTCGACGCCCCCAGTCGCACCTCGCCGGCCATGGAGCCGTTGAGCAAGATGCCATTGGGCCAGTGATAGTGGATGGCAACCTTCGGCGGCGAGAGCGAGCCGATGCAGTCGCCAAGCGCCACCATCATCAGCGGCGCCATCTGCAGGGCGCGTTCCAGCCGCACTTCGGGCTCGAGCACGATGGCAAGCTCGGCGCGGGCCGTGTTGCGGCTCCAGACGGCGTCGCCTGCACCGAGCTGGCGGGACTTCGCCAGCCGACAGGCGTGCGCGAACGGCCGCGTCGGCGTCTTGACGGCATGGCCCTTCAGCAGGGGCGGGAACTGCGGATCCTCGAGGTGCATGGGTGCCGGCAGCGATCAAGCTAGCCGAGGTCGAGGTCCTCCTCGACCACATGGTTGAGGTTCGTGCCGGCGGCAGTCAACACCATCTTGACCTTCAACTTGCCCTGGCCGACGCCCTTCTCGCGCACGATGCGCTCGATCTCGCGCTGCGAGGTGACACCCACCTGCTTGAGGAACTTACGCAGCGACATGTTGAACTTGTCTTCGTTCATGGGAATCTCCGTGCGAACGGGGGTCAGACCCCTCGCCTCCGGGGGTGCATCTTTCCGAAACCGAAATAGCGAGGGGTCTGCCCCCCTCCCAAGCTACAGCCGCACGTTCGGCTTCTCGGAATAGACATCGCTGGCCGACATCGGCACGAACCGCAGCGCGGCCGCCGAGATGGCTGTGATCGCCGCCAGCGCGATCAGGCTGAATATGAAGGCTCTCATGGCTTTTCTCCTTGGGCAGCCGAGTCTGGGCCCGCCGGCCCATTCCCGTCAATGGGCGGATCCACCGTTGCGAGCTGGAGATAGGCGATCAGCGCATCGCGCTGCGCGGCATCAGGCATCTTCTGCAAGGGCATTTTCGACCCGGGCGTGAAGATCTCGGGCCCCAGCTCGAACAGCTTGCCCAGCGTCTGCGGCGTCCACACGATCTCGAGCTGCCTGAGCGCGTCCGAATAAGGGTAGCCCGGCAGCGTGCCGATCTTGCGACCGAAGACCTTGTGCAGCGTCGGACCGGCGCGGTTGCGCCCGTCCGGCAGCAAGGTGTGGCAGACGCTGCATTTGCGGGCGAACTGGATCTCCCCCTCCGCGACCTGCCCCGAGACCTGGCCGCGCACCTGGAAGCGGCGGGGGAAGGGGCTGGCGATGGCCTCGAAGGGCTCGCGGGGAGCGATGCGCCAGAGCGTGGCGAAGTCGTCGAGACCGCCGTAGTAGAGAGCCGTGCCGTCGGCGACGAAGGCCAGCGCCCACACCGGCCCATAGGGATTGCGATACTCCTCGATTGGAGAGCCGTCCGCCGACCGCAGCACGCGGATCACCCCGTCGCCGCCGCCCGTGGCGATCACGCCGGGCCTATCGAGCACCGCCAGCGCCAGCACCGGGCGCTCGTGGGCCGGAAGCTCCATGACGGTTGCGCCCGTCTCTCCGTCCACCACCGCCACAGAGCCGTTGAGCCCGCCGAACACCAGACGCTCGCTGCCGGGCAGCCGGGCGAGAACGTTGATGCCCCAGCCATGGCGGTAGAGGGGTCTTTGAAAGCTGCCATCGGCGCTGCTCCACAGGCCGATCGTGCCATCGGCGCTGGCGCTGTAGACGCGGCTGCCGTCGGCCGAGAACGCCACCGCGTTGACCGGCCCCTGATGGCCCGACAGCACGGGACCGGGCTCCCGCTTGACGAGGTCCCAGAGGCGCGCCGTGCGGTCCCAGCTGGCGGACGCCGCCCACCTGCCGTCGGCCGATACGGCAAGACCGACGATCTTCGCCTCATGGCCCAGGAAGCGATGGGCGAGCTTGCCCGTTTCCAGGTCCCACAGCGCGACGGCGCCATCGTCGCCGGCGGCCAGCACCAGCCTCGATCCAGGCACGAAGGCAACGGCATTGACGGCGCCGTTATGATCGTCGAGGCGCGCGAGGCGTCGCGGCTCCTCGGCGGCGACATCCCAGACCATCATGGCGTAGTCGAAGGAGCCGGTAAGCGCGCGTCCCGCAGCGGCCTCGACAGCGAGGGCCTTGATCGGCCCGCCATGCCCGACGAGGTTGCCGGGGCTGGCGCGCCGTTGCTTGTCCGCGGCGCGGCGATCGGCTTTTGCCGCGGCATCCGCCGCCGGGGGCTGCGCCCGAAGCGCGCCAGCCGATGCCATGGCTACCGACAGCGAGAGGCAGACAGCGGTAAGACCCCCGTGGTGAGCCCGTCGAACCACGCGGGCCACCCTCCTGGCGCGTCCTTCGACAAGCTCAGGACTTCGGTTGGGAGCCCGGCATCCTGCGTCGGCTGCCATCATTCCGCCGGGGCCATGCGCGCAGCGGCGGTCTCGGCTGCCGCCACCTCCTCCATCTTCTCGATCTCACGCTCGGCCCACAGGCTGTGGTGCTCTTTGGCCCAGTTGACGTCGACCTGACCCGTGCCCATGGCCGAGAACGCGCCCTGCATACCCAGCGTGCCGATGTAGATGTGGGCGATGATAACAACGACGAGCCCCAACGCGACGATGCCATGCCACGTCGTGGCGTACTGCATCTCCTGCAGCGGCGTCAGATTGGTCGGCAAGTTCGGCGCCAGCCCAACCAAGGAGCCGAGCGAATTGATCGCGGCGAATGTCTTGGCGAACAGGGCCGTCTCGAAGGGGAACAGCAAAGCTATCCCCGAGAGCGACAGCGACAGCCCGCCCAGCATGACGAGCCAGAACAGGATTTTCTGCCCGGCGTTGAACTTCCAGGCCGGCGGATGCGAGCCCCTGACGAACATGCCGCCGCCTTTGGCGAGCCAGACGACATCGCGCCAGCTCGGGAAGTTGTAGCGTAGCCAGACGACGAAGGTCAGCGCCAATCCAACCATGAAGGCGAACGCCACGTAGTTGTGCAGCCACTTGGCGCCCACCGAGATCTCGGAGAACAGCTCGGGGCCAAGGAGCGGCAGCAGAAAGTAGCGGCCATAGAGGACATTGAGGCCGGTCAGCGCCAGGATGACGAAAGAGGTGGCGAGCAGCCAGTGGCCGAAGCGCTCCAGATCGCCGAAGCGCGTGATGGTCCTGCCGGCCCAGCCATGCTCGATGGAGATGCGGCCGCGCAGCAGGAAGAAGGCGGCCAGCAACACGACGATGCCGCCCAGCGCCCACAGCCCGTATTTCGGCAGCGGCCCGTTGCGGAAATTGCGCCATGCCTCGCCGTCCGACTGCACGAGCTGGCCGGCCTTCTTGTCGGGGATGGACACCTGGCCCTGCAGCCCCTCGCGCACCCTTCTCCACAACTCGTTGTCGTAGTTGCCGGGCCGCTCCGGCTGCACGACGTTGGGACCGCCGGGAATGGACGCGCCGGGAGGCGGGCGCACGCTCGAGCTCGGCTCCTGGCCCTGTTGCGCGCCAGCGACCGACACACCCAGTGTGAGTGCGAGTGCCACGCCGGCCAGCGCACCGGCGAAACTCAGTGCCGCTCGCCCGCTGATCGCACGGCCCATCCTGCCCGCCTGCATGGTCCGATCCTCCCGATCGCTGCTCGTTTGGCCCATTGTGCCAAGAGACGCCTTCTCTGCCAATGCGATCCCGCTTCTCGGCGGGCCACGCATATCGTTCACCGCTGCAGGTTGCCGCGTTCCTGCAGCTCCCGCTTCTGCTGCTCGCTCAGGGATTGGGGTTTCTGGCCCTGGTAGACATGAGGCTGAAAATCCAGCGGGCGGTTCTGCTCGTTCTCTCGGCAGCCACCCGCCAGCGTCAGTAAAACGACGGTCGCAAGAAACGCAGCCCAACGCACGTGTGCCATGACCGCCTCCATTCAGCACCGGCGCCACTGACACAAAGGGGCGACCGGTATTGGCCGCCCCCGTTTGCGATCAGCGTTCCGTGCCGGCCCGAGCCCACGAGCCCGACATCAGCGCGCCCCTTCAGCCGGATTGGCCGGGATAGGCCTTGCCCCAGCCCCAAGCGCCCGAGCCAAAGCCGCGCGTGACGACGCGCTCGCGATAGATCGAGGACACGACATCGCCGTCGCCCGCCAGCAGCGCCTTGGTGGAGCACATCTCGGCGCACAGCGGCAGCTTGCCCTCGGCCAGGCGGTTGCGGCCGTACTTCTTGAACTGCACCTCCTCGTTCTTCTCCGGCCCGCCGGCGCAGAAGGTGCACTTGTCCATCTTGCCGCGCGTGCCGAAGTTGGAGGCCTGCGGATACTGCGGCGCTCCGAACGGGCACGCGTAGAAGCAATAGCCGCAGCCGATGCACAGATCCTTGTTGTGCAGCACCACGCCTTCCTCGGTCTGATAGAAGCAGTCGACCGGGCAGACGGCCGCGCACGGCGCATCCGAGCAGTGCATGCAGGCAACCGAGATCGAACGCTCGCCCGGCTTGCCGTCGTTGATGGTGACGACGCGGCGCCGGTTGATGCCCCACGGCACCTCATGCTCGTTCTTGCAGGCGGTGACGCAGGCGTTGCACTCGATGCAGCGCTCCGCGTCGCAGAGAAACTTCATGCGTGCCATGGCTCAGGCCCTCCAAATCTTGCAGAGCGTGGTCTTGGTTTCCTGCATCTGGGTGACGACGTCGTAGCCGTAGGTGGTCGCCGTGTTCGCCGATTCACCGAGCACGATGGGATCGGCGCCTGCAGGGTATTTGCTTCTCAAGTCCTTGCCCTGGAAATGGCCGCCGAAGTGGAACGGCATGAAGGCGACGCCCTTGCCGACCCGCTCCGTCACCATCGCCATCACCTTGACCTTGCCCTTCTCGGGGCCCTCCAGCCACACCTGCTGGCCGTCCTTGATGCCGAGATTGTTGGCGTCGGCGGGGTTCATCTCGACGAACATGTTCTGCTGCAGCTCGGCGAGCCACGGGTTGGAGCGCTGCTCCTCGCCGCCACCCTCGTACTCCACAAGACGCCCGGAGGTGAGGATGATTGGGTACTCTTTGGCGACGTCCCGCTTCTGAATCGATTCAAACAGCAGTGGCAGCCGGTTGAGTTTGCGATCGCTGTGCGTCGCGTACTTGGGCAGCAGGTCGCGCCGGTTGGTGTAGAGCGGCTCGCGGTGTTGCGGCACGCCGTCCGGGAAGTTCCACACCACGCAACGCGCCTTGCCGTTGCCGAACGGCGCCACGCCGTGCTTGATGGCCACGCGCTGGATACCGCCCGACATGTCGATGGTCCACAGCACGTTCTCGGGCTTGTCGCCGCCGATCTTCTGGATGACGGCGAGCTCCTCGGGCGTGAGGTCCTTGTCCCACCCCATCTTCATGAGCATGCCCATGGACACAGGCGGGTGACCGTCCTTGATCTCGTTGCCCACGGGATAGCTCTCGACCGCCAGCAGGCTATCGGCAACGGGATCGTTCTTAGCCCATTTGTCGTTGGCCTGGCCCTTCACGGTCAGCCCGAAATTGACCCGGAAGTTGAGACCGCCTTCCGCCACGGACTTCGAGGTGTCGTAGAGGTTGGGCGTGCCCGGATGCTTCATGGCCGCGGTGCCCCAGCATGGCCAGGGCAGCCCGTAGTAATCGCCATCGCACGGTCCGCCATTGGCTTTCAGCGTCACCTTGTCGAAGGTGTGCTGGTTGGCCATATGCAGTTTCAGCCGCTCCGGGCTCTGGCCGGTGTAACCGATGGTCCACATGCCGCGGTTGAATTCCCGCGTCATGTCCTCGACTACCGGCTCGTTGCCTTCGACCTTGATATTCTTGAAGCACTCTTTCTCGAAGCCGAGCTTCTTGGCGAAGAGATACATGATCTCGTGATCGGACTTGGCCTCGAAGAATGGCCCGAACACCTTCTCGCGCCACTGCAGCGAGCGGTTCGAGGCTGTCACCGAGCCGACGGTTTCATACTGCGTGGCCGCCGGCAGCAGATAGACGCCGTCCGTCCTGTCGTGCAGCACGGCGCTGACCGTGGGATGCGGATCGATGACGACGAGCAGGTCGAGCTTCTCGAACGCCTTCTTGAGATCGGGCCCGCGCGTCTGTGAGTTGGGTGCGTGGCCCCAGAACACCACTGCTTTTAGGGTGTCTGGCTGCTCGACATTCTCTTTGGCTTCGAGCACGCCGTCGGCCCAGCGAGAGAGCGGGATGCCCGCCGCCTCCATCAGCTTTTTGTCCTTGAAGCGGCCGAGCAGGTAGTCGTACGGCACATCCCAAACACGCGCCCAGTGCTTCCACGCACCTTCGACGAGACCATAGTAGCCGGGCAGCGTGACCGGCTCGACGCCGAAGTCGGTTGCACCCTGCACGTTGTCATGGCCGCGGAAGATGTTGGTGCCGCCACCGGCGACGCCGACGTTGCCGAGTGCCAACTGCAGGATGCAGTAGGCGCGCACGTTGGCGTTGGCGACCGTGTGCTGCGTGCCGCCCATGCACCAGATGACGGTGGCGGGCTTGCTGGTCGCTAGCGTCTTGGCGACGCGGCGCAACTGGGCACCGGGCACGCCCGTAACGCTTTCCACTTCCTCGGGCGTCCACTTCTTCACTTCCTCGCGGACGAAATCCATCCCCCACACGCGCTTGCGGATGTAATCCTTGTCTTCCCAGCCGTTCTCGAAGATGTGCCAGAGCACACCCCAGATCAGGGCAATGTCCGTGCCGGGACGGAAGCGGACGAACTCCGTGGCGTGCGCGGCCGTTCGCGTGAAGCGCGGGTCGCAGACGATGAACGCCGCGTTGTTCTGCTCCTTGGCCTTGAGCAGGTGCTGCAGCGACACGGGATGCGCCTCGGCCGGATTGCCGCCGATGAGGAACATCGCCTTCGTCTTCATGATGTCGTTGTACGAGTTCGTCATGGCGCCGTAGCCCCACGTGTTCGCGACGCCCGCGACCGTCGTGGAGTGGCAGATGCGCGCCTGGTGGTCGACGTTGTTCGAGCCCCAAAAGGCAGCGAACTTACGCATCATATAGGCTTGCTCATTCGAATGTTTGGCGGAGCCGAGCCAGTAGACCGAATCGGGACCAGATGCCTGGCGGATCTCCAGCATCTTGTCGCCGATCTCGTTGATGGCCTGATCCCAGCCGATACGTGTCCATTTTCCGGCGACGAGCTTCATGGGATACTTGAGCCGACGATCGCCATGCGCATGCTCGCGCGCGGCTGCGCCCTTGGCGCAGTGGGCGCCTAGGTTGAACGGGCTGTCGAAACCGGGCTCCTGGCCGATCCACACGCCGTTCTGCACTTCGGCCATGATCGTGCAGCCGACCGAGCAGTGCGTGCAGACCGTTTTCTTGATGTCGACCTTGCCGCCTGCCGCAGCACCCGCGGCTTCGGCTTTCTGCACCCGGCCCGCAAATGCCGAGACGGCGGCGAGGCCGCCGATGGCGAGGCCCGAATTCCTCAAGAACGCGCGCCGGTCGACTGCACCGTGCGCCTGATCCTGCAGCGCCGACGACAAACGCACGCTCTTGGCGTCGCCGTTCATCTTTTTCCTGAGCATGCCTCTCTCCCGTGTCCTCAGTCACGCCGGCAGCCGCACCCGCCGCAGCCAGCTGGAATTTCCAACCTCAGCGCGCGAGCTCGTAGTAGCGCCTGATATGCTCGGTCTCGCGGTAGAGCGACGGTCTGGGCTTCGCCTCGCCCGCTTGCGCGGGCGTCTCGCCCGTGATCGCGGCGGCGCCGCCGGCCGCCGCAGATGCGCCGGCGAGCTTCAGGAAGCTGCGGCGGTCGGTGACCGCCTCCTTCTTTGCCTGCTTCATGAGCCTTGCCTCCTCACTTATTTCTCTGATGGACGATGTGGTCCATGTTTCTATTCCGAACTCCGAGTACGTACGGCCCTCAGACCATGGCGAAAGCGCGCTCCTCGATGGCGAGGAAAGCACGGCCGACCGATCCCAGCGCCGCGTAGAGGACGGAGGCCTTTGCCTCCTCCATGTCGCGAAAGAGCACCGGCGCCCACGATCCGACGTGCGCCGCAAAAAACGCCTTCTGCTCCTCGAGCGAAAGCACGCACCCGAGCGAGCCGTCGATGAAACCGGCCATCATCTCGCAGACCGAGGCAATGTGGTCCTCGGGCTCGGCCACGCCATCCTCGCGCTCCACGCCCAGCCGCGCCATATCCTGGCGCAGCTTGGAGAGCGGCTTCTCGTGCAGGAAGCCCGTGAGATAATAGGAGCCGTAGGGAACGAGCTCGCCACGCGCCAGGCCGATGAAGAGGTCTTGGTATTCCGCCGCCACGCTCGCGGCAGTGCTGCCTGCGCAAGCCCGCGCAAACACGCTGACGGCTCGGCCAAGTTCGCTGTCGTCGCCGCTCAGGCTAGCGGCACTCTGGAGATCATCCGTGGTTGGGGGAGTCGACAGGAAGCGCGCCAACAAGCGGTAACATCGCGCGCGGAGCATATCCTCCGACGCAACGTCTGGGCCCGGTTCGACCAGCCCGGCCGCCCGCGACATCAAATGCTTCCTCCCACACAGTCTTCGATGCCTCGCGATCCCCGAATGCACCCGCGAGGCGCTTGCGTTGATATGCCAATGGATGGCATGCCACGGCAGAGTTGCGTTGGCAATACTGTGTTGCCCAAAAAATCATCAAGCTCTGGTGAGATTCGGAAGTTGTTCCCACCCGCTATCGGGGCGGGATTTGTGGGAGCTTGTTGCAATGCACAAGGACGCGGCTAGATGTTCCGCTGATCTCGTGCCACTATATACTGTAGGAGAATTAAAGCGAAGAACACGGGACCGTGCGTCGCTACTCGCACGCACGGGACGAAGCTGTTGGCAAATCTTAGGAAAACCGGGCTGCAGTAAGGCGTCAATGAGCGAGCCATTCAAACCATCCGTGCCCCAGCCGGCTCTTATCGATCCGTTCGGGCGGCATGTGACCTACCTGCGCGTCTCGGTGACCGACCGCTGCGACTTCCGCTGCTCTTATTGCATGTCGGAGCATATGACCTTCTTGCCCAAGAAGGACCTCCTCTCGCTCGAGGAGCTGGACCGGGTTTGCTCGGCCTTCGTTGGCAAAGGCGTGCGCAAGCTGAGGATCACCGGCGGCGAGCCGCTGATGCGCAAGAACATCTTGTGGCTGTTCCGCGCGCTCTCGCGCCATCTCGGCAGCGGTGCGCTCGACGAGCTGACGCTGACCACCAACGGCAGCCAGCTGACGAAGTACGCGCAGGAGCTCAAGGATGCGGGCGTCCGCCGCATCAACATTTCGCTCGACACGCTCGACGCTGGTCGCTTCAAGGCGATCACGCGCTGGGGCGACCTCAACCAGGTAATGGCGGGCATCGACGCCGCAGACAAAGCTGGCCTCGAGATCAAGCTCAACGCTGTGGCGCTCAAGGGCTTCAACGAGGACGAGTTCGACACCCTCCTCGCTTTCGCCCACGGCCGCGGCTTCGATCTCACCCTGATCGAGACCATGCCCATGGGCGACATCGATGGCGACCGCACGGATCAGTACCTGCCACTGTCGATCGTGCGCGCCCGCCTGATGCACCGCTTCACGCTCGATGACATCCCCTTCCGCACCGGAGGCCCGGCGCGCTACGTGCGCGTGCGCGAGACCGGCGGACGGCTGGGCTTCATCACGCCGATGACGCACAACTTCTGCGAAAGCTGCAACCGCGTGCGCCTCACCTGCACGGGCACGCTCTATATGTGCCTCGGTCAGGACGACGCCGCCGACCTGCGCGCGCCTCTGCGGGCAAGCCCCGACGACGCCCTACTTGCTCGCGCCATAGACGAGGCCATATCGCGCAAGCCCAAGGGCCACGACTTCATCATCGACCGGCGTACCAAGCAGCCCGCCGTCGCCCGCCACATGAGCGTCACCGGCGGGTGAACGGGCGATTGCCCACAGGCGCGGCAGGTGATTGCGCGCTATCGAAACCACACGCACTACCCTCATCCTGAGCCTGTCGAAGGATGCGCCGGGGACGCGACCCTCATGGTTCGACAGGCTCACCACGAGGGCCGCTCGTCATGAGCCTCACCATTCCAGCTCACGCCAAGTCGGAAAACCTGCGTGGCATCACCGCCATGCTGGCCGCCACGGCGGCCGGGCCGTGCTGGCCGGCTATCTGGTGTGGAGCGAGACGCCGGATCTCGCGTCCTGGGTCGGCATTGCCATCGTCACGGCGGCCGGCCTCTATACCTTCCTGCGCGAGCAGCGGCTCGCTAAAAACCGCTCGATAGGAGCCCGTCGGCAATGAAGCCCAATCGCATGAAAGAGAAGATTACCCGCGGCGAGGCGGCGCTCGGGTGCTCGGTGATGTTCCCTTCGCCGCAGATCGTGGAGATGCTGGGCATCGCCGGCTTCGACTGGGTGCTGATCGATTGCGAGCACGGCAGCATTGGCCCGGCCGACGTCGAGCTGATGGCGATGGCCTGCGACGCCGTCGGCATCACCCCCATTGCCCGACCCAAGACCAATGCCGCCGGCGACATCCAGGGCGTCATGGACCGTGGCGTGATGGGTGTGCAGGTGCCGCATATCAATACGGCAGAGGACGCGCGCCGCGCGGTGGCGTCGGTCAAGTTCGGCCCCGGCGCCGCGCGGGGACTGGCAGCCGGCACCCGCCCCGATGCGTGGGGCATGGGTGCGCGGATGCCCGACTTCACCGCGCAAGCCAACGCCCAGTCGCTCGTGTGTGTTCAGCTTGAGCACGAGGCGGCGCTGCGCAACATCGACGCCATCCTCGCGGTGGAGGGCATCGACGTGTTCTTCGTCGGCCCGTCGGACCTCTCGCAGTCCATGGGCTATCCCGGCAATCCGAAAGCGCCGCCCGTCGCCAAGGCGATCGAGGGGGCGTTGGCTCGGATCGTCGCCGCCGGACGCACGCCGGGCATGCCGGCCACGTCCGAAACCCTTGCCGAAGTGCTGGGGAGCGGTTGCAGATACGTCTACACCCACCTGCCGCGCCTGCTCGGCGTGGGCGCTGCCGGATTCCTGCGACGGTAGCTTTACGACTTTGGCCTAAAGACGCGCGCGGGTATGCCAGGCGACCTTGACACTAGGCCATGCAGCGCACTCAATGGTAAGACCACCTGACCGATCGGGGTGGCAAGAACGCAGAACAAGAGAATAGACCCCTGGGGGAACGACAAGGAGCGAGGCTTGCCGCTGGAAGCCATCGAGCCGCGCCGGCTTTATCGCCAGATTGCGGATCAGCTGCGACAGCTCATCGATCACGGCGAATACCGCGTCGGCAGCCGGTTGCCGACGGAGCGTGAGCTGGCCGACATGCTCGGCGTGTCGCGCCCGACGGTGCGCGAGGCGCTGATTGCGCTCGAGGTCGAAGGGCGCGTCCGGATCCGCGTCGGCTCGGGGATTTACGTCAGCGCTCCTCAGTCGAGCGAGGTCTGCTCCGCTCCGATGCCGATCGAGGGCCCCTTCGAGGTCTTGCGCGCGCGGGCGTTCGTCGAAAGCGCGGTGGCGGAAGAGGCCGCCCGTAGGGCCAAGCCCGAGGACATCGCCCGCCTTGATTCGATTCTGGCCGAGGTTGGCGGGCCCGCGCTCAGCATCGAGCACTGGGTGGCGCTGGACCGGAGCTTCCACCGGGCCGTGGTCGCAACGCTGGGCAACGTCGTGCTGCTGCGCACCGTCGGTGAGCTGTTCGACCAGCGCATCAATCCCTATTTCGCGCAGCTCGCGCGGCACATCGAGAACGATTCCACCTGGCGCGCCGCGCATGTGGAGCACGTGGCCATCCGCGATGCCATCGCGGCGCATCGTCCAGCAGACGCCAGAGCCGCCATGCACGAGCATCTGGAGCGGTCGCACCGGCGCTTCTCGCGCGATTTCGGCGAGGCGCCGTTCGTTCACGAGGACAACGAGGGCAAGCCGGCGTCCACCGCGGCGGCCCTGCAGCCCGGCAAGGGCGCCAATCCGTCCAAGACACGCAAAGAGCCGCACAAGGCGGCCGCCTGCTAGCTATCAAACCGGGGCTCGGTGTCCCGGCACACATTGGAGGAGAAGGAATGGCTGACAATAAACTCACGCGACGCCGGTTCGTGGCGACGACGGCGGCAGCATCCGCGACCATGATCGCGGCGCCGTTCGTGCGCACCGCGCACGCCGCCGGCAAGCTTTCTGTGATGTTCTGGGACCACTGGGTGCCCGGCGCCAACAAGGCTTCCGAAGCGCTCGTCAATGAATGGGCGGCGAAGGAGAAGGTCGAGGTCACCATCGACTACGTGACCTCGCAGGGCTCCAAGAACCTTCTGACCATCGCTGCCGAGTCGCAGGCCAAATCGGGCCACGACATTATTGCCATGCCGACGTGGTGGCCCCAGGACCAGGCGAGGAACCTGGAGCCCGTCGACGACATCATGGCGGAGCTGGTCAAGCTGAACGGCGCTGTGAATGGCACCGTTGAGTATCTGGGCAAGGCCGGTGGCCATTGGCTGGCGGTGCCTGCTACCATCGGCAGCCAGATCAAGGGGCCGTGCTCGCGAATCGATCTCCTGAAGCAGCACGCCGGCATCGACATCCAGGCCATGTACCCGGCTGGGTCGGCACCGAAGGCAGAAGGGTGGACCACCGACACATACATGAAGGCTGCCGAGGCGTGCCACAAGGCCGGAGTTCCCTTCGGCGTCGGACTCGGGCAGACCTCGGACTCGGTCGACACCGCCGGCGCATTCTTCCAGTCCTTCGGAGCCGAGCTGGTGAACGCCAAGGGCGACCTCACGGTCAAGTCGGACGCCGTCAAGCAGGCGCTCGACTACTGCAAGCGCGTTGCTGCTTTCTATCCGCCCGACGCGCCGGCGTGGGACGACGCCTCCAACAACAAGTGGCTCGTCTCGGGCAAAGGCGCGTTGATCATGAACCCGCCCAGCGCCTGGGCCGTCGCCAAACGTGATGCGCCGCAGATCGCCGAGCAATGCTGGACACACGGCTTCCCGGCCGGGCCGAAGGGCCGGGTTGCACCGTTCCTGCCTTACTTCTGGGCGATCTGGAGCTTCGGCAAGAACAAGGCGGCGGCCAAGAACCTGCTCGTGCACCTGTCGCAGCCCGACGCCGTCGCGAAGCTGGTGGCGGCGAGCGGGGGCTACGACCTTCCGTCGTTTGCCAACTTGACCACGCTCAAGACCTGGGCCGAGGAAGGGCCGCCGAAGGGGACCCTCTACCACTACCCCAACCCCCACAACCACCAGACGCTGTCGATTGCCGCAGCGCCTGCGCCGCCGAAGATCGCCTTCCAGATCTATACGCAGGCGATCCAGACCAAGATGATCGTTCGGCACCTGCAGGGCGAGCCTATGGAGAAGACCCTCGCTTGGGCAGAGAGCGAGGTCGAAGGCTTCCTGCGCACCTGACGGATACGAATCCTGGCCTCTCCCCGCTCTTGGGTGGGGAGAGGTAAGGCTCATCACAGATAGGCGAGGTCAACCATGGTCGATGCAGTCATTCAAGGGACCCATGCCAGGGCACCAGTGCGCAAGCGCTCAGGGCTGCGCCGCCACATGCAGCGCAAGTCGAGCATCGCCTTTTTCATGGCGCTTCCGCTCATCTTGCTGATCACGTTGCTCGTCCTCTATCCGGCGCTCTACTCGGTGCACCTCGCCACCCTCAACAAGTCGATGCAGCGCTTCGTCGGGATCGACAACTTCCTGTTCCTGTTCAAGCGCGAGACGTTCTGGATGGTGGTGCAGCAGTCCTGCATCTTTGCCATCACGGCCGTCGTCTTCAAGGCCATCATCGGCTTCTTCGTCGCCCATTTCGTCCACAACATCCCGGCCAAGGGTCAACGCAAATGGCGCGGCATGCTGCTGGTGCCGTGGGTCATTCCGCCGGCCATGAGCTGCCTCGCTTGGCTGTGGCTGTTCGATCCCTCCTACAGCGCCTTCAACTGGATACTGGCCCTGTTCGGCGTCGGACCGGTCCCCTGGACCGGCGACGCCTACTGGGCGCGCTTCTCGGTGATCCTCGTCAACGTGTGGATCGGCGCGCCGTTCTTCATGATCATGTATCTGGCCGCGCTCAAATCGGTGCCCGAGCAGCTCTACGAGGCGGCGGAAATAGACGGCGCCAACTGGTGGCAGCGCATGTGGTACGTGACGCTGCCGATGATGCGCAACATCATCGCCATCACGGCGCTGTTCTCGCTGATCGTGACGTTCGCCAATTTCGATATCGTGCGCATTTTGACGGCCGGCGGGCCCATCGACCGCACGCACGTGTTCGCGACCTGGTCGTTCTGGCTCGGCATCCAGGGCGGAGACATCCCGCTCGGCGCCAGCGTCTCGCTGTTCATGGTGCCGATCCTGGCAATCGCCGCGATCTTCATACTGCGTGACATCACCCGGCGTGGGAGTGAAGTGTGATGGCCGTCGCAACCGTTGCCAACGTCGACAAGCCACGCGCCCGCCCGAAGAGATACGGCAGCATGAGCCGCGACCGGCGCTGGGCGCTGCGCTGGTCGTATTTCTTCCTGGTGATCTTCGCGATCTTCTTCCTGGTGCCGCCCGTCTACATGGTGATCACCTCGCTGAAGACCAGCGCAGAGATCTCGGCGGAAACCAATCCGTGGTGGGTGTATCACCCGACGCTGTCGAACTACGTCGAGCTGCTGACGTCACCCTCGTATCTCACGTATTTCCGCAACTCGGCGATTGTCTCCATCGTGGTGGTCACGATCACCATGCTGATCAGCGTGCCGGCCGCATTTGCCCTGTCGCGCATGAAGTTCTGGGGCTCGGCGACGCTCGCCACCGGCGTCTTCCTCACTTACCTGATCCCCGAGACGCTGCTGTTCCTGCCGCTCTTCAAGATGTTCGCCATCATCAACGAGCTGACCGACATCCAGCTGATCAACAACTGGTGGGTGCTGCTGATCCTCTATCCGACACTGACGGTGCCGTTCTGCACCTGGATCATGATCGGCTACTTCGCCTCGATCCCCAAGGAACTCGACGAGGCAGCTTTGATCGACGGCGCCGGCTATTTTCAGACCCTAACCAAGATCTTCATCCCCGTGGCGCTGCCGGGTCTGATCGCCGCGACCATCTTCGCCTTCACGGTGAGCTGGGCGCAGTTTCTCTATCCGCTCGCGTTCACTACATCCGCGGACCAGCTCGTGCTGCCCGTCGGCATCATCACGTCGCTGATCAAGGGCGACGTCTTCAACTGGGGTCAGATCATGACCGGCGCGCTGCTGGGCGCCGCGCCGCCGCTCATCATCTACGCCTTCCTGATGGACTATTACATCGCCGGGCTCACGGCCGGCGCAACGAAGGGTTGAGACAACAAGGATCGAGGAAACGATGTCGGAAGTCAGGTTACGCAAGGTCTTCAAGCGCTACGACGTGGTCGAGGCAGTGCGAGGCATCGACCTCGACATCGCCGACCACGAGTTCGTGGTGCTGGTCGGGCCGTCGGGCTGCGGCAAGTCGACGACGCTGCGCATGATCGCGGGTCTCGAGGACATCACCGACGGCGAGATCTTCATCGGCGGCGACATCGTCAACGACGTGCCGCCGAAAGACCGCGACATCGCCATGGTGTTCCAGAACTACGCGCTSTAYCCGCACATGACCGTCCGCGACAACATGTCATTTGCGCTCATGCTGGCCAAACAGAGCAAGAGCGAAATCGAAGCGCACGTCGCCAAGGCCGCGGATATCCTTGGCTTGACGGTATTGCTCGACCGTTATCCACGGCAGCTCTCCGGCGGCCAGCGCCAGCGCGTCGCGATGGGGCGCGCGATCGTTCGGGACCCGCAGGTCTTTCTGTTCGACGAGCCGTTGTCGAACCTCGATGCCAAGCTGCGAGTTCAGATGCGCACCGAGATCAAGGAGCTGCACCAGCGTCTGAAAACGACGTCGATCTATGTGACGCACGACCAGATCGAGGCGATGACGATGGCCGACAAGATCGTGGTCATGAAGGATGGCGTGGTCGAGCAGATCGGCGACCCGCTGACCTTGTACGACCAGCCGAACAATGTTTTCGTGGCCGGCTTTATCGGCTCGCCGGCGATGAACATGATCCCCGGCACTGCGCGCAGCAACAATGGACTCGTTCAAGTGGAGTTCGATGGCGGTGTGCGCTTGCCGATGCCGATCAGCGCCCGTGCGTCGGACGGGCAGCGCGTGCTCTACGGCATGCGACCCGAGCATTGCCTGTTGGATGGAGGGGCCGGTTTCCCCGCGGATGTCGTCGTGGTCGAGCCGACCGGGGCGGACACTCAGCTTTACTGCCGGTTCAATGGACAGGAACTGACCTCGCTGGTGCGCGACCGGGTGAGTTGTCGCGCCGGCGATCGCATCTCGTTAAAGCCTGATCTCGCACGCGCGCATCTGTTCGATGCGGACAGCGGAGCGAGGCTGGCTGCCTAGAATCGCCAACGGTTCCAAGCCGCATCGGCCGTCACTATTCGCAAGTCGTCAACTGGAGGAGAGGACATGAAAGATTTCAAGCGTCGCGATTTTCTCAAGGCAACCGCCGGCGTCGCCGCCGGCACCGCGCTCGGAACCGGCTCGGCGTTGTTGCCGGCCGAGGCCGTCGCACAGCAATACACGATGGTGCCGGAAAAGGGTGCCAAGCTGCGCGTGCTGCGCTGGAGCCGATTCGTGCAAGGCGACATCGACCAGTACATGAAGAACGTCGCCAAGTTCACTGAGAAGTACGGCATCGAGGTGCGCGTCGACAACGAGGGGTGGGAAGACGTACGTCCGAAGGCGGCCGTCGCGGCGAACACCGGCGCGGGTCCGGACATCATCCTCTCCACCAACGACGACGCGAATCTTTATCCGGAGAAGCTGGTCGATGTGACCGACGTGTGCAATTACCTCGGCGCGAAGTACGGCGGCTGGTATCCGGTATGCGATCCATACCTCAAGCCCGACGGCAAGAAGTGGATCGGCGTGCCACTCGGCGTGGCTGGCGTCTGTATGACGTACCGTGAGAGCGCCGTGAAGGCGGCGGGGTTCGACTCGTTCCCGAAAGACACCGACGGCTTCCTCAAGCTGTGCAAGGCGCTGAAGGAGAAAGGTACGCCGGCGGGGATGGCCTTGGGCAACGCCACCGGCGACGGCAACACGTGGTGCCAGTGGCTTGTCTGGTCGTTCGGCGGCAAGCTCGTCGACAAGGACAACAAGGTCACCATCGACAGTCCCGAGACGATAAAGGCGCTGGAGTACGCGAAGGAACTGTACCCGACGTTCGTTCCGGGGACGCTGTCCTGGCTCGATCCGAACAACAACAAGGCATTCCTCGACGGGCAGCTCTTCGTGACCAACAACGGCATCTCGATCTACTACGCCGCGAAGAACTCGCAGGATCCCAAGGTCAAGGAGATGGCGGCGGACATCAACCACGCCAACATGCCTGTCGGTCCCATTGGCCGGTCGACCGAATTCCAGCTCTTTTTCAACCAGATGATCTTCAAGTACAGCAAGTACCCGAAGGCGGCAAAGGAGTTCATCCGCTTCATGATGGAGGCCGAGCAGATGGATCCGTGGGTGCAGGCGGCGATCGGCTACGTGACTCCGGCGCTGAAATACTACGAGAAGAATCCGATCTGGACCGTCGACCCGAAGCACACGCCTTACCGCAATTCGATGGTGAACATGCTGCCCTCAGGCTACGCGGGCAAGATGGGTTACGCGTCGGCGGGTGCGCTTGCCGATTTCATTATCGTCAACATGGTCGCCGAGGCGGCGTCGGGCTCGAAGACGCCGAAGGAAGCGGCGGAGCGCGCGCAGAAACGGGCGGAGCGCTACTACAAGATCTGATTTTGCGATCAGTCCGGCCGGCTCAACTATGGTCAGGTGTTGGCGAAGAAGGCCGGGCCGACGCAATATCTGCGCGGATTGAAGCGGTCGCCGGTGGCGCCCTTGATCCGCGCGCGTTGTTCAGGTGCTGGACGTAGGGCCGAATACGGCCGACCGCCGTAGGTCGTTCGGCCCGATGCTCTGTTGTTTCGTTTTCGGGTTAACGCCATCGCGAGCCATCAAACCGCGCTCTCCCGGGCGCTCGACAATCGCACCGTCCTCGGGCTGCTGTTCATGTTGCCCGCGGCGACGTTGTTGCTGCTTTTCCTGACGTATCCGCTGGGGCTGGGCACGTATCTGGGCTTCACCGACACCAAAATCGGGCGTGGCGGCGCCTGGGTCGGCCTGGAAAATTACGAGTTCCTGTGGGGAGATGAGGTCACGCGTCTGGCGCTGTTCAACACGCTTTTCTACACGACCGTCGCAAGCGTGATCAAGTTCGGACTCGGCCTCTGGCTCGCGCTGCTGCTCAACAAGCATCTGCCGTTCAAGGCGATCCTGCGCGCGGCGGTGCTGCTGCCATTCATCGTGCCAACCGCGCTGTCTGCAATCGCATTCTGGTGGATCTACGATTCTCAATTCTCGATCATCAGCTGGGCGCTAATGCGGATGGGATTGATCCACCAGTACATCGATTTTCTCGGCGATCCGTGGAACGCGCGGTTTTCGACGATCGCCGCGAACATCTGGCGCGGCGTTCCATTTGTCGCGATCACCCTGCTCGCCGGCCTGCAGACGATCTCGCCTTCGTACTATGAGGCGGCGAGCCTCGACGGCGCGTCGCCGTGGCAGCAGTTCCGGCACGTGACGCTGCCGCTATTGACGCCGATCATCGCGGTGGTGATGACGTTTTCGGTGCTGTTCACGTTCACCGATTTTCAGCTGATCTACGTGCTGACTCGCGGCGGCCCGCTGAACTCGACCCATCTGATGGCGACGTTGTCTTTTCAGCGTGCGATTCCCGGCGGCAGCTTGGGCGAGGGCGCTGCCATTGCGACCGCTATGGTGCCGTTTCTGCTCGCCGCAATTCTGATTTCGTATTTCGGACTGCAACGGCGCGCCTGGCAGCAGGGTGCGGCGGATCAATGAGCGAACTGAAAAGCAGCGCGGAGAGCACCGCGGGTCGTGGCGCCGGTGCCCGCCCGGAAGTCATCGATTCCCTGGGGATGAACTACCTGGTGTCGTTGCCGAAGCGCATCGTCGCCGTTTATCTGCCGCTCTTCGTTTTCGTCGTCGTCCTGCTGTTTCCGTTCTACTGGATGACGATCACCGCGCTCAAACCCGACGCCGAGCTTCTGTCACGCGAAGGCAATCCATTCTGGGT
>JRHI01001184.1_pt1 | contig 23383 bp, 19 predicted proteins | sample 215371 | NCBI WGS metagenome assembly JRHI01 (sample SAMN02929681, study PRJNA255918) | sediment metagenome | biome: cave system; feature: Ice Cave; material: Sediment; isolation source: sediment from deep within a dark volcanic ice cave with no known source of... ...
GGGGCAGCCGCTTGCTCCGGCGCTTGTAGCCGCCCCTCACCCTAGCCGTCTCCCCATTCTAAAGAAGAATGGGGAGAGAAATGCTACCGCCTGGCGCCGGCCAGGAAATCAGCGACGCGCCGCTGCGTTTCTTGCGTGCCCAGCAGGCGGCCGGTCCATTCGGTCTCGGCGGCAAAGCCGTTGCGCTCGGGGTCGCGCGCCAGGCGCAGGCACACCTTGCACGCCGCGAGCGACAGCGGATGCAAGCCAGCCACCTTCTGCGCCAGCTTCTTCGCCTCGGCCTCGAGGTCCACGCGCGGCACCGCCCACTGCACCATGCCGAGCTCGCGTGCGGTCTTCCCGTCGACGACATCCGCCGCCAGAATAATTCGCGCGGCCACCGCGGGGCCCGCGATCCAGGTCAACCGTTGCGTACCGCCCCCGCCCGGCAGCAGGCCGAGGCCCACCTCGGGCAGACCGATCTTGGCCTCGTTGGCGGCCATGCGCAGATCGCAGCCGAGCGCCAGCTCGTAGCCGCCGCCCATGGCCGCCCCGCCGATCTCGGCAAGGCTCACCTGCGGCAGATCGGCGATGCGTTGGAACAGCTCCTGAAAGGGGCGCGTCACCTTTGCCGCCGCATCCATCTTGTCGGGCGCGGAGAAGTGCGTCGAGATCTCGGCCAGGTCGGCGCCACCCGAGAACACCTTGAGGCCTGAGCGGATGTGCAGCACGCTCCAGTCGCTGCGCGCCGCCAGGCCGTCAAGGATGCCGTGAAACGTCTTGAACATCTCCGCATTGAAGGCGTTCACCGGCGCGCGGGCGAGCGTCACCGTGGCGATCCGCTCCGCAACGGTGAGGCCGATCAGCTCGCTCATTTTTGTCTCCTGAAGGGAGTAGGGAAATAGGGAGCAGGGAGTAGGGGAAGAGGTGCCTCAATGTTCCCTACTCCCTACTCCCAACTCCCTCAATTCAAGCTACGGCTGATCACCAGCCGCTGGATGTCGTTGGTGCCCTCGTAGATCTTGGCGCCGCGCACGGCGCGATAGATGCGCTCGACGCCGAAGTCCTGCATGTACCCGGCCCCGCCCAGCGTTTGCACGGCATCCGAGCAGATCCTCTCCGCCGCCTCGGATGCGAACAGCTTGGCCATGGAGGCTTCCGTGAGGCACGGCCGACCGGCGGTCTTGAGCGCGGCGGCATGCAGCACGAGCTGCCGCGCCGCCTCCAGGCTGGTCGCCATGTCGGCCAGCCGGAAGGAAACGGCCTGGTGCTCGAAGATCGGCTTGCCGAACGCGTGGCGTTCGTGCGCATAGCGCACGGCGATCTCGAGCGCGGCTTGCGCGAGCCCCACACTCTGGGAGCCGATGCCGATGCGCCCGCCCTCCAGGTTGGCGAGGGCGATGCGATAACCCTGGCCTTCCTCGCCCAACCGGTCCTCGGCGGGGACGACCACGTTCTCCAGCTGGATCTCGCAGGTGTCGGAGGCGTTCTGCCCCATCTTCTTCTCGATGCGGCTGACGACGTAACCCTTCGCCTTGGTGTCGACGATGAAGGCCGTGATGCCCCGCTTGCCGGCGCCCGGATCCGTGACGGCGATGACGAGCGCGATGTCCGCCGTCGCGCCGCTGGTGATGAATTGCTTGGTCCCCGACAGCACGTAGCTGTCGCCCTTCCGCACCGCGCGCGTGCGTATCGAGGCCGCGTCCGACCCGCCCTGGGGCTCTGTCAAGGCAAAGGCCGTGAGCTTGGCGCCGCTCGCCAGATCGCGCACGTAGCGGCGCTTCTGGACCTCGGTGCCGTAGTTCAGGATCGGCATCACGCCCACCGAGTTGTGGCCGCTGACGACGGTGGCGAGCGCCCCGTCACCGGCCGCGATCTCGGCCAGCGCCAGCGCATAAGCGACATGGTCGGCACCCGCCCCGCCCCACTCCGTGGGCACCGTCATGCCCATGAACCCCAGCTCGCCGAGCTCCCTGAAAAGCCCGGGCGGGAACGCGCAGTCCCGCTCCCATTGGGCCGAATTCGGCGCGATGCGCTCCTGGGAGAACTTGCGGGCCGTCTCCTGGATCAGCAGCTGCTCTTCGGTGAGGATCATGCGCATCTCTTTGTGGGTGTCAGACCCTCCGGGCCTGACACCATGTCGCCGACGCAATCGATGGTCTGGTGCAATGGTATCAGACCCGGAGGGTCTGACACCAACGCTGCGACACCTCTGACACCCGAAATTGCCGGTTGCCGCCGCGGGCGCGATGCGCTGGAGTACCCGCTCGGGCCACAGCCAAGGGCAGGAAAGAGCCATGAGCACCACCTACACCGATCTCCTCTACAAGGAAGACAAGGGCGTCGCCACCATCACCATCAACCGCCCCAAGGTGATGAACGCCTTCAGCGCACACACCGTGGAGGAGCTGATCCAGGCCTTCCTCGTGGCCGGCTGGAACAAGAAGATCGGCGTCATCGTGCTGACGGGCACCGGCGACCGCGCCTTCTGCACCGGCGGCGACCAGTCCGCGCACGTCGGCAGCTACGAGGGCCGCGGCACCAACGGCATGCCCATCGAGGAGCTGCAGTCGCTGATCCGCGACGTGCCCAAGCCCGTCATCTGCCGCGTCCCCGGCTATGCCATCGGCGGCGGCAACGTGCTCGCCACCATCTGCGATATCACGATCGCTTCCGACAAGGCCATCTTCGGCCAGGTGGGCCCGCGCATGGGCTCGGTCGATCCGGGCTTCGGCACGGCCTATCTCGCCCGCGTGGTCGGCGAGAAGAAGGCGCGCGAGATCTGGTACATGTGCCGGCGCTACACCGCGCAGGAGGCCCTCGCCATGGGCCTGTGCAACGTCGTGGTGCCGCACGACCAGCTCGACGCCGAGGTCGCCAAGTGGTGCGAGGAGCTGATGGAGAAGAGCCCCACCGCGCTCGCCATCGCCAAACGCTCCTTCAACGCCGACAGCGAGAACATCCGCGGCATCGGCGCGCTCGGCATGCAGGCGCTGGCGCTCTACTACCAGACCGAGGAATCCAAGGAAGGCGCCGCCGCCTTCCGCGAAAAGCGCAAGGCCGACTTCCGCTCGAAGGTGAAATGAGGGTCCGGTATTGCTGCCACCGCAATCGCTGACGCATTAACTCACGAACGCCGAGCCGCGCCTCCGATCCGCCACACATCCGGCGACAGCCGGTTTACGCGGACAAACAGACGTTCAGGCGACCCCTTTGGTACGGTGAGTTCGTGCCATGGCACTAAGTCGCTGCGCAACAGCCCGCTGTGGCGGGCGCTGTCTGAGGGCGCGGTAACCAGTTGAGAGAGCATCGATAACGGGCGGTGGAGCCCTGTCTTGAGGATCGAGGCGTCGTCAACCTCATCCAAGACAGGAGTTTTCCATGAGTACCGACACCTCCAGCAAGCTTCGCCAGCGTATGATCGAGGACATGACCGCGCGCAAGCTCGGCCGGCATTCGCAGAGAAGCCACATCCACAGCTGTATCCGGTTCGCCGCGTTCCTGGGGCGCTCGCCGGACACGGCCACCGCCGACGATATTCGTGGGTTCCAGCTGTTCCTGATCGAGAACGGGCTCAGCATCTGCAATCGCAACCGCATCATGACGGGAGTGAGGTTTCTGCTCCGCGTCACGCTGCGGCGCTTGGATCTCGCGGCCGAGGTCTATCACATCAAAGAGCCGCAGAAGATCCCTCTGGTCATGAGCCCGGTCGAGGTGAAGCGCCTGTTGGCGATGGCGAAGAACCCCAAGGTCCGGGTGCTGCTCGCTCTCTGTTATGGCTGCGGTCTGCGTGCCGGCGAGGCTGTCCGGCTCAAGGTCGGCGACATCGACAAGGCGCAGGGCATCATCCGCGTCGTGCAAGCCAAAGGGCGCAAAGATCGCCATGTGATGCTGTCGCCCGAGATGCTCGAACTGTTGCGGCAATGGTGGAAGGTTCGTCTGTCGTTCCACGATCGGAGCGTGCCGATCGAGGACCGCTGGCTGTTCCCCGGCCGCAAGCGGAATCAGCCGATGACGACCCGCCAACTGATCCGTCTGTTCCACGAAGCAGCCGAGGCGGCCAACATCAAGAAGCCGGTGACGCTGCACACGTTACGCCACAGCTTCGCGACACACCTGCTCGAACGCGGTACCGACATTCGCGTTATTCAAGCGCTGCTCGGTCACGACAAGTTGGAAACGACGGCGCGCTACGCTCGCGTGGCCACGGGTCTGATCTCATCCGTCGAGAGCCCGCTCGACCAGTTGAGCGAGCGCAAGAGAGCGAAGAAACGAGACAAGGACACGCCACCGGCGAAGTAACGCCGGTCTCGTGTCCCGTCCAGCTCTGGAGGTTGCGGACATCTTCCGCGACCACGGTCCCGCTTGGCGCTTGGCCAACGCAGGACATGTGAGCCTCGACCAATTGAAGGTGATGTCGGCGATCGAGCGCTGCAGGACTGCGGCGCTCGGCGGCCACGTCGCGCAATGCGAGAACGACGAATGCCGTCACACCGTTATCGGCTACAATAGCTGTCGCAATCGGCATTGCCCGAAGTGTCAGGGAGCGGCGGCTCGCGATTGGCTGGCTGCGCGCGAGGCCGAGCTGCTGCCGGTGGGCTACTTCCATGTCGTCTACACGCTGCCCAGTCAGTTGCGCGACATCGCCTATCAGAACAAGCGCGTCGTCTACGATCTACTGATGAAGGCGGCGGCCGAGACCACGCTGACGATCGCGGCCGATCCTAAGCACCTGGGCGCCAAGATCGGGATCACGGCAGTCCTGCACACGTGGGGCTCGGCGCTGATCCATCATCCGCATGTGCACATGATCGTGCCGGGCGGCGGGCTCTCCGACGACGGCTCGCGATGGGTGCGATGCCGGCCGCGCTTTCTCGCCAACGTGAAGGTACTGTCACGCCTGTTCCGGGGTCGTCTGCTGGCGATGCTTGCCGAGGCGCACGGCGAGGGCCGATTACGGTTCTCCGGCCACATTGCTGCGCTCGCCGACAGGAAGACCTTCAAGAGGTCCCTCGCGCCGCTGCGCAGGGTCGAGTGGATCGTCTACGTCAAGGACCCGTTCGGCGGACCCGAGCAGGTTCTACGCTATCTGTCACGCTACACGCACCGCGTGGCGATCTCCAATCGCCGGCTGGTGTCGGCCGACGACGGCGGCATCGCGTTCCGCTGGAAGGACTACCGCATCGAAGGCCCCGAGCGCTGGAAGACGATGACGCTCACGCCGCACCAGTTCATCCGCCGCTTCCTGATCCACGTGCTGCCGAAGGGCTTCCACCGCATCCGCCACTATGGGCTCCTCGCCAACACCAATCGCGCCAAGAGCATGGCGCGGGCTCGCGAGCTGCTCGGCGCTGCTCCGCGCATCGTCGAGCCCGAGGAGGAAAAAGCACCCGGCGCGGAAGAGCCGCGCGTGCTGCCCTGCCCCTGCCCGCGCTGCGGCGGCCGCATGATCGTCATCGAGGTGTTCGCACGCGGGTGTGAGCCGAGATATCGGCCGACGCCGACACCAGCGCCGATCAGGATCGACACGTCATGACACAGACGCGGCTACCCGCTCGCAACCTGGCCGGTCCGATCCGCTGGTTCTGCGCCGGCAACGATCCGACTTGGCCGAAAGCACCCGATCGGCGTCGCAAATGCCCCGAGCGGAGGTTCGCGCAACCTCTATCCCACAGTCCAGCGTGCCGATATCGTGTTCGCGTGAACGTCCGTGGCGATCGCGAGCCCACAATCAACGCCTGCGCTCCGATCAAATCGCCATAGCGCCCGTTGCACCCACCTGCCCAAATTACCGCGACTTCGTGCCTTGGCGCTTCTCCGACGCCGACCGTCCGCGCGTGGGGAGAGCTCAGCATCTCGGCGTCTGAGAAACCTGCACAGTAGCTGACATCGCCACGCGAGTTGCGTCGCTGGACTGGCCCGACCTGGGCGCCGCGCTCGACGCGCACGGCTGTGCCACGACGGGCCCCATCTTGACGGCGGACGAATGCGCCGCGCTCCGCGGCCTCTACTGCGCCGACGCGCCCTTCCGCAGCCGCATCGTCATGGCGCGGCATGGGTTCGGCAGCGGCGAGTACAAGTATTTCGCCTACCCCTTGCCCGAGATCGTGGCGGCGCTGCGGGCAGCTCTCTACGGGCCGCTGGCCGACCTCGCCAACCGCTGGAACGAGGCGATGGGCATCGCCGTGCGCTATCCGGCCGAGCATGCGGCCTATCTGGCGCGCTGCCACGCGGCGGGCCAGACCAAGCCGACGCCCCTGCTGCTGCAGTACGGTGCGGGCGACTACAACTGCCTGCACCAGGACGTCTATGGCGAGCATGTTTTCCCGCTGCAGGCCGCCTTCCTGCTGTCGCGGCCCAACGACGATTTCGCCGGCGGCGAGTTCGTCCTCGCCGAGCAGCGCCCGCGCATGCAGTCGCGAGTGGAGGTCGTGTCGCTCCAGCGTGGAGAGGCCGTGATATTCCCTGTCCGACAACGACCCGTGCAGGGCGCGCGCGGTGTCTACCGCGTCAACATGCGCCACGGCGTCAGCCGATTGCGCTCAGGCTCCCGCCACACGCTGGGCGTGATCTTCCACGACGGCAAATGAGCGCCGCCGAGACGTGGAGTGCCAAAGGGAGCTATCCGGCAGGCCGGTGCGTCAAGGATAGAAGACGGGCTGGGCCTGATCGGCATCGGCCTGTATCAGGCCGCCGACGATCGCGCGTGCCACCTGCTCGGCCATGCAGCGATGGCCGCGATCGTTGGGATGCAGCTTGTCGGAGGAAAGGTAGAAAAGATCGCCGCGCTCGCGCTGCAGCTCGCGCATGGCCTCGAAGCGGTCCACCAGCAGCACGCGCATCTCTTTTGCCACCTCGGCCAGCGCGCCGACCACCTTCTCGTAGTGCTCGTCCTTGGTCAGGGCATCGCCGTACTGCGGATCGATGAGCACCACGTCGATCTTGTTCTCGGCCAGCCACGACAACGTCGTCTTGACGCACGTTTTGAACTTGTCGAGGCTGACGTGGCGCAGGGCATCGTTGGTGCCAAGCTGCCACACGACCAGGTCGGGCTTCGTCTCCTCCACCTCGTGCTTCATGCGATCGGCGGCGCCCTGCGCCACCTCGCCCGACATGCCCTTGCCCACCACATCGAAGTCCATGCCCTGCAGCGAGCCCTCGAGCGTGGTCTCGAGCTTGGCGATGTAGGTGGCCGTAGGAGAGGAGGCCCCGACGCCGGCGGTCGACGAGGAGCCGATGGCGAGCACTCGGACCTGGCGCTTGGCGCGAACGGCCCGGCTCAAGGCGCGCAGCGGTCTGCGGAACAGGTCACCGGCGACCCGCTTGGAGCGGCAATCGGGCGACAGAGTGGGCGGGACGGTAGGCAGCTGCACGGCGACGGCGGCGGTAGGTGCCAATGCCAGCTCTTGCGACGCGGCAGCAACAGGCACGAGTGCCAAGCCCCCCGCCAATCCCCAAGCACCCGCCCGCAGAATCATCAAAAAGCCCGCCCGCCCCTTCCGAAGTTGGCCGTAATCTAGGGCATGCAAGGGGGGGCGTAAAGCGGGCGGCAAGAAATACACGACGCATTTGCAGGCGACTGGTTCCATTTGACAGGCGAGGTCTGCCCGCGCCAGAACGCATCCATGGCAAATGCACCCCTGCAACCGATCATCGAAGCCGCCTGGGACCAGCGCGAGTCGATCAGTCCAGCCACGCGCGGGGAAGTTCGCGACGCCGTCGCGACGGCCCTCGACCTCCTCGACAAGGGCCAAGCCCGTGTGGCCGAGAAGAAGGGTGGCACATGGATTGTAAATCAATGGCTTAAGAAGGCCGTTCTGCTCTCCTTCAGGCTCAACGACATGGGCCTCATCGCCGGCGCCCCGGGGGCCGCGAGCTGGTGGGACAAGGTGCCTTCCAAGTTCGAAGGCATGACGGCGGAGGCCTTCCGCAAGGCCGGCTACAGGGCGGTGCCGGGCGCGGTGGTGAGGCGGTCCGCGTATATCGGCCCCGGCGTGGTGCTGATGCCATCCTTCGTCAACCTCGGCGCCTACGTCGACAGCGGCACCATGGTGGACACCTGGGCCACGGTCGGCTCCTGCGCCCAGATCGGCAAGAACGTGCATCTCTCGGGTGGCGTCGGTATCGGCGGCGTGCTCGAGCCTCTGCAGGCCAACCCCACCATCATCGAGGACAACTGCTTCGTCGGTGCCCGCTCCGAGGTGGTCGAGGGTGTCGTCGTCGGTGAGGGCTCGGTGCTCGCCATGGGCACCTTCATCGGCGCCTCCACCAAGGTCGTCGACCGCAACACCGGCAAGATCCACGTCGGCCATGTGCCGCCCTATTCCGTGGTGGTATCCGGCTCGCTGCCGGGCAAGCCGTTCCCCAACAACGAGCCGGGCCCTTCCCTCTATTGCGCCGTGATCGTCAAGACGGTGGACGCGCAGACGCGAGCCAAGACCGCCATCAACGAGCTGTTGCGGGACTGATTGGGTGGCAATGGTATCGTTTGCCGCCGCCATGCACTGTCAAGCTGGTAACGGCATCAAACGACAAGCAGGAGCAAGCCATGGCGCGGACCTACCGCGCGCTCGACTCCGACAAGGTCATCGAGACGATCGGCCTCTTGCGCCACCGCATCGTCGAGCGCTTTCCCGGCGCCGGCCTCGGCGAGGTGTGCGCGGAGCTCCTGTTGCTCGCGGGCGAGAACTCGGCCCGGGCCGAGAAGATCGCCAGTCGCAACATTCCATTGCGGGCCGCCATCTTCGTCCTGCTCGCCGCGGGCCTAGCCGCGCTGGCGTGGATCGTGCGGCTTTTCACGTCCTTTCCGACGGCGGTCGACAACGTCTTCAGCGTTTTGCAGGGCGTGGACGCAGGTGCCAATCTCATCGTGCTGACGGGCGCCGGCGTATTCTTCCTGACCCGCATCGAGGAGCGCCTGAAGCGTCGCGCCGCGCTCAAGGCATTGCACGAGCTGCGCTCCATCGTGCACGTCATCGATATGCACCAGCTCACCAAGGACCCCAGCGCCGTGGTGAGCGTTGCCGGCAACACGCCTTCCTCGCCGGCGCGCACGCTTTCCCGCTTCGAGGTGACGCGCTATCTCGATTATTGCTCGGAGATGCTGTCGCTCACCTCGAAGGTGGCGGTCTTGTTCGCGCAGGGCTTCCCCGATCCCATCGTCACCGAGACGGTGAGCGACATCGAGCGCATCGCCGCTGGCCTGGCACAGAAGATCTGGCAGAAGATCATGATCCTGGAGGCCTTGGGGCCGGAGAAGGAAGGCAGTCGGCAGTAGGAAAAGGCTTGGACATTTTCCTGCCACCGCCTATTGCCCAAGTCGGAGCAAAACGGATGTCCAGCACCAGATCCCACGATCCGGTCCATCTCGCGCAAGCCCTGATCCGGTGCCGGAGCGTGACGCCCGAGGAGGGTGGTGCGCTGACGTGGCTCGCGAGCCAGCTGGCGCCTGTCGGCTTCACTTGCCATCGGCTCACCATGAGCGAGCCCGGCACACCTGACGTGCAGAACCTATACGCGCGTCTGGGCAGCGGCTCCCCGCATTTGTGCTTCGCCGGCCATACCGACGTGGTGCCGGCGGGGGACGAGGCGGCGTGGACGCGGCCGCCCTTCGGCGCCGAGATCGCCGGCGGTGCGCTCTACGGGCGCGGCGCGGCGGACATGAAGGGCGGCGTCGCCTGCTTCCTCGCTGCCGCGCTCGATCACCTCGCCGACGGCGGCCTGAAGCGCGGCTCGCTCTCCTTTCTGATCACGGGCGATGAGGAATCCGTCGCCATCAACGGCACGCCCAAGCTGCTGGCCTGGCTGAAGGCGCGGGGCGAGACGCTGGACGCGTGCCTCGTCGGCGAGCCCGCGAGCGCGGAGGCGGTGGGCGACCAGATCAAGATCGGCCGCCGCGGTTATGTCAACGCGCGGCTGGTAGTCCATGGCAACCAGGGCCATTCAGCCTACGGCGAGCGTGCCGAGAATCCCATCCCGAAGCTCGCGCGCATCATCGACCGGCTTTCGACCACGCCACTCGATAACGGCACCGAGCACTTCCAGCCCTCGAGCCTGCAGGCCACGATCGTGTCGGTGCCGAACGCGGCGACCAACGTGATACCGGGCTCGGCGCAGGCGAACTTCAACATCCGCTACAATGACCTCCACACCCGGCCCGGCATCGAGGCCTGGGTGCGGGAGCACTGCGAGATCGCGGCGAAAGAGGTTAGCGCCCGGTTCTCGCTCTCCTTCGAGGGTACGGGCAATGTGTTCCTCACCAAGCCGGGGCCGCTGGTCGACACCATGCGTGCGGCGATCCAGGGCGTCACGGGGCGGGCGCCGGCGCTGACAACCACCGGGGGCACCTCGGACGCCCGCTTCATCAAGGACTTCTGCCCGGTCGTGGAGGTGGGCCTGCGCAATGCCACGGCGCATCAGGTGGACGAGCACGTGGCGCTGGCCGACCTCGCGACGCTGACGCAGATCTACCGCTGCTTCATCGAGCGCTATTTTGCGGCCTGACGGCGCCAAAGCCTCCGGGGCCGCATGGAGGCTGCGCTCTGCCACGCAGGCGTTCGTTGCCGCACTGGCCGTCTACGCCAGCGTGCGTGTAGCCGTCGTGCTGCTGCTCGGCTTTTCGGCGGGACTGCCGCTGGCACTGTCGGCCGAGACGCTGCGCGTGTGGATGGCCGACCGCGGCGTCGATGTCGGCACCATCGGCCTCGTCGCGCTGGCGAGCGTGCCCTACACCATCAAGTTCCTGTGGGCGCCGATCGTCGACGCGCTGCAGATCCCGTGGCTTTCGGCTCGGCTCGGACGACGACGCGCCTGGCTCGTCGCCACGCAGCTCGCCCTTATGGCGACGATCCTTTGGCTCGGCACGCGCGATCCCGTGACAGCGCCGCTTGCCGTGGGCGTGGGCGCGCTCATGGTGGCGTTTGCGTCCGCCACGCAGGACATCGTCATCGATGCGTTCCGGGTCGAGAGCCTGTCGGTGGAGGAGCAGGCGGCCGGCATGGCGGGCTACGTTGCCGCCTACCGCGTCGGCATGCTGGCGTCGGGAGCGGGCGTCGTGGGGCTGACTGCCTGGCTGGAGGCGGCGGGTTGGAGCAAGACCGCGATCTGGCCCATCGCCTACTGCTTTGCTGCGCTGCTGGTGCTGGTGGGGCTGCTGGCCGTGCTGTTTGCGCGCGAGCCGAAGACCCACGTGGCCCAGACCCCACCGGCGCACAAGCCGGATGATGCGCTGACGCGCGTGCTATCGACGGCCCGCGACGCCTTCGCCGACTTCCTGTCGCGCGACGCGGCCCTTGCGGCACTGGCTTTTGTCGTGCTCTACAAGCTGTGCGACGCGCTGGCCGGCGCCATGACCGCGGCCTTCGTGTTGTCGGGTCTGGGCTACGACAAGGCGACCTATGCCGCCATCGTCAAGGGCCTGGGTCTCGCCGCCCTGCTGATCGGCGGCTTTGCCGGTGGTGCCGTGGCCCGCGCGTTGCCACTCGTCACGGCGCTGTGGCTCGGCGCCATCCTGCAGATGGTATCCAACCTCGCGTTCGTGTGGCTCTGGTACCAGCAGCCGAGCGCGTGGGCCCTGGCGGTGGCGATGGTGCTGGAGAACTTCACCGGCGCCATCGGCACGGTGATATTCGTCGCCTACCTCTCGGCGCTGTGCCGCAGCCCGCTGCACACGGCAACACAGTATGCGCTGCTCACCGCGCTCGCTTCCGCAGGGAGAACAGTTTTCGCTTCCGGCACCGGCTTCGTCGTCGACGCCATCGGTTGGCCGGCGTTCTTCGTGGCGACAGCGCTGGCCGCACTGCCGGCGCTCGCGCTGCTGGCCTGGCTGCAGCGGCGCGGGCATTTCGGGGGCCTGGATGCGGGCCGAGGCGACAGCAAGTGATACCGACGAGCGTAAGTTCCGACCTGCGCTGCTACAAGTTCGACGTCATCCCCGCGGAGGCGGGACCCAGGCAACTCTCCGCAACCTGCAGCGGCTCGGTGTCGTGGGTGCCCGCCTGCGCGACGCCTGCGCGGGCATGACGTTGGAGAAGGACCGAAGGGTCAATACATCCGCTCAACGGTATGACCTCATCCGCCAAAGGCCAGGACCTGACTGCGGAGGAAGCCTCTGCGAAGGGGGAGGTTCTCGCGCTGCGGGTGCTTGCTGAACGCGGGGGGAGGGCGCGTAGCGCGTAGGTTGTGTCAAGCGAAGCGACGACACAACGCCGGTCGAGGTCGCGACTTGCGTCGCTGACGCTCGACCCGACCTACTGCTCCCGCAACCCATGCGCGATGATCTTGCGCATGACGCTGGGCAGCGCGGCGCGGTCGAGGTCGCGGCGGGGGACCCACCGGCAGCGCTGCGGATCGGCCCAGAAGGTGAGCGAGGCATCCGCGGGGAGGATCGCCCGGTAGACCAGCATCTCCAGCTTGAAGTGCGTGAAGGTGTGCACGACGGTCCCCGGCACCGCCCACCACTCGGCTCGCACCGGCGCCGTGCGCAGCGCCTCTTTCACGGCAGGCAGCGTGTCGGCCCAGTCGGTGGAGGGCACCTCCAGCATGCCACCGAGCAGTCCGGCCTCCGGGCGCTTGCGCAGCAGCACGTGCGCGTCCTCGCGCAGCGCCACGAACGCGAGCCCCACGCGCACCGGTCGCTCGGGCCTCACCGCCTTGATCGGCAGCGTGCCTTCGATGCCCTGCGCATGGGCGCTACAATCGCGCTGCAGCGGGCACATCAGGCACGAGGGCCGTTTCGGCGTGCATAGGCTGGCGCCGAGATCCATCAGGGCCTGCGCGAAATCGCCAGCCCGCTTCGCCGGCGTCAACGTGCCAGCCAGTCGCCGGATCTCCTCCTTGGCTCCCGGCATCGGCTTCTTCACCGCGAACAGCCGAGCGATCACCCGCTCGATGTTGCCGTCGACCGGCGTCGCGCGTGCGCCGAAGGCGATGGCGGCGATTGCCGCCGCCGTGTAGGGACCGATGCCGGGCAACTCGCGCAGCTCGTCTTCCGCTTGCGGGAAGCGGCCGCCGAAACGCTCGGCCACGATCCTGGCGCACTCGTGGAGATTGCGAGCGCGGCTGTAGTAGCCGAGCCCCGCCCACGCCGCGAGGACATCGTCGAGCTTGGCCGCAGCTAGCGCCTCCACCGTCGGCCAGCGCGCGAGGAAACGCTCGTAGAAGGGGATGACGGCGGCGACCGTGGTCTGCTGCAGCATGATCTCGGAGAGCCAGACCGCGTAGGGGTCCGCCACGCGTCCTATTGGCGCCCGCCACGGCAGGTCCCGGCGCTCTCGGTCATACCAATGCAGCAGTGCGCTCGCCGTATCCTGCCCAGCGAGGTGGAATTGTAGTTGTTTTCTTGCCACACTAACCATGGGCCTCTCTTGGGCCTCGGGGGCGGGCTCGTTCCAGCCCGGCGCGAATCATTTAGCCCATGGTAGGCGCCACACCCGCCGGCGGATACCGGCCGAGCCAAAGTCTCGCGAGCAATCCACCATGACCTCGACGCCTCCTCGTCGACCCCCGCCCCCTGCGCCCGCCCGCCCCCGCGAGGCCGTGGGGTTTGCCCGCAAGCGCCCCGGCCCACTCTACGGCGTCAAGGCGGTCGGCAGCTTCCTGCCGGGACTGACGCGCAAAGCCTTCGAAAAATACGGGTTTTCGACTGCCAGCCTGGTGACCGACTGGGCCACCATCGTTGGCCGCGAGCTCGCCGCCTGCACGGCCCCGGAACGCCTGAAGTGGCCGCGCGCCGAGCGGTCCGACGACGATGCCGACAAGGGCCGTCCGGGGGCGACGCTGGTGCTGCGGGTCGACGGCGGGCGTAGCCTCGACGTCCAGCACGGCGCCCGCCAGATCATCGAGCGCATCAACGCCTATTTCGGCTACGCGGCGGTTGCCGAGCTGCGCATCGTGCAGGCTCCCCTCGGCGTCGAGGGCCAGCCGCCGCGCCCGGCGCCCCGCTCGGCCGCGCCGCCGCTGACGCAAGAGGTGGCGCACATCGCCGATCCTGGACTGCGCAATGCCCTTGCCAGGCTGGGCGCCGAGGTCAAAGCAGGCCGCTGAGAAAGCTTGCAAGGTCGCTGACAGCGCGAAGTCGCGGCAAAAAGCGCCACTCACGCCGATTTGCCTTATTCGCACCAGAACCTATGTTAATTGGGTGATCTGCCGACGAATCTGACGGCGCAAGGCTCTGTCACGCCCAAACGTACGAGGAACAATCCCGTGACCGATCTACCGTCCGCCCCGTGGGGCGACCAGCGGCTCAACCGGCGCGAGGCGCTGAAGTTGGCGGCAGGTGCCGCCGTCTTCTTCGCCGCCATCGGCTGGGGGCTCTCGCAACCCGCGCTGGCGCAGCGCAAGAAGGCCAGTCCAACCGAAGTCTCGGTGGAAGAGCTGATGAAGCCGGGCCCCCTGCCCGATCTCATCCTTGGCAACGCGGAAGCGCCCATCACCGTGGTCGAATACGCCTCCATGACCTGCGGCCACTGCGCCAACTTCCACACCAAGGTCTTCCCGGCGCTCAAGGAGAAGTACGTCGACACAGGCAAGGTGCGCTTCATCATGCGCGAGTTTCCCCTCGACAACCTGGCGGCGGCCGCTTCCATGCTGGCGCGCTGCGCCGGCGAGGGCAAAACCTTCCCGTTCATCTCGGTGCTCTTCGCCAAGCAGGACGACTGGGCCTTCGTGAAGGGCGACCCGCGGCCGGAGCTCCTGAAGTTCGCCAAGCAGGCCGGCTTCACGCAGGAGAGCTTCGAGCAATGCCTGACCGACCAAAAGCTGCTCGATGACATCTCGGCCGTCCGCGCGCGAGCCGCGGACACGTTCGGGGTCAACTCCACGCCGACTTTCTTCATCAACGGCAAGAAGATGAGCGGGGGCCCGACGCTGGACGAGTTCGAAAAAGCCTTCGGTTCTCTTTTGAAGAGCTGAAGGGAGCAAGACGAGGGGTGCATTGCCGGGCCGCCAGAGTGTATCTGCGTTGATCGTGGCTGCCGCGCTCGCCGGGTGCACCGGCGAAGGTCCCTCGCTCGGCAGCCTTTCGAGCGGCGTGGAGGCTACGGCCGCCCTGCAACAGCCCGGTGCTACGCTGGATTTACCTGCGGCCTACAATCCTTTCAACGACCAGCCCGCGAGCACGGTCGGCCGCCGCGAGGTCATGGAAAACCCCTCGGTCGCGGAGATCATGAAGACGGGTGATCTCCCCGAGATGGCGCTCGGCCGTAACGACGCCCCGGTCACCATCGTGCAGTACGCATCGATGACATGCCCCCACTGCCGCCAGTTCCAGATCGAGACCTTTCCGGTTCTCAAGCGCGAGTACATCGATACCGGCAAGCTGCGCTACGTCCTGCGCGCCGAGTTCCCGATCGGCAAGCAATCCGGCCTCGCCACCATCGCGCTCAGGTGCGCAGCCCCGGGCAAGTACTTCGCGCTCTACGACAAGCTCATGCGCCAGCAGACGTCCTGGGTCAGCCAGGAGGTGCGTCCGGACCCGATCTTCAAGGTTGCCGCGCAGATGGGGATGACGCGGGCACAGTTTGACAGCTGCCGCGAGAATCGCGGCATGATCAACGCGCTCAACGGGATCAAGGAGCGCGGGCGGACGCTCGGCATCATCGGCACGCCGAACTTCTTCGTGCAAGGCAAGCTCGTGAAGTCCGTAATCGGTATCAAGGAGATCCGCGAGATGGTGGATCCCATCCTCGCGGGCCGCGTCGCCGCATCGGACGCCACCGGCAAGGCCCGCTGAGCCTAGTGTGTGTGTAGGTTGGGTATCAAGCGAAGCGCTGACCCAACGCCGCATCGCAAACCGCCTTGTGTTGGGTCATCGATGAACGCTCGACCCAACCTACGCTAGGTACTCGTCGTCATGCACATCAATCGGCTGCGGCTACTGGGCTTCAAGTCCTTCGTGGAGCCGACCGAGCTCGTGATCGAGAAGGGGCTGACCGGCGTCGTCGGCCCCAACGGCTGCGGCAAATCGAATCTGCTGGAAGCGCTGCGCTGGGTGATGGGTGAGACCTCGCACAAAAGCATGCGCGCGGCTGCCATGGACGACGTGATCTTCTCCGGCACCCAGACCCGTCCTGCCCGCAACACTGCGGAAGTGACGATCTTCATCGACAACTCGGGCCGGCAGGCGCCCAGCGAGTTCAACGCGCACGACACCCTGGAGGTGACCCGCCGCATCGAGCGCGAGGCAGGCTCGGCCTTCCGCATCAACGGCCGCGAGGTGCGCGCGCGCGACGTGCGCATCCTGTTCGAGGATGCCGCCACCGGCGCCCGCTCGCCGGCTCTCGTGCGCCAGGGCCAGATCGGCGAGCTGGTCAACGCCAAGCCCGAGCAGCGTCGCCGCATCCTGGAGGACGCCGCCGGCATCGCCGGCCTGCACAGCCGCCGGCACGAGGCCGAGCTGCGCCTCAAGGCCGCCGAGGGCAACCTCGCCCGCATCAACGACATCCTGGGCCAGCTCAACTCGCAGATCGAGAGCCTGAAGCGCCAGGCCCGGCAGGCGCGGCGCTACAAGGAGATCTCGGGCGAGATCCGCAAGCTCGACGCCGTCGTCCTGCATCTGCGGTGGGTGGAGGCGCAGGCCCAGGTCGACGGCGAGGAGGCCAATCTCGCAGCAGCGCTGGAGAAGGTCGGCCACGCCACCGAGACCGAGTCCAAGGCGCTGAGAGCAGAAGCCGACGCGGCCTCGCAGCTGCAGCCGCTGCGCGACCAGGAGGCGGCCAAGGGTGCCATCCTCGCCCGCTTCAAGATCGAGCAGGACAACCTGGAGCGCGAGGCGCAGCGCACGGCCGACCGGCAAAGGGAGCTCGATGCGCGCGTCGAGCAGCTCGTCCGCGACATGGCGCGCGAGGAGACGCTGATCGCCGAGGCCAAGGAGACGCTGGAGCGCCTCAAGGCCGAAATAGCCTCGCTCGCCAACACGGCGCGCCTGGCGGCCGACTTCGAGCAGAAGGCCCTCGCCGCGCACGATCAGGCGGAGACCGCGCTCGGGATTGCCGAGACCCGCCTGAGCGAGGTCACCACGGCGGCAGCCGAGGCGCGCGCGCGCCGGCAGAGCCTGGAGACGCAGAAACGTGAGCGCCTGGATCGGGTCGCCAAGCTCGAGCGCCAGCTCGTCGCGCTCGAGACTCAGACGCGCGAGATCGTCGGCCGCGCCCCGGATGCCTCCAAGCTCAAGGCGGCAACCGAGCTCGGCCAGCAGCTGATGGCAGAGATCGCCAGCATCGAAGCCGAGACGCTCGCCGCCGAGGAAGCGGTGCAGGCAACCGCCGCCGAGGCCAAGGCGAAGAGCGACACGGCCGTCCAGGCTGGTCTCGCCGCCGGCCAGCTCAAGACTGAGGTCGAGACGCTCGCCAAGCTGCTCACGCCCGTCGGCGACAGCGGGCTGCCGCCGATCCTCGACCAGATCAAGGTGGAGGCGGGCTACGAGATGGCGCTCGCCGCAGCCCTGGGCGACGACCTCGATGCGCCCATCGCGCAGGAGGCTCCCATGCATTGGCGCCTGAACGCGCCGGCAGAGCCGGACGCCCCGTTGCCCTCCGGCGTCGAGCCCCTGGTCGCCCACGTTGTGGGGCCCACCGAGCTGACGCGCCGCCTGCGCCAGATCGGCGTCGTCGCCGCCACCGACGGCGCGCGCTTGCAGCGTCTCCTCGGGCCCGGGCAGCGCCTGGTCTCCAGCGAAGGCCATTTGTGGCGCTGGGACGGCTTCGTCGCCGCTGCGGAGGTGTCGACCGCCTCCGCCTCGCGATTGGCCGAGCGCAGCCGATTTGGCGCGCTGGCGCGCGAGGAGGCCGATATGCGCCGCACGGCCGACACCGCTCGTGCCGCCGCCGAGGAGGCGGCCGAGCGCCTGCGCATGGTGCAGGGCGAGGAACGTCGCCTGCGTCAGCTGTGGCGCGAGGCGCAGGGGAAGCTGGCGCAGACGCGCGACGTCCTCACCGCCATGGAACGGCAGGCACGGGAGACCGAGGCCCGGATCGCGGCGGTGGCCGACGCCCGCAGCCACGCTCAGGAAGCGCTGGCTGAGGCGCACACCCAGCTTTCCGAGACCGACACGGCCGCGCAGGCACTCGCCGGCACCGAGGGGCTCGACGCCGACCTGGCGGCGGCGCAGACCGCGGCGGCCGACCTGCGCTCGCGCGTCAGCGAGGGCCGCACCGAGCTGATCACGCTCGAGCGCGAGCACCGGGGGCGCACGGAGCGACAGGCGGCGATCGGCCTCGAGCAGCAGCGCTGGCGCACGCGCTCGGCCGGCGCCGGCCAGCAGATCGCGACCCTGAAGGAGCGCATTGCCGGGGCCGAGGCCGAGATCGCCAAGCTCGCCGAGCTTCCTGCCATGGTCGAGCAGCAGCGCCAAAAGCTCATGACCGAGCTCGCCAAGGCGGATCAGGAGCGCCAATCGGCCGCCGACGCGCTCGCCGCCGCCGACACCTTCCACCGGCAGGCCGCCCAGGCGCTGCGCGCCGCGCAAGTTGGCGTATCCGACGAGCGCGAGGCGCGCGCGCGCATCGAGGCGAGGCTCGAGAACGCGCGCACGCGGCGGGCCGAGGACGTGCGGCGCATCCGCGACCAGCTCGGTTGCGCGCCCGACGGTTGCTTGGGCGTAGCCGAGCTGTCGCCGCAGGCCGAGCTGCCGACGCTGGAGCAGGCAGACAGCCAGCTCACGCGCCTCAAGGCCGACCGGGAGCGGCTGGGCGGCGTCAATCTGCAGGCTGACGAGGACCTGACCACTCTCACCCAGCAGTTCGATAGCCTGGACAAGGAAAAGAGCGACGTCGAGGAAGCCATCGCCAAGCTGCGCTCTGGCATCGGCCAGATCAACGGCGAGGCCCGCGGCCGCCTGCAGAGCGCCTTCGACACCGTCAACGGTCACTTCCAGCGCCTGTTCACGACGCTGTTCGGCGGTGGGGATGCGCGACTAGAGATGGTGGAGGCCGAGGACCCGCTGGAGGGCGGCCTCGAGATCGTCGCCAAGCCGCCCGGCAAGAAGCCGGCCACGCTCTCCCTGTTGTCGGGCGGCGAGCAGTCGCTCACCGCTCTGGCGCTGATCTTCGCCGTGTTCCTGACCAACCCGTCGCCGATCTGCGTGCTCGACGAGGTGGACGCGCCGCTCGATGATGCCAACGTCGACCGCTTCTGCACGTTGATGGAGAAGATGGCGTCCGAGACGGCGACCCGCTTCATGGTCATCACCCACCACCCGATGACCATGGCGCGCATGAACCGCCTGTTCGGCGTGACGATGGGTGAGAAGGGCGTAAGCCAGCTCGTCTCCGTCGACCTCGAGACGGCGCAGTCGTTCACCGTTGCGGCCTGAGGAAGTGCGGCACGCATTCCCTCTCCCCGCTCTTCCGCGGGGAGAGGGTTAGGGTGAGGGGCAGCCGTTGGCTCCGGCGCTTGTTGCTGCCCCTCACCCCGACCCTCTCCCCATTCCGAAAAAGAATGGGGAGAGGGGGAAGATCGCAGGGGCGTCGGGGCTTCGCTCATATCGGCGTCAAGCCGTCGCCAGGGCATCGAGCACGCCCTCGTGCTCGAGCTCGACGGGCCCCGTCATCAGGATGTGGTTGTCGGCGCGCCACTCGATGACGAGCGGCCCACCCGGCAGCGTCACCGTCACGCGGCGCTCGGTGAGCCCCTTGCGCGCGGCGCACACGGTTGCCGCGCAGGCGGCACTGCCGCAGGCCTTGGTGAGACCCGCGCCGCGCTCCCAGGTGCGAACCGTGATGGCGTCGCGGGAAACGACGTGGGCGAGCGAGATGTTGGCCCGCTCCGGGAAGATCGGATGGTTCTCCAGCATCGGCCCGATGCGGGCAAGATCGTAGGCGTTGACGTCCCCGACCCAGAACACCGCGTGCGGATTGCCGACGTTGGCGACGGAGGGCGAATGCAGGATCGGCTTGTCGATCGGCCCGATCTGCAGCTCGATGGTGCGCGTATCGTGGAACGGCTCGGCCAGCGGGATGTCGCGCCAGCCGAACCTCGGGGTCCCCATATCCACCGTGATGCGGTCGATGCCGGCGACGACGACGTCGAGCACCCCGGCCTTGGTCGCGAACTTCAGTGCCGTGCGTCCCGTTTGCCCTGCCACCACCCAGCCGATGCAGCGCATGCCGTTGCCGCACGCCTCGGCCTCCGAGCCGTCGGTGTTGTAAATGCGGACATAGGCTTCCGTGCCGGCGACCTTTGCGTCGTGCAGCACCATCATCTGGTCGAAGCGGGAGGCCGGACGTGCGGCGATGGCGCGCGCCTCCGCCGCGGCGAGCACACGGCCGCTGCCCCGCAGATCGACCATCACGATCTCGTTGCCGAGGCCGTTCATCTTGCGGAAGGGAATGCCGTTCGACATGCCCCCTTATATGGGCGTGCTCGGCGCAAGACAACGCAAGCCCGCTACTGGCGGAAATTTGAGGGGACGGCGCCCTTGCAGGTTTGGTCGCGCACGCCCATCAGGTTGACGAGACCCGCGGCAAATCCGGAGTCACTTGCCCATGCGCGCCATTACCCTGCCGGTTGCTCTTGCCAGCATGCTCGCGTTGCCCACACCCCTCTCGGCCCAGACCACCAAGGCGCCGCCGGTCAAGACCGGGCAGGCGATCAAGGTCGACACCTTCGCCAAGGGCCTGGTGCATCCGTGGGGAATGGCGTTCCTGCCGGACGGGTGGCTGCTGGTGACAGAGCGGCCGGGGCGCCTGCGCATCGTCGGCAAGGACGGCACGCTGTCGGCACCGCTGCAGGGCACCCCGAAGGTCTATGCCAGCGGGCAGGGCGGGTTGCTGGACGTTCAGCTGGGCCCCGATTTCGCGTCATCCGGCCTGGTTTATCTCTCGTACGCAGACCCGCGCGACGGATCCAGGAACGGCACCAGCGTGGCCAGGGCGAAGCTCGTCACCGAGGGCGACGGCGGGCGTCTCGATCAGGTGCAGGTGATCTTCCGGCAGGAGCCGTCGTATGCCTCAAGCCAGCATTTCGGCTCGCGCATTATATTCACGCGCGACGGATCGCTGTTCGTGACCTTGGGCGAGCGCTTCTCGGCGCGGGACGAAGCGCAGAACCCGGGCAACCATCTGGGCAAGCTGGTGCGCATCATGCCCGACGGAGCGCCCTACGCGGGCAACCCGAAGAAGGACGGCTGGCGGCCGGAGATCTGGTCGATCGGCCACCGCAACGTTCAGGGCGCAGCCCTCAATCCGGCGACGGGCAAGCTGTGGACCATCGAGCACGGCGCGCGCGGGGGCGACGAGATTAACATCCCCGAGGCCGGCAAGAACTACGGCTGGCCGGTGATCAGCTATGGCCGCAACTACGATTTCACCAAGATCGGCGTCGGCACGCACAAGGACGGCATGGAGCAGCCGCTCTACTACTGGGACCCCTCGATTGCGCCCTCAGGCGCGGCTTTCTACACGGGCGATCTCTTCCCGGAATGGAAGGGCAACCTGTTCGTCGGCGCGCTGGCGGGCCAGGCGCTGCACCGCCTCGTGTTCGACGGCGAGAAAGTGGTGGGCGAGGAGAAGCTGCTGGCCGATCTGGGCGAGCGCATCCGCGACGTCCGCTCGGGGCCCGACGGCGCACTGTGGCTGCTCACCGACAACCCGCAGGGACGCGTGCTGCGGGTGGTGCCGCAGTAGGAGGCGGGCGCGGCCCCGTCAAAGATTCACTTGGCGCTTTGGTGGCTCAGCACTTGATCGGCTTCGGGCCGCGCAAAACGCGCGTGAGGGCTATAGGCATGCCACAACGTGGCGCCAAGCAGGCAGTGCAGCGGGATGAGCGGGACCAGGTAGCGGATGTCCAAATGCACGGGAATGTAGACTGCCACGCAGCCCGCACAAATCAACCATGTGCCGAGCAGTGCTGCCCCCCGCTCATCGTTGCGGCGCATCAGTAAGAAGGGTGCAGCGAGCGCAAACAGACCAATCAGGGTGCCGATCAAGCGTGACGTGACATCGACCATGAGCCAAGCTGCGGCGCCGATATCACCGCGCTTGAGGTTCTCCCAAAGGACAAGCGGGATCGTGATCTCCGGGCGAGGCAGGTCTGCGTAGGCAGCCAAATAGCGAACGGTGTTGAGCGGGTGGAATGGAAGCGCCATGAAATGGTCGCGGTACCTGCCGATGGTCGCGACACCCATGGCCACCGGGAAACGCAACCAGGCCCGCACGTAACGGCGCCTCGCCTGGTCGGCGATCTCAGGTGCAGTCAGCCCCGCAAGAAACAGCTTCCGATTGAGCTCGCTGATCCTCGAGTAGTCGTCCCCGCGGAGCGTTTCGCGGGCGGTGCGATCAAACAGATCGTCACCGTCGAAGACCGGCAGCCCCTGCCTGATCAGGGGCAGTAGGGCCTGAACCATCACGACCTGTCGGCTCGTGGTTACGACCGGATGGCCGCTGCGTGCAAAGTTGTTTCCCGCCATCCAACCGACGACCACAATAATGGGCAGGAATGCCAGGCAGAGCGACTGCAGTCGGCGACCCGACCGAGCAGCAAGCCAAACCGCCGGCACAAATCCAACAGCGATGAACAACGTCGCTTCTCGCAGCAGCATTGCTCCAGCCAAGAGCAGACCGACAATGAGCGGAGCGCCGCCGGTGGGTCGCAAGGTCGCCTGCACGAGCAGYANCGCGGCGCCCCCGAGCAGCGCCGCGTACACCGCATCGGTGAGTATGGAAATTTGCACGACCAACCCTAGGCCTACTGAAGGCACCAGGGCGGCAAGCAATGCCAGGGCGCGCGGCAGGCTCAGCAGAATCGCGGTCCGGTAGACCGTGACGGCCAGTGCCGCATGCGTTGCGATCTGGAAGAGAACCAGCGCCACTTTCCATCCGGCGCCGAACAGAGATTGAGAGATCGCGATCAGTGCCGGGTATCCGGCGGTGCGAAAGAGCGACACCGGGGCGGGCGCTTCGGCGAGTAAGGCTGCGCCGCTCGGCAACGGCCCTGCACGAAGCTGCTCCGCGTAGCTAATGTACCCGCCGCTGTCCGGTGTCTCGATTGCTCCAAAGACGACTAGTGCAATCAAAGCCGGCAGGGACGCGAGCAGTCCCACATGCCAATCGCCACGCACAACTCGACGCTCCGCTAACTCCCCTTGCCAAGACGAGCAGCCATACTTCGTGGGCTGTCAAGCGTAACCCCACGTCGAAGCGTGACCGCTGACTTTCCGCCCGCGACAATCATGCGCGACTGTGATCCCGGGGCAACGGCAGTGTCGCTACCTTCTACACCCGATTATCGGCTACCGTAGCGGGAAACCTTGCGTTACTTCGACAGATCGTCTCGGCTCGATCGAGGTGTGCCATGGTCATCAGGTTCGCACTTGCCTGCATTATGCTTGTCGCTGGCGCTCAGGCGGCATCGGCCTGTCTGGCGGGGCCCGAGACCCTCCACAACCGTGAGATGGCCCTCATCTACACCG
>JRHI01001185.1_pt1 | contig 23379 bp, 26 predicted proteins | sample 215371 | NCBI WGS metagenome assembly JRHI01 (sample SAMN02929681, study PRJNA255918) | sediment metagenome | biome: cave system; feature: Ice Cave; material: Sediment; isolation source: sediment from deep within a dark volcanic ice cave with no known source of... ...
GGACCCCAACTTCAGCGAGTTACTGAAATTTCGAGGTTAAGCTGAAGCAGGTTCGAGAAGCGAGCCTGATCCGGGAGGAACAGTACCCCTTGGGCTTGGTAGTCGGCTTTGCCGATGAGCCTCCTGGCGGTGTCCATCCCTGTTAGTTCTGCCTCCCGCCGGGTGAAGCGGCTGTCCGCGAACTTGAGGAAGATCAACCCCAGAACCGGTATCGCGTATTCGGCGGCTTTGAGATGGGAGTTGGCCCGGAGTTCGTCCGCGGTTTCCCACAGGCGGCTCGCCACCTCGTAGATGTCCGTTGCTTCAGAGCCTGTCTTCTTGATCGTTTGACTCACGATGCCTCCAGAGCGACGCCGACTCGACCGGTCACCACGGCATTGACGAGAGCTTCTCGGAATCGCCCCGCCGCTCGCTAACGGAGTCTGCCACGGTTTGCTTATTGCGGCGACCAACTTCCTGCCGAGGTCATTCTCGTTGGGGCTGGTGTCTGACTAAGTTGTAGGACTGGCTATCACTAATGCGGCCGCGCCTAATGACAAGTCAAAACCGCATTGCAGTCAAGATTGCAGTCAAAATAAGGCTACAGTCAGTAGCCTGCTCTAACTGGCCCAACATGTAGTGTGTGGCTCACGATCGTCTACTAGATGTTGGTGCCCGCGCACGGAATCGAACCGTGAACCTTGGGATTAAGAGTCCCCTGCTCTGCCAGTTGAGCTACGCGGGCGCCTAGCGATCTCAGATATTAGTCCCGCCTCTTAACCGCGGTGGTTGGCTCGCCTGCCTGGGTGGCCGTAGCCTCCGGGCATGCGAGCCCGTATCCCGGCCGGCATCGACCTCGAGGACAAGCTTCTTTACGGTCTCTCGCCGGCGCGGCTGGGGTATGTGACAGCCCTTGTCGGGGGCGCGATCTGGGTGCTCCGGCAGCCCCTTCCTGGCCCGCTGCGCTGGTTCTGTACGGCGGCGCTGCTGGCGGCGGCGGCCGCTGTCGGTTGGCTCAGTAAAGGCGGACGCCATCTCGATGCCTGGGCTGCCGACCTGGCCCGGCATGTCACCAGGCGCTACCGGTTGGTGGCCGACCTCGGGCCCCTCGGCAGGTTCGCCAGCCAGGCGGTCCAACGTTGGCGCCCTCCACTTCACCAGCGAATCAGGTTGCAGCGATTCAGTCTGCCGCTCCGCCTGCCGCGAGCGAGACGGACGTGAGGCTGCTTCGCCTGGAGGAGCAGCCCGCCCGCCAGTTCCTGCCGCGCGGGGCCGAGGCGAGCGTCCTGCTCACCGCCGGGATCGGCTACCTGGGCGCTGTCGCCGATGACCAGGCCCGCTGGTCGGCGGGCTTTCGCCGGCTCCTCGACTCCCTGAGCTGTCACCTCCAGGTTGTCATGCGGTTCCGGAATGTTTCAGGCGGCCATCCGGAAGGCCAGCGGCGGGAGGTGCTCGTGGTCGTCGCGCAATCGGGCGCGACCGCGTTGACCGAAGCGCTCCGGGCTATCGGGCTGACGGTGGGGGTGGGACAGCCCCTGGATTCGTCGAGCACCTTCGGGCGAGAGACGGCGCGGGCGTACCGCAACACCGGTGGCTGGCATCGAACCTTTTATGTCGAGCGCTTTCCCGGTGGCGAATTGGAGCCTGGCTGGGTGCTGAGACTCGTGCCACCGGGCGTCGACGCGGACATCTCTTGGCACATCGACGCCATGGCAACGGGGTGGGCGGTGGACTTCCTCCAGCGACAGCTCGCGCAGCTTCGCGCCAGCCAGCTCGAAGGGCAGAGCAGAGGGGTGTCGGACACCGACCTCGCAGCTGCCCTGCCCGCCGCCGCCGACCTCCAGCGCAAGCTCTCCGCCAGCCAGGAGCGTGCCTTTCACCTCGCTGCCTACATCACCGTGTCTGCCGCCGACGAGCCCTCCCTCGATGAAGCCGCGCAGCGGGTCGAGGACGCCGCCCGCGCGTCCCTGTGCACCATCAGGGCCGCCACCTTCAGGCAACTCGAAGGCCGGCTCGCCACCCTCCCGACCGGATTCGACAGGCTTGGCAAGCAACACATCGTCGACACCTCGTCGCTGGGCACGCTCTTTCCGTGGCTCGAGGCCGAGGTCTTTGACAGCCAGGGCATCGCAGTCGGTCACAGTCGAGCCACCGCCACGCCGGTCCAGATCGACCCCTTCGACAGCAACCACCACGAGAACGCAAACATCGCGGTGTTCGGCCACTCGGGCGCGGGCAAGACCTACCTGCTGTCCACCATCGCGCTGGCGGCGGCGAGTGCCGGCTGGCAGACATTCATCATCGATCCCGAACACGAATACGGTCCCCTCGCTCGCGCAGCAGCCGGCGCCGATGTCCAGTTGGCGCTCGGGAGCGGCCATTCCCTGAATGTCATGGACATGCGCGGCGACAGCTCGGACGAGCAACAGCTCGGGCCTGCGGTCGCCGACACGGTGGATCTCATCGAGACGATCTGCGGCGGAATGGATGAGGCTGAGAAGGCTCTTCTGGAGGCAGCGGTCCGCCTCACCTACCAGGAGGTCTCGGCCCCTGTCCTCGGTGATGTGGCGGCGCGGCTGCCCGATTCAGCTCGCGTTGCCCGCATCCTGGCTCGCTGGGTGCGGGGCAGCCTCGGCGCGATGTTCAGCCGGCCGACCAATGTGAACCTGGACGTCCCCCTGGTCGCCTTCGGCATGCGCGAGCTGCGCGAGGAGATGATCGGTCCGGTTCACTTCCTGCTTGCGGAGGCTCTCTGGCGCCGGTTTCGCGATCGCTCCCGGCGTCGCCTCCTGGTGGTGGACGAGCTCGCCCTCCTGTTCGAGGATCCGGTGATGCGGCGGTTCGTGGTCCGCCTTGCCCGGCGGATTCGAAAGTACGACGGCGCGCTGGTCTTCGCCACCCAGAACGCCGGCGATCTCCTCGGCAGCGATGCCGGGATGGTGGTGGCCACGAATCCCGCGATCAGGTTCTTCGGTGCTCAGCGGCCGAGTGAGGCCCAGAAGCTTCAGCGAGCGTTCCAGCTGAGCGACATCCAGCGGCAGGGTCTCGAAACCGCTCGCCGGGGCGAGTTTTTGCTTTCGGCAGGTCACCGGCGTCTGCCGATCCAGGTCAAGGCGGAAGCCTGGCAGGAGGAGATCATGAAGGTGCCTCGGTAGACTTTGCACGGTGTCCGCGCTGATCGAGCTCGACGGTCGTCGACTCGCGGTCACGTGGTCCGATCAGGCAGTCCTGAAAGACATCAAGGCCGTCTGTCAGGTCGGCGCGAAACAGCACGTTGGCGGCGCGTGGACGGGGGACAGCGAGCTGTGGACGGCGACCTGTGGACCATTTCAGGTGTCGCTCGCCGCCAGGGTGGAGGCCGACCGGGTGACCCTCAGCCTCGAGGTCACTGCCCGCGAAGCTGCCGAGGTTACCAGGGTTGGTCTGGCCTGCCGCCCGGAGCTGGCGGGTGAAGCCCCAGGCTGGTGGATCTACAACGGCTACCAATCATGGGACGCCGCTGATGTGATCAAGGCGTCGGCAGCGCGCCGGTCCTCGTGGTGGACCTGTGCCGTCGCCGATGTCGGGGGTAGTGGGATAGCGGTGGCCAGCGAGTCGGCAGCCCGGTTGGCGACCCGCTTCGACTTCCGGGACGGGGAGCTCAGCATGGTCCAATGCGCTCCCACCGGCGCCGCCCCGATCATCTGGTCAGCCCAGCCCGGCGACACGCTTCGCCTGGAGTCGTTGGTGGCGACAGCCTCCTCGGCGGTTTGGGCGGCTCTCAAGGAGGTGGCCTCGGGCGAACCCCGCCGGGCAGCCGTGCCGGTCGGCTGGTTGAGCTGGTATCACTACGGCCCCTGGGTGAGTGAGCAGGACGTCATCGAGAATTCCCGGATACTGGCCGACGGCCTGCTCAGAGGCCTCGGTTACAACTCGGTGCAGATCGACGACGGCTGGCAGCAGGCTTATGGCGACTGGACACCGAACACCAAGTTCGGGAGCGGGCTGGGCCAGGTGGCCGGGAAGCTGGCGGCTGCAGGACAGACCGCCGGCGTCTGGACCGCACCCTTCCTCGTCAGTGCCAGCGCGGACCTCGCGGAAACGGCCGGCGACGAATGGTTCGTGAAGGATCCCATCAGCGGTGAACGGCTGATCGATCCTGTCCACCTGTCCTTCGGGCCGATGTATGTCCTGGACGCCCGGCGGCCCGCGGTATGCGACCACCTCGAGCAGGTGTTCCGAAGCCTCCATGACACAGGCATTCGCTATTTCAAGATCGACTTCCTGTACGCCGGCGCCTACGCCGGACTCGAGGGCCTGCGGGCGGGGGTGGAGGCGATTCGCCGGGGGGTGGGGAACTCCTACATCCTCGCCAGCGGAGGGCCCCTCCAGCCACTGGCCGGTTTGACCGAGGGCTGCCGCATCGGCCAGGACACCGCGACGCCCATCTACGACTTCGACACCGGTCAGCCGCTGGCGAAGATCTTCGGCGACGAGATCCTCTGGATCGCCCGCAACATCGCCTGCCGGCACTTCCTTGATGGCTGGTACCAGCTCGATCCCGATGTCGCGCTGGTCGGGGCCAACCTCACCCTCGGTCAGGCGCGGCAGCTGGTCACCGCCGTGGCGCTCAGCGGGGGGCCATTCTTCGCCAGCGACGCCCTCCTCCAGCTCGAGCCCGAGCGCCTCGCGCTGCTGACCAACCCGGATGTGTTGAGCCTTGTCGGAGGTCCGCCGGCAGTCCCGGATTGGGAGCCCGACTCGGAGCAACTGGCGAGCATCTGGAGGCGCAATGACGGTGTGCTGGCGGCCTTCAATTGGACCGGAGGCCCGCGCCGGCTGGTGGTCGATGCGCCCCAATCGGGAGGGGTCCGGGACCTCTGGACCGGGCAGGCTGTCGACCTTTCCACCGGGGTCGCCCACCTCGAGCTGCCTGAAGCGGGAGTGCGCCTTTTGAAGGTGGATGGAGGGGGTAGGCTAAGCGCGTGGCTCGAGTGATTCACCACCGGCTGCACGGCTTGCCTCCTGCCCATGTGGAGCGACTCGAGACGCAGGTGGAGCGGCTGGCCCGGGCGCGGGAGTGGCGCAGCGACCCGGTCTGGATGGCGAGCGGCCGCTCGAGGACCCTTTTCCTTTCGGAGTACTACCGGCACCTCGTCGACGCGGAAGGTGCTGACGTCTCAGCGGGCGGCTTTCTCAAGATGCAGGGCGATGAGACCGACGCTCTCGTCCTCCTTTTCTTCCTCCGCGACCTGAGCGCCGAGTACGGTGTCCGCGCGGTCTGGAGAGATGAGCAGAACCCCCTGCTCAAGCTCCGTTTCATGGAGTTCCGGCGCGGGCTCCTGAAGACCGGGCAGACCCTGGAGGACCACTTTGCCAAGCGGCCGGTGATCAAGAGGGTGCAGGGCCAGGCGATCCACTTTTACCCGCCGGGGTTCCGGGTTCATTCGAGAGCTGTCGGGTCGGATCGCTGGGGTTACTCGCTCCAGGGGCTGCGGGCCTTTGCCCCCAGCCTGCTCGAGGCCGAGCGCGAGGCACTCAAAATCCTGCGAGGGCTGCGTCGTCTCAGCTGAGCTGCTGGACGAGCGTGAGGGTCGCCTCGAGGCGGGGGACGGCACCGGTCTCAACTGGCATGCCTGGGTGCCGGTCGCTCCCCGGCTGACCCTCGCCGTCATCCCGGGACACGGGGAGCACGCCGGCCGCTATGACGTCTTGGCCCGGGCGATGGCGAACCACGCCATTGCAACCTACGCGCTCGACATTCGCGGCCACGGCCGCAGTGACGGCGCCCGCGGTCACACCATGAGCTGGGATGACGTGATCGGCGATGCCGTCACCTTCCATTCCATGGTGAAGGCGGCGGCGAGCGGCGAGGTCGTGCCGCTGGGACACTCGGTCGGCGGGTCCATCCTGCTCAGCGCGATCATCCGCGGCCGGCTCCAACCAGCGCGATTCGTGGTTTCCAGCCCGGCCCTGCGCGTCAGGGCACGCGTGCCCGCCTGGAAGCTGACGCTGGGCCGGGGAGCCTCTCGCTTCACGCCCTCCCTGGCCATGAGCACCGAGTTGAATGCTGACCACATCTCCAGAGATCCCACCGTGGTGGCTGCCTACCGAGCGGACCCCCTGACCCACGACAGGATGTCGGTTCGCTTCTACACGGAGTGGCAGGCGGCCAACGCCGAGATCATGGCTCGGGCCGGCGAGATCAAGCTGCCCTTCCTGGCAACCCATGGCAGCGACGACCGCATCATCGACCCCCTGGCGACCGAGGAATTCGTCAAGCGTTCGGCCTCACCCGCGAAGCAGCTGAAGATCTATCCCGGTGCGTACCACGAACCGTACAACGACATCAATCGGGAGGAGGTTTTCGCGGACCTGGCTGGCTGGCTGGCCGGCTGAAGCCTGGTTCGACCAGGGTCATGAGGCTTGTCCTCCAGCGTGTGCGACGGGCCAGGGTCACCTGGGACTCGGGCAAGAGCGAGATCGGGCCAGGTGTGGTCGTCCTGGTCGGCGTCGGCCCGGCGGACGACGCGGCGACCGTTGATCGAGCCGCCGACAGGATCACCCATCTCAGGATCTTTGAGGATGCTGAAGGTAAGACCAATCTCAGCCTGCTCGACGTCGGCGGTGCAGCTCTGGTCATCTCTCAGTTCACCCTCTATGCAGATGTCAGCCGCGGTCGCCGGCCAGGGTTCAGCGGAGCCGCGGCACCGGGCCTCGCCGAGGGCATCTACGGGGATCTGATCGTCGCTCTGCAGCGGCGGCAGGTCCCGGTCGCCACCGGCAGCTTCGGCGCCGAGATGGAGGTGGAGCTCGTCAATCAGGGGCCGTTCACGCTTGTGATGGACACCGACACCCTCTCTCGGTGATAGCGACCGACCGGCGTTCCCACCTCCTCGCCTACGGCGCCTTCGCCCTCCTCGCTCTGATCTGGGGTTTCAGCTACATCCTCATCAAGATCGGAGTGACTGCCATGCCCGCGACCGAGGTGGTGCTGATCCGTGTCGGCAGCGGCGCGGTCGCGCTTCTGGCGGTATTTGGAATTCTGCGCCGCAGCCCGTTGGTGCCCGAGCTACGGGCCAAGCTGCCCGGGTTCGCGCTGATGGCGCTGACCTCCAGCATCCTTCCCTTCCTAACGATCACCTGGGGCCAGTTTTACATCAGCACCGGGCTGGCCAGCATCCTCAATGCGACGACTCCACTCTGGACCGCCATCCTCGCCTACTGGGTCACCCCGGGCGAGCGTCCATCCCGCATCAATTACCTGGGAGTCGGGACCGGCTTCATCGGCACCGGCATCCTGATCGGCCCGCAGCTGGTGCGCGACCCATTCCATGCCAGCGCCCTGGCCAGTCTGGCGGTGCTGGTCGGGGCGGCCAGTTATGCCGTCGCGGCAGTCGGCCAGAGGAGTTTGCTAAGGGGGGTCAATCCGCTCGACGCAAGCCTTTGGCAGCTGCTCCTGAGCACTGTCGCGATGCTCGTGATCGCCGCGCCGGCACTCCCCTCGGCGCACCCCAGCCTCTACGCCTTCGGGGCAGTCCTGCTGCTAGGCGTGGCCGGCTCCGCGCTCGCCTACATCCTTTACTACTACCTCCTCAACTCTCTTGGAGCCACGCGCGGCTCCTCGGTCACCTTCGTGATACCGATTACCGCCGTGTTCTGGGGCGCATTGATATTCAATGAACGCCTGGCTCTGCAAGCATGGATTGGAATGGCGGTGATTCTCTGCGGTGTCTTCCTGACCAGCCTCCGCCACACCCAGCGGGTGCCTGCGCTGGCGAAGGCGGGGGAGTCTTCAGGATGAACGCCGATCTGGATTTCGCGGCCGCTCACCTGGAGCCGATCCGGGAAGCCGCCGTGCGCATCGCGCCTTACGTTCGCCGCACACCATCCCTCGGCACCGATCTCGACCCCTTGCTCGTCCTCAAGCCCGAGTGTTTCCAGGTGACCGGCTCCTTCAAGGCTCGGGGCGCCTTCAACGCCGTCCTCTCCCTGCCTGTGGGCACCACCGGGGTTGTGACGGCGAGCTCGGGCAACCACGCCCAGGCGGTGGCGCTGGCCGCGCGGACCGCCGGCCTCAAAGCTCTGATCCTGATCCCCGAAGGCGCCAACCCGGCCAAGATCGAAGCCACCCGCGGTTATGGGGCCGAGGTGCTCACGAAGGGCATCACCTTCGCAAATCGCGATGAGCGGCTGATCCAGGCCGTCCGGGACTCCGGATACGCGCTGGTCCATCCCTATGACGACTGGGCGGTCATCCACGGCCAGGGGACAGGTGCCCTGGAGTTGATCGAGGACGTCCCCGACCTCGAGCTGATCGCCTGCCCTGTCGGCGGTGGCGGGCAGATCGCCGGTTGGGCGCTCGCCGCCAAGGCATTGAACCCGGCAATCAGGATCATCGGCGTCGAGCCGGCGGCTGCGGACGACGCTTTCCGCTCGTTTCAGTCGCGCCGTCGAGAGAGGCTTGACGAACCCCCCACCACGATGGCGGACGGGGTGAAGACGTTGAGCATCGGGGTCCGCAATTTCGAGGTGCTGATTGAACGGCGGCTGATGGATGACGTCGTAACGGTCAGCGAGGAGGAACTGGCCGAGGCGGTGGTCGCGGCGTGGCTTCGCTGCAAGCTGGCGCTGGAACCGACGGGGGCCCTGACCCTAGCCGCCTTCCTTGCCGGCAAGCTGGCTGGCAAGGGGCGAAAGGGTCTCGTCCTGAGCGGCGGTAACGCCGACCCGCAGCTCATCGCTAGGCTGTTGACCAGCTGAAATGATCCCGGTCAAAGAAGTCATGACGACGAAGGTGATCACGATCGACCAGGATCTCGGCGTGGGCGAGGTGGCCGACCTGCTCACCCGGTCCCACATCACGGGCGCCCCGGTCGTCGACGGCGACGGCCACGTCGTGGGCATCGTCTCCGAGATCGACGTAGTCTCCAAGCGCGGCGCGAAGGTGTCGGACATCATGAGCCGCCACGTGATCTCGATTGGTGAGGACAGCAGCATCGAGCAGGCCGCCCGGCTGCTCGCCGATCAGCGAATCCGCCGCCTGCCGGTCATGGCACAGGGCAGGATGGTGGGTTTGCTCAGCCGTTCTGACATCCTCGAATTCTTTGCCCACAGCCATTGGACCTGCGGCGCCTGCGGGCAGAGCTATCGCGGACTTGAGGCGCCGCCCGTCTGCGACCACTGCCAGGGCCGGGAATTCGCGCTCGAGCGGGGCTCAGCCCCGGGCACCTGACCCTGCCCAGACTGAGCCGCAAGGCAGACAGCTTCACCGAGAGCGTCATCCGGGAGATGACGCGCCTCAACCTCGCTCTGAACGGTCCCGAGCGTGCGGTCAACTTCGCCCAGGGGTTTCCGGATTTTCCGCCGAGCGCGGCCATCATCCAGGCCGCCAAGGACGCGCTCGACCAGGGTTTCAACCAATACGCGACCACCTGGGGCGCTCCCCAGCTGCGGGTGGCGATCGCCGGTCGGCAATCCTCGGCCTGGGGGAGGGAGATCGATCCCGAGCGCGAGGTGACGGTGGCGTGCGGGGCGACCGAGGCGATGATCGCCGCAATGCTTGCGATCGTGGACCCTGGGGACGAGGTGATCGTGTTCGAGCCGTTCTATGAGAACTACGGGCCCGACTGCATCCTCAGCGGCGCCGTGCCGCGCTTCGTGGCCCTCCGTGCTCCGGATTGGAGCTTCGACCCGGACGAGCTGCGGGCTGCCTTCGGGCCGCGCACCCGGGCGATTGTGGTCAACACACCTCACAACCCCACCGGCAAGGTCTTCTCGAGGGAGGAGCTGGAGCTGATCGCGAGTTTGTGCCGCGAGCACTCGGCGATCGCCATAACTGACGAGATCTATGAGCACCTCGTTTACCGCGGCGAGCACATTTCCATGGCCACTCTGCCCGATATGGCGGAACGTGCAGTGACCATCAGCGGCGCCTCGAAGACCTTCAGCGTCACTGGCTGGCGGGTGGGTTGGCTGATCGCGCCACCCGCGCTTAGCGACGGGATTCGCAAGGTCCACGATTTCCTCACCGTGGGTGCGGCTCACCCTCTCCAGGTCGCGGTGGCCGTGGCGCTCGGCTTTCCACAGTCCTTCTACGACGCCCTGCTCGAGGAATACACCGAGCGGCGGAACCGGATGACGGCGGGCCTGGTGGAGATCGGCTTTGACGTGCGGCCTCCCGACGGCGCCTATTACGTCATGGCGGGCATCGAAGCATTCGGGTTTCCCGACGACGTCTCCTTCGCCCGCCACCTCATCGACACTGTGGCCGTGGCCACCGTTCCCGCCTCGAGCTTCTACCACGACCCCGGGCTGGGCCGACACCAGGTCCGGTTCAGCTTTCCCAAACGGATGGCAACCCTGGAGACGGGCCTTAACGCGTTGCGAGCGCTGCCCCACCCCTCTTAACAGGGGAGGTGGTTCGGCGCACCCACCAGCTCTAACCTGCGACGGCAATGAGGTTCGGTTCGCGCTTCCTCCACCCGATGGTCTGGCTCGTCACCGGCGAGGTGCTGGTCCTGGCCCTGCTTCTCGGCTTTTCCTGGCACCTTTTCCTCTCGCAGCGCAACCACCCGGAGGCTGTCCCGAGCTGGCCAATTGTGGCCCCGGGGGCCGATCGGCGAAGTCCGGTCCCAGCTCGCGTGACGCCGGCGCCGGCGGTGACCGCGCCGAGCCCGCCGCCCCACTCCGGACCTGCGGCTCGTGTTCCCGCCGTGGATTTGGCACGTCTCAACCGTGATGGAGCTGCGCTGGAGCAGGCGCAGGCGTCGGTGGTCTCGCGGCTGACGGCCGCCCTCCGCGCCTACCTCGAACGGGTTGTGCTGCCGGCGGTGCTCCGAGCTGAGAGAGCGAGCACGGCCACCAGCCCGGCCACGACGCAGAGCACAGCGGCCAGCAGGAAGATCCCGTGATACTCGGCCACCAGTGCCTGCGTCACGCGCGCCTCGTAGGCGAGCTTCTGCGCCGCAAAGTCGGGCGATCCCGGGATGAGTCGAAGGGGCGGCCCAGCATTGAAGAGCTCATAGAAGCGCTGAAGGCCAAAGGCCGAAAGCGCCGCCAGTCCCACCAGCATGCCGAGGGTTCGCACCAGGACGACAAGGCTTGCCGCCAGACCATGGCGCCGCCTATCCGCGACCTCGAGGACCGCCGCCGCAAGAGGTGTGATCACGAGCCCGAATCCCAACCCCGTCAGCGCCAGAACCGCCTCCGCCTCCCCCACCGGGCCGAGCCGCCGGAGGAGCTCATGCGTATCCCAGGTCGACATGAGAAGAAAGCCAACCGTCGCAGCGCCGAGCCCGAGAGCAGCGGTGAGCCGGCCGCCCAGAAAGCGGGTGGCCCAACCCCCCGCCAGCGCACCGACCGGCAGCGCGATCATGAATCGAGAGAGGAGCACGGCGGAGCCGAGCTGGTCCAGGTTGAACACTCCCCGCGCCATGATTGGGATGTCGACAAGAGCCACCATCAACCCTCCCCCGACAAGCAGGTTGGCCAGGGATGAGCCGAGCAGTTGCCGGCTGCCGAGCAACTCTCGCGGGATCACCGGGCTCAGCACCGCGACCTGCCGGTAGCCCCAGATGGCCAGCGCCAGCAGCGCTCCCAGTCCGGCCGGGAGGAAGTTGGCACCGACCAGGCCATGGCCCGGGTTGTCGGGGTAGAGGGCCAGGACCAGCAGTGCCAGTCCGGCGCCGAGCAAGAGCGCCCCCAGCCAGTCCACCCTCGCGGGTGGCTCCGGGTCGGCCGCGGGTGCGATGGCCGCCGAGCGCCGGCTGGCGACGTGAAACCCGATGCCGCAAGCAAGCGCGAGGGGCAGGTTCAACCAGAACACCACTCGCCAGCCACCGTAGGCGGCGCCGAGGGCGGCCAGTCCCGCCCCGTAAAGTGGCCCCACGACGCTCCCTGTTTCCTGGATCGCCGCAACGACCCCGATCGCGATCGCTCGGCGCGGTGGCTGGAAGTGATCGGCGGCGAGCGCCAGTGCCACCGGCACCATCGCACCGCCGCCCAGCCCCTGGAGGACCCGGCCCGCCACCAGCCACGGCAGTCCGAACCATCCGTAGGGCGGCTCGCCGCTGAAGCCCGCTGAAGCGGTGATCAGAGAGCCGGCGGCAAACACCGCAAGGGCGGCGGCGTAGGCGCGGCCCCTGCCGTGAATGTCGGAGGCGAGGCCGATCAACGGCATCACCACGATGTAGCCGGCGAGGAAGCCCGAGACGATGGGGGTTGCCTGTTCGATCCGATCGATCGACAGGTCCAGGTCGAACAGCATCGCCGGCAGCAGGGTCACCACCACGTAGGCGTCGAGGGCGGCGACAAAGAGGCCCGCGCTGGCCGCGGCGATCAGCAGCGTCGGCCCCCACCGTCCCGAGGCGCTCATGGGCGGGCGCGTCTAATCGGCTGAACGAAAGAGAAAGTAGGCAGGGCCTGGTTCGCTCCGTGAACGGTCCACCTCCGGTCGTGCGGGGACCCTTTTCACTAGGCGCCGGGCTTGGTGATCACCACGGGCGCGTCGAAGTCGTGCAGACGAACTTCAAGGGTGGTCCGCTTGTCGGCGACAAAGAGAAAACCGGAGAGCAACGCCTTGCGAAGCAGGTGGTCCCGCTTGCCAACCCAGAGCGTGGCCTGGATGTCGCTGGTTGGGCTGAGCGGTTGCACCGCCTGCGCCAACTGCTCGGCCGAATACTTCGCGCCGACCTGCCAGCAGTCCACCCCGTCGACGACGGCGGATCCCTCCAGCACCGGGTTGCGACCCTTGGGGAGGATGCCCGGCAGGCCGGCGGTAGGATCGAAGATCCTGCCCACCGACGGCACCGCAGTCGCCTGCACGCCGGGGACCTCCTGGACGCCGAGGAAGGGGACGGTGACATAGGTGTGTCCGTCAAGCGTCACGACCCACACCTCAATCAGCGAGTCGGTGCCCTGGCGCGCCTTGATCGAGACCTGACTGTCGGCCGGCAGGCGGACCTTACCCGATGCTGAGACCACAGTCAGGCCGAAGAAGGTGGCACCCGGGCCGAACTTCAACTCAACCGACGCGCTCTTAACAGCGGCCAGGGCGGGCCCGGCATCCTGAAGGACGCGAGCGGGGTCGGCCGCCGGCGAGGTGGCGCCCGGAGCACACCCCGCTGCGAGCAGGAAGCTAAGTGCGGCGAACCAACCCGACCCGTTAGCGCCCCGCTTCACCACTGAAGTCTAAGCACCGGTCGGGGGCGACCTGTGACAGGTTCTGAGTTGACGTCCAGACTCAGACTCGGCGCCAACCGAGTAACCCAGCCCGTGGGATTTCAAAGTCGCACCCCAGGCGGCAACGGCCGCGGGCGGTTCAGCCGACCGGCTGGGGGGTGTGCTCGACGGCCGGTTCGGCGTGGTTCCCGGACTCATGCTTGGCCTCGGGACCCTTGCCGCCGCCGACCGACGGACCCATGGACACATTGCCGTTTAGGGTTGCTCCGTCCTCCACCGTCAACTTGCTCACGCGGACGTCGCCGTGGAGCGTGCCCGACCCGCTCAGGGAGAGTCGGCCCCGGGCATGAACGGTTCCCGTGACGCTGCCCTGGACGGTGACGTTGTTGCCCTCGATGGAGGCCTTCACAGTCGCCGGTCCCTCGACCGCGACGTCGCCCGAAGCCTTCAACTCGCCCTCTGCGTGACCGACAACGGTGAGATCACCGTCAAATGTGAGAGTGCCGACCAGCTTGTCCTTCGGACCAAGCGTGATCGAATTGTGGCTGTTGCTGTCTCCCCTCTTGCCGCGGCCGCGATCTGGGTGGTGATTCTCTTCGTCTGCCATGCATGAGCTCCTTGATGTGGGTGGGGATCGAGAGCAATTCTACCCTCGCCCTAAGCTGTTTCAGATCCCGTGGACCTGACCGCCGCAGACGAGCTCGTAGAACACCTCGTCGAGTTTTATGACCGGGTGGCCCCGGAATACGATTCCTGGGCCGGGGGCCTTCACGCGCGGGTTGCTGGACGCCTGGTAGAGGTGGCCGATCCCAAGCCGCGCGAGCAGGTTCTCGATGTCGGCTGTGGGACAGGCCTGGTCACCCGGCTGCTGGCTGCCAAGGTGGGTGACCGGGGTGGTGTGGTGGGCATCGACCTCAGCGCCAGGATGCTCGATCTGGCCCGGAGCCGGGCTCTCAAGAACACCACCTTTCTGACCATGGCGGCTGAGCACATGGTCTTTCGCGAGCAGAGCTTCGATCTCATCACCTACGGACAGTCGCTTCCCTACCTGGCGGACCCGGTCGGCAGCCTCGACGAAGCTGTCAGGCTGCTCAGGGTCGGTGGCCGCCTGGCACTCTCGCTCCACCGCCGCAGCCTCCAGACGGAGGCTCAGGACATCTTCTACCGCGTTCTCGGTGAGCTGGCCGTGAGCCATCACCTGCGGATCCCGGACCACTCGCCGGAGCGGTCGCACTTCGGGGAGAGGGAGAACCTGCCACGGCTCCTCGACGAGCTCGGCTTCACTGAGATCCGGCTGACCGAGATGGTGACCGGCGGCCGGGTTGCCACGCCCCGCGAGTGGACGAACCTGATGGCGGGCTCGGGGCCATTGCCGAATACCTTGATCTCCGTCCTCGGCCCTCGGCTGCGGTCGCAGTTCGAAGCCGAGCTGCAGGATCAGATGGCCGGGCTGGGTGACGAGGCGTTCCGGTACCACTTCGCCTTCATCTTCGCCGTGGGCACGCTCTCGGCCTAACGTGCCGTCTCGGAGGGGAGCGGTCGAGGCAGACCGGAGACGGCGTTGCTAGCCGGCGGGCTGAGAGCGTGGCCGAGGATCCCGTCCGCCACCCGGATACCCTGGCGCGCCAGTTTCTCGAGGCATCTCGGCTTGACGCCGGTGGGACGGAACTGACCGTGATCGGAGTCGGCCTCGAAGACGTAGATCTGGCGCAGCACGGGCACACCGTTGGAGTACCCGCCAAGCTCCGAGATCTCGAGGATCTTTCGCTTGCCGTCGGCGCGGCGCACCTGGTGGACGATCAGGTCGACCGCGGACACGATCTGCGCCCGGACCGCCTCCAGGGGAAGGTCGATCGAGGCGGACAGCACCATTGTCTCGAGCCGGGCCAGGGCGTCCGCCGCCGAGTTGGAGTGAATCGTGGACATGCTTCCGTCATGGCCGGTGTTCATCGCCTGGAGCATCTCGAGCGCTTCCGCGCCACGCACCTCGCCGACGATGATCCGGTCGGGGCGCATGCGAAGGCTGTTGCGGAGCAGTTGACGGATGGTGAGCTCACCTTCACCCTCGACGTTCGGCCCGCGATATTCGAGGCGGACAACGTGCGGATGCTGAAGCTGGAGCTCGGCGGTGTCCTCGATTGTGACGACGCGCTGGTCGGCGGGGATCAACGAGCCGAGCACATTGAGCGTCGTCGTCTTGCCAGAGCCGGTGCCTCCCGTGATGAGCAGGTTGGCCCCGCCGAGCACAGCCTGCTGCAGGAAGAGCGCCATATTCAGGTTGAGCGTGTCCTGCTTGATCAGCTCGCTCATGTCACTGAGGAACTTGGTGAACTTGCGGATGGTGAGGGTGGGACCATCGACTGAGGCGGGCGGGATGACGGCGTTGATGCGGCTTCCGTCCGGCAGACGAGCATCGACCATCGGGCTCGTCTCATCGATCCTCCGGCCGATTGAACCGGCCATGCGCCGGATCACCTCCAGCAGCTCATGGTCGCTGGCAAAGGTCTGGTTGCTGCTCTGCAGCTTGCCCTTGCGCTCTACGAAGACATTCTGGTGACCGTTGACCATGATCTCCGTCACCGTTGGATCGCTCAAAAGCGGATCCAGGGGGCCGAAGTGGAAGGCATTGCGAAGGATCAGGTCGCTCAGCTGCTGGAGCTCGGCGGGCGAGAGTAACAAGCCGTCCTCCGCCAGCAGTTTCGCGAGGTGACCACCGACGGCGGCCGTGAACTCAAGAGGGGACCGCTGATCCATGCGATCGTCGCGAATCCGGGCCAGCCGGGCCCGGTACACGCGGGCCAGCTCTGGCATCCTGCCCGCAGCGGGGTCGCGCCTGGCGAGCTCCGTGTCCGGCGCTGCCGCCTGGGGCCGGCGGCTGGCCGGGCCGAGCTTCTCAGCCGGACTTCGGGAATCCCACTCCTTGACGAAGAAGATGCCCTTCACAGCATGGAGGGAGACCAACGCCGGGATCAGCAGGCGCAGCCGGGCGTCCCACATGCGGAGCTTGAATCCTTCTCCCTCCTGGCCCCAGCTGTCATCGCGAAACGTACGGACGACCTCGCCATCGTGAAAACGAATGACGATCTTGGGGAGGTCCCGGTTGGCCCGGGGATCTCCCCCCTCGCTCTTCTCCATGTTGCCGGCGTGGATCAGCACGTATTTGATCGCGGAGAGGGACACCCAGACCAGATCGTTGTTCCCCCCGTCGGGGACCATCGGGAAGCCCATCTTGGTGAGCGTCATCGCTCCGGAGTCGCCCTCGATCCTTTCGCCGTCGGCGAAATGAACGGTGACTCTCAAGTGGGTGTTCCTGGATGCTGGATTGGAGTCACAGGAACCCAACACATAGGACGGGGTGGCGTCATTGCGGCGTCATCTCGCCAACGGCGGCGTTGGACTCCACCAATTGCGTCGGGTCGCGATAGCGGTGGCCCGCGTAGCCTTGATTGCCATGACCGGTCTCAGCCGAGCGGCGCTCCCCGACGGGCTGGTGGTCTTCGTAAAGCAGGATTGCCCCACCTGCGTAGCCATCGCGCCGGTCTTGGCTGAGTTGAAGGCCGGCCGCGAGCACCTCACCGTATACACCCAGGACGATCCCGCGTTTCCGTCCGGGGTCCATCCGGTTGACGACACCGAGCTCGAGGTCAGCTTTCGCCAGGGAATCGAGGTTGTGCCCACTCTGATGCGCGTTCGCGAGGGCCGGGTGGTCGAGGCGATCGTGGGCTGGCTGCGCTCGGACTGGCAGCGGATCACGGAGGTCGACGGTCTTGGCGCCGACCAGCCGGAATATCGGGCGGGCTGCGGCTCGCGCAGCGTCGACCCGGGCATGCCGGAGAAGCTCGCCGCGCGCTTTGCCGGCGACCTCCTCGCCTCGCGCCGGATCGAGCTCGGCGGAGCCGAGGACGACATCGAGGCGGGCTATGACCGCGGTTGGAGTGATGGACTGCCCGTGGTGCCTCCCACAGCCGAGCGTGTACACCGGATGTTGACGGGCACCACGCGCGATCCCCAGGAGATTGTTGCGGTGGTGCCGCCCGACCTGGTGCCCTGCACAGTTGAAAAGGTGGCCGTGAATGCCGTGCTGGCGGGGTGCAAGCCGGAGTATCTGCCCGTCGTCCTGGCGGCAGTCGAGGCGGCCTGCACAGATGAGTTCAACATGCACGGGCTCCTGGCGACCACGTATTTCGCAGGCCCGGTGGTCATCGTGAATGGGCCTATCACCAGGGCCATCGGTATGAACTCGGGGGTGAACGCCCTGGGGCCGGGCAGCCGCGCCAATGCCACCATCGGCCGCGCCCTGCAGCTCGTCGTCCGCAATGTCGGGGGCGGGAAACCGGGAGGGGTCGACAGGGCAACCCTGGGCAACCCCGGCAAGTACACATTCTGCTTCGCGGAGCGCGAGGCGGATTCGCCATGGGAACCGCTCCACGTCGAGCGCGGCATGCCGCCAGGCTCCTCGGCGGTGACCCTTTTCGCCGGAGAGGGACCGAGAGCCGCGTGGGACCAATTGGCCCGGACCCCGGAGGAGCTCTGTCGCAGCCTGGCGGCCGCGCTCCAGGCGACGCCCCACCCCAAGCTCGCGCTCGCCTTTGACGCATTCCTGGTCATCTCGCCCGACCACATGCGCGTCTTCCGAGACGCGGGCTGGAGCAAGGAACGCGTTCGGAAGGAGCTCATGGATCTGACGACCCGACCGGGTGCCGAGATGGTGCGCGGAGCGGGGGGCATCGCGGAGGGAATGCCGGAGCACATGCGCGATGCCTCAATTCCGAAATTCCGAGAGGATGGGCTCTGGCTGGTCCACGCCGGCGGCGGCGCCGGCCTTTTCAGTGCCGTGATCGGGGGCTGGGTCAACGGCCCCGGCGGCAGCATTCCGGTGACCAGGGAGGTCAGGACATGAGCACGACGACCCTTCTCGACCCGACCGGCGAGCGCAGCCCGGTGGCCCGTCAGCGGCAGCCCCGGCCGGAGTCCCTCGTGGATGTCAGGGTTGCGCTGCTTGACATCTCCAAGGCGCGCGGCGATGTCTTCCTCGACCGCCTCGAGGTCCTCCTCAACACGAAGGGCATTGCCACCGAGCGCTTTCGCAAGCCGACCTTTGCCAAGCCGGCCCCGGCGCTCCTCCGCCAGGAGATCCGCTCGCACTGCCAGGTGGTCGTCGAAGCCCTCGCTGATTGAGGGTCGTGCGCGTCGTGCAGTGTGCATGACATCACCAACCTCGAGGCCGAAGGCATGCCAGGGGTCTTCATCGCTTCGACCGAATTCATCGAGGCGGCCGCGTTCCAGGCTCAGGCGCTCGGTTTCGAACCCGCCCGCGTGTTCGTCCCGCACCCGATTCAGGACCGGCGCGACGACGAGCTGCGGGCACTGGCGGACGCCGCCTTTGATTCAATCTTGAACGAGCTCGTCAGCCAGAGATCGTGATGGCGAGGTTGCCGTCGCCTTGAAAGCCGTCGAGGTTTCGGACCTGGAACTGCCACGCGATGCGGAGGGACATGGTTACCTCGATTTTCTGGCCTCCTCGAGGCTCAGCATCGGTCTCGCGCTCTGGCCCGCCGAGGGGGTGGACCGGCAACGGCCGCACGCCGAGGATGAGATCTATTACGTCATCGCGGGTCGCGGTCGGCTGACCGTCGCGGGGGAGGAGCGCGGGGTCCAGTCAGGCAGCCTGATCCTCGTCACGGCCGGGGTTGAACACCGGTTTCACGACATCACCGAGGATCTCCGCGTCCTCGTCTTCTGGGCGCCCCCGCACAGCCCGACCGGCTGACCCGGGCGCCCGGATCGCGGCCAGGTTTACCGAATCTTCATCGTTCCATCTCCGTTGGCGGCCCGAGCGCGGGATGCACTGATCGCATGTCGGCAGAGCCAGGCGGTCATCCTCGCTCGCCGGATGGACGCTGGTGGTGGGACGGCGCCGACTGGCAACCGATCGGATCACTGCCTGTCCCGACGGTCACGCTCGACACGCCGCCCTCCGCACCGGCCGATTGGCCGGCCTGGCTGCCCCGGTCCGCTGATCCGGAGATGGTGGCTCGCGCCAGCCACGCCCCGATTGCACCGGCTCCGGCCGGCACGGTCGTGATCCCAGGCGAGGCGAGCACGTCAAGCTGGGTGGAGGCGAGGTTTGGGCCGGATCCAGGCGACGGCTCGCGCCGTCGGCGCGGGCCATTGATGGCCGGGGTTGGCGGGTTGGGAGTACTTGCAATGGTTTTCGCCGGGGCCGTCCTGACCCATTCCGAGTGGTACACATCGCCAGTGGCGGCCTTGCAATCGGGCGCCTATTCCTCGCCGAGCTCGACCGTGAAACCCAGCGCCGCGCCCACTGCAGTGGCACCGGTTGCTGCAGTCCCCAGTTCGGCGCTGCCAGCGGTCCCGCCGGGTTGGCTCGTGTACGTGAATCGGACCTGGAAGTACAGCATTGCTTACCCGCCCGATTGGTACCAACCGCCGGCGGACCCGGGGGGACAGGATTCGGCGCACTACTTCTCCAACGAAAATGTCGCCAAGCACGGTGTGATGGATCGCAATGGGATCGACCTGGCGGTCCAGGCCCGGCAACAGTGCCTCTCCGTGGGTGGTGTCCGCGGAGCTGGCGTCGAGCCCATCTCCTTTGCCCTGCTCTCCGTCGACGGGCATCCGGTCACCCGCTACTTCGACGAGTTCCGGCCAGGATCCGGGCTGGCTAATGGCTGGAACTTGACGGCGAACGTGCCGATAGGCGGCAACTGCATTCAGGTCGGGTCGTTCACCTATCTCCGCTCGGTATCCGAGGCCATGCGGCCGATCTTCGACCAGATGGTGGCCAGCCTGCGCCCCGCGTAACGCCAGCCGACGCTTCGCCGCGAAATCAGGAGACCGTGGCGCTCAGCCCTGGCAGCGAAGCCGCGAGTCGCTCCAGCTTCGCCCGGCCGCCGACACTCCCCAAGCCGATGATGAAGTCCGTGACGCCGATCGCAGCGAACGATCCCACGAAGTCAACCCAGGCCTGCTCGGAGTCGAACGCGCCGTCCTCGGCCCAGCCAACCAGGTAGGCACGCCGGATGCCCGCCGCATCTCGGCTCAGTTCGCGGCAGTGTTCTTCGAGTCGATCGAAGCGCTCCCGCAACTTGGTGAGCGTGGTTGTGGGCCGGTCACCGGGACCGCCCATCGTGACAAGGACATCAGCATGAAGCGCGGCCGTTTGAAGAGAGAAGCGTCCCTGGGCTGCCACCCAGATGGGAGGGCGAGGTCGCTGAACGGGCCCGGGACCCATGGGCAGCTGATCAAGCTGCCAGTGGACCCCCTTCAGCGCCACCGTGTCGCCACGAAGCCCGGCGTCGAGCACCTGGACCACCTCGCGCAGGCGCTCGCTCCGGCCACGCGGATCGAGGTAGTCGATTCCCAGCATTCGATGCTCGGATTCGTAGTACCCGGCTCCGACCGCCATCTCGAGGCGGCCGTCGGAGATCTGGTCAACCGTGATTGCCTCTTTGCACAACACACCCGGATTGCGGACGGCCGCATTCGTGACGGCGGTCCCGATCCGTATCCGCGAAGTACGCGCTGCCAGCCCGGCGAGCGTTGTCCAGCTCTCCAACAAAGGAGCGTTGGGGCGGAAGTCGGGCGAAAAGTGATCGATGAGCCAGGCGTTGTCAAAGCCCAGCCGCTCGATGAAAAGCCAATCGTCGAGGATCTCAGCAAATGGTCGCGCTTGCCCGGCCACAATTCCAAAGCGGAGGCCCATAGCGCCGCCAGTCTAATCCCGCGCGCCAACCCGCCGGCAGACGCGGTCAGATGGCGGCGGCGGCTCTCGTGAGAGAGGATTGGCTCAGGAGATTCGGAACTGGATTTGGTCTCGGTATTTCCCGTTCAGATAGATCTGGTACCGGTAGACGCCGGGGACCAGTTTGTGGCCAGCCTTGGCCTTCATTTCGAAGATGAGAAATAGCCCGGGACGGGCGAGCTTGGCCGAGCGGTTGTCGAGGTACTTGCCGTTCAGGTACCGCACATAGCTGATCTTTGTCTCGCTGGCCAGACCCTTGACCGGCACGAAGACGAAGACGTTGTGATCGCGGCCGCTGTCAAAAGCGTCGGCAATCCCTTCCGGGGCGCCGTTCGCGGAGAGTCCCCGCGCGACCATGAGCACCTGTGGGGCGGATCCTCCACCGCCCGACGGGGCGGTGGAGGGGGTGCCGCAGGCCATCCCCAAGCCTGCGGTGAGCCACACGACGGCCAGGATGCCGCCGTAGTTGCGCACTGCTGTTATTCCGGGGCCTCGACGGCCTCGGGCGCCTCGACGTCCTCGGCGACTTCGTTGGCCTCGCCCTGCTCATCGACCTCGACAGCGGACTCGTTCTCGGACTCCGCGACCTCGGCGGCCGTGGCTGCGTCCACGCGGTCGTGCTGGCCCTGGGTTATCGCCTGCGAGAGGTCACTGGTCGTAGCCGACCCGACCGCCTGGGCGCCGATCGCTCCTACTGACATCAGACTGAGGGCGCTGAGCCCCGCCAGCGCCAAAACCTTTGCTCGAAACATGTTGCTCCACTCCTTTGATTGGCCGCCTACCGACGGCACTTGATGCATATGAGTCGCTTGATGCGGCCGATTTATTCGCGGCCTGCCGGATCTTCAAAGGAGCGGGCTCGATCTGGTTCGCTTGCGATCGGAATAAAGTGACCCTTGGTGCGCAACCAAATAGGTAGGAGATGTTTCACAAGCACCTGACGCTCGAGCGTTACGAGGTCGCCGCCGAGGAGAGCCTCGAGCAGGGCGAGGCACTCCGCCTCAAGGCCGCCGGCTGTCCCCACTGTGCGGCCACAGTTGGCGAGCAGCCTCTCCAGCGCCTTCTCGCCACGTGGGAGGGCAGCAGCCAGATCGATCGCCCGGTGCCCTGGGAGGCCGCCCTGAAGCAGGCGCTGGAATCGCCCGCCCCGCCGGTTGCCAATTCCCGGCCCAGGCGATGGCGGCCGGTGTTGGTACTTGGCCTGGTGGCTGCTCTGCTCTTGGTCTCGCTCGTGCAGGCGTCCGCCTCCGCAGGCCCGGACAGCCCTCTCTACGGAGTGAGGGGAACGCAGGACTGGATTCGCGGCGCCATCACCCCCGAACCGGAACGGGCGCGGCTGGAGACCAAGCTGGCCAACGGCTACCTGGGTGACGCCCGCCACTCCGCTGTGCGCGACGATCAACACGCCGCCTCGGCATCGATGGAGCGCTTCTCGTACTGGATGGATCGCCTCCGCACGGACATCAAGCAGTCGGCCCGGTCTGAGAGGCCAGAGATCCGTGCCAGCCTCGCGGTCACGCGCTCGGTTCTCTCGGACATGGCGGCTGCTGGATTCGTCCCTGCCGCGGTCGCTCGCGGCCAGAGCACTCTCAAGGAAGTCGAGGATGAGTTCGAGGCCGAATCCCACGAGGGTGACTGATGTTCAGATCGGATCTCCACCTGAGGAGCCTGACGACCAGCAGCTGATCACTCTCATCGCCGGGGGGGACGGAGCCGCCTTCGGCCGCCTCGCAGTTCGTTTGGGGCGTCGCCTTCGAGCCGTCCTGTTCCGGCTGGGGTTGAGCGAGCCTGAACAGGAGGATGCCCTACAGGAGAGCCTGGTGGCGATCTGGCGGGGAGCGGCCACCTTCCGGGGCAGTTCAAGCGTGGCCACCTGGGCCACTCGCATCGCCATCAACCAGGGACTTTCAGTGATAAGGCGGCGGCGGGAGACAGCGCTGCCCGAGCCATTGATAACGGAACGGGGAGCCAGCATCACCGTCGAGGAAACCTGGGAGAGGCAGGCGGTCGGCCAGCAGGTGCGAATGGCAGTCTTGAGCCTGCCCGAGCAGCTCCGGGTGGTCGTCGTTCTCCGCGAATACGAGGACCTGAGCTACAAATCGATCGCGGAAGTCCTCGACGTCCCCATCGGCACCGTGATGTCCCGACTTCACAAGGCGCGGTCTCACCTGCGTCGGGAACTGGCCGGCGCCGCCGATCAGATCTGATGGCTGAGCTGCCCAACTCAACCGCGCACCCGGTTCCGACAGACCCCGACTGGTAACCGTCGCCCGGATCGGCGCTGGTTTGGTCGATTGAGCACCACCCTCGTCGTCGTCTGACTCATCAGGCGGTCAGAGACGACCGCCGGCCGAGAGAGTACGATCCGGCCGAAGGCCGTCCACCCCATTTGCAAATTGTGAGATTGGGTTCCAATGAGTTTGCCCAGGATTAGCGGCTAGTGGACTGTAACGGCTGAATGAGGTACAGGCCGA
>JRHI01001186.1_pt1 | contig 23367 bp, 22 predicted proteins | sample 215371 | NCBI WGS metagenome assembly JRHI01 (sample SAMN02929681, study PRJNA255918) | sediment metagenome | biome: cave system; feature: Ice Cave; material: Sediment; isolation source: sediment from deep within a dark volcanic ice cave with no known source of... ...
GCGTGAACCGGGATGGTGGAATTGGAACTAATTCTTGGACGCCGCCCAAGCTCGACGGCGTGTTCGAGGAGCTAGCGCGGGTGCGGGTGCTGGCGAGCCTCTTCACCTGCTGCCTGGGTCCCGGACCCGATCCCTACGCGCCAGCCCAGCTGGAGGAGTTACAGCGGCATTACCTGACGCGCAACCTGTATGTGAGCTTCCCGACGACGGTCCCCTACCGCGATCTTCGCGAGGCACTGGCCAGGGGGACAGTCGAGGCGCGGCCAAGCTACCGCGTGGAGATTGGCAACCACGACGTCCTGAGCCTTGCCAGGCTCCACTCGGCGAACGAATTCCTGGCGCGCCACTACAATGCCTTCGACAAGGAAATGGACACCCCTTTTGAGGCTCCGCTAACCTGCGAACAGACGCTGGACGAGCGCATTCGCTTCGGACACAAGCCGCCATCGCCGAGGCTGCAGCGGACCGGCGTGGACGAGATCATGCAGCCTCTCTACGACGATTACCTCGGCATCGAGTACAACGGCAGCGTCGTCGCCATCCTGGCGAAGGTCGGCGCGAACAGTCTGCGCCGTCTATTGCAGGAGCGTCGCAACGGCGGCGCGGTCTGCCGCCGGGAACTGGTCGAGGCGCTCCGGCTGGCCAACGACCGCCTCATGGCACATGCCGAATGGTTGTACCGCGAACAGGTTTGCCCGGTCGTCTTCCAGGTTGGCTCCACAGGCCGGTTGCCGGACGACTGGCCGGCGCAGCCCGAGTCAGCAGAGGAGTTGGCGGCGAAGTATCCCGGTCTGATCTTCTCGCCCGAGGAGCGTGCGGGGACGTTCTTCGAGGTAGGCGCGACAATCCTGAGCGTGTACGCGACAACGGAGTACTACACTACCTAGGGAGTGGACAATGCCGGAACTGCCCTTGCCGTTCCGCCCGTCGCGCTTACATTCCTATCTGCATGGCCAAGAACAAATCGGACAAACAAGCAGCAGAGATCCCGATCATCGGCGACGTTGATGACTGGGAGGAGGACGTCGTCAAGGCACTGCTGGAGGTGCCGCCGCGCGGCGAGTGCGTCTTCTACATTGACTCCGTCGGTGGCAGCGTTTTCGGCGCGCTAGCCGTCCTCACGCTCATGCGCCATCGGCAGATCGAGGGCACTGCCATCGTCATCGGCGAATGCTCCTCGGCGGCGGTGCTCCTCTTTGCGGCCTGTCGCCGCCGTTTCGTCACGCCGTACAGCACGTTTCTCTTCCACCGCATGCGCTGGCAGAGCGAGAAACGCATCGGCTCCTTGGAGGCCTTCCAGTGGGCCAAGCACTTTGAAGAGATGGAAAAGGACATCGACGATCTGCAAGTTCGCCTCTTCGGCAAGGCGGACGAGCAGGTGCGGGAGTGGACGAGCGCCAGCCGTTATCTGACGGGCCGCCAGGTGGTGGCCGCCGGGTTGGCGGAACTAATGGAGTTGTGAGGCACGGGCGGGTCAGCCCGCGAAACGCCGCATCACCAGCGCCGCGTTCTGGCCGCCGAAGCCGAAACTGGTGGACACCGCCACATTCACCCGCTGCTCGCGTGCAGTGTTAGGAACGTAATCCAGGTCGCAATCCGGATCGGGATGCGTATGGTTGATCGTCGGCGGTAGCACGCCGCCGCTCAGCGTCATGGCCAGTGCCACCGCTTCGACTGCCCCGGCGGCCCCGATCAGGTGGCCAACCATCGATTTGATTGACGATAGCGGCAACTCCCGTGCGCCTTCGCCGAAGACGCGTTTGACTGCCATCGTCTCCATGAGGTCGTTGAGGCGCGTGCTGGTGCCATGAGCGTTGATGTAATCGACTTCCTTGCGATCGAGCCGCGCCTCCTGCAAGGCCCATTCGATGGCGCGTGCAGCACCGCGCGCCTTTGGGTCGGGCTTGGTGACCGCGTAGGCGTCGAAGCTGCTGCCCAGGCCCAGGACCTCGGCATAAATTGTGGCACTGCGCGCCTTCGCACGTTCCAGTTCCTCGAGCAACAGCACGCCGGAACCCTCGCCAATCACGAAGCCGTCGCGCTTGCCGTCGAACGGACGCGACACTTCCGTGGCCGGACGATCGCCTCGGCTCACCGCCCCCAGCGCGGTGTAGGCAAGCAACAAGAACGGATCGATTCGACTGTCGGCCCCGCCCGCCAGGGCCAGGTCGGCGTCGCCCCGAGCGACAAGGCGGAACGCTTCACCCACGGCCTGGGTGCCGGCCGCGCAGGCGGTCGTAATGGTGTTGTTCGGCCCCTGGGCGTTCAGCGCCATCGAGATGTGGGCCGCGATCATGTTCGGTAGATACTTCAGCAGCCAGAGCGGAAACACGGCGGGCAGGCCCCGCTGACCGAGTCGGTCCACCTGCAGCCGGCCTTCCTCGTCGCAGGCGTCGGCGAGGATCGGCGCTAACTCGCCCATGTCCACCGGCACGAGGCCGGTTCCCATGACGACGCCGACGCGCTCCGGGTCCTCGCGCGGCCAGTCGAGGCCGCTGTCGCGCACGGCGAGCGCGGCGGCGGCCACGCCGAAACGGCTTGCCCGGCCCATGATCTTGATGCTCTTGCGCTGCTCAGCCGGCATGTACTGTGCCACGTCGAAGTCCGGCACCTCGGCGGCGATTCGCACCGGATGCTTGGAAGCGTCGAACGTCCGGATGGGGCCTACGCCGCTACGGCCGTTGACACAGGCCGACCAAAAAGCCTCTTTCCCCACGCCATTTGGAGCGACGACGCCGAGACCAGTAATCACGACTCTGCGCATGGCTTCACTCCCTCGCTGACGCAGCGTGAACGAATGCTCACGCCCGCCGGCAGGCATGCCTGGAAGCGCCAATCCGTGGTTTCTCGCTTGCTCGATCGCTGATGAACTGGATTTTGGACGAAGCTCCAAGGCGTCCTGGACGACGGCCTTGCCTCCTTGGAGCGTGCAACAGATCAACTTATGTCGTCAAGATAACCTATGTTCGCCATATTAACAAAGTCTCCGAAATAGAATCAACAGAAAGGCGTGGTGGGTAGCGAAGAAGACTGCTTCCCCCTGCCCGCGCAATCGGATTATCTTTCGCAGGCGGTCTAGCCTGAGCGGGTTAGATGGTGAGGACCCGATCACGGGCCAAGATGTCCCATGTTCCCGTTACGCGCCCATCTTCCACGACGTAGGCGCTGCGGTGCAGTGCACAAGTGGGACAGATGTGCGTCGGCACGGCATAGATCTCGTCGCCGGGCCGGAAGCGCTCGGCAGCCGGCGACTCGACAACGAAATGCTCCTCGTTCTGCAGGACTGGCTCATAATCGGGCACGTTAAGCAGGATGCAGCGCTTGCCGGCCGGCGGGTCGCTGGCCACCGCCTTGTACCCGAGGTCAAGCGTCAGCCGGGTGGGCGTCGGCCGGCTGATGACGCGGGTCAGGAGCAGGGCGGCAGGGACAAAACAGCTGAGTTCGGCGAAGTGGGTGCCGTAGCCGTGATCCTGCAGGAAGCAGGTGCCTGGGGCGCACTCCAGGCCAGGCACCTCGAGATGGGCGTATACGGGAAACGTGGGGGTCCCCCCGGCCACAAGACGTGACACGGGCAGCCTCTTTTTCTCCAGCGCGGCGCGCAAGGCCAGCACCGGCCGCAGCTGCTGCTGTACCGCCGCCTCACGTTCCAGCAGACTTTCTTGATGATTGTGGCCGTCGTAGACGTGCAGGCCGCCGGGACGCAATCCCGGGGCCTGGGCAATAGTCTTGTACAGCGCCACAGCCTCGTCACTGGGAGCGATGCCAGTGCGGTGCTGGCCCACGTCGAGATCGAGGAGCACGTCCACGGTCCGTCCCGTACGCGCCATGGCTTCGGACAGCGCCTGTACCGGAAGCGGATGATCGGCGAGGACGGAGAAACGGCAGTCGGGATATGACTGCGCCAGTCCGGCCATGCGGCCGCAGTTCGGGCCGACAAGGTGGTAGGCGAGAAGGACATCTGGAACACCGCAGCTGGCAAGCATCTCCGCCTCGGCGATCGTGGCACATTTGTGCTTCGTGATGCCCGCGTCCAGCTCCATGCGGGTGAGCTCGCGCGTCTTGTGCGTCTTGACATGCGGCCGGAGACGTTCGACCCTGCCCGCCATGCGCAGCGCCTGCGCGATGTTCTGCTGGATCAGCTCCTTGTAGAAGACGAGGGCAGGGGTAAAAATGGCGGAGGCGTCGTGAATCGTGTAGCACAACTTCATGATCGGCTCTCGGGATGGTCTGTAGTTGCGGAAGAATGTCCGCAGTATAAGCAAATGGGTTCCAGCGGGCCAGCGAACAGGGGATGGATTGCCGGGCGCCACCGTCCAGGTTCCAGGATGGGTGTTGTCGGATCGAGCTTCAGCGGAGCCAGAGCCCCCCGGGCTCAATAGCGAGGCTTGCCCATGTCGGCAGATGTCGGCACGAATCTGGTTTTCATGCCAGACTTCGACCTCCCCGCTCACCTTGACCCTGGCAGTTGTCCGGTTGCTGCCATGAGCCGGGAGTGGTGCTTCCTCTGGACCCGCTGAATCCGAGGAAAACCTAACAGCAGGACAACGGCGTAAGCTGCGGAGATGGGCAAAACGTGGAAGCGAGACATGTCACGGAAAGGCGTGGCACGGTCGGCGTTCGGTCGTGGCCCGCGCCGGCGGCAACATTTCGCGGCTGGTTGCCGATGCCATCGGCCGGTACGTGGAACGGGAGGCCTCCCGTTCCACAGACACAGCCGTTCAGCCGGCGCGTGTCTGGGAGACACGGCTCCGGACCTGGCCGACCCTCACGCCAACCGCTTCACCGGATTTCCCGTCACCCCCTGACACTCTCGAGGTGACAGGGAAGGTGCAGCGCTGTTTGCAGCGCGGGCAAATGCCCGTGCGCCCTGCCCTGTGTGCCAGGTAGCGCAGCTTCTGGTCGCAGGCGGGACAGCGGAAGCACTGAAACGGCACCTCTTTTGGCCGGCGCGACCAGACGAGCCAGGACCCGAGGGAAGCAAGGACAGCAAGTATTCCCAGGAGAATCGGAAGCAGCAGGGACACGTCCCACCTCCAGTGATGATCCGCCATGCAGACCGTGGCCGAGGACACCCGCGGCCGAACCTGGATTTCCCATACCAGAAAGGTCGTGAAAGCTCCGTGAGAATTGAGGGGTTTTTGGCGTAAGCTTGGAATGGCCCCACGTTTCGCGTCCCTGTGATATACAGTTGCTTCACAACTCGCACACCGGGGTCAGCTGACCCCCGCTCCTCGGACGTCTCAGATTCGGTAGTCCTCGATTCCGCGCGTTCCTCCTCAAACACCACCGGTGCCGTCTGCCCGTTGCGCTGCTGATTGTCGTTCACGCCGCCGCAGGGAAAATGGGATATCAGCGGTGTTCACCATGAAATAGGTTTGCGCTTTGGAACGAAAATGTCGCATTAATTGTTACGATTTCCTGGACTTGGGGGCATTTAGTATCAGATACTTAGTAGTGTCAGCAATCTTGTGGCGTTTTTGCCGATCAGTCCGGTCCGGGCGCTCCGGACTGTTCGTCAGTTGCTCGCGCCGGGAACCTCGGTCATGCCGATTGACCTCGGCGCTGTGTTTATACGGACCGGCCGAAGAGGAAGCTCTGCGCGGCGCGCGTCCGATTCCGGGACCCGCCCTCGCTGCCGATTAACCTGTGAGGCGCTCGAAGACCGAACTCTTCCCAATGCGCAGTCTCTCCTGAGTGCAGTCGCCCCGCCTGTCCGTGCGCCCGCAATTGTAGAGGCCAGATCCCTGACCCATACGGGCGGCGTCAGGCCCGTGCGCGCGATCGTGCCCCAGCAGGGCGGTTCCGCTCTGGGTCAGGCGGGGCCCAGTCCCGCGATTGGCCGTCTCAAAAACCTGCTGGTGTTCACCCCAGAAGGCCGCCGGCCTGTGAAATCTCTGCAACCGCTCAAGCAACCGGGCCATTCTCACCCCGCTCCCGTTGTAATCCGCGCCAATAGCCGTTTATCGCTGCTGGTCGCCAATACTGCTGGACACCACACGGGACGGAAGGTCTACCGCAATCCCATGCTCGTGGCGCCAAGAACGCTTACAGCGGTGCGCATGAGCAACCACGTGGAACTCTCTGTTACCCAGGACGGAGACAGCACGCCCATCGCTCTCTCTGTTGCTTTCGGGACACGCCACACTCCACGCGCGCGCGGCGCGGGCCGGCGGAAGGGTCCGCGGCGCCGACCGCATGGGGCGCATCTGCAAACGCAGCGAGTCGCTCCGTCCTCATCCTCGATCCCGTTTCTGTTCTCCACCCTCGCGGCATTTGGTCTGCGAGGGAAGGCCGTGTTCCAGACCGCAACGGGAACCGCGAATGGCTTCCCTGCTCAGCAAGGCGGACCAGCCCCCGGCAATATCAATGGGAACGACTCGACGGCGGATAACGCGGACGACGACGATTCATCGGACGATGGCGATTCGTCGGAGGACAAATCCAGCACCGCGAAGGTGGCCTCCAGTACAGACACCCCCGGAAAACAGGACGCTGCGCGTCCCGATTCACCGCAAGGGCGCGAACAAACGACCAACTCGAAAGGCATGGCGATCGCGCACAAGCGGCAGCAGGCCGCCCCCGGCGGCGTCGATTCGCCAGACCTTGCCCGGACAGCGAACAATTTCTGGGAAGCGCTTCGACACGCGAGCCCTGAGATAGTGGACCTTGCGCTGACGCCCTTGAGCCAGGTTGCCGCCGCGCTGGCAGAAGCAGCCCCACTCCTGAGCGACGCCTACCTCCCGGAGTCGACGAGCAAGTGGCTGGCGCGCCTGCTCCAGGATGCCATGACGCCGGCTGGCGCCCCGCCACCAGCCGGCGGCGAAGAACCCGCCGATGTGGAACCACCCGAGGTCCCCACCAACGGCCCGATTTCTCCCGAGGAGTCCGTGTTACTGGTTCCGCCTAGCGAGTGGTCTCTGCCCGATGCGCGCTGCATGGCCGCTCTCGCCGGCACCCTGGCTAGCGCAGTGTTCGCTTCCGGCTGGCGATCTGCCGCCGAGAACAAACCGGGCGAACGCGACGGCGAGCCACCCCTGAAACATTTCCCCCGCTGACTGGATGGGTCTGCCGGATAGCAACTTCGAGATCGATCCGCAGCGTTGCGGGACGGCGCGCACTCCGCGGCGCAGCTAGACGGGTCGCCGCAGACTGTAGGGCACTTCCAGGCCATGCGCTTCCATCAGGGCGCCGTTGGCGAGCAACTCCGCGGCTGGTCCTACCGCGATGAGCTTACCGCCGTCCAGCAACAGCACGCGCTGACACGTTCGCAGAATGAATTCCAGATCGTGCGCCGCGATGATCTTCGTCCCCGGCAGACCGTTGATGAGGCCGATCAACTCGCGCCGGCCGCGCGGATCGAGGTACATGGACGGTTCGTCCAGCAGCAGCACCTCCGGCTGCATCGCCAGCACCCCGGCCAGCGCGACACGACGCTTCTCGCCGCCGGATAGGTGAAACGGCACACGCTGCTCAGCGCCGGCCAAGCCGACGCGGCCGAGCGCCTCCTTGGCGCGCCGGCGCACCTCCTGGGGCGGCAGACCGAGATTGAGTGGCCCAAAGGCCACGTCGTCGAGTACCGTCGCCTGGAAGAGCTGATCGTCGCTGTTCTGAAAGACGATTCCGAGGCGGCTTGGCAGGAGTCTGCACTGCGCCGGGTCCGCGGGATCGAGACCGGCCAGGCTCAGCGTCCCGGTGGAGGTACGCAGCACGCCACTCAGGCAGAGGAACAGCGTTGTCTTGCCGGCACCGTTAGGTCCGACCAGGGCAATGCTTTCGCCCGCTTCCACGCCGAAGCTCACGCCGGCGAGCGCCCGCAGGCCGCTCGGATAGACAAAGGTCAGGTCATGGACGCGGATGGCACTGTTGTCCGGCACCGGCGAGCCTTTCAGGGCTGAAGCAAGTCCCAAGCGAGCAGCCCCGCGGCGGGCAGGACAATCAGGACGAAGGCGACGACGTCGGCCAGGCCGGTGCGGAACCGGGCCAGCGATCGGAACCGGCCGTCGAAGCCCCGGCAGCGCATGGCTTGACCGACGCGCTCGGCACGCTCGTAACTGCGGACGAACAGTGTGCCGGCCACGTTGCCGAGGGTGTGAAAGGAGTGCCGCGACACCCGGTTACGGTAGCCGCGCGTCCGCAGGGCCACGCGCAGGCGCGACCACTCTCCGGATACCACAAAAACATCGCGGTATGTAAGCGTGGCCAGTTGAACAAACAGGCCGGGTAAGTGCAGGGCGTGCGCCGCCTTGAGAGTCACGTCCAGGGGAGCCGTCGCTAGCAGGGTCAACATGAGCGTCAGCAGAGCGAGCCCCTTGGCGAACAGCAGCAGGGCCATACCCAGACCATGCAGCGAGAGGCGCAGCGATCCCCATTGTCCTTCCCAACCGCTACCGTGCAGCAGAAATGGGAGCGGCGCGGCGAAGAGGCCAAGGAATAGCGCCGCCGCGCCGAGGCGCGCGAGGAGCCAACGCGGCGGCAGTCGGCCAAGGGCTGCCAGGCCGAGGGCGCCGGCCAGGGCAAGGACCGCGCTGGGCCAGAAGCGCAGCGCGGTGACGGCAGCCGCCGCCAGGAGCACGGCCGCGAGTTTCCAGCGAGGATCGAGGCGGCGCAGTGGCGAATCAGGACAGGGAAGAGCGGCGAGAGAGAGGCTCATAAAGGAAAGGACGCTTGCGGCCTGCTAGCCTGCGGCGCGGGCAAGGGCAGATGCATCCCTTGCTTGTGCTGCGGGCTGGCAGGTCGCAAGCGGCCTGGGGGGCGTCACGAGTTTCCACAGCTCGGCAGGAGTTAGCGCTTGGTCGGGGACGAGCCACTGTTTCGCGTGAATTCCGCCTTCAGTTCGCTCTCGGCCTCGATCCAGTCCTGCACGTCGGTGCCCTGGGGCCGACCTCGCTTGATCCACTTCTCGTAAGCCCGCATGGCGATCTTGTCGTGCGGGACCTTCACCGGGCTGGTCGGTTGCGCGGTGTGGGGGGGCGTAACGGTTCTGGACATTTGCTGTCCCTCCTTGAAGAAATTCCCTAAACCTTTTGGGAACCAGTGCCCAACGCGGAGGTATTCCACCATATCAGCTGGCACTTCGCAAGCGGTTTCTGAAAAAAAGAGTGGAATTGGCAGAACGTGGCGCGGGTGACTCAGTCGGTCCGGCCCGGTACACGTGAGCCGGGCCTTTCTCTTGACCGGCCCTGCGCCAGACGTATGCTCATGGATAATGAGATCGCCGTGCCCTGCGGCCAGGGTGGCGAGGCACGCCAGGGAAAGACGAGGAACGCCATGACGCAGTCGGGTCATTCGGAACACGAGGTCACGGGTGGTCAGCCGTATTTCTCGGCCACCGAGTGGTCGGTGCTGCAGGCCGACGACCGGCGCGCCGGCACGATCATCGTGGTCCTGATGGGATCCATCTTCACCATCGGCCTCGTTCTTTATTTCACCATCTTCCTGATCGTCCGCTCCGGCACCTGAGCCGGGCCCGTCCTCAGCCCGCCGCCGTCGTGGAGCGCACCGGCACCACAAGGACTGGGATGGTCAGACGGTGCAGCATCGGTGAGACGGTCTGTCCCAGCGCCAGGTCGGCGAGGAAGCGGTGGCCGTGCGCGCCGACCACGAGCAGATCGAGCCGCTGTTGCCGCGTCAGCCGTTCCAGTTCGTGTGGCGGATTGCCGTAGCCGAGGAAGCCGTCCGCGGTCAGGCCTGCGCCGCGCAGGTGCTCCACCAGTTTCGCCAGACGTTGCCGGTCCTCGCGGCTCTCTTGATCGTCAGCGGCTGGGCCGTGGTAAGCTGCACTCATGCCTTCGACCACGTGTAGCACCACCATCTCCGCCCCGTGTCCACGTGCCAGAGCGGCCGCCTGACCCAGCACGGCCATGTCTCCTTCGAGAAACTCGACAGCCACGCCGATGCGCCGATAGCGGATGGCAGGGAGGACGGGCACCACTGTGGGCGAGGTCTCTGTCTCCCGCCGTACCAGGAAGGGATACCAGGCCACCCATCCGAGGAACGCCATCACGACGATGGTTATGCCTCCCAGGGGCCCATAGATCCAACTGGCGTTCCAGCCCGCAGCGCTGGCATCTGCCCCCCACTCCTGAATCTGCCAGCAGATGAGCATGCCATTCAGGCCCACGATTACCACCGCACAGCTCCATGCCACGACCTGCATGATTGGCCCGGTCGCAAAGATCCCCATGCGCCGCCGGTCGCTGGTAAACTGCACGAGCGGAATGACAGCGAAGGGCAATTGCAGACTGAGAACCGCTTGACTGAGGACGAGCAGATGCAGCAGGTAATGGTCCACTTTTTCCGAATCGCGCCCCACCACCGCCACGACGAGCACAGCGGGGAGAAGCGCCACGGTCCGTGTCAGGAGCCGGCGGACCCAGGGACGGAACCGCAGCTGGAGGAAGCCTTCCATGACGACCTGGCCGGCGAGGGTGCCGGTGAGGGTCGAACTCTGTCCGGAGGCGAGGAGAGCGACTGCGAATAGGCCAGAGGCCAGCGCGGGTGCCCAAAGTTGGTGCAACAGCAGGTGGGCGTCTTGCAGCGTCTCGACGCGGTGTGGCGCGAAGGTGGCGGCCGACAGGACAAGGATCGCGGCGTTGACGAAGAAGGCCCCGTTGAGGGCAAGAAGCGAATCGAAGAGGTTGTACTTGCAGGCGAGCTGTTTGCCCTCGATGTTCTGCGGAAAGGCGCGGGTCTGGACGAGGGCCGAGTGCAAGTAAAGGTTATGCGGCATGACGGTGGCGCCAATCATGGCGATGGCCGCGTAGAGGCTGCCGTGCCACTCGCCGGGGGCCAGGGTGGGGATGAGGCCGCCGGCCACTGCGACGAGATCGGGCCTGGCGAGGACGATCTCGATGAAGAAACTGCCCGCAATGGCGCCGACGAGGACCAGGGTAACCAGTTCCAGGAGACGAACGCCGCGCCGCTGCAAGGCAAGAAGCAGAAAGGTATCGCCAGCGGCGACCGCCAGACCGGTCAAGTAGTCGAGGCCGAAGAGCAATTTGAGAGCGATCACGGTGCCGATGACCTCGGCGACGTCGGTGGCGGCGATGGCGATCTCGCAGAGGCCCCAGAGGCCGACGACGGTGCTACGCGGATAGCTGTCGCGGCAGGCCTGTGCGAGGTCGCGTCCGGTAACGATGCCAAGGCGTGTGGCCAGGCTCTGCAGGAGCAGGGCCATGAGGTTGGAGAGGAGCAAGACCCAGAGCAGCCGATAGCCGTATGAAGAGCCTGCGAGAATGTCGGTGCCCCAGTTGCCGGGGTCCATGTAACCGACCGAAATGAGGAGGGCCGGTCCAGAAAAGGCGAGAATACGACGCCACCAAGTAGGAGGAATCGCCACCGTGCCATGGACGTCTTCGAGCGAGGGAACCGGCGAAGAACCGTCGCGCAACGCCATGAACCTCAACCCCGATCTGTAGGCCAACCTCGGGCGCCCACGTGGTACCCTTCCGCATAGGCTAACCTAACGGATGAGTTAGTCAAGGCGAAAGAGCGAAACCCGAGCTGTCTGTCCCGAACTATCCAACAAACTGCTTGGACGTTCCGCCTGGCCGAATTAGGATACGTTGAGACACGGTCCTGCGGTTTGAGGGAACGCGGATGCTACGCATCCTTGGCTCTGGGAAGCGACTCTGTGACGGTTTGAGCCGGCGCGACTTGCTGCGGGCCGGCGGACTTGGTCTGTTTGGCCTGCACCTGACCGACCTCCTGTCGCTGCGCGGCCTTCAGGCAGCGGAAGCGAGTCCGGCACACGGAACCTTCGGCAGGGCGAAGGCCTGTATCCTCCTCTACCTCTACGGCGCGCCCAGCCAACTCGAAACCTTCGACCTGAAGCCGGAGGCCCCCTCGGACGTGCGCGGCGACTTCAAGCCGATTGCCTCCAGTGTGCCGGGTATACACATCTGCGAACACCTGCCGCGCACCGCCCGCGTCATGCACCAGACCACGCTGGTGCGCTCCCTCACGCACCCCTACAACATCCATTCCGCGGCCTACACGCTCACCGGCGCTTCCACCACCGACATCCCGATGGAGTTGAATCCGCGCGACAGCCGACACTGGCCGTTCTTCGGCTCCGTCCTCGACCATCTACAAGCCCAGAGGCCGCCGTCCGGGGCGCGCGACGTGCCGGTCAGCGTCGGCCTGCCGTGGAAGTTCAGCAGCCGTTCCGAGCCCTTCCGCCGCGGCGGACCTTATGGCGCCTTCCTCGGCACCGGCTACGATCCCGTCTGGTGCGAGTTCGCCGGCGATGCTCCCAAGGGCGATCCGTTTCGCGGCATCACCCGTGCGGGACGCTTTCACGTCGGCCAGTCGGGCGTCGCTGAGGTGACACTCGACCGCTTGAGCCGGCGGCAGACCCTCCTGCGGCAACTCGACGAGCAGCAGCTGACGATGGATGCGGCGGCGGCGCGCGGTTTCGATCGCCACCAGGCACTTGCGTTCAACCTCGTAACCTCGCCGCGCATGCGCGAGGCACTTGACCTGGAACGCGAACCGCTTGCCTTGCGCGAGGGCTACGGCCTGACGCTGTTCGGCCAGGCGACGCTGACGGCACGGCGGCTCATCGAGCACGGTGTCCAGTTGGCGACGGTCTTCTGGGACGAGTTCAAGGACGCCAACACGGCCTGGGACACACACGTGCAGCAGTATCCCCGCTTGAAGGACGAACTGCTGCCGGGGTTTGATCTGGCGTATTCGGCGCTGCTCGGCGATCTGGCGGAACGCGGCATGCTAGACGAGACGCTCGTTGTCTGTATCAGCGAACATGGCCGAACACCGAAATTGAACAATGCCGCGGGGGGCGGCCGGGAGCACTGGTCGGGGGCTTATTGCGCGCTGTTCGCGGGTGCCGGCGTCCGGCGCGGATCAGTGGTCGGGGCGACGGATCGCAGTGCCGGCTTCCCGAAAGACCAGCCGGTGTCGCCCAAGGACGTGCTCTGTACGATCTACCATCTTCTTGGCGTGGACCCGCGGACGATTTTGCACGATCGCGAGGGCCGGCCGGTGCCGCTCGTGGCCGGCGGTCGAGTCATCTCCGGCCTGCTCGTTTAACGAGGCTTTTGTGCGCGCAACAAACAACCTGCGACGCGCGCGGCGTGTACGACAACGAGGGGAACTCGGGCAATCTCAGGGTAGGCGTGGCCCTTCCGGGCCGGGGCTTCTAGGCAAAGCTCTTGCCAGGCTTGGTCATGGTCCGGGCCTTGCGAATGTTCGCTTCCCGGCGCAGCTGGGCACGCCGGCGGGCTTCGCAGGGCTTCTCGTAGTGCTTGCGCTTGCGCAGTTCCTTCAGGGTGCCGCTCCGTTCCAGCAGCTTCTTGAAGCGCCGCAGGGCCGCACCGATCGGTTCCCGATCATGCACACGCATTCTCAGGGACATAGTTGCTCCTAAAAAGAGGTGTCCCTTCGGGGTTGCTCCCCGAAGGGACACTACTGTGAACTTACTTAATAACGCCTGCCGCCGTAGCCGCCGCGACCGCCGCCGCCGCCACCGCCGCCGCCGCCGCCGGGACCACCCCGGCCGCCGCCCTCGGTCTTCGGCCGCGCTTCGTTGACGGTCAGGTTCCGACCTTCGACCTGCTGACCGTTGAGGGCCGCGATGGCCGCTTGGGCCTCCTGATCGCTACCCATCTCGACGAAGCCGAACCCCTTGGATCGGCCGGTGTCGCGGTCCATGATGACCTGGGCCGACTCCACCGTGCCATGCGCCTCGAACAGCTGCAACAGCGTGCTGTCCGTAACCCCGTAGGCCAAATTGCCTACATACAACTTCTTGCCCATGTGGGCCTCCAGAAAGAAACTGGTGCGACACGGTCCCGGCGGGACAGGGGCGCACCCAGGAACACAAGTTTACCAGGGACAGGGGAAAGGCTGAGAGGAGGCTGACGCGACCACAGAACCGTTCGCTCGACCCAAGTATCCGGAGATTATATCATAGGACGCGCGAAAAGGATATGCGGTCTTGACAGATCAGGAATTTTCTTTGGGAGGGGCGGGCCAGCCCATTACGATGCACCACCCGGAGAGTACACGCGAACTGCCCGGTTGGAGGGAACTGCCATGAGCGTCCTCGACAAGTTTCGTCTCGACGGCAAACGTGCCCTGGTCACTGGCGGCAGCCGTGGCCTCGGCAGAGCGATGGCCCAGGCATTCGCCGAGGCCGGAGCCGACCTGCTGCTGGTCGGCCGCGGCTCCAAGTCGCTTCAGCAGGCGCAAAGCGACCTGCGTATTCACGGCAAGCGTGTGGACGTTCTCGTCGCCGATCTTGAGAAACCTGCCGGCGTGGAGGCGATGTGCACTGCTGCACTGGCCGACCAGGGGCCGATCCACATCCTCGTCAACAACGTCGGCGGCCGGCGCGAAAACATTGCCACCGAGCAAATGGCGCTGAGCGACTGGCAGCGCCTGATGGACCTGAACCTGACGAGCGCCTTTCTCTGCACGAAGCTGATCGGGACGCCGATGCTGCAGCGTCGTTCCGGGCGGATTATCAATATCGGCTCGATTTGCGGCCAAATCGCAACGCGCGACATCTGCGGCCGGCATTATGAGACGGCGAAGGCAGCGCTGGCAGGATTCACCCGCGCCGTCGCCGCCGACTGGGCGCCGCAGGGCGTCACGGTCAACACGATCGCGCCGGGCGGCTTCATGACCGACGCCAACCGCCGCTGGTTCCGCGAACGGCCGGAGTTCCAAAAGGACGTTGAACGACTCATTCCGATGGGCCGACTCGGCGAACCCGAGGAACTCGGACCCCTGGCGCTGTACCTCGCCAGCGACGCTTCGAGCTACGTGACGGGCGCGCTGCTCATCATCGACGGGGGATATACCTTATGGTGAAATGCGCTGCCGTATGACGGTTAGCGTTAAATCCGCCAGGCCGCAAGCGGCGATGAAGAATCAATCGATTATCCGTCGTGTCAAGTTGGCGTAGGCGTCGATACGCCGGTCGCGCAGGAAAGGCCAGTTGCGCCTTACCTCTTCGATCCTGCGCCGATCGCACGGCACGATCAGTATCTCCTCCCCGTCGTGCTCCGCCCGGGCCACGACGACGCCAAATGGGTCGGAGACGAACGACGCCCCCCAGAATTCCAGTCCGCCGCCGGCGCCGGTCTGTTCGTAGCTTACGCGATTCACCGCAGCCACCCAGACGCCATTCGCCAGGGCGTGCGAGCGCTGGATCAGCTCCCAGGCGTCGTGCTGCGCCTTGCCGTGCTCCGCCTTTTCCGCCGGGTGCCAGCCGATGGCCGTCGGATAGATGAGCACTTCCGCCCCCTGCAACGCCGTCAACCGGGCCGCCTCCGGATACCACTGATCCCAGCAGACCAGGACGCCGAGCCGCCCGAAGCGCGTGTCGAAGGCGCGGAAGCCCAGATCGCCGGGGGTGAAGTAGTACTTCTCGTAATAGAGCGGATCGTCTGGAATGTGCATCTTGCGGTAGATACCGCGCAGTTCACCGTCCGCATCGAGAATGACGGCGGTGTTGTGGTAGACGCCGGGAGCGCGGCGCTCGAAGAGCGACGTGACGACGACAGTGCCGGTTTCGCGAGCGGCTCGACCAAGGCGCTCCGTCGACGGACCGGGGATCGGCTCGGCCAGGTCGAAGAGGCTGGGGTCTTGCCGCTGACAGAAATACTGCGAGCGGAACAATTCCGGCAGGCAGACGATCTGCGCGCCGCTGCCGGCAGCCTGACGAATGCGCTGGACGCCGTTCTCCATGTTGGCCTCGGGATCGGCCTGGCAGCGCAGCTGTACAAGGCCGAGCGTGAAGACGTCCGGTTGCGCGGGCATGGTCGTAATCCCTCCGGGCCGGCTGACCCCTTGTGACTCCGGGGAAGGTTATATTAAACTGAAGCCGGCAGCGCATCGTCGCTGTCTTCATCGGGGAGCATCTCATCCCATGGCCGACGACGACTTTTCTCCCGAGGCCCAACTGGCCCGTCAGCTACGACAGCACCTCGAGAGCCTCCGCGCTGCCGGGATCGAGTGGCTGCCGGCAGGGCCGGACTTGCGGAACCTGTCGGCGGCGCCTTTGATGATGGCGACTCCGGCCGCACCGCACCCGGCGGAGCCTTTATCTGAGAAGAATACCCCGGACCTGCGGCGGCAGGAATTGACCGTCCTGGCGCAGTCGGTGTCGTGCTGTACGCGCTGTCCCGAGCTGGCTTCCACGCGAACGCAGACGGTCTTCGGCGTCGGCCCGGTGGACGCGGACCTTTGCTTCGTCGGCGAGGCGCCCGGCTTCGACGAAGACCGGCTAGGCGAACCATTCGTCGGTCCGGCGGGCCAGCTGCTCAACCGCATGATCGCGGCCTGCGGCATGAAGCGCGAGGAGGTTTTCATTTGCAACATCCTCCGCTGCCGGCCACCGGGCAACCGTCTGCCGCTGCCGAACGAGGCGCACAACTGTCGTGAGTATCTGGAGCGGACGCTCGAGCTGGTCAAGCCGAAGTTCCTCTGCGCCCTGGGCGCTTGCGCCGCGCAGAATCTACTCGGCAGTTCTCTCACCATCGGCAAACTGCGCGGCCGCTTCCACGACTACAACGGTATTCCCGTACTGTGTACCTATCACCCCGCTTATTTGCTGCGGACTCCAGAGAAAAAACGTGAGGTCTGGGAAGACTTGAAAAAACTGCTGGCCAGGATGGGACGTTCCGTCCCGAGCAAATAACCAGTGGGAAGTGTAACGATCCTCGCGCTCACACCTGAGCGGTGTACGCGTCACTTCTGTAGCGGCGCGAGCGCCTCGAGTTGATGGAAGAGCTGCTTCATCGTCACCCCAGGCCTCAGCAGGACGGCGACGGACGGCCGCTCCTTGGCGCGGCCTTTCCAGTCGGCCTGCTCTTCGTTGAGCACGAGGATGCCCGCGCACTTGAGCCCCTGCCGCTCCGCGTCGGCCATGATTCTCTCGAAGACCTGCAACCCCTCGTCGCCGGTGGTGCCCGCATCGACGACCAGAGCATCAAACGGCTGCTGGCGGAAGCGGTCCATCGCCCGCGCCGGGTCGACAGCGATGAGTACACGGTAGCCCTCCTTCTTCAACTTGTTGCGGATGGCGTCCTGCAAGCGCTCCTCGCGCTCCACGACGAACACACAGCACGGCCCGCCGCTCATCGTCTTGTCGCCGACCTTGCCCTCGATGTCCCGTCGCACCGAGCGGATTGCCTCCAGCAGCTGGGAGGGTGTTTGATAACGCTGTGACGGGTTAAGCGACATCATCGTTTCAACGAGGCGAAACAGCGACGGCGGCGCGGCGACCTCGTCCGCCCGGATCGGCGGCACATTGTCGAACCGCTGTTTCTGCATGCGCGCGTGCCGGTCGCGTGTCATCAGCAACGGCGACCGCCCGGTCAGCATCTCGTACATGACGCAGCCGAGGAAGTAGATGTCGCTGCGCACGTCGCCCGGCTTGACGCCCGTGGCCCTCTCCAGACCAGCGTAATCTACAGTGCGCTCGACCTTGTCGCCGTCCATCTCCTGGCCCCCCATCGACGAGTAGAGCTTGGCCAGGCCAAAGTCCACCAGCTTCGCCGAACCCTGGCTGGAGATGAGGATATTCGTCAGCTTGATGTCCCGGTGGGTTACGCCGCGCGAGTGCGCATGCGACAGGCCGGCGGTCGCGTCTTCGAGGAAGCTCAGCGCCTTGAGCGGATCTAGTTTCTTGTGGATCTTCAGGATCTCGCGCAAGTTCCCGCCCTCGACGAAATCCATGACGATGTAGTATTGCCCCGAGACGGCGTCGCGGTTGACCGCCAGGATCTCGACGATGTTCGGATGACGCAGGGACAGGCCGACCTTGCCCTCGCGCTCGAACAGCTCGACGTGCAGCTGATCCTCGCTCCAGCGGCGGCGCAGGATCTTGATCGCCACGACCCGTCCCGTGGCGGGGTCCTCGGCGCGGAAAACCCTGCCAAAGCTGCCCGACGCGACCTTGTACAGGATGCGGTACCCACCGAGAAAGTAGCCGTCGGTATCGCCCTTGAGGAGCTTCTGGCTTTGCAAGGGTTGTAGGTAGCCCTTGCGTTCCAGAACTGCGACCAGGACCTCCGGCGCGGGGTCGCGCATTCCCAATTCGTCCCGAGCTTCCTGGAGCTGCGGTTCGGTGAGGAGTCCCGACTTGACGGCAAGTTGTGCCAGGGCTGCGGAATCGAGGTTCGGCATGGCTTCTTCACGCCCGATCATCTGCACGCCAGGGAAAGTTGGTCAACGCGCTGCCATCGAAGCCATTTTACCCCGCCAACCGTGTCTGCCAAGCGAAAGGAAGACCGATTTGCCAAAGGTAGGGTAGTGCGGTGTCGAGGGAAGCGGCCGAACCATGGAGGGCCGGCCGCCACCAGACCTCCTTGATGAGCCATCCCATGAGTACCAGCTGGATGGCGACGATTAGCCAGAAAGCAATGCGGAAGTTGCCTTTGACGGTTTTATGGCGGAAGAGCTGCATGCCGGCGAAGGCACCAATGCTGCCGCCCGCAAGTGCCAGGGCGTGCAGGACGAGTTCAGGCACCCTGCGCCCGGCGTTGCTCGCCCTGGATTTGTCGAGACCGTAGTAGCCGAAGGCCGTCACGTTGATGGCGACGAGCCAGGCGCCCAGCCACTGCGCCCAACCCCACCCGCTGCCGAGCCAGATCCACAGGCCGAGGACAAGCCCGACCGTCGCGGTGAGCGCAATGCTAACGTGGTAAAGGAAGGGACTGGGGTGATTTGCCTTGTACGGCTTGGGCATGATCTTCTCCCTGGCGGCTGTTCTGGGCTTGCCCGCCGTGCTGAAAGATGCTATCAGCCGCGCCCCGTTCTTTCCAGGGGGAACTGCCGATGGCTGGGGAGGATACGCCAAGGCTGCGCGGGACCAGACGGCGAAGGACCGGGCCTGCACGGGAGAGGGGGAAACCGGTGCGACGAATACAAAAAGTAAGACGAGACCGAGTCGGGCGCTGGGCGACCAGCCTGGCGGGCGCGGTCCTGGCCAGCATTGGCCTGTGCGGTTGCGCCAATTTCTGGGACGACGTCACCAGCCGCGATTTCAAGGTGGGCGCGCTTTGGGCTGCTAAGCCTGATCCGCTGGTCGTGCTACGCGACAGCACCGACGGCGACCAACGGGCCAAGGCGCTGCTTGCCTTGCATGAGCCCAAGGCCCATGGCGGCGCCGATCAGGATCAGGAGATGGTGCTGCGCATCCTCTCAGCCGCCGCGGTTAATGAAAAGCAGCCGTGGTGCCGCCTAGCGGCAATCAAGACGTTGGGCCACTTCAAGGATCCCCGGGCTGTCGTGGCGCTGCGCAGCGCCTACGACCAGGCGGGCAACGCGACCAACGTCATCCAGCAGGCCGCCTTCCAGCCCGGTGCTGGCTTCCCGGTTGAGACGGTCGCCGCCATTCGCTGTCAAGCCTTGACCGCCCTCGGCGACACGCAGAACGACAACGCACTCGATCTGCTGGTACGCGTGGCCCGCCAGCCTCCGCTTGAAGGGACGGAACAGGAACGCCAGGAGACGCTGGACGAACAGATCGCGGCCGCCCAGGCGCTCGGCAATTTCCCTCAGCCCCAGGCCAGCGAGGCACTACTAAAGGTGCTGCAGACGGAGAAGGACGTGGCGCTGCGCGACCGCGCCGCGGAGTCGCTAAAGAAGATAACAGGCAAGGATCTGCCGACCGACGCCAAGGCGTGGGATGAGGCGCTGCACGCAAAGGATGGCAAGGCGGCCGCCGCACCAAAGAAGAAGGTGCTGGGAGTGTTCTGACACGACGCCACTTGTGTAGTCGCAACGCACAGCGGAGCGCGAACCCCGCGCTCCGCTGCGCGTCGCGGCTACACACCTGGTTGACACATCATTCTGCAATCGTTCCGTTGAAGCCCGCCTCGCGCAGCGCGCGGAGAACTGCCCCCGAGTCCAGGTTCTTGCGGCGATAGCGCACCTGTCCCGGGCCCGGAAAGTCCACCTTCGCGCCGTTCACCAGCGTGCTGAGTTCCCTCTTGCACTGTCCGCAACAAATGTGGACACCGTTCACCGTTATCTGTCCCTCCTTCGCTGCTTTCACCAGCGCCGGCGCCTCGACAGCGATCTCCTTGCCCGCCATGATGACCGTACCGTAAAAGCCGTGCTCCCACAGTGCCTGCACTCCAGCTAGCATGGCGGCTCGATCGCGCGCCTCGAAGGTCACTGTTTTCAGGTTACGATCGCAGCGCACGCTCGAGACGCCGTCCACGCCGCCGAGTGCCTCCCGCACCGCTTCTTCGCACTGGCCGCAGCAGATGTGAATCTTTGCCAGCAGAACGTTGCCGGTCCGCGCTGGGGGCGTGCAGCCAGCGGCCACGCTGGCGGTCACCAGTGCAAGCAACAGTTGGCGCATGGCATTCCTCCTTGTAAAAGAAAGCGTAGCCCGAGCGTGCCTTCTGGTATACAGGCGGAGCCAGGCCAAGCAACCGTCGAGGACGCCATGCCTCAGCAGACCCTTCGCATCGGCTTGATCGGCGCCGGCGCCAACATGCGCGCCCGTCACATTCCCGGCTTACGGGCGATCCCTGACGTGGAGATCGTGGCGGTTTGCAATCGCCGGCCCGCTTCGACTGCCGCCATCGCTCGGGAGTATGGTATTCCACGCACCTACGAAGACTGGCGCGACATGCTGAGTGACTCCAGCATTGATGCCCTCGTCGTTGGTACTTGGCCCCACTTGCACTGCGCGATTACCCTGGCCGCACTTGAGACAGGCAAGCACGTCCTGACCGAGGCGCGTATGAGCCTGAACGCGGCCGAGGCCCAGGGTATGCTGGAGGCCACCCGGCAGCATCCCGGGGTCGTGACGCAGATCGTGCCGAGTCCTTTCGGCCTGAAGGGCCACGACGTCATGCTGGAGTTGATCCAGGACGGTTTTCTCGGCGAGTTGCGCGAAGCACATGTCTTCCACCTGAACGAAGCCCTGGCCGATCCGGCGGCGCCGCTCTCGTGGCGGCAGGACCTCGGCTTGTCCGGCTTCAACATGCTGACGCTGGGCATCCTGCACGAAACGTTCCTCCGCTGGGCACCCCCGCCAGTGCGCGTGCTGGCCCAGGTCCACGCCTTCATCCCCACGCGCATCGATCCGGAGAGCGGGGCGCGCAGGCCGGTTGGCACGCCGGACAGTGTACAGGTGCTGGCCGTGCTGGCGAACGGCGCCCGTGCCATCTACCAGTTCAGCGGCGTGTCGCCCTTCGGTCAGGGTGCGGGCATCCATCTGTTGGGATCCGAAGGCGTGCTCCTTTACGACCTCCTCCACGACCGCATCCGCGGCGCCAGCCGCTGCCAGGGAGTGACCTCGGCGCGGTGCGACGAGTTGCCGGAGATCCCAATTCCTCCGGAGAGAGCGCGGACGTGGCGCGTCGAGGCCGATTTCGTGGACGCCATTCGCAAGGGGACGCCGATTCAATTCACCGACTTCGCCACTGGCGTCAAGTACATGGAATTCACCGAGGCCGTCGCCCGCAGCGCCGAGAGCGGCGCAGCCATCGAGTTGCCACTGGAAGTTCTGGAATAGGCCAAGGGCAGCTTAGCGGTTCTCATAATCGCTGACCCGCAAGCTGGTCAAGGACGCGACCAACGCTCCGCCCAGCGCGACGGCTGCCAACAGGATGAGGCAGTGCGCCGCCACGTCATTCGTGACGCCGTAGTGCATCTGGTTGAAGATCTCGTGCGCAAACGTCGTTGTGCCGGGCGTCTCGACCAGTTTGCTGGCGCCCAGTTCCCCGAGCGAAAGAACCGCCACGGCCCCGGCGGCGCGGACGAAGGCCACACTGCACAGCGGCCAGACAGCATGGCGGAGTTCCCCGGCCGGACCCGCTCCGTCCACGCGGGCGGCATCGCGCAACTCCGGCGGCACCAGGCGGACGACCGGCCAGAGCAGGGCCACCGCGTACGGGAAGAAACGCACTAGCCAAGCCCACGCCACCGGCAACGACGATGGGCCGTAGTAGAGCAGTACCGCCAGTGCGTGCGAAACGGTGCCCACATAGGTCTCGTCCAACTTTCCGGCATTCTCGTAGTAAAGCAGCCCCGCCAGTGTGTGCGAACTGGTTGCCGCCAGCAGCAAGCCAATCGCGTCCTTCAGGCCCAGGCCGATGACAGGTCCGGGCAGCGCCCAGCCGGCGGCCACGAGGCCAATCAGGCCAGTCCTCAGCCATCGGCAACCGACCGCCAGCCAGCACGCGATCAACCCAAGCAGCGCCGTCAATGCACCAGTGACGAGCGCCAGTTGCAGATTGCCGAGCACCGTGCGGCCGCGTACGCGCAGGGCGTTGGCGACGTGGCTCCAGGCGACGCTCGACGACCAGTGCGCGGGACTTCCGCCGAGGCCCGCCTTCCACACGAGGCTGGCCAGCGGTATTCCTGCCAGTTCGCCGGCACCCAGCAGCACCAACGCCAGTAACGGCCAGCGCGCCCAGCCCAGCCGAAAGCGCAGCGGCGGCGCCGACAGAGTCGAGGGCGGCGGCAGGCCGCGTTCCCAGGAACGCACGGCGAGGAGAATGAACAGTCCGGTGAGGGCCATCGCCGGCAAGGACACGGCCACTGCCCGCGCCACCACCGCCTCAGCGGTCGGGGCCGCGGCATCCGGCTCCGGCCGGACAAACTGAGTATACACTTCCTCCGCAAAGGTGCGTACTTGCATGACGTCGGTGACGGAGACTTCCGTGGCGGTCTGCAGGGCGACCCAAACGGCTGCGGCGCCGATGGCCACGGCGCTGCGCCGCAACGTGACGTGCCACAGGACCCGCAACGGGCCGGCGACGGTCAGGGCGTCTTCTTCCAATTCGCGTTCAACCCAGCACAGTCCCTGTCCGACCAGCACGATCACCCACGGCAAGGCAGCCATGGCGTGGATCCAAATGGCGGCGTCGAGTCCATTGCCCCATGGTTTCCACAGGCGACCGCCCGGAACCAGGTCGGGATCGCCAGGAGTCGGACTGTTCCAGACCGCGACGGGCAACCAGCCGCCGCCGCCGAGCGCCGCTTCCCAGCCGGAGGCGAACAACGGCAGCGGTATGAACAGCGTCAGGATCGTGAGGAAACGCAGCAATCGCTGCGCGGGCAGGTCGGTGCGGTAAAGCAGGACGGCCGCCGCGATGCCCGCCGGCAGGGCCAGCAGCAGCGTGCCGCCGACCAGCAGCAACGTGTTGCGTCCGAGCGACAGCAGCCGAGCGCTTTCCGCCCACGCACGCCAGGCGGAGGGGTACCGGAGTAAATCGAGAATGGGAAGGGCGAGGGGCACGGCTACCAGCAAGAGCAGGACGAACGCGATGGAGAGACGCCAGCGGTTCACGGGAATGTCCTGTTCTCTGTTGGCCGTTAGTAATACAGCGCTACTTCATGTAGGTCAGGCTTTCCAGCCTGACTTGCTTGCCC
>JRHI01001187.1_pt1 | contig 23244 bp, 20 predicted proteins | sample 215371 | NCBI WGS metagenome assembly JRHI01 (sample SAMN02929681, study PRJNA255918) | sediment metagenome | biome: cave system; feature: Ice Cave; material: Sediment; isolation source: sediment from deep within a dark volcanic ice cave with no known source of... ...
GTCCAATATCCTGCTCAGTAAACTCGACAGGTTTGTGGAAACCACACTTATCCCCCAATATACCAGAGGAACAAGAAGGAAGCCGAACAAAGCATACGAAGGTAGCGTATCTCTTGCTAAGGGTTGAGAGCCAGGAAGTTAAAAGCGAGCGAGTGAGAGGTGTCCCACCAGGATTGCTTGGCCCAGCGAGCGTTGAGCCGCTTGACCTGGAGATACACGGCGACCTCCGCTCCCTTAAGACTGCCGAAACAGCAGGCTTGGCGGAACTTGCGCCGCAGCTCGCGATGTATCCGCTCTACCAGAGAGGTCGTGCGAATGAGCTCGCGTGCTACTCCTGCCAACGCGTAGGAGGCAATGGTCTGCTCAAAGTCGCGTTCCAAGGTGGCCACCGTTTTCGGGGCCGGCGCTCGCCAGGTCTGAGCAAAAGTGGCCAAGCGAGATCTGGCCTCAGGAGCGCTCTCCGCTTGATAGATGAGACTGGCCTGCTCGACGAGATGCTTGCGCGTTTCTTTGTGCACTTCCCCTTTGAGTTCCTCCCGGCACGTATCGGCGACATTACGCAGTGTATGAAAAATGCAGCGTTGCTCAACCACCGTCGAGCCGTACACCAACGCCACGGCCTCTCCCAGTTCGCCACAGCCATCCCTGATCACGGCTTGCAGTCCGCGCTCAGGCCGTACGCCTCGTTCCCACAAGCGATGGACCAACGTCTCCCAGGCGACTTTGCCCTCGTTGTCAGCCACCTGCCAGTCCAGAATCTCGCGCCTGCCACTGCCATCGGTCCACAAGCCTAACGCCACCAGCACGACGACTTTCTTGCCTGTGCGCTTCTTGCGCTTGCGCCCACGTTTGTCCAGTTTGATGAGTTCCGCTTGGGTTTGGAGGCGCAGCCAGATGCCATCGAACTGCACCACCGCAGGCACCTCCGTCATGCGTTCACTGCGAGCTTGCTGCAGCAACGGTTCGATCTGGTTGATGCGCTCGTTGATGGTACGCAGCCCCACGCTACTCTCTAGGGTGGCACTCCATGCTTGGCTCAGGTGGCGCAGACTCTGGCAGAGTCCACTTCCAAAGAGGACACTCTGATCCAGATCGAGCCAAAACCGACGGTACTTCTCGATGATCGTGTAATGGCAGATCACATCATGTCCGCAGCGTTGACACTCCAGCATCGGCACTTGCATCCCCTCGATATGTCCCCATCCCGTCTCTAACGAGCGTCGGTAATGCCCGTCGCGGGTAAATTGGTGCGCATCCCGACAGCTGCACTGCCCACACTGCCAGTCAATCTCGCGTGCCTGTCCACTTACTTGTCGGGGACTGCGTGGCCCGCGTCCCAGTTTCGTGGTCACTTCTGCTTCACAAAACTCGGTGAACAGGGGTCTCACTGCCGCAATGACGGCCTCTTTCATTTGCTCTTGGATAGCTTGCAGCGTCGCTTTGCGCTCCTGCCCCTGTAGTTTCCCTGCTAAAAATTGTATACTCATCGTACTAAATGCTCCTTCGTGGTGGATTTGAGTGATGTTAACTACTCTACCACGAAGGCGCTTTTTCAGTCTCCTATTTCCTCTTCTTTCCTATCCCTTCTCCTCCTTTTTCTCAACCCTTAGCAAAGGATACGCTATCCATACGAAAGGCTCAAAGTACAAACCCGCCGTTGCCGCCAAAAAGGGCAGATGGAGGCTGCCCGAAAACTGAAACAACAGGCGCAACAACTCCCTTCTATTGAAACCCACGACCCAAACTACCGACGGTTACGTTATTGCAGATATGCTGACGACGTGCGCCACTTAACCCATTACTCGATCCCTCTCGGAGAGAGGAGAAGTTCGGAGGAGATGACTTCTGGGCCACTCGGCCTACCTGGCGGTGAAAGCCAAAGGGGAAACTAGCATGCCGAGAAAGCGGAAAAAGGCGTGAAGACGCTGAAGCCCTGTTCCGCAAGACCCGCCTGATAGGGTGAGGGCTGATTGCTCAAACCTCAGTTTCCAGCGATGAAAGCGTACATCCCCCGATCACAGCGTATCTAATGCGGGGTCACTCCCATAGGGTGTCAAAGTCGTCGGCACCCGAACCTTCCGGGGAGTGAGCGGTGAAGAATGACTTCACTCAAGGGAGCGTACAAGGCACCTACGTCAGGCTAGAACGTCGAGCAATGAGGGAACTTGGGATGGCCTAACCCGCGAGAGCGGTAAGGTCACGGACCTGCCGTAGTAGTCAGAGATTGGGAAAGCCAGTCACACGGCCAAGGGCAGGAGGTGTTTTCTGATACTTAGAAGGGGAGGTATGCATAGTGCAGACAGCCGAAACTGTCCTGAGTATCATCCAAGAACGCGGCAAACGAGGGTTACCACTGACACACGTTTATCGAATGCTGTTTAACCCCGCGCTGTACCTACATGCCTACGGGAAAATCTACCGGAACAAAGGAGCAATGACCAAAGGATCAACGGCGGAGACGGTGGACGCAATGTCCCTGAGCAAAATCCAAGCGATCATTGAGCTACTGCGATATGAACGCTATCGATGGACTCCCGTTCGGCGCATCTACATCGAGAAGAAACGCTCGAAGAAATTGCGTCCTCTGGGCATGCCATCATGGTCGGACAAGCTGCTTCAGGAGGTCCTTAGACTCATCTTATCGGCCTACTACGAGCCTCAATTCAGTTCCCATTCCCACGGATTTCGCCCGGATCGAGGATGTCACACCGCCCTCTCAGAGGGCTATCACCAATGGGTAGGAACCACCTACTTCGTCGAGGGAGACATCGCCGCCTGCTTCGACTCACTCGACCACACGGTCATGATGAACATCCTTCGTGAAAACATTCCTGATGGCCGTTTTCTTCGACTCATCGAGACACTCTTGGCGGCTGGATACATGGAGGACTGGCGTTATCATCAAACGCTGAGTGGATGCCCACAAGGCAGTATCCTCAGTCCAGTGCTTGCCAACGTGTATCTCGACAAATTAGACACCTTTGTCGAAATCGTGCTCATGGCACAGTACAACAAAGGCGAGCGTCGCAAACTCAACACGGCATATACACGGGTACAAGGCGAAGCGCAACGCCGAAGGCGGGCAGGGCAATGGAAGGAGGCAAAAGCCCTGCGCAAGCGCCAACAGCACCTTCCTTGTTACGACACCACAGACCCCGACTACCGTCGGCTCCGATACCTACGCTATGCAGATGACATCCTGCTTGGCTTCGCAGGCCCTCACTCTGAGGCAGTGGAGATGAAACGCCAGTTAGGAGACTTCTTGCAAGAAAGTCTCAAGCTCACTCTCTCTCAAGAGAAGACGCTCATCACCCACGCACGGACACAAGCAGCACGCTTTCTTGGCTACAATCTTGTCGTCCTTCACAACGATCAGAAACGAGATCAACGTGGGCACCGAAGCATCAATGGACAAATCGGGTTAAAAGTTCCTGTGGAGGTCATCAAAACCAAATGCACCCTCTATCAGAAAAACGGCAAGCCTGTCCAGCGGAAAGAGCGTACCAACGATACCGTCTACAGTATCATTTCTCAATACCAACAAGAATTCCGGGGGCTAGCAGAATACTATCAACTTGCCGTCAACCGCTATCAACTCAACCGTCTCAAGTGGGTCATGGAACGGTCACTCGTCGCAACGCTGGCGCACAAACTCCGCATGAGCATATCAAAGGTGTATGACCGATATGAAACCACTGTCCAGACCCCTGACGGACCACGGAAGGGTTTGCAGGTCACCGTTGAGAGGGAAGGAGGGAAGAAACCACTGATAGCTCGATGGGGAGGCATCTCATTAGCACGCAGAAACAAAGCCATCCTCGATGACTCCATCGCCCCAGTCTGGGGAGGCCGATCAGAACTCGAAAAACGACTCCTAGCTGACATCTGCGAACTCTGTGGATCACGGGAGCATGTGGAAGTCCACCATATCCGAGCACTGAAAGAGCTTCAACGCAAAGGACAAGGCGAGCGACCCCGCTGGGTACAGATCATGGCAGCCCGCCGACGGAAAACCCTTGTCGCCTGTCGAAAATGTCACCATGACATTCATGCAGGACGGGCTGATGGACGCCGCAAACTGGAATGAGAACACTGGAGAGCGCCGTGCATGGAAACATGCAAGCGGCGTTCGGAGGAGGGCCGGGGGAAAAGGACTGCAACCGCAGTACCTCGCCTGCGGCCTATCCTACTTTCTGATAGGAGTCATCGGAAGCAAAGCAGAAGCCCAGGAACTCAAAATGCGATTGAAAGAGTATCTCGAAAAGGAACTCCAACTAGAGCTATCGGATGAGAAAACCCTCATTACCAATGCAAAAGAACGAGTACACTTCCTGGGATACGACCTCATACGTGGGGACGGAAAGCGAATACTCCGGTATCCATCCAAACTTGGAGTGTGCGTGAAGCGCACAACAAGCAAGCAGATGAGTCTGCTCATACCACGAGACAAATGCTATGCATTTGCCCGAAGGTATGGGAACCCATCCAAATGGAACGGAACGCCACGACCGGAACTACTGAACCTTAGCGAACTAGAAATTCTCATGATGTACAATGCCGAAATTCGGGGGTTTCTTGGCTATTATTCGCTGGCAGACAACCTCACATCAACGGCAGCCAACGTCCTCTGGCTTACTTCGGGAAGCTTCTACCGCACACTTGCGAGCAAGCGAAAAAGCACCCTTTATCAGGTGAAGAAGAGCATGAAGCGAGCACCAGGACGCTATACACTCAGGGCCCAAACGAAGAAAGGAGAAACCAGAGAATACGAACTGGTGACATCCACCCAACAGCTTTGGCGGGGGAAAACACAGCTTCTTCATGCCGACCTCGAACCAAACACGATGATGTACCGTGGTCGAACGGAACTCGGAAAACGACTACTGGCACACCAATGCGAATGGTGCGGAACGGAAAGCGGAGGAATGCAAGTCCACCATGTACGTAAATTGGGGAACCTGAAAGGGAAAGCCATCTGGGAGCGGCACATGATTGAACGGCAACGCAAAACACTGGTGCTTTGCGAGAAATGCCATGATGACCTGCACGCAGGTAGGCTCGGTGAGCGAATGGCGAAGGGAAAACTGGAGAGCCGGATACACGGAAACATGTAAGTCCGGTTCGGAGGGGAGGGTTGCGAAACCTGACGCAGCAATGCGTTAAGGCGCGTGGCCCTTACCCTACAAAATGGCGATCCTGAAAAGCCGCAAATCAAACTCGCTCAGAACTACTTTTCGTTCACGGCTGAAATCTACGATATGAACCGGCTGCGCAAAGAACAGGAGGAGCGTCTGACCACGCGGCTGAAGGTATCGGAAAGCTACAAGGCCCTCGGCGAGGCGGCGTCCGTGTCGGGAGTTAACTCTGCATTTTTTGGGATCTTCATTGACGCGGGATACCTTGGGCTGCACCAGCATACCGTCGAGGAGTTAAAACAACTCAAGGGTGTGCCGGAGGGTGAAGACTACCTGGATAATATTACCCGTGCGGAACTCTCGGCGATCGACTTCAAGAACACACATACCGAGGAGAAGCTGCTGGCAGAGAATATCCAGGGGAATGAGGAAGCTGCACAAACCCACTACTTTGTTGGCGACCAGGTGAGAAAGGCCATTGAGGCGATCCATAGGCCATTCCCTGAAGATTTGCCTTCAGCTCCCAGCATTCGCAAGATGGTTGAGGAGCGTCGGCGGAAAACGGCAAAGAAGTAACTGAAAGCCGCTGGGCAGGATCGGCTTCAAATCGGACAAGATTCGTTCTTTGATAAGGAAGAGTAGAAGAGTACATGAGTGAAAATCAGGTAGTCAATCCCACAAAGCTGGAAACGCTTGCAGCCCCTAACACTACGCATAGCATAATCTGCTCAGGAGTAACAAAGTCAGGAGATCCCTGCCATGCCAAAGTTGGCCCATCCGGTTACTGTCCCATGCACAATCCTACCAGGGCCGCCGAACGGGAGAGACAACGGCAGGCGCAAGAAGAGTCTGAGCGCGCTACTCAAGCCATGTACAAACCTCTTCGAGAAATGATCAAGAACATAACAACAATATGCAAAGGCAAGGGCTGGCAAGTAGAGCAAGAGCATTTTGACTACCAAACGGGGAGACATGCGTCCCTCAAAGCATACCGGTACTTCAATTTCTCTGAGAGAGTCTCTCTCCTCATCGAAATCACACTCAACAAAGATGGTACTGCTTCTATTGCATTTCAACAAACATCGTCCTACAAGTACGGTCTGGATAGCCTCATCGAAGCTATTAGTTCTGATCTCAAACTACGCGAGAAAGGGCAAACCAACGCAACGCTCCCAACCACATCTACCCCAACCAACACAAACAACGCTGTTCAAAAGCTAGAAGCTCTTCTCAGACGCTTCCACCGAGTAGTGCACCAGCTTACTCAACGTCAGGAGAACAGGCAGACATTGATAATCGAAGATGAGTACGACGTTCAGGATCTCCTCCACGCTCTCCTCCTCGTTTTGTTCGACGACATTCGTTCCGAAGATTTCGTCCCAAATCGTGCTGGCAAAGCATCACGTGTAGACTTTCTTCTGAAAAAGGAGAAGATAGTCATCGAAGCAAAGATGACGAGCAAAACCCTACGCGACGCGAAAATTGGTGAACAGCTCATCATCGACAGCAACCGCTACCAGGCACATCCCGATTGCCAGACGCTCATCTGTTTCGTCTACGATCCTGGCCACCATCTGAAAAACCCAGATGCGCTTGAGAACGATCTCAGTGGCAAACAGAACGATCTTACGGTAAAGGTTATTGTCTATAGCCCTCGTTAATACTGGCCCAAAACAGCTAAAACAATACAAAAACGTCTGGAAATCAAACTTTATCTGGCCTTGCTTTGATTGGGATAGCAGTTTCTTGCGCGTTAACACTTCCCACATAGGCACATTCACTGTAAAGAGGACAAGCTTTGCATGCAGGGCGTTGAGCATGGCAGGTTTGCCGTCCATGCTGGATAAGATTGACATGCAGTGGATAGACCCATTCAGGAGGCGTCATTTTCGCGATAATAGTATGTGCCTGATCTGCATTCACCTTTGGCCCAATGAGTCCTAGCCTGTGTGAGACTCTTAACACGTGTGTATCAATTGGTATAATAGGTCGGTTGAGATTAAACATGAGCACACACGCCGCGGTTTTTGGTCCTACGCCGGGAATGCTACGCAAGTATGACCACGCTTCTTCTGAAGTTCGCTTCATCAATTCATCGTAAAGGTATTCAGCAAGTGACTTTGTACCACCCTGTGCCTGCTGTCGTTCGGTCAATGTAAGCAATGCATCTTGAATACGCGGTGCTTTAATATTAGCCAGCCCTCCTGAGCGAATCGCGGTTGCCACAGCGTGAGTTGGTGCATCGCGTACCACTTCCCAGGAACGAAAAGTAGCGACAAGCTGTTGATAAGCTCGTTCTGAGTTGATATCAGATGTGTGTTGGGAAAGAATAGTGCCGACCAGACCTCCCAATGGGTCATAATCAGGATCGTTTTTGGGTTCGCCATAGGTTGCGATGAGCAATTCGTAGATACGCGCTAAGTGAGCAGAAGGAGTAATAAACGTCGTCATTCTCTTTTCCTATTTACTTACAAGTCGTACTTGTTTGTTTTTGTTACAAGACGGAAATGCTGTTACCAATGGGTATGAGATATTCTATTTTACCTCGTAATGCAAGATTACGAGGAGGAGGCAAGCCACGGATGCTAGTGCCAAGAAGTCTACTAAGGGAGCTGTCAAAAATATGGTGATTCATACCATCAAGTCTGAGGAGGACACTCACTGTTTCCCTTCTAGAGCCAAATTCTATTGTTCAACTTTTCTATCAAGCTCGTCTTTTACTGACAATGAGAAACAGGCTCTAGCCTCACCGACACAACAAAAACAGCTCCGGTTGCACCGGCAGAACTAACGGAGACGACACGTGGTCAACAACATACTACTGGTTCCAGGTTGTTGGAGAGAATGCGGTGTAAGATCATTTGGATATGGCACTTCTGAATGAGAAGATTCCCAACTGGACATGCCGGTAGATACGCACGTTCACCGTGTCAGTAAACGTCTGGGGCTGATTGGATCAAAGGTGAACGCTGACCAGGCTCATGTTGTCTTCGCCAGGATCACGCCGCTTGAGTGGGTCTATCCACTGCATGTAAACCTTATTAGACACGGTCGGATGATCTGCCACGCGCAACGGCCAGAGTGTGGGCGCTGTCCGCTTTATAGTGAATGTCTATTTGCTAGAGAGGATCAGGGTCAACCAACCTGAAGGAGACGCCATATACAGCTCAAATTATACCGTGCTTGCTTTGTTTAAAGCTGAAATAGAACAGAAATGACCCTAAAAATTGTACACTATATCATGCGTGTATATTGACTGGGGCATAAGCATATGGTACCTGTTATTTAGGAGGAAAGGCATGGAACTGAACAGGAAGCAGATTGATACAGTTGAGAATGCCACTGTGATTACAACAGTCGATACACATGCAGCGGGTGAGCCGTTGCGGATCATCACGAGCGGGCTCCCCACTTTGCCGGGTACAACCATATTGGAACGGCGACGCTACCTGCAAGAGCATCTCGACCATTTTCGACGTGCGTTGATGTGGGAGCCGCGTGGTCACCGCGACATGTATGGGTGTGTGATGACCCCTCCCGTAACACCCGAGGCTGACCTCGGGGTTATATTCATGCATAACGAGGGCTATAGCACAATGTGTGGGCACGGCATCATCGCTCTTGTGACCTTCCTGTTGGAGACGGGAACATTCGCAGCCAATGGACAACAAACTCCTATCAACCTGGATACGCCGGCTGGACTAGTACGAGCTACCGCCCACCTCGACGATAGTGGACACGTAGAGCGAGTCTCATTTTTAAACGTGCCGTCGTTCCTCTACGCGCGTGACGTCGTAATCGAGGTACCAGACTTAGGACCACTGGCGGTGGACATCGCCTTTGGTGGCGCATTTTATGCCATTCTACCAGCCGGACAGGTCGGGCTGAAGGTTACACCGGAACAAACGACGCAACTCGCCTCAGCAGGCGAGGCAATAACAGCTGCCGTCAACGCGTCACTCTCGGTCAAACACCCCTTTGAAAGAGATTTAGGATTTCTTTATGGTACGATATTTACAGATATACCGGCAGACCCAGCGCACCATAGCCGCAATACCTGTATCTTTGCGCATGCCGAAGTAGACCGCTCTCCCACTGGCACAGGCGTCTCAGCTCGCCTGGCCTTACACCATGCGAAAGGCGAGATTACCGTTGGTCAAGAGATCGCGATTGAAAGCATTCTTGGAGCAGCTAGCGTATTTCACGGAAAAGTAGTGGTACGCACTCAATTTGGCTCTCATAGCGCGATCGTACCCGAGGTGAGTGGAAGCGCATATATCGTCGGTCGCAGCGAGTGGATACTTGACCCGCGCGACGCATTAGGCCAGGGGTTTTTACTCTCGTGATGCACCGGGAAGTTCAGAATGCCAATTAAAGGAGTGTTTTTATGATCATCGATCTGCGGAGCGATACCGTCACGTTACCATCACCTGCCATGCGCGAAGCTATGTACCGTGCTGAAGTTGGAGACGACGTCTATGGCGAAGATCCCACCATCAACCGCCTGCAAGAACTGGCTGCAGAACGCACCGGCAAGGAGGCAGCTCTCTTTGTGCCCACTGGAACCATGGGCAATAGCGTTTCGGTGCTTGCCCACGCCGGGCGCGGCGAAGCGGTGATTGTTGGCGACCAGTCGCATATTTATCGCTACGAAGTTGGCGGCGCCTCAACACTGGGCGGTTCTCCTATGTACGTTATTCCTACGGATGAGAACGGGATGCTCGACCTGCATAAAATTGAAACTGGCATCTCCGATGGCAGTGATGAACACTCCGCCCCAACAGCTCTGCTGTGTATCGAGAATACGCACAATCGCTGCGGCGGCATGGTTTTAGACCTGGAGCAGCTCGAGGCGCTCACTAGCCTGGCACACACACACAACGTAAAAGTGCACATGGATGGCGCTCGTATATTCAATGCCGCAACCGCTCTTGGCGTCCCGGTGAGTTCCGTGGCGCAGAAGGTAGACTCTATGATGTTCTGCCTTTCGAAGGGACTGAGTGCCCCCGTAGGCTCTATGGTTGTGGGCAGCCGAGAGTTTATTTATAAAGCACACCGTATGCGAAAACTATTAGGGGGCGGTATGCGGCAGGCTGGCGTGATCGCTGCAGCTGGCATTGTGGCCCTCGAACAGATGGTAGAACGCCTGGCCGAGGACCACGAGCACTGCAAGCAACTCGCACATGGGCTGGCTGACTACCCGCAAATCGAGATCGACGTCGAACGGGTTGTCACCAACATCGTCAATTTTTCGGTTCGTAACGCTCAGCAACAACGGCTGACGCATGAAGAGACGATGCAATTCCTGGCAAAGGCGCAAGAACACGGGGTATTGATGGGGACCATGGGAGAAGGTACGATCCGTGCTGTGACACATTATGGCCTGGATGCTGAGCATATTCAAACAGCACTGAATGGCATTCGCAGAGCTCTCATCGATATGCAACTGTAGTACCGGTACGTAATATGTTTGGTGGGATCAGTGGAGGCATTTTTTTGATCGGCCTGGCGATCGCCTTCTTTGTAGGCCCCTTCCTGCCCATATTGTTCGTCACATTAGCAATTACCACATTTCTCGGCTCTCTTAGCTCTCTCAAACCTAACGGATTCTATGGTGGCATTCAAGGCTTTGTCTGGATGATGGGGCTAGCCTTTTACTTTGCCTTTAGTTTCTGGTCGTTGTTGGTGTCTCCGCCATTTTAGGATCGCTACGAGTACCCATTATGGCAGCCATCCTGGGAATGGGCATTTTCGGCATGGCCTCTCTGAGCAACCAGCAGCCACAGCAGCCACAATCAACTTATCAACCTTATCAGCAGGGTTACGCACCCTCGCAGCAACAAGAGAACTATCAAGAGGGGGGGCAGCAACATCCATATCCATCACAATCACCACAGCAGTATCAGCAACCTCCTCAGCCGCAATACGAGCAACCACAGGCGCAGTACCCCCAGGAAATGCCGCCACAGCAGATGCAATAATGGTATAAGACAAAACGAGACCAGCCTGAGTGATGCTCAAACTGGACTCGTTTTCATTTTGCAACGATTTTAAAAATAGGCCAGCCCAGTATCCGTGTCAAACAGGTGGATGTGTTCGTTATCAACATGCAATTTGAGATTGCCACCAACATGGGCATTTGAACGTGGATTGAGCCGGGCCAGGATTGTTTTGCCGCTGGTGGTCAAATATACCAGCAGTTCACTACCCAGGTTCTCGACAACATCCACTGTAGCATCAATGCTGGAAACACCTTGCGATTCTGACGGGAGCAATGCTTTATCCTCGAGACTCTCGGGTCTTAACCCAAAGGTGAGGTTTTTCCCCGCCACTTCCCGTGCCCGCTCAACATAAAGGGGCGGCACGTCGACCTGGCCCATGTTCTCAAGCACAATCCTGGTGGAATCACCTTCAGCGACTACCTTCGCGCTCGGGAAAAAGTTCATAGATGGAGAACCAATGAAACCGGCGACAAAAAGGTTGGCAGGCTGATCGTAGAGTTCTTGCGGCGCACCTAGTTGCTGGATGATACCACCATTGAGCACCGCAATACGGCTCCCCATGGTCATAGCTTCTGTCTGGTCGTGAGTCACATAAATAACCGTTGTCTGGATGCGCTGGTGCAGCTTGGTGATGTTTGCGCGTGTCTCAACACGCAATTTAGCATCCAGGTTAGAAAGAGGCTCGTCCATCAGGAAGACCTGAGGTTCACGTACAATTGCACGACCGAGTGCGACACGCTGTCGCTGACCGCCCGAAAGTTCTTTGGGTTTACGTTTGAGGAACGGGGTGAGATTGAGAATTTCACCAGCTTCTTCAACTCGTTTCTTGATCTGATCTTTGGGAAAGTGGCGTAACTTAAGGCTAAAAGCCATATTGTCAAAGACACTCATGTGAGGATAGAGAGCATAGTTCTGGAAAACCATGGCAATATCCCGATCTTTGGGAGGAACGCCATTGACGACCCTCTCACCAATTCTGATATCGCCTTCCGATAGCTCCTCTAGTCCGGCTACCATACGTAGGCAGGTACTCTTTCCACAACCTGAGGGTCCGACCAGAACAAGAAACTCTTTGTCCTTGATATCGAGGTTGATGTCGTGCACGATTTCAACTTTGTTGAAACGCTTGTAGACATGCTCAAACTGGACACGCGCCATTACAGTAACTCCTTTGCGCTCCTTACACCAGGTACAATTTGCTTTGTACACTTGATGCATCATAACAATTAGAGAGCTTCGCTTACTGTCCTCGTTGCGACTGAACTATTCAGTCGGGAGTCAACGGGACCTCTTCACGTTCAGCTTGCCATAATTTCTCTCAAGGAGCACAGGACAAGCAAACGCTAAAAAGAGCATACCATAAAATTTTTAAAAAAACACCTATTGACGGCCCAAATTTGTCGTTGCGGTCTTAATAACATTGCCTATGCTTATCGCCTTCCTGTATACCGGTCTTATTTGTGCGGTGGTAGTGTCAAGAGCTAGCAACACAGCAACATTTGACACAAACCCTTCCATGGATAGAGTCTCAGGCGGTATACTTAGTATATATCACCTGATATTTTTGTGAGAGGAGCCATACATCCATGGCATTGACGAATTTTGCGGGAGCCGTAGCTGTTATTACTGGAGGTGCGAGTGGCATTGGACTTGCGACCGCACAGGCCCTACACGACAGGGGTGCATATGTCGTCCTGGCAGATATCAATCAGCAGGGATTGCAACAAGCAGAAGAACAGATCCGGCAGCACAACCCGGGAACCTCGAGCAACGTCTCAAGTATCCCAACGGACGTCACAAGTGAACAGCAGATACAGGCATTAATGCGACAAACTGTCGAAACCCATCGACGTATCGACCTCGTAGTGACGTGCGCAGGTATCGGGAGCGGAGGCCCTATCGACCTCTTTACTGCATCTGAAATGCAGAGGATGATGAACATTAACTTCATGGGAACATATCATTGTGTCCAGGCTGCACTTCCCGCAATGCGTCGCCAACAGTCGGGTCATTTCGTCTTTCTCAGCTCGGTCGCTGGTAAACTTGGCGTGCCTATGCTTACTGGCTATTGCGCAACCAAATGGGCCATTCGCGGATTCTCTTCAGCGCTCCGCGCTGAACTACACTGTACTGGTATAGGAGTGACCACCGTCTATCCAGCCTGGGTAGAGACCCCTATGATTCACATGGAAGAGAATGCTATGCAGCTATTGAACGTTCATGCTCTCCTTACCGCAGACCAGGTCGCGGCGGAGATTCTCCAGGCAGTGACTGAAGATCAGCGTGATCTGACTCTGGCCCCTAATCCCGATATTGCCATAATACTCAAGATCATGAAAGATGACCCCGATAAAGCGGAACAGCTTTCAGGTGAGGCATTTCGACAGAAATTGGCACAAATAACAGCCCAACAACGAGATTAAGCGTGTTTAAAGGGATAGCAGAACACTAGAACTGGCGGCTACAGATGAAGGATCATGGGTACTATGGCCCTGGCAGCGCGACGTGGAAGATCGCCAGTGAGGCGGTGATTAACCTTGGCGGTACGCGCGCTGTCTTGATGCAAATAGCCCATCCCCTTGTCGCTATGGGGGTGAGTGAACATAGTAGCTATATGGCCGATCCCTTTGGTCGCGCAAAACACACTTTCATACTAGGCCAGATGCTCACCTTTGGTTCCATCTCCACAGCCCGCGATGCCGCCCGCACAATCAACGGCCTCCATACACACGTGCATGGTAAGCTTCCTGACGCTGCAGGAATCTATAGCAGCGGTACCCACTATAGAGCAAGCGACCCTGAACTTTTGCTCTGGGTGTTCGCTACTTTGATCGACACTATCTTATACACCTATCCTATTTTCATTGGTCCGCTCAGCCTGCAAGAGCAAGAACAGTATTACCAGGAGTCGAAAACACTTGGGCACTTGCTTGGTCTTTCACAGGCGGATATGCCCGGGAAAGTGCAAGATCTTCGCCACTATGTCAGTGAGATGGTACACAGTGATCACCTGGCAGCGACACCTCAGTCACGCCAGCTAGCGCAGCAGGTGCTTTTCCCACGTACTCCAGCCTTTCTACGTCCACTGTTACACGTAAATGCCCTGGTAACCAGCGCACTCCTACCCCAACCTATACGTGAAATTTACGGTATAGAGTGGAGTCCTCGACAGCAACGAGCCTTTGAACTTTCAATGCGAGGATTGAGTACAGTTGTACTACGGCTGCCTGTATCCCTGCGCTTATTGCCTATTACGCAGAGATTGATGCGTCAGGGGTTTTTGGGTGAGCAAAAAAGTGGCTAGGATGGATCACAAAAGATAGTTGCCATGATGAAAGTACAATTCGAAGAAATGTTTCCCTGGGAACTGGCACAAGCAATAGCGAACGCTCCCATATGCTACCTGCCGCTCGGGGTATTGGAGTGGCACGGCGAACATAATGCAGTGGGGCTTGATGCCATTAAGGCTCACGCTATCTGTATCCGTGCAGCTCAACTCTCTGGTGGGGTCGTCGTCCCTCCCTTGTATTGGGCTACAGACTCTCGCGAGGATCTAGGAGACGGAACATATCTCACAGGCGGCGTTGAGAAAGGCGAACGCTATCACGTTCCAGGTAATATGTTCTGGCTGCGCCCCGCAACATACCTCAATCTGCTCCTGGATATCTACGAGACCATGCGTCGTCGAGGTTTCCACACCATCCTGGCTGTGAGCGGTCACTGGTCTGGAGATAGTCTCGCAACGATTCGCACAAGTGGAGAGCAGTTCCTCGCAAACCATCCCGAAATGAACTGGCTGCTGCTCACCGATCAAGAAGTTGTTCCTGACTTGCACTATCCACATGAACATGCGGCTGGAGGTGAAACATCGCTGCTGATGACCCTACGTCCCGACCTGGTAGATTTGAGCAAGACGTTCGAGACAGACAAATCACTGAAACACTACTATACTAATGAGCAAGCACATTTGCGCCGTCGCATGGAAACGGACTACAGGTATATTGGCGTCCTCCTGCCAGATGACGATGGGTCAAATGATCCAGAATTAACCGCCAACGTTGAGAGAGGTCAACTCCTCTTCAAAGTTATCTCCGAAAGGATTGCCGAACGAGCAAGAGCGTTACTGACGGTTTGAGGTGAAGCAGCGCATGCAGAAGTATCCCCACCATCCTTGCAAAAATTACGTACCTTGTGCTATAGAAGAAAAGATACTATTACCGCTATAAATGAACCATGAAGGATCGAACGTCACATGCTGAATCAATCACAACATCCTGCTGAGCAGACTGATACGAAACAACAACTTCATCTCACATTGATCGTAAACGATAGTCCCTATGAGGTAACAGCCAACTCGCAGGAGATTTTTCACGAAGCGCTGGAACATGTTCTACCAGAAGGATTGTTGGTCGGGCATCGTATCCGCATTAGTACACCTGGCGGTGACGAGATTTTTCCCGATATGTTTATTGGAGAAAGCGCTACACACTTCCACACAAACACTTTTCATATCGAGGCCATACAACTTAGTGAGATGCCAGCAGGAACAGGCCAACGAACATGGACAAACTTTGGTTTCGACCATCTTGCCATCACTGTTGCTGATCGTGCAGATGCTAAAGCCTTCTTTAGCGAAGTGATGGGCATGACTATCGTCCGAGACGATCGCCATCAAACGGTACTGACCACCGGCAATGTCGCTCTTTTCTGCTTCGGTGCAGAAAAAGCGCCCCTCTCAGATGGCTTGCCGAGTCGCTGGCACCATATTGGCTTTGTCGTCGATAATCTGGATGCCGCCTACCACCACCTGGCCTACCATGCAAAGCTGCGTAGAGAGCGCGTCGGCAGTGGCTCTGGCTCCATTGCCTCGGATTTCACCCTGCTTGAACGCAATGAACGCTGGTCTCTCTACTGCCACTATCGCAACGGTGACGCCCGCCTCATGATCCAACTTTCTGAGATAAAAGCGGAGAACCGGGGCTTTAAAGACCCTCAACACTTCTCCGACCATATGTACGATTACCTCAGTGGCCGATACGGCGTTCGCTTCGAGAATGAAGAACAACTGGAAGATTAGTGGGAGACCACGCCGGATACAAAAAAGGCCAGAAGGATCAGCCAGCTAATAATAAAAGCGATAAGCAATCGCATGACGATCTTAGAAAAGAGCCACGAGAAGCGGTGGCTGATCCTTCTGGTGGCAGACACCTGTGCGTTGATTCTATTTGCAGCCATATCATACTCCAAATTAATTGTTATTTAGACATCTGCCTTATCCACAACATCCAATACTTACAACGTTTTTTGTAACTGTTGTTAACATGGCATCCAATTGGGTTCAATGGAGTATCTGGAACGAGGAAACCAACAATTAATAACTTACCTCTTTTGTGTCGCTCTTTTTGATCGACACTCCTCGCACTCGCAACTCCCACGTAGTTTCTCATACGTATATATCCCTGTTTTATGGCCATCCTCCCAGATTGGCGTCAAGCCATAGCGGCCAACAGGTTGAATATTTGCCAGCGTCATCTCCTCAACACTCAGGTTCTGTCTGCTCTGCAACATTCCTGGTTGACCACCTTCACCGGCACACCAGGCGCAGGGACAGGCCCAGCGTAACGCCTCCCAACTGTGGATACTCTCGTGCTCATCGCTCCAAGTCAAAATGAGTTGGCGGTTCTCTTCATCCAACAAAAATGAGGTGGGAATAGGGTGATTATACTGGCTCATAAAATGTATACCTCTCATGCAATGATGATTGCTATTGTGAAATTCCTCTACCAGGGACTATTATATGCCTTTAAAATGATGGAGTCTACGGCGCCACTTCTTGAACTCCGCTCTCATCTACATGTAACATCTCATTTATTCACTCGTTACTGCGATGCTCAATCCACGTTTTACGATGTAGGTGATAGTCAATGTATTTCAGAGAGATCTCATCAAAATTTATAAGTACCAACCTGTTTGGTATCGCATATTCAAAGAACTGCTTGGAGTAACAGAAAATGACTCAATTGATCGTCATGATAGGAACAGTCAGCCTGGTAGCCGCTATACTAGGCGCGCTGCTTGCGTTGAAGTTACAATACAATTATCTAAACAAAATGCAGGCACAATTTCAAGCCTGGGAGCGTGCCCAGGAAAGCCACCAACGAAACTGGGAAATACAACAGGAGAAAAATGCGACTGAGCTAGAGAGACGTATCATTAGACAGGTGGAACAGGTTCACAAGGACTGGGAAGAGTGGAAGGTCTGGGACAGAGAGCGTATCGAGACATTAGTAAAGCAGTATGAAGAATCCGAAGTACAATTGCATGTGAAACGTGAATTAGACCGCCTGCCTCGCATCGAAGACGCACCTTTAATCCTGGATGTCAGGCATCAACATCAACATGTAATTACTGGTTGGCAACCCCCCATGCTTAAGGGAGCAGACCTTTCCGGTCATGATTTCTCCCATCGTTTCCTTGGCCAGGCCGATCTACGTAACGCACAACTTACACGCGCAAATTTCTATATGGCGGACCTCTCGGGTGCTTGTTTGATCGGTGCTAATTTATCAAATGCCTACCTCGTCGGCGCGAACCTTTCAGGAGCCGACCTGCGAGACGCTACATTAACCGATGCTAATCTACTCGTAGCCGATCTTCATGGCACTGTGCTAATCGGCGTGAACCTGCTCAGAGTGCGCAATCTTACAGCACAACAACGTAACACGGCCATATATGATGCCACCACACAGCTCGGTGGAGGAACTGACTTTACACCACCGCGCGTGCAAAGTGTACAACCTATCGTTTCTTCCTCCTCTTCAGCACCAGAGATCGCAGAAGCACCCTCCGTTTCTCCAACAGAAAATACCTCCCTTGCAAACAATCCTTCTCCTACCACATCAGCAGATGAAACACAAGTAGAAAAGGCAGTTCCAACTTCGACACTCGATCTAAAATCACAGATCAAGGCGCAGACGGAAGCTGATCTTTCGTCGCCACCACAAACAGGTGATAGCCTACCCGGCCTAGAGGGAGCAGATCTTCTAATAAATACACAAGAAAATAGACATATTGAAGAACTTGATACACCCACTCCCAGCCCAGGATATAACGGCACAGCACGAGCAAAGGTAAGTTAACCAGCTCTGCAATGCCTAAACCGGTGCAGATTGTTCGCTGCAGACAAAATGTGGGCCCGAGAAGACCTCGCAGTTGCTTGAGTGTATAGTGGCGGTGGATGCCCGTCTGAGCAATTTCCTGTGGAAAGAGTCCGTGACGGGTTTGACTCACCAGCTTTGCATAGACGTTCAATGAGTCCAGACTGCCCAGGAGCCCACAATGAGGAACACTGAGGATAAGCACCCCTCCGGGTTTCAACACTCGCTGTATTTCTCGTATCACTCCCGCTTCGTCCGGGACATGTTCAAGCACATCGAGTAAAAGCACAGCATCAAAGCTGGCGTCCGCGAGAGGCAGCGCACCGACTGAAGCAAGCAAGTATTCCCCCTTGGGATGCCTGCGCCTGGCCCACGAGATATAGCGCGCCGAGTTATCAACCCCGACGGTTTCATATCCCTTGCGCGCAAGACGGAGTGTTGCAAAACCAAAGGCGCAACCCAGATCCAACACACGACCGCGCCGAAATGGCAGAGCCGCCATAGCCCTATCCCAGCGCGCCATCAGTCACCCTCACCTTCACGTATTTTCCTCGTAAAGCCCTGGGAAGCAATGCTGCGATACGTTGCATTACCACATCTCGAGCATAGGAATCATTGACCTTTGAGGCAGGTACAGGTAGCTCAGTATGCAGGTGAAATGGCTCGCCGAACCGAACGTGGAGATGCCCATCGACCTCCCAGATAGCTGCTGGCAAAATTGGCAGACCCTTCGCGGAGAGTGCGGAAAGTGCCCGACCAATCCCAGGTACCGCTTCAATCAAGCCAGCAGTATTTCCTTCATCACCTTCTGGCATCAAGCCGATACAGAGCGCACGTCCGTCGCTACGTTTCAGTAAACGCAGTATGCGCAAGAGCGCGTAGCGCTGTCCCTCTACACGTTCATTGGCTAGAGCAGGCGGCCTGATCAATACTAAATCCCAAACAGCGGCCACGCGCTCAAATAGCCAGCGTGTGCCTGGAACAGTAAACCGTCCTATGCGGGCGCGATCCGTTGTAACATAATGAATCGAGATATCACCGTCACGCTTTCGCGCGACACTATCGATCATCAAAGCTACACTCCAGCCAATCCACAAATCCAGCCGTTGATAGTGGTTCGATACAAGCACAAAAGAGCCTTCACATGGAATATGCTCCTCACCAGTAATACAAGGTGTTTTGGGCAGCAAACTTACAGCATAAGCGCTATCAGCGATAATTGAGCGTGGCGTCCTGAAGAGCATAGCTCGCCCCATTTCCATAAACCATCTGGCAGGAATGCGATAGCGCACGCGCGCAAAGCTATAGCGGCGTCCCTTCCAGGGTAACGATCCTCCACGCAACATCGAGTTGAGGGCAATAGCGAAAAAGACAGGTGCTGAGAATGGCGACAGCAGCCCATACGGCCATCGCACACCAAAACGGCGCAGCCACGGCCGTAGGCCTATCACCTGCTCTACATAAGCTAGTACAGCCAGTAATGCGATACGCCATGATCGTTTACGCCAGGCATCGCCAAACAACATCAGCACCGAGGCGGCAAGAGAGGTGCTTATGGCTGTCTGTATGCCCGTTGTTGGAGAGTGTCGCAAGAACAAATACGAATTTTTACCAAAACCAGCAGTGATCGCTCGCAAGCTTGTATACATACGTACCGCTACCAGAGCTTCACCCCGACAAGCCAGTGGTGTTACACCCATCCTCTTCAAACGTGTCGCCAGTGCAATATCGTCAATAATACTGCGCGCATTAGCGGCATGACCTCCTGCCTCCTGGTATGCTGCACGTTTGACAAGAAAGAATTGCCCATTGGCAAGGGCAGGACCTCGCTTGCTATGCACACGATGAGCATTCATCCCCACAAAATACTGCTGATAGGCAAATGGCAGTAATAACCGCTCCCAAATTGATTGACAGCGCTGACGAGCGAACAATGAAAGCGCTCCCGCATGATGTTGCAGAGCAAAATCCATCGATGAACGCACAGCGGAAGGAGCAAGCTCCGTATCCGCGTCAATGAACAGCAGCCAGGGATACGCACTTTCCTCAGCCCCAAGCCAGCAAGCAGCATTTTTCCCTGTCCAACCTGCGGGAGGCCCAGCGCTAGGTATCAATCGCACGCCCTGATCCCTGTAACGTAGGGCAATAGCGGCGGTAGCATCTTCTGAGGCGTCATCAATCACCAGTATTTCATAAGGCAAATAGTCCTGTGTTATAAGAGAGTCAAGCAGTCGTGGCAGATTCTCCGCCTCATTTCGCGCTGGTACTACGATCGAGACACCAGGATATGTGCTATCTCTCGCCTGATCATACCTACTTGCTGGCAAGACCTGCGGTAGGCTTCGATAATTCTGCTCCGCACGCCAACCACTCACTACTTGCCCTACAGTCACAATGAGAGGCCAGAGTAACTGCCATCTACCTTTACTCGCTTGTTGATTCCGCTCTGTCATCGTTTTACCTCGATCGTATGGAGTCCACTCGAACCACCTGGATAGACAGGTTGCGCATGTTCGTCCTGGGGGATGCCATCACGATCAATCAAGCGCGCTGTCAAATGAAACTGCCTGGCAGTAACTGACAGCACAACCCTCCACTGGACCCAGGCATAGGGAGAGAGTGGCGGAATATTGAGTTCCGTGTTTTGCCAAAGCCCGGCATCTATACGCACCTGCACCTGCGAAACTCCTCGCAAACCTCCAAAGGCCACACCTGCTACCAGTAAAGACGAGTTATCAACCGCCTGTACAACATCAATACGAGCGACAGGATGAACTTTGCCCGCCACCCAACCAGTGCGTTCCCAATACCCCCCCACATGTTGCGTTGTCAACTCCAATCCTTGTAGCCACTTGATGTTTCTGAAACCATACCAACCCGGCAAAAGCGCCCGCACAGGCGCTCCATGCGACTGCGTCAACGTCTCACCATTCATAGCATAAGCCAGTATTGCACCATCAGACGAGAGTTCCGCAAGTGCGAACGGTTCATCGAACTGATCCGCGGCATGAAACACCATCGTATTGGCATTTGCTAGTGGTTTAACAAGCGATAGTAAGGTGGAAATGCGTACTCCAGACCAGAGTGCGGTACTCATGAGATGTCCATCAATAGGATTATCCACACAGCGCAATGTAGCATAGAGGTCAGTACGTGGTAGCGCCAATAATTGTGAGTATGTGAGTGTCACGGGGTCATGTACCAGACCTGTAATACGTAATGTCCAGTTCTCCGCCAATTGCAATGGCTCGGTAGTATTTTTACTATTCACATAGAAAAGCGGTATGGGGGTCACCTCTGGCTCCAAACCAGCTACCGGAAAGCCTGGCTGGCGGGACCTTGGAGAGGTAAAAGGAAATATTTGATGCACCTTGTTGCCAAGTGAAAAGACCTGTACAGCGAGTGTACTCCATACTTCGTAGGTAGAAAGCGTCAGGATGCCGATTGTAACGAGAGGAGTTCCTAAAAGTGCTCCGATCACTTTCCGACGACCTACGATTCTGGCTTTAGAACGGCGCCAGGTACGTGTCCAGAGCAACATAGGTGAAAAAAGTATTCCAGCCAACACCGCTGCCACAACGCTTACTGATGTCGCGGCCGCGCTTCCCAACCAGAGGCCAAACCCAATAGCTGTTGCTGTCACCGAAACCCAGCGTAAACCCTCCCTGAAATGCAGCTTTGGATCAAATAAAGGTGGCGCACCGATACCCAATAAACCTCCCAAAGGCATAATCAGGGCAATAGCGCCTACCAGTGCCAGCGGACGAGCAAACGGCCCGAACAGGTTCAGAACAACGTTTGCAAACGACACTGGAGTATAGGCGTAAACAATTTCAATAATCGGTTCTATACACGATGGCTGCCCAAAAGCTGCGCTGAGGAGAAATGAAGGGAAGAGCGCTAAAGGAACAGCCCACACGCCAGCTTCGTAACGTCTGTTTATATCTCTCCAATTCATAGTAGATTTGCCTTTACCATCCCATTTCTTGTCTTTACTATATGTGCTACGTCAAGAGGAAATGAATAGATGACATCATGGGTACAGAAAAATGATGCAGCCCTCCATTTCTAACTTTGTGCTATACTACAACATCGGGTAGGGTAGGGTATGAAAGAACTCCTGAAGAACTCCTAAGGAGAGAAAACGATGACCAGTAATCAGCATTTACCACTAGAAGGTAAAATTGCCTTAATCACGGGTAGCAGTCAAGGTATTGGCCTGGCCACAGCCCAGCGTCTCGCGCGCTCTGGAGCTGATATAGTCATTAATTATCGTAGCAATGCTACTGCTGCCGCGGCGGCTAAAACCAGTATCGAGGAATTGGGGAGGCGCTGCATTGCTATACAGGCTGATGTCAGCCAGGAAGAGGACGTCACGCGACTCTTCGCTGAAGCAAACCAATCACTTGGCTCTATTGCCATTCTTGTTAACAACGCGGGTACCACCCGCGATAAGCTTATTTTACAGATGTCTCTCGCCGACTTTGAGCATGTGATCGATAGTAATCTGCGCTCAGCTTTTCTCTGTACGAAAGCTGTTTTGCGCGGTATGATGAAGGCACGTTGGGGACGAATCATCAATGTCTCATCTGTAGCCGGTCTGTTGGGGTCTTCAGGCCAGGCAAACTATAGTGCGTCGAAAGCGGCCATCATCGCATTGACACTCAGCACTGCACGAGAGATGGCCAGTCGCAATATTACCGCCAACGCTGTCGCCCCGGGTTTCATTCCAACGGGCTTGACCTCTACGCTGACAGAGCAACAACGTGAGTTCATCCTTGGTTCTACGCCATTAGGTCGTTTTGGTAGCACTGAAGAGGTTGCTGCAGCTATCGGTTTCCTTTGTTCACCAGAAGCAGGTTACATAACCGGTCAGGTTCTTTGTGTTGATGGCGGCATGGCAATCCATATCTAAGTACAGGCTATCACAAATGTATTCACGCACGATGC
>JRHI01001188.1_pt1 | contig 23242 bp, 19 predicted proteins | sample 215371 | NCBI WGS metagenome assembly JRHI01 (sample SAMN02929681, study PRJNA255918) | sediment metagenome | biome: cave system; feature: Ice Cave; material: Sediment; isolation source: sediment from deep within a dark volcanic ice cave with no known source of... ...
GCCGCGGAAGCGACCAAGCGGTGAGCCTCAAACATGTTGACAGCAGTGGACCATGGACCGGCCCTGGCCCTTGATGAGATCCAGATGCGGACTCACCTCGTCGGCACCATCAACCGTAAGGTCGAGAATACCGGCATCGGCCAGGGTCAGCAGGGGGATGCCCAGCCCGGCCGCGAGCGCCGCTGTCTGGTTGGATGTGGGCACACCGCGCACATGCAGCAGGCCGGAATGCACTCGTTCGGCCAGCGCCCTGACGAAAGCGGTTGCGGCACGTCCCGAACCCAGGCCAAGGACCGCCCCGTCCGGCACCAGCGCCAGGGCGCGTTCGTAAATGGTCATACTGTAAGGAATGCGCGGCCGCGCGTCTTCTGACAAGGCGCGGCAGCAGGTCACGGTGGCGGATCCCTGGACAACATCGGTGGATCGGGTAGAGTAGGCCCGCGGAATGGGGCAAGCCCCTGGCTTTGTGGAGGATTCGGCCATGCGCTGCGGATGCGTTGTGCTCTGTCTGTTCGCGCTCGGCTGCGGGACAACTCCGGGCAACGCCGAGCCAGCCCTTCCCGATCTTGGCACGCGCAAGGCGGGCGTCGATTGGCCGGGCTTCCTCGGACCGCTCGGCACCGGCGTCTCGCCCGAGAAAGGCATCATCACTGCCTGGCCGCGCGCGGGGTTGCGCCTGGTCTGGCAGATGGACCTCGGCACCGGCTACGGCATGCCGTCGATCAGCCACGGCCGGCTGTTCTTTTTCGATCGGCACGGGGACCAGGCACGTCTGAGCTGCTGCAAGAGTGAGACCGGCGAAGTGCTTTGGAAGTTCGAGTACCCGACCGAATACGAGGACTACTACGGTTACAACAACGGTCCGCGCTGCTGCCCGGTGATCGACGAGGAGCGCGTCTACACCTGCGGCCCGGACGGCATGCTGCATTGTGTGCGAGTCGCGGACGGCAAACCGCTCTGGAAGGTAGACACGCACGCCGAGTTCGGCGTCGTGCAGAACTTCTTCGGCGTCGGCAGCGCGCCGGCGATCGAGGGCGACCTACTCCTGGTGCAGGTCGGCGGCAGTCCGCCCGGCAGCGGCCGGTTTCCGTCGATGGGTCAGAAGAGCAACGGCAGCGGCCTTGTCGCTTTCGATAAGCGGACGGGCAAGGTGCGCTATCGCGTCACCGACGAGCTGGCCAGCTACTCCAGCCCGGTGCTAGCGACCATCGACGGCCGGCGCTGGTGCTTCCTCTTCGCGCGCGGCGGGCTCGTCGGCCTGGAACCGGCCACCGGCAAGGTGGATTTTCACTATCCCTGGCGAGCACGCACGCTTGAGAGTGTCAACGCAGGCAATCCGGTCGTCGTCGGCGACCGCGTGTTCATTTCCGAGACCTACGGCCCAGGGAGTTCACTGCTGAAGGTAAAGCCAGGCGGGTATGACGTGCTTTGGAGCGATGCCAAGCAAGGACGCGACAAGCGCATGCAGTGTCACTGGAACACGCCCATTCATCACGACGGTTACCTGTACGGTTGCAGCGGCCGGCACTCCGACGCCGAGCTGCGCTGCATCGAACTGGCGACCGGCAAGGTGATGTGGAGCGAGCCCGACCTGACGCGCACTTCGTTACTGCTGGTGGACGGCCATTTCATCTGCCTCGGCGAAGACGGCCAGCTTCGCCTCCTGAAAGTGAACCCGATGAAGTATGAGGAAGTCTCGCGGCTCGATCCGGAGGGCAAGATCGGCGCCATGCTGAAGCCGCCCTGCTGGGCGGCGCCGATCGTGTCGCATGGCCTGCTCTACGTGCGCGGCAAGGACCACTTGCTGTGTCTGGAGCTGATCCCCGAGGGGAAGTAACCGCGCACCAACGTTCCTTACGGCAGCTTCTTGCCGCGCGCAGCGAGGAGAGCGGCGAGCCGATCGGCCGACAGCCGCGGCTCGTCCATGAGGATACTTTCCATCTCTTTTAGTACAAAACCACTGAGGTCGTCGCCGGTCCAGCCCTGCTCGACGAGATGCCGGCCTATCTGCTCCAGGCAATGGTCGCGTAACTTGTCCGTCTGCCGCGAAACGTTACCTTCGTGGATACCGAGGATTGTCGCCACCTGGCGCTGGGTGAGGCGATGCCGCAGGCGCAGGCCGAGCAGGAGCAGTTCGCCCTCGCCCAGGGTGCCCAACCATTCGCGTGCGGCCTGGCGAAATTCCTCGTGCCAGCGGCCATCGTCTTCGTGCGGAATGGTCAGGTCGCGTTCGTCGAGTTCGTTGTCCGGTAGCGCCTGGATACCCTTGCTCTGGCGCAGGACCGAGATGTGACGATTCTGGAAGACGCGGATGAGCCACGGGATCAGCGGCCGCTGACCATCGTAGCGGGCCAGGATTGGCGTCGAGCCGGGCCGTTCGCCGGCAAGCAGGTAGCCCCAAAACTCGGCAACCGCGCTCTCCTGCCGCTCCTCGTTGCGCGGAAAGAGCCGTACCGCCCGCGCCCGCAGGGCATCGACGAGCAGGCAATCGGCGCGGCTCGCCCGCGCCGCGAACAGGGCGTCCCAGGCATGGCAATCCCCTTCGAGACAGGCGGAGTCAAGGAACAAATCGACCGCGTACAGGTTCTCCACGAAGGCGTTCCAGGACATGACCGCTCCGGCCCGACTGCTCTTGCTCTCGTGCAAATGGTAGGCGCGTTGCAAATGACGCTCGAACTGTCCTTCGAGCAGGCGCACGGCCGGCAGTTGCAGCCGGCAGAAGTGGTACAGCAACGCTTTTTGGCCAGTCGCCAGGGAGTGGCCGCGCGCCCGAGCCGTGTCCATGCCAACCTCTTCGCTCATGCCTGGGGCACGAAGACCACGACTTCGACACGTGCCGGCGGCAGGCTCTCCGTCTCCGCCACCGGCGGCGTGCGCATGCCCATGCCGAGCGGCGTCACCTTGCGCGAACCGACCCAGCCGACCTTGTGGACGCCATGCTGGTCCTTGAGGTAATTGCAGACCGCTTCGCTCCGCTGTCGGGTCAGGGCCAGGGCCACGTCCGCCGCTTCGGCCTTCGGAGCGGCGTAACTGACGACGACGATCTCGGCGCCTTTCTGCTTGAAGCCGTTGACGCGCGGAGCAATCTCATCCAGCCGGTGGCGTCCCTGGGAGGTGAGCACGGCCCGGCCCGTCTCGAAGAGATCCGCCTCGCCAAAGACCCAGCGATTGCGTTCGCAGTTCGGCCGCACGAGCAGCCCTTGTGGGTCCTCGATGTAACCGCCCAGCAGCGGTACCCGCTTCAGGGCGTCGGCGTCCTGTTGCACCGAGGCCATCGTCTTTTCGCCCTGTTGCAAGAGGCGGAGGAGCGCGATGTAACCTTCAGGGTCCTTCGCCAGCCTGCCAATGGTGCCCTCGCCATCGCGGATGCCCTGCAGTGTACCGCTCACCTGGGCGAGCACGTCCGTGATGTCGGCGCTGGGCTGTGTGGCGAGGAGTGCGTCGTCGCCGACCCGCTCGGCGGCGGTCCCCGGATCGATCTCTACGACCTTGCCCCCGACCATGCCCTCGCTGACGATTTGCGCGGTGGCGTCGGCGCGGACGAGGTTGCGGAGTTGCCCTTTGAGGCGGAGATGGAGGATCACGTTGCCGCCGGGTTGTTCGGGCAGCGCCACGGACTCGACCTCGCCGGCGTCCATGCCCTGGACGCGGACGCGGGTGCCGACCTCGACGCCGTGGATCTTGTGGAAGCCGGCGCGGACGTGGAAGGTGTGGCTCCAGGGCCAGTATTGGCCGCCGACCACCACCAGTCCGGCGGTGCCGAGACCCAGGCCAACGAGGACCACGAGGCCGAGAAGAACTGCCTGCAAACGCGATAGCGAGCGCGACACGAGCCGATCCCCTGTGACGAGAGTCGAGATTCAGCAAGCCAATTTATTATATCACCATCACCATGGCGCGCGGCTGGAACGCGAAGCGGGAGGGAGAGGAGAGTGACAGCTCGGAAAGAGGCCCCTCCCGGATTCGAACCGGGGCTGGCGGATTTGCAATCCGCTGCCTTACCGCTTGGCTAAGGGGCCCTGGCATGGTGCTGTGCATCGTAGCGACCGCTGTGGACCGGGTCAATTCCTTCCTCAACCGCGGCCGCGCAGCCGGCGGGCCAGGGCCTCGATCCGCGCCCGGCATTCCTTGTGCGCCGCCGCGAAACCCTTCGGATCGACCTTGCCTGCCTTCAAGTAATCGAGCACCACCGCCTCTGCCGCCATGAATTCGGCGCAGGCATGAGCCACCGTTGAGGCGATCTCGTTGGGGATCGTCGTGACGCCGTTGCGATCGCCGTGAATCAGGTCGCCGGGATGGATGGCTGCGCCGCCGACGTGGACCGGCACATTGATTTGCAAGATGTGGCAGTAGCCGTGCGCGCAAATGGTACCGTTCGTGAAACAGGGAAAGTGCAAAGCCTCGACCTGGTCGAGATCGCGGCCGGCGCCGCTGGTGATCAAGCCCCCAGCGCCGAAGGCCTGGTAGGTCGAGCACATCACTTCGCCGAACGTCGCCGAGGCCACCGGATCGTCGAGGTCCTGGAAGACCACGACGGGCGGCCCCGGCAAGTCGCCGAAAGAGGCCACCTGGTCGGCCAGGCCGGAGTAGACGTTGCCTGCCCGCGGCGCGAACGCCGACCGGAACGTGGCGGTGGTCGCGTAACCGACCATCGGCGGTAGTTTCGGATAACAAGCCTGAATGCGGCCGCTCATGTAACCGGCCGTGCGCGGCCGCAAGTCGAACAGTTCGACGACATTGCAGATCGTCGGCGTATCGTACTTGCGCAGCAACTCCAGGTCGGCGGGCGGGATGGCGTGATGTTCTGTCATGGCGGACCTCGGCGAGTTTTCAGGAGATTTCGGCAGGGGCATCCTATCAGCAGCCACTTTTGGTTGCCACTCGCGCCACGCGGCGCGACAATGTAAAGGGAGCCAGGACGCTTGCAGCCTGGCGGTCCCTATACAAATCCCCACCGGGGCAGCACATGGAGCGTCGATGAACCTGGCCTTTGCCATTTTCTGGCTGATCGTCGCGGCCGGAATCTTCTGGAGCGGCGACCGGCGTTTCACCCTCCCCGTCGGCGGAGGCCTGTCCGGAGGATGGTTGGCCTTGCTCCTTGCGGTATACAATCTGGTCCGCTGGTGGGGCGCTCGCTCCTTTCGCCGACAGCAGCGGCTAACCCAGCAGTCCCTCGCGGAGCAGGTTCGCCGACGCCACGCGGACGAACACCGCGAACCTCCCCAAAGCCCGGACCCCAACCTCGACTTTACCGACCCGCCTCCCCCGGCGACCGGCGAGCACCATCCTGGCTGAAGTAGCGCAAGTCCCGAGTGTGCAAGCGTTCTCATAATGGAGAGAATTGGATACAATAGATACAATAGTAGAGATCGATATAACAAATCGAGATCGATCCGACTCGCAGCGTGAGGTGCATCATGGTTACGCGGCTCTACCGATATGGAACGCAAGGGCTTGCCCTGGTCGCGCTTCTGTCGATCAGTTCACTTGGCTGGTGCCAGCAAGCTCCACCGGGACCATCGGGGGATAAAGCCGCACCCGCGGACGCCATTACCGTGGAAGCGCGCGGGCCGGTCCACGAAGCCTATGCACAGCCGCTGCAACAGAATCCTCGGCCGGGGCCGGTCGTGGCGAAAAAGCCGCCCCCTCCCATTCAGGAGATTCCTCCCGACCAGAAGCCGGAGGGGAACAACGTCCAGTGGCTTCCCGGTTATTGGGCCTGGGACAACGACAGGAATGACTTCCTCTGGGTGAGCGGTTTTTGGCGCATACCGCCGCCTGGCCGCAAGTGGGTGCCTGGTCACTGGACCGAGGTTGAGGGAGGTTCGCAATGGGTGCCCGGATTCTGGGCGCCGGACAACCAGGGCGAGGTGCCGTACCTTCAGCAGCCGCCGGCCTCACTCGACGCCGGTCCAAACGTTCCGCAGCCCGATGAGAACAGCACCTACGTTCCTGGCTGTTGGGTCTATCGCGACACCCGCTTTGCCTGGCGGCCCGGCTACTGGATCGAGGCGCAGGCCGGCTATGTCTGGACGCCGGACCACTACTGCTACACCCCGGCCGGCAACGTCTTCGTGAACGGGTACTGGGACTACACGCCGGAGAACCGTGGCCTGCTGTTCGCGCCGTGCTCCTTCTCCCGACCGCTTTGGGAGGATCCGGGCTGGGCGTTCCAGCCGAGCTACTGCGTTAGCCCCTTCAACCTGCTGTCGGGTTTGTTCGTCCGTCCGTACTGCAACAGCTACTATTTTGGCGATTACTGCGGCCAGAACTACCTGGGGCTCGGTTATCAGCCGTGGTGCCTGTACGGCCCGCGCTCCTACGATCCGCTCTTTTCCTACTACAATTGGCAAAACCAGGGGAATCCGGACTGGTATCGCGGCGTGCGTGGGGATTACTTGGCCCGCCTGAACGGCGACCTACCCCGGCTGCCGCACACGTTCGGGGAACAAGAGCGGTTGCTGCGCGATCCCCGCTTCCGGGAACGCGCCGCCGACCTGCGTGCCCTGCGGGTCGTGCAGCCGCTGAGCCAGGTGGACCATGCTCACCTCAGGCCGCTGAGCCGCGAGCAAGGGCTCGCGCACCAGCGCGAGACGCAACGCTTCCGCGAAGTGAGCCACCAGCGGCAAAACCTCGAAAGAGCCGGGCAGTCGCTTGTAGGCGGGCGCTCGGGCCTGTCGGTGGCCGGCGTGCCGGCCGTGGCCGCCCGGGAACATGGTGCCGCCCGTCCTGCGCCCCAGGTACACGTGGCCCAGCCCGCGTTCGAGCATCGCGGAGGACATGCCACGATTGCGACTTCCTCCGAGAATCGCTTCCAGCCCGAACGCGGTCTGCCGTCGCACCATGCTGAGAGCTTCGCTCCGCCGGCGCGCCACTCTGAGTACCACCCTGACCATAGGTTCCCTGGCGCGTACCACCCGGGGTATGCGGGCGACGTGCAACACTCCCAGCCGCTTGGCGGCGTGCCCTACCGATCGCAGGCGCCTACGCCGCATTACGCGGCGCCTACGCCGCATTACGCGGCGCCGCGTGGCTACTCCCAGCCAGCCCCATCGTTCCACAGCGCCGGCCATCCCATGCCCGGCAATTTCCACGCCCAGCCGGCCGCTCACTCGTCGGGGTCGCACGGCAATGCTCCCTCTGGCCATGGCGGCGGCGGCGGCCGCGCTGGACACCATCGTTGATGTGCGGGACGAAGCGCCGATAATGACCCGGGCGGGCCAGGCGAACCCAATCGCCTGACCCGCCCGGGTCTATTTTCTTCATTGTCGCACCCCGGTCCCGGCGAAATACACCCACCGAAGTGTCCGGTCATCCTCCAGTTTTTCGATAAACCATACAGAAGAGCGCGCGTGACGAGTGGGGATGGTTTCCTGTTGCAATCCGCAGCGCAACCGGAGACACTGAATAGGTGGACAACGTCCCGCCGGTTGTGCACGGGCCAGCCGGCCCGCGTCGACTCGCCCTCCTGCCTTATACAGCCGCCTCGCCCCGCCGCACGCGACCTTGACTGCTTGGGGCTGCCTTGTAACGATGATTTGTGACTGCCCCACGAACAACCCGATCGACGACGCGGGGCCCCTGCGACCCTAACGTGAGCGAATCCATGGCCCGAAAGAAAAATCGCCCACAACCCACCGCCACGGAGGCCATCCGCACCTCTCATGCTGGCCTGGCTGCTCCGTCTGCTCTTCCTGGCCTGTCCGCCAGAACGAACGGACAATCCGCCAGCGCCGAAGCCAAGCCTATCGCGGTCAAGAAACCCGATCAGTTCTGGCTTGCCGTCTGGTTCCGTCGCCTCATGCGCTGGCTGGGCTCGCTCCAGATCGCTGTCTTCGGTCTGACGCTCTTCGGCGCCGTCCTGGCCATCGGCACCATCGTCGAGTCCTGGTACAGCGGTAAACTTGCTCAGGAACTGGTCTACCGATCGTGGTGGTTTTCGCTTCTGATCGGCCTCCTGGGAGTGAACATCTTTTTTGCCGCCGCCAAGAAGTGGCCCTGGAAGAAGCATCAGGCGGGCTTCGTCATCACGCACATCGGTCTGCTCATGCTCGTCGCCGGCGGTATCCTCAACGCCATCGGCGGCACCGACTCGCTCCTTGTGGCCCTCGACGGCAACGCCGAGATGCAACGCAAGCACGGGGCGACACAGGTGACGCACACGATGATCGACCGCGATCAGGCCAAGATCGACGTCCAGTTGCCGGCCCAGGAAAGGGAGAAAGCTGTCTCCGTCTCCTTCCCCTTCGACCCGGGCTCCTTGCCCTGGCGTCCCGACGAATATACCCGGGCGTGGGTCGATCCTCTCCTCTCCATCCTCAACTGGCTGGCCCATCCGCTGCCGCGGTCCTGGCAAACCGAGTTGCCCAATAATGCCCAGCTCGAAGTGCTGGCCTTTTATCCCCACGTCCGTCCCGGCCGCTACCGGGCTGCCGAGAAGGCGGCTACAGACGGCTTCCCGGCCATCCAGTTCCAGTTGTCGTCGCCGATGGCCGGTCCGCTGCCCGAAGAATGGGTCGCGCTGCAGATTGGCGAGCAGGTCTCGGATCTCGGCCCCGGTATGGTTGAGCTGCTGGGCACCTGCCCGGGAGTGCTACTGGACGAGTTCCTTAATCCGCCACCGTCCAGCACGGTCGGCCCGAATGGCCAACTCGTTTTCTGGTTGGCTGGCGAGAAACATCACCTGGCGGTGGACCGCTGTCTCGAACAGGCGCAGCCGCTGGGCAAAACCGGCTGGCGAGTCAAGGCGATACGCTACGTTCCCGATCTGCTGCATCCAAAGGAGGGAGATGCGCCGCCCTTTTATCCGCTCGTGGAGTTCGAGTTGCAGGCGCCGGCAGGCCAGGCGACCCTGTGCCGCAGCATCGCTCGCTATGCCGGTCCGCCCATGTTTGAGGGGCAGGCCCCACGCGAACTGAACGGCCTGCAGGTGTGGTATCATCCGCCCGATTACCAGTATGGTCGCAAGGGACACGCGGGCTCGCGCGATGGCATGCGCGCGCTGCTCCAACTCGTCAGGGGCGACGGCGATCGTCTCTACTATCGCTCGTTCAATACCAGCCGCACCGGCGACTTCGCCGTTGAAAAGGCGGGCGCGCTCGACAACGTCCGGGAACCGCTCAATATCTGGTCAGGAATGAACTGGAAGTTCCGGGTTACGCAGTGGTTGCCTGCTGCGGCACGCGAGCAGGCCCTCGTGCCCATCGACCTTCGGCCGGGCAGCGAGCGCGAGGGGATCGTGGCGGCCCTCCGCTGCCGGCTTACGAAGGGCGACAAGAAATCCGAGGAGTTCTGGCTGACACAGACCGACAGCAGCATGAAGAAGGTGACCCTGGGTGGGGAGCAATACCAGGTCGGCTACCACCTCAAGAGTGAGCAGTTGCCTTTTTCGATCAAGCTCTTGCGCGCCGAGCAGACGAACGACCGCAGTTCGTCGCAGGCGGCCACCTACGCCAGCTTCGTGCAGCTGACCGACAAGGAGCAAAACATCCAGGACGAAGATCATGTCATCAGCATGAATGCGCCGCTCTACCACCGCGGTTACAAGTTCTACCAGTCAGGCTATGCGCTGATGGACATCGACCCGGCGACCGAGAAGCCGGTCAGCCGTTCGGTCTTCACGGTCGGCTACGACCCGGGCATCTACCTCAAGTACCTGGGACAGATCATGCTTGGCGTGGGCATCTTTACGATGTTCTACATGAGAGCCTATTTCTTCAAGCCGCGCGGCCCGAAGGCCATTGCCCCTGCCGCCCAGGCTTGACGAGGAGGGTTGATTGTTATGGGGCATACTTTTCATGGGCCTTTCTACCTCGTCCGGCAGCTGATCCTTGCTCGGAGTTCGAACGAGGGACGGCGGAAATTGATCCTGGGCTTGCGGATCGCCATGGTCCTCGTGGGCCTGGGCGTCGGATGGCTCACCGTCATTGTCCTGGCGCCGATCATTCTGAGGACGGCCTCGCCGCCACCGGCCGAGCCGCGCGTGGAATTGCCGAAATACGACGTCAAGGCCTGGCATGCGCTGCCGGTGACGTCCGACGGTCGAATCAAGCCATTCGAGAGCGCCTGTCGCGAAAAGGTGCTCAAGATTACCGGCCGCAGCAACTTCCAGGGACAGGATCCCGTAGCCCTGGTGCTGACCTGGCGCTTGCTCGGCGGCACCAACGCGGGTCCCGGACAAATCAACTGGGAGAACTTCCCTTTCGTGAAGTGCAACGAACACAGTCTGCGCACCTTGCTTTACGACGACCTGGTGGCCAAGCGACAGCAGGCAGGCGAGGAAGCGCCGCCGCCGACCTGGGTGCTCGGCACGTACGTGGCGCCCAGTGACCTGTATGAGTCACCGACGTTCATCCGCCTGTGCGGCGAGGTGGAAAGGCTGCGGCGGCTGGACGGCGAAAAGGCCCAGCACGCGATGAGCCCGGAGCAGCGCGAGGCCGAGCAGGTCGAGGAACGGTTGAGCACCTACTTCAGTGTCACCCAGCACCTGCCGGCGCGACTCCCATCCGAGTTGCGTGCTCAGGCCAAGCCGCGCGATCCATTCCACTTCGTGGCGCTGGACAAGGTCAAGGGAAGCGGTTGGCTGTCCATCGCCGACCTGAAAGACCTCAAGGACAACCCCGACGAGAAGTGGCAAGACCTGATGCGCCGGCGTGTGGCTGAGACACCGGACCGCTATATTCCGCCGGCTTATCAGGAAGACTTGAAGAAGTTCCAGGCGCACTTGAAGGACGGCACGGCGGCCGCGGCGCTGGACGGATTGCAAGAGGCACGCGGGCAAGAGAACGCCGCGGAGATCAAGCATTTTCTGGATCGCCATCCGGAAAAGGAGCCGGTGGATCTGAAATCGCTGGTCGGCGATCCACTCGTGGCCACGCTCAGCGGTGAAGAGGCCGGCCGGTTGCACAAGTTGGTCGAAGAGAAGGACGGCGCCCTGATGGTCCGCATCGAGCCGCTGGCCAAGGAGCTGGACACAATCCTGGCCGACCGGCTGAGCGCCAAGGTGGACGATCTCCGCCAGCAAATTGCCGGCCTGAAGGGCATCCATTATCACCCGCAGGACGCACGCTTCCGCATGGTCCATCTCTATTACCTGGAGGCCCGCTTCCCGGACGTCTACCGTGAATCGGAGGCCTGGCAGAGATTCCCGGCAGCCGAGGCGGATAGGGTACAGGCAAGCTACAACGCGGTCGAAAAGGGTTACCTCTCCGGCGACCCGGAAACCTTCGCCAGCGCTTCGACGGCATTCTTCGGTACGCTCCGCGAGGTCAGTTCGCAATTCGACGACTATCCCGGTGTGACCACGCTCGACCTGGAACGGACTTTCAATCGCGTCCAGCCGTTCGAGTTTGGCTGGATCATCATGCTGTTCGCTGTACTGCTCTTCATCCTCAGCATGGCATTGCGGTCACGACTCTGCTACGTGGCCGCCTTCGTCGCCTATTTCGGCTCGCTGGCGTTCCAGATCTTTGGCTTCTACGTGCGAGTAAGCATTTCCGGGCGACCCCCGGTGAGCGACATGTACGAGACGATCGTCTGGGTTGCGTTCATGTCGGCAATTTTCGCACTGGTGCTGGAGTTGATCTATCGCAAACGGCTAATCGGCCTGGCGGGAGCCCTCGTGGCAACGGTCGCCATGATCCTGGCCGACAATACGGTCTTCGACTCCACGCTGAAGCCCTTGCAGCCCGTGCTGCGCAGCAACTTCTGGCTAACCATCCACGTGCTGACTATCGTGTCGAGCTACGCGGGCGGATCGCTGGCCTGGGGCCTTGGCAATCTGGCTCTTGGCATGCTCGCCTTTGGTACACCGCGGCGGGAACTGCTCAAGACGCTGTCGAGCTTTACCTACCGAGCCATGCAGATCGCAGTGCTGCTGCTGGCGGTCGGCACTTTTCTCGGCGCCTGGTGGGCCTACGACTCATGGGGCCGGTACTGGGGCTGGGACCCAAAGGAAGTGTGGGCGCTCATCGCCCTGGTGGCCTATGTCATCCCGTTGCACATGCGTTTCATAGGCTGGGTGCGCGAGTTCGGCATGGCTGTTGCCGCCGTCGTCTGCTACGCGGCCATTGTCATGTCGTGGTATGGGGTCAATTTCGTGCTGGGCGCCGGTCTTCATAGTTACGGCTTTGGCGGCGGCGGTCCTTGGTGGGTGTTCTGGGGCGGCCTGGTCAATCTCGAGTGGGTGCTGATCGCTGCGATCCTGTACCTGCGCAAACTCGACGTGGCCGAGGGACCGGGACCGGAGGAAAGGTTGCCCGAGCCGGACAGCATGGCGGTGAGCGCGGCGTATCAGGAGATGGGTTTCACGACGCGCCCCTGAATCGTCTAATGATTTCAATGGGCCGCTTGCAGCCTGGCGATCTTACCGCCAGGCTGCAAGCGCCTCTCTTTATCCATGCTCTTGCCTTTCCGTGCGCCGCCGACTATCTTCTACGCGCTTCAGTACCCACAGCAGACGGGCATCCGGGAAAGGAACACTCGCATGGCATCCGACAAGAAGATCCGCGTCGCCATTGTTGGCCTCGGCTTCGGCGCGGAGTTCATCCCCATCTATCAAAATCATCCCCACGCGGAGATGTACGCCATCTGCCGGCGCAACGCAGCCGAACTCAACAAGTGCGGCGATCGTTTCGGCATCCAGAAGCGCTATACCGACTACAGCGAATTGCTCAAGGATCCCAGCGTGGACGCCGTCCACATTAACTCACCCATCCCCGACCACGCGGCCCAGAGCCTGGCCGCGCTGAAGGCCGGCAAGCACGTCGCCTGCACCGTGCCCATGGCCACGACCGTCGAGGATTGCAAGGCCCTCGTCGAGGCGCAGCGGCGCAGCGGCAAAGTCTACACGATGATGGAAACCGTGGTCTACAGCCGCGAATACCTCTTCGTCAAGGAACTGTACGACCTGGGCGAACTCGGCCGTATCCAGTTTCTGCGCGGCTCACACCAGCAGGACATGGACGGCTGGCCCAACTACTGGCCCGGCCTGCCGCCCATGCACTACGCCACGCACTGCGTCAGCCCCTGCCTCGCGATCCTCGGCAAGCACGCCGAGAGCGTCGTCTGCCACGGCTCCGGCCGCATCCGCGACGACCTCATTCCGCGCTACAACAGCCCGTTTGCCATCGAGACGGCGACATTCAAGCTCCAGGATAGCGATGTAGTCGCCGAGGTGACGCGCAGCCTGTTCGACACCGCCCGGCAGTACCGCGAGAGCTTCGACGTTTCGGGCAGCAAGAAGAGTTTCGAGTGGCAGCAGGTCGAGAACGAGGATCCAATCATCCACACCAAGGGTCTGCCGGAGCCACAGATCCCCCAGCGCGTCAAGGTGCCGGATTTTGCGCACCGCTTGCCGGAGTCGATTCGCCGCTTCACGCAGCCGGCGGCGATCCAGGACGCGGAACACCTGTCGTTCATCCAGGGCGGCGGCCATGGCGGCTCGCACCCGCACCTCGTGCATGCCTTTCTCAGCGCCATTCGCGGTGAGCGCCCGGCGTTTCCCGATGCAGCGACTTCGGCGAACTGGACCATGGTCGGCATCTGCGCTCATCAGTCGGCGCTAAAGGGAGGCGAGCGCGTCGTGATTCCTCGGTTCTGACATACTTTCCGAACCGGCCCGCAGCGCCTGCAAGGGTTTGACGTTTCCGTCGCTGGCGCGTATGGCTGGAATGCATCAGACGTGTAATTCCACCACGTCCTTGTCGTGCAAGACGTGCTCGCGCGGGACGGTTTGGCCGTCGAAGACGCCGGTGCCCCAGATGCGCGCCGACTTGAGCTTCTCGGCGAAGTCGCGGTGGACCAGCGATGCCATTTCGAGCAGCGTGCTGCCGGCCGTGCAGGTGTATGGCGAGTTCATGTCCGCCGGTTTACCCGGCCTCTTCGTGTACACGCGAATCACGTTGAGCATGTGGTAGATGGCGGTGCGCAGGTCTTCCAGCCCCTGGCCGGTTTCCGCCGCGAGGACGTGTATCGGGAAGCGGTTCCCCAGCAGTTCACGCACCACGTCCAGACGATCGGCGGCCCCGGGCTGGTCGATCTTGTTCGCCACGAGCAGCGTCTTTACGAACTCCAGCGTCGGATCGTCCACCGTCTCGGGGAGTTCACCCACGAGCACCGTCTTGACCTCTGCCAGCCGTGTCAGCACTGCGTCCGCGGCGAAGGGGCCGTCATCGTCGCCGAGGTCCACGAGGAGCCCGGCGCCATCGGCCGAGCGGACCATGCTCGACAGGTAGCTTTCGACGAAGTCGGCGGTGACGGGCGGGGTGTCGATGAGCTGCACCTTGACGTCTTCCCACTCCATCATGCCGACGTGGGGCTCGCGCGTGGTGAACGGATACGGCGCCACCTCGGGCATCGCCCGGGTGAGGCGCGTGAGCAGCCGACTTTTGCCACTGTTGGGCGCGCCGACGAGGATGACCTGGCCGGCTCCCTGGCGAGGCACCTTGTAGCTGACGCCCGCCTTTTTGGGGCCCCTGGCGCTTCGTTCTGCCTCATCGCGGGCATCGCTGATCTTCTTCTTGAGTTCGGCCTGCAGCTTTTCGCTGGCCTTGTGTTTCGGTAGCAGAGAATACATCTTCTGCAGGCAGGCCAGGCGTTCGTCGGCCATGCGTGCCTTCTTGTACTCCGCTTCCGCTTCCAGGTACTGTGGCGTCAGGTTGGCGGCCATAAGAGTGGCTGGTGGCTAGTGGCTAGTAGTCAGTTACTTGGCGTTACTATACATTGAGCCAACAACAAGCGGAAGAGGCCGCGGAGCCGTCCGGTAGTCCCTTCTTCCTGATCACTAGCCACTAGCCACTCATGCTCGAACTGTACGACAAGATCCAGGAAGCGAAGCAGGCCATCCGGCTACAGTGGCCGGGCCAGCCGCGCGTCGGCATCATACTTGGTACGGGCCTCGGGGGCCTCGTCGAGGACATCGCCGCCGATGCTGTCATTCCTTACGAGACTATCCCACACTTCCCGCGCTCGACCGTGATTTCCCACGCGGGCCGGCTCGTTTGCGGCCGCCTCGCCGGCAAGCCCGTCCTGGCGATGGAAGGACGGTTCCACTTCTACGAAGGGTACACTCTCCAGGAAATCACGTTGCCGGTGCGCGTCATGAAGGCCCTCGGCTGCGATGTACTGATAGTCAGCAACGCCTGCGGCGGCATGAATCCGCAGTACGGCAAGGGCGACCTAATGGTCATCGAGGACCACATCAACCTGATTGGCGACAATCCGCTCATCGGCAAGAACGACGACCGCCTCGGCGAACGCTTTCCCGACATGTGCTATCCCTATGACCGGGAATTGATCGCCCTGGCGCAGCGGATCGCGCTGGAAGAAAAGATCGTCTGTCAGAAGGGGGTATTCCTGGCCGTCTCCGGCCCCAACCTCGAGACGCGGGCCGAGTATCGCTTCCTGCGCGGCATCGGCGCCGACGTGGTCGGCATGTCCACGGTGCCGGAAGTGATCGTCGGCGTTCATTGCAAACTGCGCATCCTCGGCCTGTCGGTCGTGACGGACCTGTGCCTGCCGGACGCCCTGGAACCGGCGAACGTGGCCGACATCATCGCCACGGCCAATGCAGCTGAGAAGAAACTGCGCGTGCTGGTGCGCCGCATCGTTGGAGAGTATGCGTGAAGCGCGAAGTGCCGGTCCTGCTGCTGGCGATGCTCTACCCGACCGTGCTGGCGTATCTCTATTTCGTCGTGCTGGCGAGGCCGGTTGGCGGCGAGGAGGCCGGCGCCATCCCGGCGGTGCGAGTGGTCTGGCTCGGCGGCAAGGCACTGGAGTTCGTCATGCCGTTGCTCTGGCTGCGCTGGCACGAGGGAGGTTGGCCGCAGCCGGCCCGGCCGACGCGACGGGGGCTGCTGCTCGGCATGGGGATGGGCTTGCTCGTGGCGGCGGCGCTGTTGCTGCTGTACTACGGGCTGCGCGACAGCTCCCATTTCCGCGAGACACCGCGGCACGTCCGCCAAAAACTCGCGGAGTTCGGCCTCGCGTCGCCGGCGGCCTTTCTCGCGTTCGCCGCACTTCTGTCGGTGGGACACTCGCTGCTTGAAGAATACTACTGGCGCTGGTTCGTCTTCGGCCGGTGGCAGCGCCACGTGGCGCTTGCCTGGGCGGTGCTGCTTTCCAGCGGCGCCTTCATGGCGTTCCACGTCATCGACCTGGCCATGTTCTTTCCGGGACGCTTCTTTAGCCTGGCGCTGCCGCTGAGCGTCTGCGTCGGTATCGGCGGCGCAATGTGGTGTTGGATCTACCGGCGCAGCGGTTCGCTCTACGCACCCTGGCTGAGCCATCTCCTGATCGACGCCGCGCTGATGGCGGTTGGATTCGATCTGGGTTTCATCCAAACGTGACGCTTATTCGCCGTCCTCGTCCTGCAGCAGGAAGTCGGCCGGGTCGAAACCCTTGCCCTTGCGGCCGTCGCGCGGCTTCGGCCGTGCCAGACCGGCCTTCTCCAGCAGCGACTGGCTCAGGATGTCCTCATCCAATTCATCGACACGCTTCGTGGACAGGAGCGTGTACTGGATCGTGTAGCGTCGCTTGGCGATGGAGATCTCATCGCCGGGATGCAGCAGTTTCTGCTGCACGCGCATGCCGTTGACTTTGATCCCGTTCGTGCTGTTCAGGTCGTGAATGTACCAGTAACCATCCTTGAACCTCAGCTCGCAATGCATGCTGGAGATGTTCGGAAAGTTCAAGGGGATGTCGCACGATTCCCGCCGGCCGAGGACCAGCACGTTGCGGATCAACGGGATCGTTTCGCCACCACCTGACGGGATGAGTTCGCCGTGCGCTTGAGTAGTCATGAGAAGGGCTCACTGACGGGATTGGACATGTCGCCAAGCCACAAGCGGCTGCTCGTCTGCCAACCCATTATAAAATCCCCGCGCATAAGCTGGGAAGGGGCCGTTCATCGAAAAGACAACTTGTCTGTAGAGTGCGCCCCGCTTGACGCGGCCGCCCGCGCTTCTAAGTAAACAGAGTCCCGAGCCCAGCGACGGGACAACCACCCCGGCACTCGAGAAAGGGCCCGCCGTTATGTCCACTGCCAGTGCGCTGCCGGCCGGGTTCCGACCGGACCAACGCTATTATGCTTTCAGCCGCTTTCTGCGCGAGCGTTTCGGGGCCCGGGTCCATCGCGTAACGCTCGACGGCGGCTTCACCTGTCCCAATGTGGACGGCACTGTAGCGGTGGGCGGCTGCAACTTTTGCGACAACCGCAGTTTCAGTCCGAACCGCCGGCTGCCGCATACCACTATCGCCGCCCAACTGGAGCGCGGCGTGGCCCGTATCCAGGAGCGCTATGGCACCGAGCGCTTCCTGGCGTACTTCCAGGCCGGCACGAATACCCATGCTCCCGTGGAGAAACTGTGCCGGCTGTATGATGAGGCGCTGCAGCATCCGCAAGTCGTGGGCCTGGCCATCGGCACCCGGCCGGATTGCGTGCCCGAGCCCGTTCTGGACCTGATCGAGGAGTACGCCCGCCGCTCCTACGTCTGCCTGGAACTGGGCCTGCAGAGCCGTCACGATCGCTCGCTCGACTGGATGAACCGCGGCCACGACTTCGCCGCATACCTCGACGCGGTGCAGCGCTGTCAGGGTCGCGGCTTCGACCTATGCGTTCACGTGATCCTGAACCTTCCGGGTGAGAGTCGTGACGATATGCTCGCCACTGCCGACGCCCTGGCCGCATCGCCAATCCAGGCGGTAAAAATCCACAACCTGCACGTTGTCCGCAACACGCCGCTGGAGCAAATGCACGCGGCGGGCAAGATTCGGTTGTTCGAGCGCGACGAATACGTGCAGGTCGTGTGCGACTTTTTGGAGCGGTTGCCACCACAGTTCGTGATCCAGCGTCTCAACGGCGACGCCCCGCCGGATTATCTCGTGGCGCCGCAGTGGTGCCTCGAAAAGATGGCGCTGCTCCGGGCGATCCATGCGGAACTGGCCGGGCGCGACAGCTGGCAGGGGAAGCACGTGCGGATGCCGCCGGAAGACCTCTTCCAAATCTCCGGGCAAGAGCAGGCGCCGCGCCACAGCCTTGCGATGGTCGATCCCCACCGACTTTACTAGCCCGCAGCGCCAGCCGGGGTTTTCTTCCGTCCTGGCCGGCGCTGCGCGCTGGTGCGCACGCGGCTCCTTCCATCACAGTCTGCTCCCGCTGCTGATTTTTCCGTGGCGAGGGGCGGCCAGCCCGTCGCCACGGACCAGGAGGCTTTCAGAACCGATCCTCAACGCGAATACCAGTAGGTCGGCGGCGTTTGGTAGGGGTAGTAGTAGTACCCGACCGGCTGGAACGAGGCGGGTTTCAGCGGCGTGCTCTGCGGAGCCGGCAATGGCAGCGGCGCCGGTGGGGGGGCGTGGCTGGGTTCCTGCCCTGGCAGACTCATCGGCTGCGGCCAATAGGGGAAGCCGGTCGGCGCCGGTGGTCCGAAGTGCGCTTCGAGGGGCCAGTACAGGTACCACGGACCGGCCTGGGCGCACGGCGGCCCGGCGTTGACGCGGAAATATACGTTCGCTCCGGTCTCGACCTTGTAAGGTCCGCAGAAGCAGAACCAAGCCCGCGCCGGCGTGGGCACGGCGAGCAACGGCAGGGCCAGCAGCCCCGCCCAGATTAGTTTCTTCATGGTGCGTCCTACGGAGATAGATGGGCACGCCCGAGCCGCCTCTCACACGAGAGCCGCGAGACTCGGCTAGGCCAAACATTCCCCACGCTGGCACGGCAGGCCAGGAGAAATGACGCGAAGTATCGGAAAGTCGAAAGGCAGACCGCGCTTCGGGCGGTACGCTTCCGAAAGACCGGCGAAGTGGCGCGATGCGTTTCGGCCGTGTCCTCGGCGCCCGCGCTAGAAATGGCGCGCGGGGGCCAAAAACCAGGCCCGACCGCGAGGGCCGGGCCCGGTAAATCGGACGGAGTCGAGTTAGAGCCTGTTCCACAAGCTCCCCTCGCCCCCGTGCTCGGAGGAGAGGGGGGCATTCAAGGGGAAGCGCGGCCCCCTCACCCCAACCCCTCTCCCCCGAGTACAGGGGAGACGGGCTTCGGGAACAGACTATTAGCGGCCGTACCAGTACGATGGAGCCTGGTAGTAGCCGTAGCCGCTGGACGAATAGTAGTAGGCGCCGGGGGCCTGGTAACCGCTGTAGTAGCCGACGGGTTGATAGCCGTTGCTGTAGCCGTTGTAGTACGACGTCTTTTTGCCGTCATCGACCGGCTTCGGCGTCGGCGGGAAAGCGGGCGTGGACTGAATGGCCGGAGTAGCCGGAGCGGTGGGGACGGCGTAGCTGCTGGGCGGATAGCTGTAACCGTCGTAGGCAGGGTAACCGTAGCCCGTGCCATCGTGGGACTGGTAAGCGCCCCAGAGGAGGCACCTGTCCCCGCCGGACTGCCAGCTGAAGTTGACGCCAGCGTTGAAATTGATATTGGTCCACGCCGAGGCCCGGTGATCGACCAGGCAGAGCAGAGACAGCGCCAGCGCGCACGCCAGCACGAACTTCTTCATGGCACTCGTCCTTACAAGAGGTGATGTCGCCCGAAATGCGTCTCACTCTGAGTCCGCTATGATGTGGGCACGTAAACATTACCCATGACGATCTCGTCAGCCAGGGAAATGAGGCTGCCGGCGCCAGAAAGAACGGTCCTAGGGCGATTTCCGCCGCACTTGCCGGGCGGTCGAAAAAATGAGTGCGATTGCTTAAAGTGGCGTGCGACTTGCCTCTGGCCCGCGACGCATAAGCGTCACCACGCGACCTCAACGTGAGCGAAAGACGCCGCTTCGCGCCGAGAGACGCAGCTGCAGCCGTCATCGTCGGGAGAATCCTTGTCTTCCATGGTAGCCCATCGCCTCGACCGCTGCGGGTTATCCGGGTGGAACCGGTTCGGGCGGTCCCAGCGTCGGCTTCGCGGCATGCGGGTCCGGGTTTCGCAGGTCGAATGAGTTCTCGGCCGGCTCCCCGGTCCCTGGGTAACGGCGCGGCGAACCAACCGGAACCACCGCGGACGGGTACAGACGATCGCACACGATCCCCAGCGGCCCGGCAGCCCGGAACCGCTCCTCGGCGAACACCAGCCCATGGGTATCCAGGATCGTGCCGGTCTGCCGTTCCAGCGTGGCGAGCGCGATGTTGTATTTCAAGAGTTGCTGGGCCTCGGAGGTGGTGGCGTTGCCCCAATCGTTGAGTGCTTGAAGCACGTTTAGGTAGATGTTGCGCCCGGTGCGGAATTGCTCGATCTGGACCTGCAGGTTGGCGAGGGCCGCTCTGCGCGTTTCCTTGAATGCGAGGTACTGCTCGTAGGCGCTATCCACGTCGCGGACGGTGCTTGCCAGTTCGTGAATCGCCGCGTGCAGCCCCTGATCCAGGTTGGCGCGGTCGCGTGCGATCAGCAATTCCTCCTGTCGCACCTGGGCTCGCCCGCGCCGCAGCCCGAGCGGCACGGAGAAGTTCACGCCCAGCGTCCAGTCCGTGTACCGCCCAGCCTCCTTCTCGATGAACTTGCCGTTGGGCATTTCGCCGCTCAGGCCGTTCCAGCGGTAGAGCGCGATCGCATCGAGCTGCGGCAGGGTCTGGTTCTTCGCTTGGAGCAACTTCACCTGTTCGGCTTCGACAATGATCTTCAGTTCGATGACGTCCGGACGGCGCTGCTCGGTCAGGCGCACCAGGGCGTCCCACTCGGGCCGCAGGCGCTGGCTTGTCGGCGCCGAGACGGGTACGATCCGCCGCTCATCACTGGGCGGCAGGCCGAGGAGATTACGCAGCGCGCCCTCGCGCGCTAGCGTGGTCGCCTCGGCCGCGATCAGGTTTGCCTGGAACTGGTTGAATGTCACCCGCGCCTGGGACACCGTCCCCAAATCGCCGAACCCGGTTTTCAGACGCGCTTGCTCGCGCTCGAACGCCTCCTCCGATTGCTGCACCTGAATCTTCCCGGCCCAGACGGCGATGCGAGCCTGCACCAGGTTCCAGTAACCCTCTATGACACCACGAACCAGTTCCTGCACGCTGTCCTTGTACTGGAAGAACGATTGTTCGGTGTTCAACCGGGCGATAACGATCGGCGCCGTGTTGACCTGATAACCGCCGCCGAGCAGCAAGGGCTGCGTGTAGCTGAGCGTCACGGAGCTATGGTTCTGGGGGTTGAGCGGGAACACATCCCGCCCACCAAAATGGGTGGGGTCCTCGTTCCAGTTCAGTGCCCACTGGCCGCCGAGCACGTTGGTCTTCTTTACTGCAAACTGACTGTTGAAATCGTCCGTCTCGGTGCCGACGATGCGGGCGCGGCCCGGGTGCGCCATGTCGAGGATAGCGTTCGGGGTGTCGTTGTGGTTCCAGTGGGCCTGCTCCGAAAGGACCGGGTCAAACTGAGCGCGCGCCTGGTCAATCGTCGTATTAGTGATGGCCGGATCGTATATCGTCTGGCCGCTTGCGGCCGCGGCAAGCCCGGTGAGAACCCGGACGACGCGGGCATTCTCGAGGGCGATGTGAATGGCTTCATCCAGCGAGAGCTGCCACTCGACTGTCTCGGGGGCTGGGTTCGAGACGGTACGCGGCGGTGCATTGGCGGGAATGTGGGCGGGCGGGAACTGGGTGGGGTCGCGATAGTCGATCGACCGCTGCTCCGGCAGGATGATGTTACGGCAAACCTCGGAAGTGGTGAGCGCGCAGCCGCAGACGGTCGAGAGAGCCAGACCCAGCAGCAGCTTCCGCCTCATGTGGACATCCTCGTTCACACGGGAGAACCTTGCTCGACGTCATCCGCCAGGGCGCGCCGGTGCAGCGCTTCGGCGGCCTGGTCGAAGTCGGTGGTATCGACGACCACTTCGCCATCGATCAGGACCAGTGCGCGCCTGGCCCGGCGGGCGATTTCCAGGTCATGTGTCACCAGGATGACAGTCAGGCCCTCGCCCTCGTTGAGTTGGCGGAAGAAGGCCATGATCTCGCGGCTCGTCCGTGTGTCCAGATTTCCCGTCGGCTCATCACAGAGCAGAATGGACGGCCGGTTGACCAGGGCGCGGGCGATGGCCACGCGCTGCTGCTGGCCACCGGAAAGCTGGTTCGGGCGGTGATCCAGGCGATCCTTCAACCCGACGCGCACGAGCATGCTCGTCGCCTGTCGTCTTCGCTGCCGGCGGGGACAACTCGGGTTATAAAGCAGCGGTACCTCGACGTTCTCCAGCGCCGTCGTTCGCGCCAGCAGGTTGAAGTTCTGGAAGATGAAGCCGATGCGCCGGTTGCGAACCTGGGCCAGCTCATCCGGATTCAACCCCGCGACCTCCTCGCCGGCGAGGCGGTAGCTGCCGTCGGTGGGGCGGTCCAGGCAGCCGAGGGTATTCATCAGCGTCGATTTCCCGGAGCCGGAGGGGCCAATCAAGGCGACGAATTCGCCCTCGCCAATGTCGAGCGACACTCGCTTGAGGGCCTCGACCTTCACCTCGCCCAGATCGTACGTCTTGCTCAGGTTCCGCAGTTCGATCAAAGCCATCGGGACGCCGCAAGAGGTAAGGGATGTATCGACTGTATCGCCACGCGCGCTAGATTATTTTCCCAAGGAACTACCGGCCGCGCGAACAAGGGCTTCTTCCACGCTTGCTCAGGCTGCGCGCTATCAATCGTAGCGCAAGGCCTCGATCGGATCGAGTCGGCTCGCGCGCCGCGCCGGGTAGTAACCAAAGAAGATTCCGACCGCCGCGGCAAACAGGAGCGCGACCACGGCGGCCGGCACGGACACGCCGAACGGCCATTTCGAGGTCGGCAGGAGCGCGTTGATGATCGCGGTAATGCCGGCCGACGCGCCGACGCCGACGGCGATGCCGATCGCGCCGCCGATGGTCGAGAGCACCACCGCTTCCACCAGGAACTGGCGCAGGATGTCGCGCGGCCGGGCGCCGAGGGCCATGCGGATACCAATCTCGCGCGTCCGCTCTGTCACGGATACCAGCATGATGTTCATGATGCCCACGCCGCCGACCACCAGCGAGATGGCCGCGATCGCCGAGAGCATGATCGTCAGCGTGCCCGTGATGACGTTCAGCACGTTGGCCACCTCGGCGGTGTTGCGGACGTCGAAGTCTGGCTTCTCGCCGAGCGGAATGCGGTGACGTTCCGTCAGAAGCGTGCGGATCTCCCGCTCGGCCTGGGGTGACAGGGCCTCACTGCGCGCGGAGACGAAGACCAGGTCGATGTTGGAGAACGCCGAGGTCTGCAGCCGTTTGCGTACCGTCGTGTAAGAGGCTGTTCCAAATGAGGGCGCATGTAC
>JRHI01001189.1_pt1 | contig 23235 bp, 17 predicted proteins | sample 215371 | NCBI WGS metagenome assembly JRHI01 (sample SAMN02929681, study PRJNA255918) | sediment metagenome | biome: cave system; feature: Ice Cave; material: Sediment; isolation source: sediment from deep within a dark volcanic ice cave with no known source of... ...
ACTTCTGACTCAGTACACTAGCCTGCCCCATGAAATTCCCGCTAAACGAACCGCAGCGCGCCGCGGTGCGATACCTCGACGGCCCGCTGCTCGTGCTCGCGGGCGCGGGCAGCGGCAAGACGCGCGTGATCACGGCCAAGATCGCGCATTTGATCGAGCGCGGGTTCGATCCTGCGCACATCGCGGCAATCACTTTCACCAACAAGGCCGCGCGCGAAATGCGCGAGCGCGCGCTAAGGCTACTGCCGAAGCGGGATGGCGCCGAAGTACCGATCATCTGCACTTTTCATTCGCTGGGCCTGAAGATCCTGCGGACCGAGGCGGCGTCCCTGGGGCTCTCGAAGCGCTTTTCGATTCTCGATCCGGGCGACATCGAGGGCATCGTCTCGGAGCTGCTGGCGACGACCGACCGGGCGCGCGCACGCGCCGCTCAGTGGCGGATCAGCGCCTGGAAGAATTCGCTGGTCGCACCCAGCGAGGCGCTCGCCACCGCGTCGAGCGATGCCGAAATCGCAGCCGCGCATGCCTACCAGCGCTACGACAAAACGCTGCGCTCCTATCAGGCGGTGGATTTCGATGATCTGATCGCGATGCCGCTTGCGTCGCTCGAACGCGACGGCGCTGCCGCCGAACGATGGCGCGAGCGGCTCTCCTATCTGCTGATCGACGAGTATCAGGACACCAACCCTGTCCAGTATCGCTTGCTGAAGGTGCTGGCAGGCACGCGCGCGGCATTTACCGCGGTGGGCGACGACGATCAGGCAATCTACGGCTGGCGCGGCGCGACGGTCGAGAACCTGGAGCAATTGCCACGCGATTTCGATTCGCTCAAGGTCATCAAGCTCGAGCAGAATTATCGCTCCGAGGTGCGCATCCTGCGCTCGGCAAACGCGCTGATCGCCAACAATGTAAAGCTGTACGAGAAGAAATTGTGGAGCGAGCGGGGCTTGGGCGAGCTGATTCGCGTCGTTCCCGCGGCCGATGACGAAGCCGAGGCCGAGGGCGTCGCGCGCCGGCTGCTGGCGCAGAAGTTCGAGCACCACCACCCATTCTCGGACTTCGCCATCCTGTATCGAGGCAACCATCAGGCGCGCGCGTTCGAGCGCGCGCTATCGGCGCAGAACGTGCCTTATGTCATCAGCGGGGGCCAGTCGTGGTTCGAGCGCACCGAGATCAAGGACTTGGTGGCATACCTGCGACTGATCGCCAACGACGACGACGATCCCGCATTCGTTCGCGCCGTGACGACGCCCAGGCGAGGGGTCGGCGCGCAAACGCTGGACAAGCTCGGTGCCACCGCGAAGGAGCAGGGAGGCAGCCTGTTCGCGGCCATCTACGTCGATGCGCTCGCAACCGATCTGGCGCCACGGCAACACGGCGCGCTGATCGAGTTCGGCGCATTGATCAACGGCATCCGGCGCCGCGCCGAGCGCGAGAGCGCGGGCGCCCTGCTGCACGATCTTCTCTCAGCCACGGGGTACGAGAGCTACCTGTTCGATACTTTCGACAAGGTCCAGGCGCAGTCACGCTCGGAGAGCGTGCGCGATTTCGTCGGCTGGTTGGCAGCCAAAGGCGAGACCGATGGAAAGAATCTGCTCGAGCTGACGCAGATGATTGCGCTGATCACCATGCTGGAGTCTCGGGAGGGTAACGCGACCGATGCGGTCCGTTTGTCGACTTTGCATGCGGCCAAGGGTCTCGAATTCCCGCACGTGTTCATGGTCGGTGTCGAGGAAGGGATCCTGCCGCATCGCGAGTCGGTCGCCTCCGGCAGCGTCGACGAGGAGCGGCGCCTGATGTACGTCGGCATGACACGCGCGCAGCAGAGCCTGCAGTTGTCGTGGTGCCGGCGGCGCAAACGCGCGGGCGAGTGGCGCGACACCGAGCCGTCACGTTTCATCGCCGAGCTCTCGCAGGAGGATTTGCGCCATGCCGATGTACCCGTCGGCCCGGAAGAGGCCGCGCGGGAAAAGGAGGCGGGGAACGCAAGGTTGAAGAGCCTGCGCGCGATGCTGACGCGCTGACCTATATCGGTTCGACCGGGCTATTTTTTCAGGGCAAGAATCCAGGTCACCAAAGCCTGGATATCGCCGTCGGCGACCCACGAGTTGGGTGGCATCGGTACCGGGCCCCAGACGCCGACACCCCCCGCCTTGACCTTTTGCGTCAACTTGGCCAATGCTCCCGCGTCCCCTTTGTACTTTGCGGCGACGTCCTGATACGCGGGACCGACGACCTTCTTGTCCACAGCATGGCACGCGCCGCAGCCATCCTTTTGCATCATGGCCTGGGCCGCGGCCAGATCGAGCGGACCGCTCGATTTTGCGCTTGAGCTCGGCGCGGCTGTCGCGGGTGCGGTGGCAGATGAGGGGGCCGGAGCGGTAGCAGCGGGCGCTGCCGACGCTGTCGTGGCCGGCGGTGTCGCGGCCGACGCGCTGGCGGCGGGTGCAGGAGGCTCCTTGAAGTTCGCGCCCGAGCGGTTGGTCATGTAGACCACCGCGCGCTGTACTTCGATATCGGCAAGATCGGGGTTGCCGCCTTTGGGAGGCATGACCTTGCCGCCTTCCTGAAAACCGGTGATGGCGTGCTGCACCAGGGTCTCGTAGCCCCTCTTGATCGGGACAGCCCATGCCGCCTTGTCTGCGACCTTGGGCGCGCCCGCGATCCCCGGCTCGTGACAGGTCTTGCACACCGACTGATAGACCTGATCGCCGCTGAGATTGCCTTTCGGGCTACTCGCATCCGCTATCGTAACCTCGCCGAAAGGCTTGATGCGCGACAGGAGCTGGCTATCGGCTTCGGCGCTTCCAGGCGGCTTCATCCCGGTGACAAGTTGCGAAAGCGAGACGATCAAAGCGATCGGTATTGCGAAGGCGAGCACGACGACGATGACCAGCTGCTTCTGCGTCTTGATGAACATGGATGGGTCGTCGCTCCTTACGAAATCCTTCAGGCGAGGCCCGAAGGCCGCGTCGCGAAGCGCGCATTATAGCCCGGGCACATTGGCACCCGAAAGGAACGCCGTGGTCGAATGGACTGCACCGCACGCGGTGCGTAAAATGCATAAAATGCAAGGCGGGCGCCCGTAGCTCAGTTGGATAGAGTGTTGGTTTCCGAAGCCAAAGGTCACAGGTTCGACTCCTGTCGGGCGCGCCATCAAATCATCGAAATACGCAGCTGCTTTAGTTGCAACTTCCTCAGTCGCATTTTACGATCAATGCTGCCGGCTATTCCCGGGCACGACGTGAACCGGGATGGCGATGTGCACAAGTGGATGAACTGCTTTATTCTTGGCAAAAAATGAGGAGTGGGCCACGGACATCCAGATCGGTATGGACGGCAAGGGCCGTTGGATCGACAATGCGTGAAATTGTGTCCAATCAACTGGGGCCCTCGCTATGGTCGTAGCAGTCGCATTGGTTTTATTGGTCCTCGGCTCCGTCCTGTTTCACTACCTGAGCCCGTGGTACTTCACCCCGATCGCCTCCAATTGGGACGCGATCGACGGGACCGTGACAATCACGTTCTGGGTAACGGGGTTTGTATTCGTCGCCATCAATTTGTTCATGGCTTGGTGCGTGGTGCGCTACCGCCACCGGAAGGGGCACACGGCGCACTACGAACCCGAAAACAAAATGCTGGAGGGAGCCCTTATTCTTGGGACCACGGTGGGAGTCATCGCCATGCTGGCCCCCGGCTTGTTCGCATGGGCGAAGTTCATCGACGTCCCGAAAGACGCGTCGGCGTTCGAGGTCATGGGGCGGCAATGGTACTTTAACTATCGCTTCCCCGGAGCCGATGGCGTGCTCGGCACCGTCGACGCCCGGTTCGTCAGCGACACGAACCCGTTCGGTATCAATCCCGACGATCCGCACGGACGGGATGACATCCTGATAGCGAGCACGGAATTGCATCTCCCCAAGGGCAAGCCGATCAAGGCGGACCTCCGCTCGATAGACGTCCTGCACGACTTCACGGTGCCACAGTTCCGCGCCAAGATGAATATGGTGCCGGGCTTGGTCACCTACGTCTGGTTCACCCCCACCCGCACCGGGACCTTCGACGTTTTCTGCGAGCAGTTGTGTGGCATTGCACATTTCGCCATGCGCGGCAGAGTCATCGTGGAAGAAGAGAGCGCGTTTCAGTCGTGGCTAGGAAGCTTTCCAACGTTCGCGCAAAGTTCGGCAGAAGTCGCCGGCGATGCTGCGGCAGGCAAGCCGCTCTACGCAGTCTGTGCTGCTTGTCATGGCGCGCAAGCGGAGGGAAACCCTGCGCTGAATGCGCCGAAATTGAGTGGGCAGGGAGACTGGTATCTGAAACGGCAATTGCAGCTTTTCAAAAGCGGCGCTCGGGGCACACACGAAAAAGATGTCTTTGGTAAGATGATGGCGCCGATGGTCGCGACGCTGGTGGATAACGCCGCCATAAACAACGTCGCCGCCTATATCAAGACGCTGCCGGACAATCCGGCCGCGGCCACGGTGAAGGGGAACGCGAAAAACGGCCACGATCCTTATGTCAACTGCGCGGCGTGTCATGGTCCCGATGGGCGGGGCATCCAGGCAACGAATGCCCCGCGGCTCAAGGGCATGAGCGATTGGTATCTGGTCACTCAATTGAACAATTTCAGACACGGTATTCGCGGCGCCCATCCAAAAGACATTTATGGTGCGCAGATGGCATTGATCGCAGGGATGCTTAACGATGACCAGGCAACCGCTGACGTCGTTGCCTACATCAATACGCTCAAATGAGACTCGGGCGGATCGAGCGCGATGACGCGTTAGCGGAAAGGAAATATCGATGACCTACGTTGCGCATGACGAATCGGATTTCGCTCCTCCTCTGGAAGTCGAGGAGCCAGAGCTCTACCATCCAAAAACGTTTATCGGGAAGTACATCTGGAGCCAGGACGCCAAAGTTATCGCAGTCCAGTACTCGATCACGGCGATCGCGGTGGGGCTGGTGGCATTGGTGCTGTCGGGAATCATGCGGCTGCAGCTGGGGTTCCCGCACGTCTTCTCCTTTATCACGCCAAGCACCTACCTTCAGTACGTCACCATGCACGGCATGATCATGGTGATCTATCTGCTCACCGCGCTCTTCCTCGGCGGTTTCGGCAACTATCTAATCCCGCTGATGGTAGGCGCCCGCGACATGGTTTTCCCCTATGTCAATATGGTCAGCTACTGGGTCTACCTGTTCGCCGTACTGTTGCTGATGGCGAGCTTCTTCGTGCCCGGTGGACCCACGGGCGCCGGCTGGACGCTATACCCTCCGCAGGCCATCCTCGATGGCACACCCGGGGCGAGTTGGGGAATTATCCTGATGCTCATTTCCCTGGCGTTCTTCATCATCGGATTCACCATGGGCGGCTTGAACTATGTGGTGACCGTGCTGCAGGCGCGCACGCGAGGGATGACGATGATGCGTCTCCCCTTGACGGTATGGGGCATTTTCATGGCCACGATCCTCGCGCTGCTGGCGTTTCCCGCGTTGTTCGTCAGCGCCATCATGATGACGCTGGACCAAGCGCTAGGGACGAGCTTCTTCATGCCCGCACTTGTTTCGAAGGGACAACAACTCGCTTACAACGGGGGGAGTCCGATACTGTTTCAGCATCTGTTCTGGTTTTTCGGCCATCCCGAGGTCTACATTGTCGCCCTGCCGGCATTCGGCATCGTGTCCGACCTGATCAGTGTCAATGCCAGAAAAAACATCTTCGGCTATCGGATGATGGTGTGGGCGATTCTGGCCATCGGCGGCCTCAGTTTCATGGTGTGGGCGCACCACATGTACGTCAGCGGGATGAACCCCTACTTCGGCTTCTTTTTTGCCACGACCACGCTGATCATCGCCGTCCCCACCGCCCTCAAGGTCTACAACTGGGTGCTGACCTTGTGGCGGGGTGATATCCACCTCACTGTCCCGATGCTCTTTGCCATCGGCTTCGTCTTCACCTTTATCAACGGCGGCTTAACGGGCCTTTTCCTGGGTAACGTGCCCGTGGACATCCCGCTTTCCGGCACCATGTTCGTGGTGGCCCACTTCCATATGGTGATGGCAGTGTCGCCGATCCTGGTTGTGTTCGGGGCGATCTACCACTGGTATCCCAAGGTCACCGGGCGGATGCTCAACGATACGATGGGCAAGTTTCATTTCTGGGTCACCTTCCTCGGGACCTATGCCATCTACTATCCGATGCATTACCTGGGCTTTCTGGGCGTGCCGCGCCGGTATTACGCGCTGGGAAACACTGTCTTTATCCCCGAATCGGCGCACACCTTGAACGAAGCCATCACCATCGCGGCGCTGATCGTGGGCGCTGTCCAGGTCGTGTTCATCTACAACCTGATCTGGAGCTATTTCCACGGCAAGCCATCGGGTGGCAACCCCTGGCGTGCCACCACGCTGGAGTGGCAAACCCCCGAGACACCGCCGAAGCACGGCAACTTTGGCGCGCAGCTACCGGTGGTCTATCGATGGGCCTACGACTACAGCGTGCCCGGCGCGTCCGAGGACTTCATACCGCAGAACCAGCCTCCGGCCAAGAAGGCCAAGGGCCTCGAGGCAGCCCCCGACGTGAGCGAGCTTGGTCCGCAGGCGGCCGCCGCCGCGCCCGTCCCGAAGCCGCCCGGTGGGCACTCGTGACATACGCATTGGTCTTCTTGAGCACGGTCATGGCCATCGTAGTCTGGTGGCTGGTCCGGCCTACGCTCAATGTCCAGCCCTGGATGCCACAGCGTCCAATCGAAATCGCGCGCGGCGACGGTTCACTTGCCATGCTTCCGGTGCAAGTCGGTCTGGGGGTTTTTCTTGCGGTCGCCACGTCTCTATTTGCGCTGCTGATCAGTGCCTACCACATGCGAATGATGGAGGAGGACTGGACGAACCTGGCGCTACCGAGGGTGCTGTGGCTCAACACCGTTTTATTGATCCTCGCCAGCATCGCCATGCAGTGGACGGTGGTTGCTGCACGACGGGGGCGGATGGACGACGTGAGGAAGGGCCTGATCGCGGCAGGCGTTTTCAGCTTCGCGTTTCTTGCCGGACAGGTTTGGGCATGGCAACAACTGAATGCGTCGGGACATTTCACTGCCGCCAATCCGGCCTACGCGTTCTTCCTATTGCTGACCACCCTGCACGGCATTCACCTTTTGGGCGGGCTGTGGGTCTGGGCCAGGACGATCGTGCGGGCGTTTCGCGGCGTCGAGGTCAAGGTCCGCCTGAGCGTGGAGCTATGCACCGTGTACTGGCATTTTCTGTTCCTGGTCTGGGCAGTCCTGTTCGCAGTGTTGCTGCATAGCCATCGTTAAGGAGGATCAAGCGACATGACGCAATCCGCGCCGACCGGCACGGGAGAAACACTCCCGCTGTCCCCTGGCCTGCAAGGCGTTATCGCTGATTGGTCCTCGGACCAGCGGGCGTTCAAGGGAGTCCCGTGGGGCAAGGCGATGATGTGGATCTTCCTGCTCAGCGACACGTTCATCTTCAGCTCTTTCCTGATCTCGTACATGACGGTGCGAATGTCCACCACCGTTCCCTGGCCGAACCCCAGCGAGGTTTTCGCTTTGACGATCGCGGGCAAGAGTATTCCGCTCATCCTGATCGCGATCATGACTTTCATCTTGATCAGCAGCAGCGGGACGATGGTCCTGGCCGTCAACTACGGCTATCGAAAAGATCGTGTCAAAACGTTTATCTTCCTGCTGCTCACCGCGGCACTGGGCGCGACGTTCGTGGGCATGCAGGCGTTCGAGTGGACCAAGCTGATCATGGAAGAGGGCGTACGTCCCTGGAGCAACCCGATGGGCGCGGCTCAGTTCGGCTCGAGCTTTTTCATGATTACCGGCTTCCACGGCACACACGTGTCGATCGGTGTGATTTTCCTGATCATCGTGGCGATCAAGGTATTGCGCGGAGACCTGGAAAAGCAGAGGCCAGGCTTCTTGACCGGCAGGAAAGGTAACTACGAGATCGTCGAAACGATGGGCCTGTATTGGCACTTCGTCGATCTGGTGTGGGTATTCATCTTCGCAGTTTTCTATCTCTGGTAATAAAAACCATGACACAGGCAAAGGGGCAACACCCTCCCGCCGCGGGGCACCAGCCATCCGCGGCGGGGGAGCATCACGTAGAAGGGCAGCAACATCCGCTCGGCATCTATTTCAAGATCTGGGGATTGCTGTTCGTTCTCAGCACCATGTCTTATCTTGTCGATTACTTCCACTTCCAGGGATACCTCAGGTGGTCGCTCATCCTCATTTTCATGCTGTTGAAGGCCGGATTGATCGTTGCCGTCTTCATGCACATGCTCTGGGAGAGGCTGGCGATGGTCTACGCCATCCTGGTCCCGCCGCTATTGTTGATGGTACTTCTGTGGATCGGCGCGTCCGAAGCGGATTACACCTTCTTTACGCGAGGGACATTCTTCGGGGCGCACTCCGGGGCTCCGACGCCGGCGCAGCATAAGTAGGCGGGGGCTTTGCGGAGCGAAGGTTTCCTGGGTTCGGTAACTAGAATGTCGTTCGCCGCTCATCGCTTGCTCGAACCGTTCGCGAAGGCGTTCACCGGCCGCGTCCTTGCCCCGCCCGGGCGCTGGCCGCAAACCTTTGGCGCGTTCGCCGCGGGGCGCGACAACAACCTGAATTTGCTGCGGATGATCGCGGCGTCGATGGTGCTGTTCTCGCATTCGTATGCGCTGACAGGCCGAATCGATCAAGAGCCGTTGGCTCTGCTGAGCGGCGATCGATCCGATGTGGCGACGCTCGGCGTCGTGATGTTCTTTGGAATAAGTGGTTTTCTGATCGCGCAGAGCCTGACGCGGACGCGTTCCCTCTACGCGTACACAGTCGCTCGTGTACTACGCATCATGCCGGGCCTCATCGCGTCCACACTGTTTTGTGTGGTCGCGATTGGTTGGGCTGCCACGTCCCTGTCGACCTCGGAGTATTGGCGCAGCGAAGAGACGTGGCGTTTTCTTGTGCGGACGGTGGTTCTTTCGCTCGATGTGCAACCGGGACTGCCCGGAGTTTTTCCAAGCAATCCTTTTCCCGTCGGCGTTAACGGATCGCTTTGGACGATTCCCGTCGAAGTATGGTGTTACATCGCTATCGCCGTCGTGCTCGGCTTCGGCATCGGCCGACGAGGCTACCTCTTCACTGCTTTCGCGCTGTGCGTGTTCATTGCTTATGCGCTCGTACCCGATGTTCTAAATCCGCTGTTGCCGATGGATGCGAGGTGACAACACCGCAGCTGGTCGGCACTTTTCTGTTCGGGTCGTGGATCTTCATCAATCGCACCCGGATTCCATGCTCCCTTGGCCTTGCGGCCGTAGCATTCGTGGCGCTCGTTGTTTCGATCGAGACTCGGGTTTTCGCTTACGCCTACTTCGGCTGCACGGCGTACATCACGTTGGTGCTCGCCTACCATCCGCGCGTTCGCGTGCGCCCGTACCTGAAATTGGGCGACTACTCGTACGGCTTGTATCTGCTTGCCTTCCCGGTTCAGCAGTTCATTGTCTGGAAATACGGCGCGATGCAGCCGGTTGCGCTGTTCGCGCTCGCGTTTTTCGCCACGTCGGCGTTGGCGGTGCTTTCGTGGCACTTCATCGAGAAACCATCGCTTGCGTTGAAATCTCGCCTGTGTTCGTCGCAGCGGTGGGAACTGAGACTCGGCGGTACGGCAGCGAAATTATGAGCCAGGCGATACGTCGCTGAAAGCATCCATAGATGCGGAAAGATTATCCCAGTTCAGGAATGGCGAATCATCCCCGTCTTTTTCTGCAAAGTAATAAGCCAGTGCCCGGTTGATGATCCCGTTCCTGCCAGCTCCACTTGCGGGTGAGACTTCAGCACCTGCTCCAATACCACTTCCTGGTTTGGCTCGAGATCCACAAAAAAGACATGCTTGCCCTCGCTTAAGGCTTTTTCGAAACGGGCAAAGTTGTGGTTCGGTACTTGGATTCCACGCAATCCACCCTCCCATGTGCAAAAGCCGAGCATCACGATAGCGAGGAAAATAAAGGGCATCCAGCCGGCGGCGGTTTTCGTCCACCCGGCAAAATGTGCGATGACAAGAACCAGCACGAAAGCGCAAATCCCGACCACCGCGCCTTTTATCGTTGAGTGGACGATGTCGTTCTTCATGAATGACTCGACCTCGTGGAGATGATGATGCTGGTGCACCTCCGCGTCCTTCCGGCTCAGCACGTGGATCTGCGGCGTGGCAACGCCGGCCGCTTCCAGTTGCTCTTCAAAGACCTCCAGGTCGTCTAGGCTGTTGCTGATAAAATAATGCCTTAGCATTTTCATAAAATACGTCCCCGGTCAAATTTACTTTGGCCACTATACTTGACTTGGATTTGGGCCCGCTAGTCCTTGTTTGCGCGCGGCGGCTATGGAGCGGACTGCCAGCGGCTCAGTACGAATCACTCGTAGGGAGAAGAGGCGATACTCCAAGGCGCCGGGGTGGTGACGGCGCTTCGCAGGATTCAATCGTACGAGCGCGTGTAGTAGATGCCGAAGCCGTTCACCAATCCTGCTTCCGCGCGCAGCGTCACCGTTCGCGACAGCACGTACTCGATCCGCAGTGAGTTGTTGGCGAGCGAGAGGCCCTGCTCATAGATCAGGGACAGCTTGTCGGTCAGGCGTTTGCTGACCGCAACGACTTGGGCCGCAGTAGTGCCGGGGCGTGCGGTGGACGCACTTCGAAAGCTGATATCGTCGACGCCGAAGCCGCGCGCGACCCGCTGCCCGATCTGCTCGCTTCCGGCTCCGGCAAGCGCGGCCAGCGCCGCTTGCAGCGCGACGGACTCCGCGCCGGTGGTGCTGTCCAGGCCGTGACCGAGGACCAGCCAGGCAAGCTTTTCGTTGTCCGGCACGGGAGGGTTCGACGTCAGGCGCACCAGCGGCACCTGCACGGTCCCGGTGACCTCGACCCCGGCCTCGACGGCCTGGTTTTTGCGCAGCGCGAGAACGTCGAGTCCGGGATTGTCGAGCGGACCGCCGAAATAAAGTTTGCCGCGTTCGATCGCCAGCCGCTGCCCGAATGCGGTATAGGTCCCACGCACTGCGTTGATCGTGCCGTCGGCGACGAGCTCGCGGTTTGCCGTCGTCCTGATGTGCACCTTGCCTTCGAGACCGCTGTTGAAGCCCTGGCCGACAAACGTCAGGTGCTCGCCGAAGTCGAGATCGACATCGACCGCGAACGGGACTCGCTGCGCGGCGGCGCCGGTCCTCTTTCGCTCGCGTCCGCGTATTACGACATCTTCGCCCAAGGTGTCCGGCCGGGTCGGCGGAAGCTCGAAATAGCCTTGCTCGGCCTTGATCGCACCGGCCAGCGTGACCGTCTTGTCCTTGAGCGCGAGCGTGCCCGCGCCCGATAACGTGAGCTGGGTATCGGGGCGATTGAAGAGCGCGAATTTTTCCGCGCTCCAGGTGATGGCTCCTGCGGCGGCGTTCGAGCCGACGATGGCAGGCATCGTGCCGCTGGCCCGGAATCGGCCGTCGCCGGCCGTAAACGACAGTTCACTTACGGTCATTTCATCGTCGCTCAGACGGGCGCGAAGGCGGCCGTTCTTGAGATAGACGCCGTATTGCGGAGCCTCGATCGTGAGCGCATCGCCGTCGACGCTCCCCGAGAGCTGGACCCGTTCCAGCGTTCCGTGTCCGGTAACGTCGAGCTTGATCCTGCCGTCGACCACGGCGTTGGTGCGCGTGAGCGTCTGCAGCGCACGCAGCGAGGTGGCGTCGACGTGTGCCTTGAGCGTAAGAGGCGCGCTGCTGTCGAAGCGACCCGCACCCTGCGGCGAGGCGCCAAGGTCCGCGACCACATCCGCGTCTCCCAGCCGCGAGCGAGCGGTAAGCGTAGCGTGCACTCGATCGTCGGTGCTGACCGCGACGAGCTCGAGCCGCGTAAGCCCGAGGACGAGATCGGGAGCGTCGACCGGCGCCAGATCGCCGTCGTCGCGCGACACCGACAAGGTTCCAGTCACGCGCGGCGTGGCGGCGAAGGCCCAGCGACCGGAAAGGGTCAGCGTCGACGCGACTCTTCCATCGGCCGCCGAGAACGCAAGCAAGGGTGCCGCGGGCAGACGGCTGAATTCGCCGCGGCTCGACCATCGGCGCTCTTCCCACTTGAGCTCTTCGATCGCGAATCTGCCGCCTTCGAGCGTGCCGAGCGCGCCCGCAAGATGCACCCGCGCGAGACCCACCTCGAGCGACGCGGGTTGGGCCAGCGAGAGTCGATACGCGCCGCGGCTGTCGAGCGCGCCAATGTTTCCTGACCAGCTTCCGCTCGCCGCGTCGCCCGACCAGCCGCCGGAGAGCCGCGCACTGATGTCGACCGCGGCGCTCGCACCGGTTGCGTCGCTGGCGGCGCCAGCGGCGAGCGTTATCGTCGCCTCGTGACTGCCGACCGTGCCCGCGATGTCGGCCGATGCGCTGCGCAGTATCACAGCGTCGGCGCGCGCGCCGCTGACCACCACTCGCAGCTTGAGCGGCCGGTCGACCGAAGTGCTGGTTGCCGCCGAGCCTATATCGACGTCCGCGCTCAACGTAGCGGCGCCAAAGCGCGTGCCGAAGCGCAGCGACTCGCCGCTTGCGGAAAGCTGGACGGCAGGCCGCGCCCATGCGCCGGCGATGCGTCCGGTGGCGCGGAGGCGGCCGCCCAAGCGCGAGTCGATCGCGGCGAAGTCGCGTGCATCGAGCGTGAACGCGAGCGAGTCCGCGGACCGCCCGAAGCTACCGGCGAGTTTCAGCCGGTTGCCTCCGGCCGCGATATCGACGTCGGCATCGTGAACGCGCTCGCTTTCCACCGTCAGCACTCCTGCACCGGTAAGCGGCAGCCCACGCAAGCGGCTGCCGTCGGCGATCTTGAGCTTCAATGCCGCTGACCAAGTTGGCTTGAGCTCGCCACGAGCTTCGAGGGTCCCGGAAATGGATGCCTGCGGAAAGTTGCCGAATGCGGCGGGGTCCAGCGCGGCTGCTTTCGCGCTAGCGCTGAACGCCTGAGCGCCGTCAGTGGCCAGCGTAGCCGTGCCGTCCAGGCTGCCACCGTGAGCTTGGGCGCGAAACCTGCGAACGTCGACGATGCCGCGACGAACCGCGGCGTCGAACGCAAGCGCGACCGATGCTTGCTTGAGCTCGCCCGCGACTACGCCGTCGGGCGATTCGCTGTCCAGACGCAGTTGCCCTTTGATCGCCCCGGCGAGTCGCGTTGCGTTGAGGCTGGAAACGAGGCTCTTGAGATCGAGCTCGCGAACGCTCAGGTCCCAGCGCGCTTCGTCGCGGCTCACGCGGACGTTTCCGGTGACGCGGCCGGCGTTGCCGAGCGAGGCTTCCAGCGCTTCCAGGCTCACCGTGCCGGCGGCGACTTCGAACGATGAAGACAGCGCCAGAATCGGCAATCGTTTGTTGTCTATCGGTCCCGCCTCGGTGTTGCGCGCCACCAGCTTGCCGCGCACCTGTCCGCGGCCGCTGCTGGCACCGTCTGCTGTCAGCGAGAGGGCTGTCCTGGGAATTCTCGAATCGAAAAGCGCGAGGTCGACGTCGGTGGCGGACAGGGCGAATGCCCTCAACCAGCGCTCGTCGAAGGGCGAAATGCGCGCCGTGCCGCCGGCGTGTGCACCCACGGCCGACACGTCTCCGGAGAAGACCAGCGTCGTCAGATCGCCGCCAATGGCGAGCGCCGCCTTGGCGCGCTTGAGCGCGTCGGAGGCGAGGAAGTTCAAGCTTCCGGTGGCGCCAAAGGGAGGGGCCGCGTCGAGCGCGATGTCGCCGCTCAAGTCTCCCCATTCACTGTGGAACGCGAGCTCATCCAATGCGTGACGTTTTTCGCCGCCTGCATAACGAAAAGCCAAGCGCGCGAAATGCCAGCGATTGCTGCCGCTCGCCACGTCCAGGTGGTCGACGGACGCGCGCTGCACGGCGATCGACCAGGGCAGCGCCAGTGAAACAGGCGGCGCGTTGACGCCATCACCGGGTTTGACTTCCAGCGTGATCTGCGACGCGCTCAAGGAATCGATCAACACGCTGCGCGAAAAGAGCGCGCGCGGCGACCAGGTGAATTCAACATTTTCGGCAACGAAAACCAGGTCCTTGTCGGTATAGGTCAGCCGCGCTATGCGCGTCGTGCCGGCAAGCGAACCGGTGGCTCCCTCGAGCCTCAGTTTTCCTGCGGTGCGCGAGAGTGCCTCTTCGACGGCCCAGCGCAGTCCGGACTCGCTCGACAGGAACCATGCCGCGCCGCCGATCAGCAGGCCGGTCAGCAGCGCCAACGCCGCCATGCCCGCGATGATCAGGACCATGCCGCGGCGCGCGGTCATCAGAACGACAGTCCTACCGACAAATGCACGCGCACGGTTTTTGTCGCCTCACCGTAGGCCAGGTCGAGGCGAAAGGGGCCGAGCGGGGTCCGCAGCCTACCACCCACGCCATAGCCGTACACGGGCTTGAGATCGCGTACGCGATCCGCCGCATTGCCGGCGTCGACGAATACCGCGATTCCCCACGACGGAGCGATCCAGCGCACGACTTCAGCGCTCGCCAGAGCGTAATAGCGGCCGCCAACGGTGGCGTCGCCGACGCGCGGGCCGAGGCTCTGAAAGGCATAGCCGCGCACGGTCGTGTCGCCTCCGGTGCGGAACAGGAGTGGCGCCGGAATGCCGTCCGACGTCGATGCGACAACGGCCCCGGCTTCCGCGCGAAGCGCGAGCTGAGTCTTGATGTCGAAAGGAATCCATCCCGCGAGCTGCGCGATACCGCGGCCGAAGCCGCGCGTGGATACGGCCGGCGGGCCGCCACCCAGTTGCGCGCTGAAGGCGTATCCCTGCGATGGCGCCAGCAGATCGTCGACGCGGCGCCACGCGTGACCCACCTCGGCGTACAACGCATGCGAATGCTCCAGCACGACGTTGGGCGGCTGCTGTCGCGAGACATAGTAGAACGTCGAATAGGTGGTCTGATTGCGCGCATCGGCAGTCCGTCGCGTCCATCCGAAGGCAATGTCCTTGGTGGTGAGACCCGAGATATCGGTGTGATCGAGCTTAGCGATGAACGAATCGGTGTATGCCGGCGTCCGGGGAGCCAGCGTGAACTTCACGGTCGCTTGCTGTTGCTTCGAGTCGACCCGCAGATCGCTTCGAAACTGCAGGCCGCGGCCGTCGAGGTTGACGTTGTCGAAACTCAGCTGTGCCCGATAGAGCACATCGGTTGCGAAGCCGACACCGCCGCTGAATTTCTTGGTAGGCGCTTCGATCACCGTGACCTTGACCGGAGCACTGTCGGCATTTGCCGGTTCCGGCGCGAGCGTGGCCTGCGCGCTGGCGAAATAACCGCTCGCGTTCAGGCGGCGCACAAATTCGTTGAGGACCTCGGTGCTGTACCAGTCGCCCGCGGCAAAGGTTGTCAGGTTGCGAACCGTCGTGCCGGCGTATTTTTCGAGGCCGGATATCTCGAGCGCGCCGAAACGGAAAGGGGGACCACTGTCGATGGTCACGCGAAGATGCGCGGTATGTGTCTCCGGGTCGACGTCTGCTTCGCTCCCGGTGAGCTTTGTCGCGGCATAGCGGCTGGCGGCGAGTGTTTGCACGGCGGCTGCTTTCGCCGCCAACCAGTCAGCCTGCCTGAAGATGGCACCTTTAGGCAGCAACCACTTGGCTTGCATTGCCGAGACGGCGTCGGCGCCGCCGGGCGCCTCGGTCACCGCGCCGGTCACTTCAATGGACACCTCGACGACCCGTGTCGGCTCACCGGGCTCGACATGGATACGCACCGTCGGCGGCTTGGTGGTGTCGTCGAGCACGCCGCTCACGACGGGCGTGAAGTAGCCCTGCGCTTCTGCCGCGTCGCGTCCCTGCGCCTTGGCGTCGGCGATCAGAAGCTCGAGCAGCTCCGGCGTCAGTCCGGCGTAGCTTTGCCATCGCACGAGATCGAGGCTGCGCTCCACTGCCCCTTTGACCGACGCAGGCGCGTCGATTTCGACGCGATAACGCGCCGTGTCGTCGGCATCGGCCATCGCGGGAAGCGCGGTGAAAAGGGCAAATGACGCAAGCGTGTACCGGGCGAGAGCCAGCTTTCGTTTGCCGACAAAGGACGACGCGGTTCTGTGTAAGCGGTGCGGTAAGGTCACTGGGCTTCGACGACGGGCGGCGCCTGCTTGGGGCATACGCGCACGCATGATCGATGCGCAACGTGCGCATCGGACCACGCCGAGGGTAGCCGCCGCGTACCGGACGCGTCAAGGTGATAGTCGGATCCTGCGAGGGGTTCCCGCGGGGGGAAGGACTCGGGAACGGCGCCGGCGTCAGCTCATGAAGCCAAGATCGGAGGTCGGGAACTTCGCGAGATTGGGGAACACCGTGCCGAGATCGGCGGAGCCGGCGCCGAACCAGCGTGCGAGCGTCGCTCCGTACTGATCCACCGAAGTGCTTGGCAGCCAGCGGCCTTCGGTTTCGGCGTCGCTCGGACCGGCGAGAACAAGTTGCGGGTATAGCCCGTACATCGAGCCGCCCTTGACCGCGCCGCCGATGATGAAATGGTGATTGCCCCAGGCGTGATCGGTACCGCCGCCGGACGCCGGCTGAAACGTGCGTCCGAAATCGGACAGCGTAAACGTGGTGACTTGCGCCGACACGCCGAGCGCGACCGTTGCGTCGTAGAAGGCTTTCAGCGCCGGCGACAGCTCGGCGAACAGATTTTGTTGCCGATTGATCTGATCTCCGTGCGTATCGAAGCTACCAAGCTGGACGAAAAAGATCTGCCGCTTGGCACCGGTGGCAGCACGTGCCTCGATCATCTTCGCGACCTGGTAGAGCTGATTGGCGGTGCCCGTCTTCTGGCTTGCGAAAATAGGCGCCACCGTGGAATTGGTGCTGGCAAGGATCGGATTCACGGTTGCCGACAGGTGCAACGCCTGATTGCCGATGGCATTCGCGCCGGTGACGAAAGTATTGGCGGAGCCCTGGGTCAACAGTTGCTGAACGGCGGCGAGCCGCGCGTTGGCCGCGGCGCTGCCGGTGTAGCCGGACAGCGCGAACGAGCCCGTCACTGGTATCGTCAACGGTACCGTCGCTGTCCCGGTGGTAAACAGCACGGTGCCGTCGAGCGAGGTCACCACCGGGAAACCTGAAGCCGCGTTAAAGGACGCGACCTTGTCGGCGAGCCTGCCGCCCCAACCCGTACCGGCGGCGGTGCTCGAGATCGCGCTCTGCCATTGCGACTGCTGATCCGCATGCGAATAGAGCGAAAGCGGACGGACGCCGGCGTTGTACTGCGACTTGGTCGTCGGTTGCAGCAGCGTTCCGACGTTGGCAAGGATAGCCATCTTCTTCTGAGCGAACAGCGCTTGCAGCTCCGGCAACGCTGGGTGCAAGCCGAACGGCATCCCGAGATTGACAGGCTGGATCGGCAGCAGCGACGCCTGCGCGAGATTGATGCCGGAGGACGCCGGGCGCGCCGCGGCGTATTGACCGTAACCGGCGGAATCGATCGGTATGAGCGTATTGTTGCCGTCGTTGCCGCCGAACATGAACACGCAGACCAGCGCCTTGTAGTCCTGCGCGCTCTGCGCTTGCGCTTCGGCGATGAAATTGACGAGATCAAGACGCGAGGCCAGCCCGAAGGCGGACATCGCGCCAACGCTGCGCAGGAAAGCGCGACGACCGGGATTGGCGTTTTTCATGTTCAGCGCTCCACTTGGTATTGAGGCGACGTTATGACGAGATAGAACGCGGTCTTGGCGCGACTCAGCGGGTCGGTCGCGGCAATGGCGTTGATCGCGGGCACGATCGACGACCGCATCGCGGCGGGCATCGTACCGTGGAGCAGAAGCACATTAAGCTTGTCGAGCAGCGCATTCGGATCCGCGGCAAGCGCCGAAAGCGCCGTCCAGTCGGGCTTAGTGCCGATGGCTCCGGGCAAGCTTGCCAGCGGCGCGATGGTTCCGAACGTCAGCGTATTGGCGAAGTTGTAGCGGTTGATCGCGGTGCTCGAGTTCTGAATCGCGAACTCCGGCGCGAGCGCGGAAGTTCCCGGCAGGATGTAGGTGGGCGGGTAATAATTGAAGACCGACGCCGGATAGAAAAGGCGCTGCCCGAGCTGAGTGCTCTGCTGCTGGAAGTAAACGCCGTCGCTCGCTGTATTGAGCGCCCGCGCTGCCGCAGCCATGAACAGCACCGGCTCGCGCAGCTTGCCGTAGCCGGGATCGAACTTGATTGCACCGCGCGCTTCCGGATCGGTCAGGACGACATTGATCACGGCTTTCATATCGCCGCGCACGCCTTGACCGTTGTTGTTGAACGCGGCTGCAACGCGGCTTACATATTGGGGTGTCGGGTCGCCGGTCACCAGCTTCTGGATGAGCTGCTTGCCGATAAACGGACCGACGTTGTGGTGCATGAAGATATTGTGGATCGCATTGGTGAGATCCGACTGGACCGATTGCCCCGCCGGCAGCGTCACTCCATTGAGCAAGGTCTTCGCGCCCTTGTCGTGGTTCGAGTCGACCGGAGCCATGTCGCCGAGGAAATTCTTCGGATTGTGCTTGCGTGCAGGAATTCCAGGGAGCACTGGGTACGTCCAGCCCGTGAAGACGTGCGCGAATCCCTCTATCGCGCCGCCCTGATCGTAGGTCGGTATCGGCGCGCCGCGGGCATCGAGAATCAGCGTCCCGTCCTGGTTCAGCTCCGAGACCCCGATCGAAAACAGCTGCATGATCTCGCGCGCGTAGTTCTCGTTCGGACTGACGCCGTTCGCCGGCTTGTCGTTGTTGACCATGTTCAGATAGTCGCCCATGACCGACGACAGCGTCACCTTGGTCAGGATGTCCTCGTAGTTGCCGAACGCATTGTCGAGAAATATCTGCTGGTACTTCGCCATCCCGTACGCCAGGTTGACGTCCGTGCCCGACGTGACCAGGATCTGCGATAGCGCGAACGCAACGCGCTGGCGCAACTGGTCGCTTGCGGAGAGCGCGTTCTGAAAGAAATCATTCTGAAGCAGGAACAGCGAGTAATAATCGCGGGGGCACTGCGGGTCGGGATCGGTAGGGCAGAACGTTGCCTGCTGGCCCGCGGGAACGTACTTGAAGGCCGGGTACTGGCTCGCCGGAGCGGCAAATTGCTCATTGAGAAAGGCTTGAGTGCCGATACTCTGCACGTGCGCCAGCAGCGTGTCGTTCGGGCCGAACGTCGATTGCTCGAGAAGGCGAATCGCATCGGCCTGCACTTGCRCCGACGACAACGGCGAGCACATGACCAGACCCTCCAGAATGGATGAGCCGGCCATGTGCTCGAACATCGTCATGTCCGGAAGAAGGCGGTGATTGGACTGCGTTACGTCGGCTCCCGGATAGAAGCTGCGATAAACCGGGGTCGTGCCAGCCTTGCAGGCGCCGAGCTGCGGGACATCGATGTAGAAGGCGACCGCCTCAAATGTCCATCCCGGGTTTTGCTGAACCACTGCGCACTCGTTGGCGTCGGCGGTATAGAAGTGCGAATTGGGCCCTTCGCCAGGCGTTCCAAAAAAGCGGCACACCGGCACCGCAGTCACACTGTCGCCGGCATTGGCCCACGCACTCCAGGTCACGCCGGTCCGCGTCCAACCCTTGACCACGACCCCTTGATCAAGCATCGCCGCCTCGTCCGGGTACGCGGTGATGAAGAAATGATTCAGAGACGCGTTGTAGTACTCGATGACGTTGGCGGTGGGCTCGATTGCGGCGGCGCCCTGTGTGCAGACGGCGCTTAGCGCGGCTGTCGCAAACGCAAGCGCGCTCCGTGCGAATGGCGGGACTGGCATGGCGTTCCTCCTTGTGTTGCTCGTTCGTTGCGCGCGCCGCTCGGACGCGCGTCGCCCCTTGCCCAGAATAACGGAGGAATGCAGCGGTCGTTGACCATGATGTGTAACGTTTTGTATTTTTCCTCTAATTGAGGCGAAACTGCTCAATGTGATGCTGTTGGCATGAGCTGCAGTGGACAGCTTGTACTACGGGAGGGACGGGCCGCAGTTTGTGACCCTAGGCGTCGAAATTCAGGACCTAACCGCATTGTATTGCGAGATTACCTACGATAGACAGGCTAAGTATCTATTTCGCATACTTTTTTATTAGACATACAACAGAGGAGCTAAGTCTTTGTAAGCAAAACGAAAGTGTGTTGACGTCCCAGCCCTGAATCCTTATAGTGTCACACGGTGGTAAAAAGTGGGTCAAAGTGGGCGCTTACCAAAAGGCAGGCGTCCGATGGAGGGGTGGTGTTTAGAGGCGTCACACATCTAGCGCTCGACAACAAGGGGCGCCTGGCCATTCCTGCCAAACACCGCGAAGCTTTGCTCGCGCGCGCCGACGGGCACATGGTGTTGACCGCGGACCCGAGCCGCTGTTTGCTGCTCTATCCATTCCCCGAGTGGGAGCCGATTCAGAAGCGCTTGATGGCGCTGTCGAGCTTCAACGAAAAGATTCGCGGGCTGCAGCGTCTGCTCGTCGGTCACGCCGACGACGTGGAGCTCGATGGCGCGGGGCGCATCCTGGTTCCACCGGCGCTGCGCCAATTCGCGACGCTCGACAAACACGTGGTGCTCGTCGGGCAAGGCAACAAGTTCGAGCTCTGGGACGAGGAGCAGTGGCAAGGCCGGACCGCGCAAGCCGTCGCGTTTCCGGCCGGCGGCCTGCCGTCCGAGCTCGACGGCTTTTCGCTCTGATGCCGCATGGCGATCATGTCGCGGTCCTGCTCCAAGAAGCCGTGGCCGCGCTGGCGGTCGAGCCCGACGGGATCTACCTCGACGGCACCTTTGGCCGCGGCGGGCACAGCCGTCGCATTCTCGACCTATTGGGCCCCCACGGCCGCGTCGTCGCCCTCGACCGCGATCCGTCCGCGGAGGCAGTGGCGCGCCAGTGGACCGACCCGCGCTTTCACTTTCATCGTGCATGGCTTTCGACCCTGGCCGAAGTGCTCGCGCGCGAGCAAATCGACCGCGTCGACGGCGCGCTGCTGGACCTGGGCATCGCGTCACCGCAGATCGATCAAGCGGAGCGCGGATTTTCGTTCCGCGCCGACGGCCCGCTCGACATGCGCATGGATCCATCGCGCGGGAGCAGCGCGGCGCAGTGGCTCGCTTCCGCAAGCGAAGCCGAACTGAAGGGAGTGATCGCGGATTATGGCGAAGAACGGTTTGCTCAACAGATTGCAAGAGCGATTGTTGCGGCTCGCGCGCACGAACCCATCACACGCACGCGGCAACTGGCCGCGATCGTGGCAAAAGCCCTCGGCGCGCGGGCGTGGGGTGATCGGAGTCAGGATCCGGCCACGCGGACCTTTCAGGCTGTACGGATTTACGTCAATCAGGAGCTACAGGAATTGTCGCTAGCGCTCGACGCGGTTCTGCCATGCCTTGCTACCGGAGGCCGCCTGGCCGTGATCAGTTTCCACTCGCTCGAGGACCGGCTGGTGAAGCAATTTTTTCGCCGCCATAGCCTGCCGTTCGGGGGCGAGGCGCGACTGGCGAGATTGGCCATCGCCAGCGATTCGCTGCCGCAGCCGCCGCTGAAGCTCGTCGGGCGCGCGGTCCGCGCGGGCGACGCCGAGGTCGCCGCCAATGCGCGCGCACGCAGCGCGACGATGCGTGTAGCCGAGCGCACGAAAGCCGCGTTGACGTGATCATCCGCATCAACCTTTTCCTGCTCGCGGCGCTCGTGGTCTGCGCTTTGTCGCTGGTCACGTCCAGGCACCAGGCGCGCAAATTGTTTGTCGACCTCGAGCGCGAGCAAACAAGAAGCAGGGCGTACGAAGTCGAGTTCGGTCAGCTTCAGATCGAGCAATCGACATGGGCGATGCCGGCCAGGATCGAGAGGATCGGACGCGAGCAGTTGCACATGCAGCTTCCGGGGCCCGGGCGGATCGAGGTCCTGGATCGGAACAACCGATGAAGGCGATGCGCACGACGCACTCCCGCACGAACGCGACACCGAAGCTTCCGCGACTTCGTGCGCCGCTGGTTTTCGGTGGCTTGCTTGCCCTCCTGGTCGGGCTGCTCGGCCGCTCGCTGTACCTGCAGCGCATCGATCATGACTTTCTGCAGGAGCAGGGCAGCTCGCGCTACAGCCGCGACATTGACGTTCCCGCGCATCGGGGCCGCATCGTCGATCGATTCGGCGAGCCGCTCGCGATCAGCACGCCGGTAAAGGCGGTCTGGGCCTGGCCGGATCAGGTCGTGGCGACGCCCGATCAGTTGCGCGCGCTCGCGGCCGCGCTGGAGATGACGCCTGCGTTGCTCAATCAGAAATTGGCGCAGAGCGGTGACTTCGTTTATGTGAAAAGGCCCGTCGCACCCGAAGTTGCCGATCGTGCGGCCGCGCTCAAGGTCAAGGGAGTGCACGACGAGAGCGAATACTGGCGCTATTACCCCGGCGGGGAGGTCATGAGCCACGTCGTCGGGTTTACCGGCGACCGCGATGTCGGCCAGGAAGGCCTGGAACTGGCGCAGCAATCCTGGCTCGGCGGCAAACCCGGAAGCCGCCGCGTGATCATCAACCGCCGTGGCGAGATCGTTGAGGATATAAAAAGCATTCGCGCTCCGCAGGAAGGGCGCGATCTCGCGCTATCGATCGACAGCCGCCTTCAGTATCTTGCGTTTCGCGAAATCAAGGCGGCGGTGGACGTCAATAAGGCGCACGCCGGCGCGGCGGTCATGCTCGACGTCAAGAGCGGCGAGATTCTGGCGCTGGTCAACTGGCCGAGCTACAACCCGAACAATCGTATGCGCACCACGCGCGACAGAATGCGCAATCGCGCGCTGATCGATACCTTCGAGCCCGGATCGACACTGAAACCGTTCACGATCGCCGCCGCGCTCGACGCCGGCAAGGTTCGTCCGGGCACGATCATCGATACCGCGCCGGGCACGCTCACCATCGGTCACGCCACGATCCACGACGCGCACCGCGAAGGGGCTCTGACGGTCGAGCAGGTGATCCAGAAATCGTCAAATGTCGGTGCCGCGAAAATTGCGCTGTCGCTGCCGGCGGAGACGATGTGGCAGACGCTTTCGGCCACCGGATTTGGCGCCGCACCGATGACCGGGTTCCCGGGCGAGGTCTCGGGCCGTTTGCGCCCTGCCAAGAGCTGGCGTCCGATCGRGCAGGCGACCATGGCCTACGGACACGGCATTTCGGTCAACCTGGTGCAACTGGCACGCGCCTACACAGTGTTCGCGACCGACGGCGAGCTCAAGCCCGTGT
>JRHI01001190.1_pt1 | contig 23232 bp, 22 predicted proteins | sample 215371 | NCBI WGS metagenome assembly JRHI01 (sample SAMN02929681, study PRJNA255918) | sediment metagenome | biome: cave system; feature: Ice Cave; material: Sediment; isolation source: sediment from deep within a dark volcanic ice cave with no known source of... ...
GAGCGGGGTCACCAGGCGCGCGAGTTCGGCGGRAAGGAAGGATGGGTCGGGCACCCGGCCGGMACCGGTGATCACCAGCGCCCGTGAGCTCAGTCCCTTGCCTTCGGCTAAAGCGGTCAGGGGAAAGGCGCCGTCGCCCAGAGTGACCAGGGCGTCGAATCGTTCGCCCATCGCCACCAGCGCGGAATCGGTGACTTCGGGTCGCACCGGGTGGCCGTCGACGTGTGTGATGGTGAGCCGGTGGTCGCCCAGGGCGATCCGGTAGACGGTGTCGGAGGCGGCGCTGACGACCCGGAGCCGGAGCCTTTGGCCGGGCTTCGCCCGCAGCTCCCCCGGACGGTCGGAGGGCCGTCCATTGAGTAAGTGAACCGGATAGGAAACGTCGCCAGCGTCTCCGCCGAGCAGACGAGAGACGTTGTCACTTCCGGACAGCGGTTGGGGCGCGAACCGGTTCGGGTTACCGGGCGAAACCAGGTGCTGGTGGGTGGCGGCCTGCCCCGAGCGCAGCCGGTCGAGTGTGTCTTCGGGAGTGACCGAAACTCCGTCCAGGCAGTCGTCGAGTACCACCACCAGTTCGAGGTCATAGGAGAGAGGCTCGGAGCGATCCTCCACGATCAGGGCTCCGTAAAGGCCCCGGTCGGCCTGGACCCCGGCGTCGGCGTAGTAGAGGTAGGTGCCGGAGTCGGGCACGGTGAAGTCGTAGAGGAAGCCGGCGCCGGCCTCGACCGCCGGCTGGGTGAGCCCGATCACTCCATCCATGTCATTGCGGATCGCGATCCCGTGCCAGTGGATCGCGGTGGCGGCCGGCAGCCGGTTACTCAAGGAGATCCGAAGCCGGTCACCGGCTCGAGCCCGGAGTTCGGGTCCAGGGACCCCGCCGCCGAAGGTCCAGGTGCGCACCGGACCGCCCAGTTCGACCAGGCCCGGCACCGCCTCCAGGCTCAGCTCGTGGAGGGTCGCTCCCGGCCGGTGGCGCCGGGCCTCGGTCGCGGCCACCTCGACTGAGCCTGGCCCGATCAACGCCGGCTCGGAGCCCGGCCAGCCACAGCCGGCCAGGCCGGCGCCGAAAAGCGTGGAGGCGGCGGCCAGGATGGCCTCACGGCGGTTCAGCATTCGCGGTGGCAAGCCCGATCCCCCTTCCCACGCTCAATTCTCGGCCCGGCCTCCGTCCTGGCCAGGGTCGGCGACGCGTTCGGCGTGTCCGAGGTCAGGCCGGAGCCGAGCCGGCGCACTCGGGGCAGAGCCCCGAGAAGACCAGATGGTGGCCGGTCAGGCGGTAACCGGTGGCCCGCTCGATCCGGCCGGCGGCTCCCTCGAGCAGGCAGCCAGGCACCTCCGCCAGCTGTCCACAGGCCTCGCACTGAACGTGCTCGTGGTGGGGCCGGGCCGCTTCGTATCGAGAGATCCCGTCGCCCAGAACCAGCCGCTGGGCGGTGCCGTCGTCGACCAGCACCGCCATCGCCCGGAACACCGTCGAGTAATCGCCGCCACCGGTCGCGCGCCGCACCTCGGCGAGCAGCTCATCGAGGGTCCAGGTTCGGTGCTCGGAGTGGGCGAAGATCCGGCGTAGCGCGTCTCGCACCGGGCTGGGTCTGGGCACAGGGTCAGGGTACCAGACGTGAAAGCGACTTGTGCATAGAGCTTGTGCAAGGTACTTGCATTACTGCTATACTCCAGGCTTGGTCCGCCGAAAGGGCGTCGAGCCGGCCTCATCGGTCGGCGGCAGAGCAGAGGAGAGCGTTGGCGAATGGCGGGAGCAAGTTTGAAGAGGGCGTCGGCGATCCTGCCCGGGTGGGTCGGGCTGGTGGCGATGACGGTGCTCAGCGCCTGCGGCGGCGCCGCTGGCGACTCCGGGAATCCAGGAGGGCTCAAGGTGGTCACGACCGTGACCCAGGTCAGCGCTCTGGTTCGGGAGGTGGGCGGTCACCGGATCGCCCTGACCGCGCTGCTGACTTCGAAGGACGATCCGCACCAGTACGAGCTGAAGCCCGACCAGGTCACCCGGCTGACCGGTTCCCGGCTGGTCTTCGAGTCGGGGGCGGGTCTTGACAAATGGATGGACAGGGCCCTGGCGGCGACCGGCGGTCCGGAACGCGTGGTTGACCTTTCCCGGTCGGTTCGCCTGCGCCAGTCGCAGACGGAGGGGGTTGATCCCCACTGGTGGTACGACATCGACAACGCCAAACTCGCCGTCGACGCGATCGCCGCCGCGCTGGGCGGGGCTGATCCCGCTGGTCGGGACGCGTACGAGCGCAATGCCGCCGCCGCCAAGCTGCGGCTCGACGATGCGGATCGGCAGATCCATGCCCTGATCGATCCGATCCCGGCCTCCAAACGCCTTTTCGTCGCCAATCACGACGCCTTCAACTACTTCCTCGAGCGCTACGGGATAACTCTGGTCGGCGACATCATTCCCTCCACCGACTCGATCGCCGCGGTCAGGCCCGCCGACGTGGCGCGGTTGGTGAAGGCGATCCGCGACCGCCATGTGTGTGCGGTATTCACCGAGACCACCCTCGACCCCAGGCTGGCATCCGAGATCGCGCGGGATGCGGGTGTCAAGGTGGTCGACGGCAAGCTCTATGCCGACGCGATCGGAGATCCGGGCTCCGAAGGCGCCACCCTCGAGCAGGCGCTGCTTCACAACGGGCGGCTGATGGCGCAGGCCTTCACATCATGCTGACCCGGACCCGGGAGCCACAGACTATGGACATGGTGCGTCTGGAGTCCGGCTCCAGCCGGTACCCTGGCTCCCGACCCGGGCCGGCGCCGGCGATCCGCTTCTCCGAGGTGACGGTACGTTATGGCGACCTGGTGGCGCTGGAGTCGGCCACCGCCACCGCCGATCCGGGCCAGCTGGTCTGCCTGGTCGGACTCAACGGCTCGGGCAAGAGCACGCTGTTGAAGGCGTTGGTCGGCATCGTGCCGGCCACCGGGATGATCGAGATCGGGGGCGAGCGAGGTCCAGGTCGGCGGCGCCGGCTGGCCTACGTGCCACAACGAGAGGCGGTCGACTGGGAGTTTCCGATCTCGGTCCTGGAGGTGGTCATGCTCGGCCGGAGGGAGGCGATCGGCCGGATCGGATGGTCAGATCGCCGCCACCGCACCGAGGCGCTGGCTGCGCTGCACCGGCTGGGGATGGTCGAACTGGCCGGACGAACCATCTCCGACCTGAGTGGGGGCCAGCAGCAGCGGGTGATGCTGGCTCGGGCGCTGTACTCGAATGCCGGCGTGCTGCTGCTCGATGAGCCCCTCAACGGGGTCGATCCGACCACCCGTGAGGTGGTGCTGGCGCTGCTGCGTGAGCTGTGCGAAGCGGGGGGCACGGTCCTGATGGCCACCCATGACGTGATCGGCTCGGCGGAGATCGCCGACCGGGTCTGGGGTATCAACCGCACGATCGTGGCCGACCTCGCCCCGGATCAACTCCTGGCGGAGGATTCACTGCGACGCATCTATGGCGACAGCTTGCTGATTCTGCCTGGCGGCCGCCTGGCGCTGGGAGATCAGGCCCGGTGATCCTGCGATGGCTGACCGACCCCTTCCAGCTGGCCATCCAGCAGCGGGCGCTGGCGGAGGTGGTGATCGCGGGCGGCCTGGGCGGTCTGCTCGGGTGCTACGTGGTGCTTCGCCGGCTCGGCTTTATGACCGACGCCATGGCTCATGCGGTGCTGCCCGGGGTGGTGATCGCCTTTTTGGCCGCGGGCACCTCGGCGGTCCTGTACGGGGCGATGGTGGCCGGGGCCGGGGCGGCGGCGGTGATCGGGTTGATCACCCGTGACCGCCGGATTCGGCAGGATGCGGCGATCGGGATCGTGCTCAGCGGCGGCTTCGCTTTGGGCGTGGTCCTGATCTCCACGGTGCGCAGCTATGCCTCGGCGCTGGAGGACTTCTTGTTCGGCAACGTGCTCCTGGTGTCGCCGGAGGACCTGGCTCTGACCCTGGTGGTGGCGGCGCTGGTGGCGGCCTCGATCATGGTTCTGCATCGCCGCCTGATGCTCCGCGCCTTCGACCCGGAAGGATCAGAGGCGATGGGCTTGAACGGGCTCGCGCTCGACCTTTTCCTGCTCCTGCTGCTGGCGGGCACCGTGGTGGTCTCGCTCCGGGCCATCGGCAACATCCTGGTGGTGGCTTTCCTGATCACTCCGGCCGCCACCGCCCGCCTCCTCACCGACCGGGTGCCGGCCATGATGCTGACCAGCGCGCTGATCGGCTCCGCAACCGGGGTCGCCGGCCTGGTCCTCGCCTACCACCTGAACGTGGCCTCGGGCAGCTTCATTGTCTGCCTGTCGACCCTGGTCTTCTTGGTCCTGTTGGTGGTGGAGCCGCGGCGGGGGCTGATCGCGCGGCGGCTGCGAGGCCGTTCGTCGGGCGCGCCGGGGGTGGCGGTTCACGCCCACCACGGCCACTGAGTCGGTACCGCTCCGGCGGTGGCGAGGCCAGGGTCAGGGCTCGGCCTGGGTGCGGACCATCACGTAGGCGCTCGTCACGATCACCATCACCACCCCGATCGACCAGCTGATCTGGGGTCCGGTGGGGTCGAGACGGGAGAGATCGAAGGCGACGGCGGCCACGCTCAGGCCGCCGGCCGCCGCCGTCGCGGGTAGGGCGCGAACCACGGTTCGCAATAAACGGCCGGTGGCAACCCTTCCCGTCGGCGCCGGTTGGATGATCGCGGTGGGCGCGGCCGAGATCGGGAGCGTGGCTCCCCGGCTCCGCGGCACCCGGAAGCGAGGCTCGGCCGGCACGATCGCGGGGGGGATCGGGGCGGCCACCGCCGGGTACGCTGGCCGGGGTCGGGCCAGCGGGTCCCAGACCGGCTTGCGACGGTACCCGCGGTAGGCCACGTAGGTGATCAAACCCAGGCCCAGCCAGCCCGCGTAGACATACGTCGAGTTGCCCACATTCTGGACCACCAACTGGGTGAAGACCGCACCGATCGCGAGCGCACCGACGATCGACAGGACCGGCAGCGACGACCTGCCCAGGCGGATATTGAGCGGCATCGTATAGGGCCGGGGCAGGTCGGGTTCGACGAAGCGCAGTCGCATCACCGCCAGATGTGCCACCGCGAACGCGAAAGTGGCGGCCAGCGAGTAGACCGATGCCATCAGGTCGATCTGAGCCGGGATGATCAGCAGCCCGGCGACCACGCCGAACACGATGATGGAGACGTAGGGGGTGCGGTACCGCGGGTGGAGCCGGGCGAAGACCTTGGGGAACAGGTCGTGATTGGCCATCGAGTAGCTCAGCCGCGAGATCCCGATCAGGCCGGCATTGGTGGCGATCACCAGGATCGTGAAGGCGAGCAGGGCGACCCAGATCCCGGCCCAGAAGGCCAGTGCCGGAGGCCGGAAGAAGGTGACGATCCCGGCCACCGGATCGCCCTTCCAGGTGGTGGCGAGGTCGGTCGTGTACGCGCCATGGGAGTCGAGGTGAACAGGGAAGACGCTGACCCCGATCGTGGGCAGGAAGGCCGAGACCATCAGCACCGCCACGATCACGGCATAGGTGGCGCGGGGAACCGACCGGCCAGGGTCCCTGGCCTCCTCGGACATGTTCGAGATGGTTTCGATGCCGGTGTAGGTGACCATGGCGATCGAGATGCTGGCGAGGAAGCTCCCCCAGGGCGGTGCCACTCCCCAGTGCACGTTGTGCATCACCGTCTGGAAGTTGAGCAGGAGCAGACCGCCCAGCACCACCAGCCCGACCTGAGTGATCAGGTCGAGCAGGGCCAGGCCCAGGTTGACCGCGCTCGACTCCTGGATGCCGATTACGTTCAGGAGGACCAGCAGCCCGGTCAGCGCGATCGCGGCGCCAGCGTGCCAGTGCGGGTCGCCGACCAGGCGGAACACGCTGGCATAGTTCCCGAACACCGCAAGGTAACCGATTGCGAAGTACGCGGAGATGGCCACGGTGGCGGTGTAGTTGAGCAGCTGGATCCAACCGACCAGGTAGCCGGCCGGAGTGTTGAAGGCGCGCAGGGCGAAACTGGAACTGCCCCCGGCGTGCGGCAATGCGGTGGTGCCCTCGGCGTAGTTGAGGGCGGTGGTCACGAAGATGCCGCCAGCGAGCAGGAGCGCCAGCGGGGTCAGGCCGAGGGCGAAGGCGGCGGTGACCCCGAGCCCGTAGTAGATGCTCGAACCCACGTTGCCATAGCAGGCGGCAAACAGCGCCGAGGGTCCCAGGGTGCGGGGCAGCTTCGGCCGGCGCCGGGAGATCCGCACCCGGACATCGCCCGGCCTTCCGCCCCGCTTCGGGGTTGGCGGCAAATCGGCGTGCATCGGTTCAGGCTCTGGCCCCGGGCCGCGGAGCCGGCCGGGACGGAAGGTGGGGTGAGGTGATCAAGGCAGGGAAGGGGGTTCGGACCGATGCTAGCATCGGTCACTTCGGGCTCGTTGCCCGCCTTCACCTGACGCAATTGACGCCGGGCCGGAAGATTGCCGGCGGCCGGCGGGGTCACCCATCGGATCGCCGGCCCGGGGTCACGGCTCGGGTGAAAAACCAGGCCGGCATCGCCAGCACCAGAGCCGCCGCTCCCAGCGACCAGGCGAGGTAGATGTCGCCCACCAGGTCGGGGTTGGCGAACCACCAGTGGGCCAGACCCGAAGTTTGGTCGAGCCGGTGGGAGAAGTCGGCCACGAATGGTTGCCAGAGCACGATGGCGGTCACCAGGGCGGTCCAGGGCACCGTCCACACGCTGCCCGCCAGGTCCACCACCAGAGCGGCCAGCACCGCCCCGCCGGCATAGTAGCCATTGGCCTGGGGATCGAGGGCGAGGCGAACGGCGATCGCCACCAGGGGCACGCCCCACCATCTTCGACGGAGCCCGGCCAGCATGCCCGCCACCACCTCCAGACCGAGTTGAAGCCCGCGGTCCCAGTCCGGGATGATCGCGCCTCGGTAGCCCAGCGCTCTCAGCGGTGAGGTCACGGTGACCGCGACCGGGGGGTGGAACCCGGCCAGGGTGCCGCGATTCCAGAGCAGGAAGGGGCCCCAGACGGCGGCCACCCCGCTGGCGACGGTGATCGCCGCTACCGCCAGGCGCCGCCGGTCGAGCCCCAGCAGCACGGGCAGGAAGCCGGCCGCCCAGGGCTTGGCGGCCATCGCCGCGGCCAGCCCCAGCCCGCTCAGCACTGGCCGTGCCGAGCGGGTCGCTCGTAGCGCCAGCACCATGAAGGTCAAGGCGAGCACGTCGTCGACGTGTGCCCAACGTACCGCCAGCGCGGTCCAGGCGGGTGTCAGGACCAGGATTGCCAGCAGAAGCCGCAATTTCCGCCGGGAACCGGTGATCAGGGGCGCCAGCCACCAGACCAATAGCGGGCCGACGGCAGCCGATGCCAGCTGGCAGATCGCCAGGGCGACGCGGTCAGGCAGAGAAGTCAGCAGGGGGGCGACGGCGGCGAAGGCGAGCGGGCCGATCTGGAGCTCAGGGTGCTGGGCGTAGAGATCGAGTCCGGAGCCGCCGGCGAGGAGCCGGCTTCCCAGGCGGAAGTAATGCCAGGAGACACCCGAGGGCGACCACTGGTAGGCGGTCCACAGGATCGTCCAGGCCGCGGCCAGGACCGCCGCCCCCACCGCCTGCCACCGTTCGCCGAGCCAGCCTCGGCTGGGGGCGGCGGTCAAGCGGCGGGCCCGAAGGGGAGGTTCTTTTCAGCTGGCGCCGGCTCCCGAAAATTCACCCCACCATCCTGCGCCAGTCCTCCCGGGTCATCGAGCGGGGACAGATGCCAGGAGTCGCCACCAGCCAGCCCTGGCTCACCGCCAAACCGCGAGCGGAAGGGGGCGTCCGCCCCACATCCCGGGAGCCAGCTGGTTCCCGCCGGGCTGGTGCGAATCGGAGCCGACGGGGAGACTCGAACTCCCGACCGACGGTTTACGAAACCGTTGCTCTACCGCCTGAGCTACGTCGGCGCTCCGAACCTGAAGGTTACCAGAGGCAGGGCGGCGGTCCGGGTCCTGGAACCGTAGCCGCGCTGTCACTGCCTGGCGCGGAAACTGAGCGATAGCATGATCTCTGAGTTGAGTGGCAGCAAGGCGGCCGCCGGCGGCCCGGTGGTGGTGGTGGAGGATGATGCCAAGATCCTCAACCTGCTGCGCGCCTACCTGGTCAGGGCCGGCTTCGAGGTTCTGACCGCTGAAGACGGCCGAACCGCGCTCAAGCTGATCCGGGAGCGCCGGCCCCAGCTGGTGCTGCTCGATTTGATGTTGCCGGAGGTGGACGGCATGACCGTGGTCAGGCTGGTCCGGCAGGACTCGGACGTGCCGATCATCATCCTTTCAGCGAAATCCCAGGTGCCCGATCGGGTGTCCGGTCTCCGATACGGCGCCGACGACTACATCACCAAGCCCTTCGCCCCCTCCGAGGTGATGGCGCGGATCGAGGCGGTGCTGCGGCGGGCACGGACAGGGGGTGAGGAGTCCGAAGCGGCCGAGCCGCCCCAGGAAGAGGATCGGCCGGTCCGGTTCGCCGACCTCGTGATCGATCCCGCCCGCTTCCAGGTGCGCCGGGAGCGCCAGGTGATCCCGCTCTCGGTCGGCGAGTTTCGGCTGCTACTGGCCCTGGTTCGGGCCGGAGGGCGGGTGCTGTCGCGCGACCGCCTGCTCGACCTGCTTTCCAGCGACTCCGATGAGCCGATCATGGAGCGCAGCGTCGACGTGTACATCGGCCGGGTCCGGGCGAAGCTGGGTGACGATCCCGAACGCCCCCGCTACATCGTGACGGTGCGGGGGGTCGGCTACCGGGCGGCGCCCGAGTCCTGAAGGTGCAGGCCTCGCTGCGTCGCCTCTGGATCCGGGTCTTCGCCAGTTGTCTGGGCATCGAGCTGATCGCCTGGTCGGTGCTGGCGATGTCAGTGATGGTCTACAGCCGTGACAGCTTCAGCCGGTTGCTGACCCACCATGGCATGAGCCTGTCCCAGGCTGAGGCGATGTACGACCGGACAGTGGCGGTGACCTTCGCGCTGGCCACCGCGGCGGCCATGATCGTGGGCGGGCTGCTGGCGATGCTGCTGGCCCGGCATCTGACCGGGCCCCTGGACCGGCTGGGCGCCGCCGCCCGGCGGATGGCGAGGGGCGACTACTCGGTGCGGGTGTCGCGGTCGGGGCCAACCGAGCTGATCTCACTGGCCGACTCCTTCAACCAGATGGCGGAGGCGATGGAGCAGGCCCGCCGCACGCGCTCGGAGCTGATCAGCAACTTCGCCCACGAGCTGCGCACCCCCCTGACCAATTTGCGCGGCTACATGGAGGCGCTCCGGGACGGGGTGATGGAACCCACGCCGGAGCTTTTCCGCTCGCTTTCCGAGGAGATCGAGCGCCTGGCCCGGCTCAGCCGCGCGCTCGACTCGCTCGACGAGTCCAACTTGGAGAACACCGAGCCCGAACTGCGCGATCTCGACGTCGCGGAGGCGATCCGGGCGGCGGTCGAACTGGCCCGGCCGGGGTTGCAGCGGCGCGGGCTCAGCCTGCGCTTGAACGTGCCTGCGCACCTTCGGGGCCGGGCCAACCCCGATCATCTCGCCCAGGTGCTGGGCAACCTGCTGCAGAACGCGATCCGCTACACCCCGGCCGGGGGTGAGGTGGAGGTGACGGCCAGGGTCGAGCCGGACAGCCTCCTGGTCAGTGTCATCAATAGCGCGACCTTGCCCGCCTCCGAGCTGCCTCTGATCTTCGAGCGGTTCTACCGGGTCGAGAAGTCGCGCAATCGCGAGTGGGGAGGCGCCGGGATCGGGCTGGCGATCGTCAAGCAATTGGTCGAGGCGGGCGGGGGTCAGGTGGGTGCCGAGTCGGTCGAGGGGGGAACCCGGGTCTGGTTCACGCTCCCGGCCGGCGGCGCCTGAGCCTGGAGGCGGCGGCGAGGGAGCGTTAGGACCGAGCCGGACGGTGGGGCCGGTGGCCTATGGTTGCGATATGGATCAGCCGCCCGGCCGGGAGCCGGAGTTCAGCATCGGGCTGGTCGACGGGTCGAGGTTCGCGGAGGTACGCGAGCTGCTGGCCGATCTCGAGCTGGCCGAACAGCCCCATTACCCCGACCACCCGCAGCTGAGCCGGGAAGAACTGCTCGAGGCGACCAGCCCGATCCGCCCCCGGTTCAGCGGAGAGAACGTGATCCTGGGGGTCTTCGAGCGCTCCGGCGGGAGCCTGGCCGGATTCTGCTGGTGCGTGCTCTTCGACCCCGGCACCGGCCTGGAAGGAGAGGTGGCGGAGGTGTACGTGCGGCCCGAGCACCGTCGCCGGGGCCTGGCCGCGGGCCTGCTCAGCCAGGCGGTGGCATTGTTCCGCAGCCGGGGGGTGACGCTCGGCTACGTCTGGACCCGGCATGAGAACCAGGAGGCGGTCAGACTCTACGAAAAGGCCGGGTTCAAGCCCAGCCGGCAGTTGGTCCTCACCTGGTATCCGGAGCCCGAGGCGGGGTGAACCAGATCCGGGCTGGCGGTGGCGCAGCCCTCAGGCGGGGCCTTGGTACAATTCGTTACCGGCCGGCCGGTTCGGCCAGGCGCCGGTGGTAGGTTCCCGCCTGCCCCGCTTCCGCGGGCGTTGGCCGGTGGCGGCGGCGCTCGTGCTGCTGCTCCTGGTGACCGGTCTGGGCGTGTATGCGCTGCGGTCGCGTGCCAATCCCCAGGAGCTGCCCTTGTCCAATCCCTTGCCGGTGACCGATGACGCCAGTGTGGTGGCCGCCTCAGTCCGCGCCCAGCCCAGCCTGGTCAGGGTGATCGGGAGCCACACCGACAGCCTCGGCTTCCTGGTCACCGGTGACGGTTACATCGTGACCACGATCGACGCCCTGGCCGACACCGAAGGCCTGAGCGTGGCCGCCAACGCCGATGGACACCGCTATCCGGCCCGGGTGGTCGACTACGACTGTCCCACCCGGGTAGCGGTAGTGCGCGCCGACGGTATGTCGGCAGCCCGGTCGCTGACCATGTCGGATTCGCTGCCTTCGCTGGGCCAGCCTCTGGCCCTGCCCCTGGACGGACCGCAGAGAGGAGCCAGGCTCCAGGTGATCGGGGTCGGCGACCACTTCCAGCAGTTCAGCCCGATCGACCCGGAGCGTTACCTGGACGTGGCCGGGGTGATCACCGTCGACCTGACCGTGCCCGGGGTGCTGCCCGGCACCCCCCTGCTTTCGGCTGACGGCCAGGTGGGGGCGATCCTGCTCGACCGCAGTGCCGACGGACAACACACAGGGCGGGCGCTGCCCAGTGCGCTGGTCAGGGCCGAGATCGACCGGATCGTCCAGACCGGCCGGCTCCAGGTGCCTTCGCTGGGCGCCACCTGGGACGACCTGGCGCCGGCCCAGGCCGGCGGGGTTCATGGCGGCGCCCAGCTGCGGGAGATCACACCCGGCGGCCCCGCCGACCGGGCTCGGCTACGACCGGGCGATGTCATCACCGCCGTTGACGACGTGCAGATCGACGCCGTCCATCCGCTCTCCTACGTGCTGAGAAACCGGCTACGGGCCGGCCAGAAGGTGATCCTGTCGGTGCGGCGCGACACCCGGTCGCTGCAAGCGACCCTCACCCTTGCCTCGGAGCATCCCCCATGCTGATCCGCGACCGTATCCTCGGGGTCTTGCACGCCCGGGCCGCCGACCTGCTGGGCGACCAGCCGGTTCCCGACCTGGAGCTGGGCCGGGCGAAGAACCCCGCCCACGGCGAGTTCGCCAGCAGCGCCGGGATGAAGCTCGCCCGCGCCCTGCGCCGCCCTCCGCCGGCGATCGCCGCCGACCTGGCGGAGGCGATCCGGGCGAGTGGCGAGCTGACCGGCGTCTGCCGGGTGGAGGCGGCCGGCGGCTACGTCAACTTCCGGCTCGAGGAATCCTGGCTGCAGGCCCTGGTGGGAGAGGTGGCGGGGGCCGGTCCGGCTTACGGCGCCAGTCGCATGGGCGGGGGCGAGAAGGTACAGGTAGAGTTCGTCAGCGTCAATCCGACCGGTCCGCTCCACATCGGCCACGGCCGGGGGGCAATCCTCGGCGACACCCTTTGCCGCCTGCTCGCGTTCACCGGCCATGACGTGCAGCGCGAGTACTACGTGAATGACGAGAACACGCAGGCGCGGAAGTTCGTCCAGTCGGTCTACGCGCGTCTGCACGGCCAGGAGCCGCCCGAGGGCGGCTACCTGGGCGACTACGTGGTCGAGATCGCTGGCGCCGCCCGCAGCGAGCTGCCCGGGATCGAGAGCTGTTCCGAAACGGAGGCCGAATCACTCCTCCGCGAATATGCGATCGGGCGCATGGTCGAGATGATCAAAGCCTCGCTGGAGCGGCTCGGCGTTCACTTCGACGAGTGGTACCGGGAGAGCCGGATCTGGAGTGAGGGATTGGGCGCTCGCGCCATCCAGCGCCTCCGCGAGCGGGGATACCTGGTCGACCGCGACGGCGCGGTCTGGTTCGTGGCGCCTGCCGAGGTGGGTGGCGGGGAGGCCGGCGAGGGAGATCCGGCCGCCGGCGCTGAGGACCAGCGCTTCTCCGACGAGGACCGGGTGGTGATCCGCAGCAACGGCGAGCACACCTATTTCGCCTCTGACCTCGGCTACCTGCTGAGCAAGTTCGAGGTGCGGGGTTTCCACCGGGTGATCGACATCTGGGGTGCCGATCACCACGGCTACATCGCCAGGATCAAAGCCGGAGCCGCCGCGCTCGGCTTCGACCCTGACCGGCTGGTCATCATCATCAACCAGATCGTTCATCTCAAAGAAGGCCGGATGTCGAAGCGGGCGGGCAGAATGGTGCTGCTGGACGACCTGGTCGATCGGGTCGGGCCGGATCCGGTCCGGTTCTTCTTCATGCTCCGCTCGCCGGACGCGATGATGGAGTTCGACCTCGAGCTGGCGGCGAGCCAGAGCAAAGAGAACCCCGTCTATTACGTGCAGTACGCGCACGCCCGCATGGCCAACGCCGAGGCCTATGCCCGCCAACAGTCGCTGCCCGAGTCGCCTGACCTCTCGTTGCTCACCCAGCCCTGGGAACTGGATGTGATGCGGCAACTGGCCTTCTGGCCTGAGGTGGTCGAAGCCGCCGCCGCCAGCCTGGAGCCTCACCGCATCCCGTTCTACCTGCACGAATTGGCCGACCGGGTCCACGCCTTCTATCAGGCCGGCAACCGTGACTGGCGGCACCGAATCGTATCCGCCGACCCGGAGTTGACCCGGGCCCGCCTCGAGCTCGCCCGGGCGGCCCGGAATACTCTGCGCAGCGGCCTCGACCTGATGGGGGTGAGCGCCCCCGAGCGAATGTGACCGAGTGAGGAGGAGATAGTGGAGATCATCTGGCTGGGGCACAGCTGCTTCCGGCTTCGCGGCCGGTCGGCCACCGTGCTAACCGACCCTTACCCGGCGTCCCTGGGCCTGAAATTGGGCCGCCAGGAGGCGGACCTGGTTACGGTCAGCCACGCCGACCCCAACCACAGCAATGTGGAGGTGGCGCCGGACGCGTTCCCCATCACCGGCCCTGGCGAGTACGAGGTGGCGGGGGTCTCGGTGACCGGGATCCGCACCTTCCACGACAACGCGCTGGGCATGACCGGCGGCCTCAACACGGCCTACCTGATCGAGATCGACGACGTCCGGGTCTGCCACCTGGGCGACCTCGGCCACAAGCTCGATGACGCCCACATCGAGGCGATCGGCCCGGTCGACGTCCTGCTGATCCCGGTCGGAGGCGGTGCGACCCTCACCGCCGCCCAGGCGGCGGAGGTCACCCGGCAGATCGAACCCCGGATCGTGGTGCCCATGCACTTCGCGCTGCCCGGCCTGACGGTCCGGCTCGACCCGGCGGAGACCTTCCTCAAGGAGATGGGGGTGACCGACAGCCTCGCCGTGCCCAAGCTGTCGATCTCGGCCGGCTCCGGCGCGGTAGACTCCACCAAGGTGATCCTGCTGGAGTGCCGGGCAGGCCTTTCTGGAGCCGCCGCCGGGGACTATCTCCCCGGCTTGGCGGATCGCTGACGGCTCCGATCCACCCCAGGTTCACAGAGGAATAGAGAATGCACGACCCCACGCCCAAGTACGTGTTCGTAACCGGGGGGGTGGTGTCGTCACTGGGCAAAGGGATCACGGCCGCGTCGATCGGCAACATCCTGAAGGCGCGCGGTCTGAAGGTGAGCATGCAGAAGCTCGACCCGTACCTCAACGTCGACCCGGGCACCATGAGCCCCTACCAGCACGGCGAGGTCTTCGTGACCGACGACGGCGCCGAGACCGATCTCGACATCGGGCACTACGAGCGGTTCGTCGACGAGAGCATGAGCGCGATCTCGAACGTGACCACCGGAAAGATCTACTCCGAGGTGATCTCGCGGGAGCGCCGGGGTGACTATCTGGGCGCCACCGTTCAGGTCATCCCTCACGTGACCAACATGATCAAGCAGTCGATCGTGCGGGTGGCGGCCGAGACCGGGGCCGAGGTGGTGGTTTGCGAGGTGGGAGGCACGGTCGGCGACATCGAGAGCCAGCCTTTTCTGGAGGCGATTCGCCAGCTCAAGAACGACCTTGGGCGAACCAACGTCTTCTACGTCCACGTGTCCCTGATCCCGCTGATCCGCGGCGAAGAGTTGAAGACCAAGCCCACCCAGCACTCCGTACAGGCGTTGCGCGCGATCGGCATCCAGCCCGACGCGATCATCGCCCGGGCGGAGATCCCGATCTCGATCGAACTCCGCGAGAAGATCGCGCTGTTCTGCGACGTACCCACCGCCGGGGTGATCCCGGTCCCCGATGTGCAGAGCATCTACGAGGTGCCCTTGATCCTGGAGTCGGCAGGCCTGGGCAGGCTGCTCTGCGGGCATTTCGGCCTGGAAGATCCCGAGCCCAGGCTCGAGCCCTGGCGCAATTTGGTCTCGCGCATCCAGGCCCCCCGAGGCCGGATCGCGGTGGCGGTGGTGGGCAAGTATGTGGCCCTGCCGGATGCCTATCTCAGCGTGTCCGAGGCGCTCCGCCATGCCGGGTATCTGCACCGGGTCGAGGTCGAGGTTCGGTGGGTGAACAGCGAGGAGCTGGAGGAGTCCGGGGACACCCAGCCGCTGGGCGAAGTCTCCGGGATCGTGGTGCCGGGGGGCTTCGGGGCCCGTGGTATCGAGGGCAAGATCATGGCCTCCCGATACGCCCGTCACAACCGGATCCCGTACCTCGGCTTGTGTCTGGGCATGCAGTGCGCGGTGATCGACATCGCTCGGGAGTGGTTGGGCGATCCCCGGGCCAATTCGACCGAGTTCGATCCTTCCACCACTTCGCCGGTGATCGATCTGATGCACGAACAGCGCTCCGTTACCGAGATGGGGGGTACCATGCGCCTCGGCCTTTATCCCTGCCATCTCCGGCCCGGCTCCCGAGCCCGGCAGGCCTATGGCCTGGACCGGATCGAGGAACGCCATCGGCACCGGTGGGAGTTCAACAACGAGTACCGAGAGGCCCTCGAAGAGGGCGGGCTGGTGCTGAGTGGCCTTTCCCCCGACGGCCGCCTGGTCGAGGTGGTGGAACTGGCCGACCATCCCTGGTTCGTCGGCAGCCAGTTTCATCCCGAACTGCGCAGCCGGCCCAACCGGCCCCACCCACTTTTCCGGGAGTTCGTTTCCGCCGCCATCGCCACCGCCGGAATCGACCAGATGGAGCTCACCGACCCCGACTGAAGGACACGGGCCCGGATCCTGGCCGGAGTCTCGTGAATGAACTGTGGTACGCGGTGGGTATAAAGAGTGTCAGTTCATGAGCACCCCGCAACCTCCTCGCTGGGACCTCGACCCCGGGCCGTCCGGCGAGCATCCCTATCCGGCGCCGCCGCCCGGCCCTCCTGGTCCCGTCCCACCGGTGGCGGCGGCCGGCACCGGCGTGCGCCGTGGCGGCATCATCGGCACCATCCTGGCCGCGCTGGCCGCCGTGTTCGGATACGGCAAGTACCTGCTGCTCCTGGTCGGCAAGTTCGCCATCCTCAAGAGCCTTCTGACCCTGATCCTGAGCTTCGGCCTGTACGCGATCGCGTTTCCCCTCTCCTTTGCCACCGGACTGATCGTGAACCTGTTCTTGCACGAGATGGGTCACGTGGTGGAGATCCGCCGGCAGGGCTTCCGGGCTTCGGTGCCGTACTTCATCCCATTCATGGGGGCGATCATCTTCCAGCGTGAACACCCGGAGAACGCGTACCGCCAGGCCCAGGTGGGAATCGCCGGTCCGGTGGCGGGAGCACTGGCTGCGACCGGGTTCTTCCTGCTCTACGGGCTGACCGGCTGGCACTTCTTGCTGGTCTGGGCCTGGCTGGGCTTCCTGCTCAACGCCTTCAACATGATCCCGGTGGGTATGCTGGACGGCGCCTGGGTGCTGGCGCCGGTGTCTCGCTGGGCCTATGTCTTCGGGTTCGGTTTGCTCGCCGTCCTGATCCTCGGCCCCGAATTCGGACTCGACCTCGGGTTCCGGCTCAGCCCGATCCTGCTGATCGTGATCCTGATGGGGATCCCGGCGGTGATCGACCGCTTTCGGAACGACCGCTCCCCCTACTACCAATCGGTTCCCCAGGCGGCCCGGTGGGGCATGGGGCTGGCCTGGCTGGCGCTCACCGGCTACCTCGCCTTCGCCCTGCTCCAGGCCGGCGAGCTGATCAACGGCGGCTCCGGAACTCTCTTCCGGTAGAATTCAGGGGTTGTCAGTATGAAAGCGAGCATTCATCCGTCGTACTACGAGAACGCGCTGGTCACCTGCGCCTGTGGTAACACCTTCACCACCGGTTCCACCCAGCGCACCCTGAAGACCGAGATCTGCGCCCAGTGCCATCCGTTCTTCACCGGCACCCAGCGAATCGTCGACAGCGGAGGCCAGGTCGAGCGCTTCCGGAAGCGGGTGGCGGCCCAGGCGCTGGTCCAGCGCGGCAGGAAGAAGGCGGGCGAGCCCGTCGGCTGACTCGCCCGAGGCGCCCGACCGCCGGAATGAACGTGGTGGATCGTGAGCGCTGACCAATCGCTCTCCGAACAGCCGCTCTATGGTGGGCAGGCGGTTCTGGAGGGTGTCATGATGCGTGGGCGACGGCACTACGCGGTCGCTGTCCGATCCCCTCACGGCGGGATCATCGTCGACCAGGGCGAGCTGACCAGCCCCATCTACACCTCCCCGGTTTTCCGCTGGCCGTTCCTGCGCGGACTCCAGGTGCTGGTCGAGCAGTTCCACCTGGGGTCGCGGGCGCTGGCCTGGTCGGCACGGGTCCTGGCTGGCGAGCAGGACATCGAGCTGAGCGGAATCACGGTCGGGATCTCGATGGGGTTCGCGATGCTGATCGGACTCGGACTGTTCTTCGGGCTGCCGCTGGCGCTGGCCGGATTCTCGACCCACTCCAACACGTCGGTTGCGTTCGTGTTGGTCGAGAGCCTCCTCCGGTTGGCGCTGGTGCTCGGCTATCTGTACGTGATCAGCCTGTTACCCGATGTGAAACGGCTCTTTCAGTACCACGGAGCCGAGCACAAGACGATTAACGCCTTCGAGCACGGTTTGCCCCTGACCCCGGCCGGCGCCTCCGCCGCCAGCCGCCTCCACCCCCGCTGCGGCACCGGCTTCCTGGTGGTGGTGCTGGTGGTGTCGCTGCTCCTTTTCGGCGGCCTTGCCGCTCTGCATCCGCCGGTTTGGGTGACCGTGCTGTCGCGGGTGGTCGGCATCCCGGTGATCGCCTCGGTTTCATTCGAGGCGATCCGGTTGATGGCCCGTCACCAGTCCAGCCCGGGGGTGCGGCTGCTCTTGCAGCCGGTGCTGGCCACCCAGTTGCTGACCACCCGGGAGCCGACCCTGGAGCAGCTAGAGGTGGCCATCGCGTCGTTCGCCACGGTTCGTGCCAGTGAGGCCGGGCCGCCGGCCCAGGTGGAGGTCGCCCTGGCGTGATCGAGCGGCTCGACGAGATCGCCAGCCGCTTCCGGGAGATCGAGGCGGCGATGGCCGACCCCGAGGTGCTGGCCGATCACGAACGGCTGACCCGGCTGGCCCGGGAGCAGAGTTCCCTGAAGGAGCTCAACGACACCTATCGGGAGTACCGCCGGGCCAAGGAGCAGGGGGCCGATGCCCGCCAGCTGCTGCACACCGAGAAGGACCCCGAGATGCAGGACTACCTGCGGGCCGAGGAGCGTGCCGCCGAGCTTCGGGCTCAGGAACTCGAGGAGCGGCTGCGCCAGTTGCTGGTGCCGGCTGATCCCAACGACGATCGCGACGTGGTGGTGGAGATCCAGGGCGCCGAGGGCGGCCAGGAGGCGGCGCTCTTTGCCGCTGACCTCTTCCGGATGTACACCAGGTGGGCTGAACTGAAGGGCTGGAAGGTCGAGGTGATCGAGAGCCAGGAGACCGAGCTGGGTGGCTTCGACCGGATCAGCTTCGAGATCCACGGTCACGGCGCTTACTCCCTGCTCAAGTTCGAGGGTGGGGTGCACCGGGTGCAGCGCGTGCCGGAGACCGAGAGTCAGGGCCGGCTGCACACCTCAGCGGCCACCGTGTCGGTCATGCCCGAGGCCGACCCGGTCGAGATCGAGCTGCCCGACCGGGACATCAAGATCGAGACCTCGACTTCGACCGGGCCTGGCGGTCAGAGCGTCAACACCACCTACTCGGCGATCCGGATCACGCATCTGCCGACCGGGATGGTGGTCAGCTGCCAGGACGAGAAGTCGCAGCTCAAGAACAAGGAGAAGGCGCTGCGAGTGTTGCGCGCCCGCCTCTACGAGAGGAAGCTCGCCGAGCAGCAGGCAGAACTCAGCGACCGGCGCAAGCAGATGATCCGCACCGGCAGCCGGTCGGAGAAGATCCGCACCTACAACTTCAAAGAGAATCGGGTCACCGATCACCGGATCGGGCTCACCCTCTACAAGCTCGACCGGGTGCTCCAGGGTGAACTCGACGAACTCATCTCGGCGCTGGTGGCGGCGGAGCGGGCGGAGCGGCTGGCGGCGGCTTCGCAGGAGGGCTGAGGCGGCCGCGCTCGCCCTGCTCGAAGTCGTGAACCGGGCCCGCGGCTACCTCCAGAGCCACGGCTCGGGGTCGCCGCGGCTGGACGCCGAATTGCTGCTCGCCCACGCCCTTGGTCTGCGCCGCCTGGATCTCTACCTCCAGCACGACCGGCTGCTGGACGACGCTGAACTCCAGCCTTACCGCGAGCTGGTTGCCCGGCGGGCCCGGGGCGAGCCGGTCGCGTATTTGATCGGCCGCAAGGAGTTCATGGGTGTGGAGTTCGCGGTCAGTCCGGCGGTGCTGGTCCCCAACCCGGACACCGAGACCCTGGTCCAGCAGGCGGTGGCAACCATCCGGGCGATAGTGGAGGCGGGCAATCCTCGGCCCCGGGTCGCCGACGTCGGCACCGGCAGCGGCTGCGTCGCGATCACCATCTGCCTGCATACCCCGGCGATGGTGATCGCCAGCGACCTTTCCGAGGCCGCCCTCCAGGTGGCGGTCGAAAACGCCGCCCGGCAGCAGGTGACGGACCGGGTCGGCTTTGCCGTCAGCGATCTCTTGAGCGGCCTTGAAGGCTCCTTCGACCTTGTCTGCGCCAACCTGCCGTACGTGGCCGAGTCGGCCGAACTGCCGGCCGAGGTGGTCGCCCAGCCGCGGATTGCCCTGGTCGGCGGACGGCACGGCTGGGAGCTGAACGCGCGCCTGCTGGAGCAGGCCGTCGGCCGTCTGGTGGCGGGGGGCAGCGTGCTGCTCGAAGCCGACCCCCTGACCATGCCCGAACTGGTCAGTCGGGCCCGGCGGCAATACTCCAGAGTGGTGGTGCACCGCGACCTGGGAGGTCGCGAGCGGGTGCTGCAGGCGTGGAGGTCCTGAGCCCGGATCCGCCCGGCATCGGCCGGGCGGTCGGGCTGCTGGCGGCCGGCGAGGTGATCGCGATTCCCACCGACACCGTCTATGGTCTGGCCGCCGGCGCCTTCGACGTGACCGCCCAGCGCCGGATCTATGAGCTCAAGGGCCGGCCCCCGGAGTTGCCTCTGATCCTGATGGCGGCGAGCATCGAGGCACTGGCCGGTGTGGTCCGGCTGGAAGCCGCCGCCCTGGTCCTGGCGAGGCGGTTCTGGCCGGGACCGCTGACCCTGGTGGTGCCCGCCGGCCCGGGCCTTCGGCCGCCTCTGGTCAAGGCCGCGGATGGAAGTGTGGGGCTACGGATTCCCGATCATCCCACGGCGCTGGCCCTGCTCGCGGCCACCGGCCCGCTTGCCACCACCAGCGCCAACCGATCCGGAGAGCCGGCGGCGATCTCGGCGGCCGAGTGCCTCGAGCTGGGCGCGGCCGCGATCCTGGATGGAGGACCGGCTCCAGGTGGGGTGCCTTCGACGGTGGTGGCGCCTGAGCCGGGTGGGGGCCTGAGGCTGATCCGGCAGGGGGCCCTGGCGGTGGCGGATCTGCACCGCGCGCTGAGCCCCGCCTGACCCCGGTCGAGGCCGGCCCGGGTCTACCATCGTCCGGACGGATCGGTCAGCCGCCCGGATTACGCTAGGGGCATGCCGCAGCCCATGACCACCCTCAGTTTCCGCGTGCTCGAGCAGGCCGATCCCGAGATCGCCGACCTCATCCGTCGCGAGTACCAGCGGCAGAGCCGTACGCTGGAGCTGATCCCCTCCGAGAACCTGGCCAGCCCGGCCATCCTCGAGGCGCTTGGCACCCTGCTCACCAACAAGTACGCCGAGGGCTATCCGGGGAAGCGCTACTACGGTGGCTGCGAGGTGGTCGACGAGGTGGAGCGGGTGGCCATCGACCGGGCCCGGCGGCTGTTCGGAGCCGAGCACGTCAACGTCCAGCCGCATGCCGGGAGTCAGGCCAATGCGGCCGTGTACCAGGCGGTATGCCGGCCTGGCGACCGGGTGATGGGGCTCGATCTCGACGCCGGTGGGCACCTCACACACGGCAGCCCAGCCAATTTCAGCGGCAAGCTGTACGAGATCCACGCGTACACGGTGGACCGGGCGACGGAGCGGCTCGACTACGACGCGGTGGCGGCCCAGGCAGCCCGGGTCAGGCCCCGGATGCTGATGGTCGGGTACTCCGCCTACCCCCGGGTCATCGACTTCGCCCGGATGCGCGAGATCGCCGACTCGGTGGAGGCGATCCTGGTGGTGGACATGGCTCACTTCGCCGGGTTGGTGGCGGGTGGTGCTCACCCTTCGCCGGTGCCGCACGCTCACATCGTGACCACCACCACGCAAAAGACGCTGCGCGGACCCTGGGGAGGCATGATCCTGTGCACCGAGGAATGGCAGAAGCCGATCGACAGCGCGGTGTTCCCCGGCACCCAAGGTGGTCCGCTGATGCACAGCATCGCCGCCAAGGCGGTCTGCTTCGGCGAGGCTTTGAAGCCCGAATTCTCTGAGTACGCGCACCAGGTGGTTCGTAACGCTCGGGCGCTGGCCGGGCGCCTGATCGAGCGCGGCCAGCGGCTCACCACCGGCGGCACCGACAATCACCTGATGCTGATCGACCTGCGTCCGGCGGGGCTGACCGGCCGGGCCGTCCAGGATGCCGGGGACGCGGTCGGGATCACGATGAACCGCAACGCGATCCCGTTCGACACCGCCTCCCGGTTCAATCCCAGCGGGATCCGGCTGGGCACGCCGTCGGTGACCACCCGCGGCATGGGTGAGGCGGAAATGGTGAGCATCGCCGACTGTATCGCCGACCTGATCGCAGATCCCGACAGTGCCCAGAACCGCGAGGCGATCCGGGCCCGCACCCTGGAACTGGCCGGCCGCTTTCCCGTCCCGTACCGGTACGAGTGAGCCAGGCCTGATACTCAGCTTTCCTCCGCCGTCCGGACCACCGGAGGACGAGTTCCTCAGCCGGGCCTTTCTGGCCGCCATCGGCCACCACCTCGGCGCGGTGAGCGGTCCGCTGCTGGTCGCCCTGGTGGTGACCGCGGTGCTGGTGCCGCCCGCCATCTGGCTTTCGCCCCGGCTCGGGTTGATCGCGCATCCGGACGCCCGCCGGCGCCACGCCCGTCCCACCGGCCTGATGGGCGGGGCCGCGATGTACGCTGGCTTCGCGATCGCGGCGCTGATCTTCGACCGGGGCGGGACCTGGCTTCCGGTCATGATCGTCTGCCCGGGCCTGGCCCTCGTTCTGTACACGATCGACGACCGCCTGCGCCTGCGCGCYCTCTGGAAGATCCTGTTCGGGGTGTCGGTGGCACTGCTGGCGATCTTCGGATTCGACGCTCAGATCAAGACCATCGGGCTGCCCGGGGGCCTACACCTATCGCTGGGCTGGCTGGCGGCGCCGGTCACGCTGTTCTGGTACCTCGGCATGCACAACACCATCAATCTGCTGGATGGGGTCGACGGCCTGGCCGGCGGGGTGAGCGCGACCGTGGCTCTGATCCTGCTGGTGGCGGCGGCCGGTCAGGGCCTGCCGGAGATCGCGATCCTCAGCGCCGCCCTGGCCGGCGCTGGCGGCGGCTTCCTCATCTTCAACTGGAGCCCGGCCCGCATCTTCATGGGTGATGCCGGCGCCCACATGCTGGCCACCGCGCTTGCCGTTCTGTCGGTTGTGGGCGTGGCCAAGGTGCCAGCCGCCTTTGCCCTGGCGGTGCCGGTATTGGCGCTGGCGATCCCGATCGCCGACACCGGCTGGGCGATCATCCGGCGCCGGCGGGCCGGCCGCGCCTTCTGGCACCCGGACACCCAGCATGTTCACCATCAGCTGCTCGACTTCGGACTCACTCCGCGGGAGATCTGTGTCCTGCTCTGCTGCACCAGTGCCATCCTCGGCGCGCTGGGGCTGATGCTGCTCGGCCACAAACGAGTGCTAGCGATCGCCGTCATCCTGCTCCTGGTGGTGGTCTCGACCATCGTCGGTGACCGTCTCGGGGAAGGTGGGGGGCCGGGCCGTCGGCATCCGGCCCGGAGCCCGGGAGCTGGACCGGCCGAATCTTGAAGTTTCGGGCAACCGCTGGTGACGGGCCCTGGGCATCCCGAGCCGGGCCTTTCATTAGAATTTCACAGGGATGCCTGAAGCCGGGCCGACAACGCCCACCGGCCGGGAGCTGGCCGCATTGGGGGCCGGCCTGGCGGCAGCGTTCCTCGGCCCGCTTTTCCTGGGGATCGCCGGCGACCGGCTCCTGGGCACCTCTCCGCTGTTCTTGATGGTGGGGCTGGTGGTCGGGATCGTGGCGGCGGTCGGTCTCGTATATGTGAGGTTTCGTCGATACCTGTGAGTCAGTCTGGTCCGCAAGCGCCTGCCCGGGTGAGCCGATCGCTCGACCTGGTCGAGCCCCGCCGGCTTCTGCGGCGG